>Ga0210399_10003388_pt1 | contig 12448 bp, 11 predicted proteins | sample IncBWC14MmetaG_FD_150865 | JGI IMG/M metagenome (GOLD analysis project Ga0210399, IMG submission 150865) | Forest soil microbial communities from Barre Woods Harvard Forest LTER site, Petersham, Massachusetts, United States - Inc-BW-C-14-M | ecosystem: Environmental > Terrestrial > Soil >... | reverse complement strand
CTCGGCGATCGTGCTGAGGGCGGCGAGTCCGATGGCGCCGGCCAGCTGCTGGGAGACGTTGACGATCCCCGAGCCGAGGCCGGCGTCTTCGTTGGGGATCTCGGACATCCCGATTTGCAGCAGCGGCATGAAGGAGGCGCCCGCACCGACGCCCATGAGCAAGAAGGCGAAGAAGATGCGTGGGAAGTAGTCGGCGTGAGGACCGGCCGTGGCGAACAGCAAGAGCCCGACGGCAGCCAGCGCCATCGCCGGGTACATCACTGGTTTGTTCCCAAAGCGCGTCACCAGCCAGGCGGTGATACCGGTCGACATACCGGCCATTGCGAACGCTTGGGGCAAGAAGGCCAGGCCGGTTTTCACCGGGCTGTAGTGCAGGACGTGCTCGAAGTAGAGCGCACCGATGAAGAACGTCGAGAACATGCCGATGATGAGCAGGCCCCGGATCACTGCGGTGCCGGTGAGGGTGCGCAGTTTCAGGATCCGCAGCGGCACGATCGGGTTCGAGAGTCTCGACTCGACGACGATGAAGACGGCCATGAGCCCGACGGCGAGGCCCAGGAAACCAAGCGTGTTGGCAGAGGCCCAGCCGTCGCTCGACGCCGTCACCATGCCGTAGATCGCCACCATCACCGAGGCTGTCACCAGCACGGAGCCGACCCAGTCGACGCCGTGTCTGATCCCGAGGCCGACGTTGTCCACCAGGAGGATGGAACCGGCGACCAGCGTGGCCACACCCACCGGCACGTTCACGAAGAAGATCCAGTGCCAACTGAGTATCTGCGTCAGCACGCCGCCGGCGAGGAGCCCGATGGAACCGCCGCCGACCGCAACGAACACGTACGCGCTCATCGCCTTGGCCCGCTCGCCCATGCTCGGGAACTCGGTGACGATGATCGCCACGATCACCGAGGACGACAGCGCCCCACCGATGCCCTGGACGAAGCGCGCCGAGACGAGCATCCCTTGGCTGGTCGCCGCCCCGCAGACGATGGAGGCGAGCGTGAACAGCGTGACGCCCGCGAGGAACACCTTCTTGCGTCCGATGAGGTCGCCGAGACGCCCGGCCATGAGGAGGAAGCTGCCGAAGGAGATGAGGTAGGCGTCGACGACCCAGGTCAGTCCGGACTGGCTGAAGTGCAGGCTCTTTTGTATGGCCGGGAGCGCCACGTTGACGATGGAGCCGTCGAGCGCATTCATGAACATCGCCAGACAGACGACGACCAGGGCGATCCAGCGACGGCGGTCGGCGGCCGCCAGGTCGGCCGAGACGGTCTCGGTGCCAGGGATAATCATGATTTCGTGACTATCATAGAGGGGTGATGGATGCGGCCGTCCAAACTGAGCCCGTGGGTGACAGTCCGGGGTCGAGCTGGTGAACGCCCGGGCGACGCCGCGGGCGGGGACGGGGACGATCGTCCTGCTGACCCGGCTGTCCCGGGCGGTGTTCCTACGGAGCTCCGTCGACCTGGTCGGGATGAACCTGCGCACCATGGTCACGCTCGCGTATCTGCGTGACCATCCCGGGGTGTCGCAGCAGACGATGGCCGAGGACCTCTCGATGGACTCCAACACCGGAGTGCTGACCCTGAACGACTTGGAGGATCTCGAGTACGCGGAGCGTCGCCGGGATCCGGCGGACCGGCGGCGTCATCTCGTCGACATCACCGACGCCGGGCTCGAGGCGCTCGAACGGGCGGAGGTCGCGCAGGGGAGCATCGAGGACGAGATCCTGGGAGGGTTGAGTGCTTCGGAGCGGGCCGAGCTGCGCCGCCTACTCGTCAAGGCTTTGGAGGAGCATCAGCCGGGCGGGGGCGGGGGCGGCTGAGCCGTTCCCTGGTGGCCGGCGCGGCGCGGCGCGTCAGGCCTGCCAGAAGTAGTGACCCTGGTCGAGGTCCTCGATCAAGGTGGGGCCGGTCGCCTTCCACCCGAGGAGCTCCTTGGTGATGAGGGCGGTGGCGGGGAAGTCCATGCCGGCGAAGTGGCCGAGTGGGCCGAAGTGCTCGAGCGCGTCCTCCGGTTCGATGGACCGTGTCGGAACGCCGAGACCGCGGCCGATCGCCTCGGCGATGTCGCGGAAGGGGACACCCTCCTCGCCGACGGCGTGGAGCACGGTGCCGGCGGGGGCGGATTCGACGGCGAGGCGGGCGAGCTGTGCCGCGTCGGAGCGGTGCACGGCCGGCCAGCGCTGCGCGCCGTCGGCCACGTAACAGGACTCGCCCTTCTCCCGGGCGACGCCGACGTACGTTGCGATGAATCCCTTGTCGCCGTCGCCATGGACGGTCGGCGCGAAGCGCAGCACCGACGAGCGGACTCCGATGCCGCGCAGCGACAGGGTGAGCAACGCGGTCGCTTGGCGGATGCCCGGCGGGGCGATGCGGGTCACCGCACTGGGCACCAGGCCGTCGTCCTCAGTAGCGGGACGGCCGAGGGCCAGGCCGCCCAGGCCGGAGGCGAGCACGAAGGGACGGTCGGAACCGGCGAGGGCCGTGCCCATCGCCTCGACGGCGCGCCGGTCGGCGGCCCCGGCGGCCGCAAAGTCGCCCTGGCCGAAGGCGATCTCGTGTTGGAAGGCGAGATGGATCACACCGTCGCAATCGTTGGCGGCCTTGGCCAGGGTCTCAGGATCGTCGAGGTCGCCGCGCTGGACCATGGCGCCGGCCGTTTCGAGCTTCTGGGCCGACGCGTCGGAGCGGGCGAGGCCCACCACCTCGTGGCCTGATTCGAGCAGCTGGGGGACGACGGCCGAGCCGATCCACCCCGATGCGCCGGTGACGAAGATCTTCATGGTGGGAACCTCCTGCAACATCGATGTCAGGAACTGACATCGTTCACTGACGTCACTTTACGGGTGATGACAGTCACTGTCAACACCCCTCCGAGCACGGTGGGGGCCGGCTAGCGCTTCTTGATGGCGTGGTACTTGGCGACGATCAGCTTCCCGATGAGCGTGTAGCCCTGGTTCATCGGGTGGATGTCGCCCTTCTGGCAGAACCAGGTGAGCGTGCACACACTCGCCACGGGGACCGGGATCGTTCCGTAGGCCTTCGTGTGCACCGTCCGCATCAGTGACGTGTAGGCGCCCGTCGCCTTCGTGACGTCGACGAAGGCACCCAACGACGCGGCATAGGACTGCGCGAGCGCCGGGTTCACGAGCGCCTTGAACGCGACGACCGAGAGATTGGCCAAGTTGACCGCCGCGGTCGAGGCCGGGTTGGTCGGGAACACGTAGGTGCCCAGGATCACGTCGGGATACGTCGAGCCGATGATCGGCACCTTCGGTCCGGCCGCCGACCGCAGCTGCGACGCGATCGACGTCACGTTGGTCTTGATCGTGGTGACGGCGGTGCCGACGCAGGTGATCGGATTGCTCATGCGTGCGCAAGGGACGACGTCGTTGCCGCCGATCGTCACCGTGATCAGCCCGACATGGCCCGGGTGCGCGGCGATGAAGGCGGTCGCCGCCGCGATCTGCGTGGTCGTGGGATAGGTAATGCCGCCAGCTGTGTTCGGCAGGACGGCCGGGCAGCCGACCTTCGTGAGCAGCGAGGTCGTCGTCGCACCGGCGCAGCCGAAGTTGGCCAACGTCAGCCCGGTGTGCCTCGCGACGTAGGTGGCGTACCCGGGCGTCGCACCCTTGCCCGGCTGATATCCGACCGAATACGAGTCACCGAGCGACACGTAGTAGGTCGGCGAGCGCTTCGCCGCGGCGACTTGTGGGAGCACGAGCGTCCCCACCGTCGCGACCGCCGTCGCCGTCAGCACCGCGGTCCACGCGGTCATGCGTCGTCGCACCAGAACCCCCGTAAATCAGGCAGGCCAGGTCCCGTGACCCGGTATGCGGTGTCGTCTTACTACAGCCGTCCGCCCGGGTGGGCGCACGAATGCGCCGAAAGTCCCGGCTGGTATCGTTGCAGTCGCCTTATCCAGACGAGCTGAGACACCTGGGTCGCCGACGCTCACCAACCGGTCTTCGGACACGGTGGCAAGGCCAGGATCGATGAGGAGGAATCATGACGACCCCTGGTCGCGCCGCGCGCGCCGGCGAAGAGAGGGCGACCCGCAGCTCCGAGGAGCACCCGGCGTGCGATCTCTATGTGCCGGGTCACCTCGTGCACTTCATCCAGGCGAAGAAGGCCTGGGAGTCCGACGACCCTGTCCGATGGGGTCGATTCGAGGGTGTCGAAGACGGATGCATCGTCGTGCGCTTCCTCGATGGCGGGTCCGGGCGCTACCGGATCCACCGGCCTTCCGAGGTCGCCCGGGTGGCTGCGCGCGGCGACAAGGTCCGCGTCTCGGAACGTTGGCGCTTTGCCAGCATCTCGCGCCGCTTCGAGCAGTTGCTCGCCGTCTGTATCGCCCTGCCCGACGATCCGTCGCGGCCGTGCAGCGTGGCGCCGGACGAGCCGACCTCGATCGAGGACCCGGCCGATCGCCTCGCCGAGCGCGGCGGGTTCTTGGTGCCCTGACGACGGGCGGCGCAGCTCGCAGGTCGGGACTCGGAGGTGGGTGACTGCCCGCCGCCGAAGGGCGGCCTCGACGAGGTCTCGTAGGCTCGGAGCGTGGTTTCCGAGCTGTTCGACGAGGCCGCCTGGAAACAGGTGCCCGATTTCGATTTCACCGACATCACGTACCACCGCGCCGTCGAGCACGGGACCGTCCGCATCGCGTTCAACCGGCCCGAAGTGCGCAACGCCTTCCGGCCCCGCACCGTCGACGAGCTCATCACCGCGCTGGACCACGCCCGGTGCTCGTCCGACGTCGGCTGCGTGCTGCTCACCGGCAATGGGCCCTCGCCCACCGACGGCGTCTGGGCCTTCTGCTCGGGTGGCGACCAGCGCATCCGCGGCGCCGCGGGCTACGAGTACGAGGACGCGGGGGACACCGGTCGTGCCGGGCGCCTGCACATCCTCGACGCGCAGCGCCTCATCCGCTTCATGCCCAAGGTCGTCATCTGCGTCGCACCGGGGTGGGCGGCCGGCGGTGGGCACAGCCTCCACGTCGTCTGCGACCTGACGCTCGCCAGCGCCGAGCACGCGCGCTTCAAGCAGACCGACGCCGACGTGGCCAGCTTCGACGGCGGCTTCGGCTCGGCCTACCTGGCCCGGCAGGTCGGCCAGAAGTTTGCGCGCGAGATCTTCTTCCTGGCCCGCGCGTACAGCGCCGAGGAGATGCACCAGATGGGCGCGGTGAACGCGGTCGTCCCGCACGCCGACCTCGAGCGGGTGGCGCTCGAGTGGGCCAAGGAGATCAACGGAAAGAGCCCGACCGCCATCCGCATGCTGAAGTACGCCTTCAACCTGATCGACGACGGCCTGGTCGGCCAGCAGCTCTTCGCCGGCGAGGCCACCCGCCTCGCCTATGGCTCACCCGAGGCGGCCGAGGGCCGCGACGCGTTCTTGGAGAAGCGGCCGCCCGATTGGTCGCCCTTCCCCTGGCACTACTGAGCCGCCGGGCCGTGAGTTAGGTGTAGGAGTCGCCCTCGCGCAGGTGCGCGAACGCCGGCCAGCCCCACAGCGCCGGGATGTATGCCGTGCAGGCCCGGAACAGCAGGGTCGCGACGGCCGCGAGATCCTGCGGCACACCGACCAGTGTGAGTCCCGAGATGTACGTCGCCTCCACCACGCCCATGCCGCCGGGCACCGGCGTGATCGCGCCCAACACGCTCGCCGCGCAGCACACGAACATCAGCGCGCCGAAGTTGGCCGACGCGCCCACCGCGTGCAGGCACCAGCCGAGTCCGGCCGCCAGCACGACCTGGGTGAGGGCGGGACCCGCGAGGAGCCGCACCACCGGGCCGACGTGCGAAGTCACCTCGTAGACGTTGGCCCAGGCCGAGGCGAATTGGGGCCGTCCCCGCGACGCCCAGGCGTGGCGCACGCGGGGTACGACGAAGGCGAGGCCGCCGATCAGCCCGGTCGCCACGACGACGAGTAGCAGCGCCTGGAGGAGGACGACGTGCGAGCCGGCAGGCCCCGCCACCCCCAGGTGGAACTCGCCCGCCGCGACGGGCAGGAAACCGATGCCGATGAGGAGTGGCACCGCGACCCCAGCCGTGCTCGAGAGGAGGCTCGAGCTGTACGCGGTCCCCGGCGGGAGTCCGTGCTGCCGGTGCAGCGACACGGCGGCGGCCGTCGAGGCAACCGGTCCGCCGATGAAATCGGCGAAAGCCATGGCGCACGCGGTCCGCATCAAGACGTCGAACGGTATGAACGTCTTCACGCCGCCCCACAGCGTGAGCCCTTGGCCGACCGTGGCGGCCTGCACCACGACGAACGCGCCCGCGACGGAGGTCCAGTCGGCAGCGGACAGCACGGCCGTCAGGTGGTGCCGGCCCATCAACTCCACGACGAGCAACCACACCAACAAAGCGATGGCGATCGGAATGATGAAGCGCTGCGGACGGAGGCGCGGGAGGCGCGGGATGCGGATGACACGGCTCAGGTGGTCGCCGCGCGCCGGCCTCGCCGTCACCGTCGGTGTTCCCGCCGTCCCCGTTGCGAGCACCGCCGCCGTCGAAGCCCCGATCTGCGCTCCCGGCGTCACGGAAGAACCGTTGGAGCCGTCGGGCTCTGGCGGCGCCGACTCAGGGACGCCCGGCGCCCCCGGCGACCCGGGCGCTCCAGGCGCGTCAGGCAGGGCGCGACGAGGACGTGGTGCGGAGCTCGCGAGGTCTTGATTCATCGGTGGGGGCGGCGGAGGGTTAACAGCGCCACTCTATTGAATAGGAGCTGGGGAACCCCGGTTGGGGCCCCACCAGGTCATGTGGGGCCGGCCTCGCCGGCCGAGGACTCCCGATCCGCCCCTGACCGGCCCCTCCGCCGCAAGCTCCTCGTCGCGATAGGGGCGGCCCCGCCGGCCCGGCCGTGCGCCGGATGTCCGGCTTCGAGTCGTGCCGCGGCGTACGCCCCGTACCTCGCCGCCAACGGCGACGAGCTGATGCCGTGCAGCAGCACGCTCAACCCGACCGTCACGGTGACGACGGCCAGCACGGCCTTCGACTGGGACGGCTCGAGCGCGTCGACGGCGAGTAATCCGAACACCACCGACGCCAGACCGCGCGGGCCGAACCACCCCACGAACGCGACGGTGGCGCGGTCGAGCCCCGTCCCCGCCAGTGCGACCGCCACCGGCACCATGCGCAGCACGGTCAGAGCCAGCAACGCGAACAGCGCGTCGCGCCAGCCCGCGTCCTTGAGCCCCGGCACGAGCATGACCGCGCCGAAGATGAACCAGATCAACAACGACAGCAACGACCCGACCTCTTCGGTGAAGCCCAGCACCGCCTCGTCGTTGTGGTGGTCGATGCTGCCGAAGGCGATCCCGGCGACGAAGGCGCAGACGAAGCCGTTCACGCCCGCGACGGAGGCCGCCGAGTAGGAGAACACCGCCAGTGCCAGGATCGCCAGCGGCCGGTAGCCCGCGGCGCTCCACCTGTGCCGTCGGGCCCACGCCAAGAGCGCGGCACCCACCACGCCGATCCCGATCCCGAGCAGCGTCCCGCCCACCAGCGCGCCCACGGCCGCCCAGAGATGCTGACCGGCCAGCGCATCGGCGGTCACCGCGCCGGCGATGAAGAAGTTGACGAACGGCGTCGCGATCCCGTCGTTCAACCCGCTCTCCACGTTGAGCGTCCGGCGCACGCCCGAAGGCACGCGCTCGTCGGACATGATCGACGCCCCCAAGGCGGCGTCGGTCGGCGCCACGATGGCTCCGATGGCGGCTGCGACCCAGAGCCCGCTGTTGCCGAACAACAAGGCGGCGGTTGCCGCGCCGGCCGCGATCGTCAAGGGCAGCCCGATCCCCAACAACCGAGCAGGGATCGCGGCGTCGGCCCGCAATGCCCGCAGGTTCACCCGCGATGCGTCGGCGAAGAGCACGATGGCGAGCGTGATCTCGGCGAGCGAGAGGATCGTCGACGAGTGCAGCGTGAAATGCACCAACGCCGTCGGCCCGTGCGTCACGATCACGCCCAGCACGACGAAGGCGATGGGGGCCGAGACATCCCAGCGCTCGAGCCGCCCCGAGACGATCCCCCACACGATCAAGCAGGCAGAGACCACCGCCAGCGCGGAGAAACCGGATCCGTGGCCCATGGCCGTCACATTCTCAGAGCAGGCGGCCGCACCGGGTCAGGGCCGAAGGTCACGAACTCCGCATCCAAGCGCTGGCCTGCGTGATACGGCTAGAACAGGGGCGAAGGGAACGCGGGCACCAGCCCGTGAGCTGACTACGAGGAGGTCACATGCTGGCGTCGACGGACTACCCGATACTCGATTTTTTCCTGACAATGCTGTACTTCTTCCTTTTCTTCATCTGGATCTGGCTGCTGGTCATGGTCTTCTTCGATATCTTCCGCAGCCGCGACTTGGGCGGCGGAGCCAAGGCCCTGTGGGTCATCTTCATCATCATCCTCCCGTTCCTCGGCGTCTTCGTGTACCTGATCGCCCGCGGCGGCAAGATGCACGAGCGCCAAGCCCAACAAGCGGCGGACCAGCAGAAGGCGTTCGATTCCTACGTGCGCGAGGCCGCCGGCACGCCCGGCGCCGACACCGCCTCCCAACTCTCGAAGCTCGCCGACCTCAAGAACCAGGGCGTGCTCACCGAGGAGGAGTTCCAGTCGGAGAAGTCCAAGCTCCTCAACGCCTAGCCGCTGGGCTGTCGACCCCGCGCTCCTGCGTCGCTCCGTCACCGGGGAACACGCTCCGGTGACGCCAGAGGAGCGGGACGCCGCCGAGCCCGAGCTCGAACCCAAGCTCGCGCCTGAATCACCGGCGGCCCCTCGAGGGCGCGCCGCGCCCGCACGCGACGGCGGGGCGTCCGACACACCCGATACCTACGAGCGGATCGCCACTCGCATCGAGGAGGACGTCGAGACACCGCTGCCGTGGCGGACCATCGCCAAACGGACTGCCACGCTGTTGGTGGCCGGCATCACGATCTACTTCGTCTTCCCGAGCCTCGCCGAGGTGTTCAGCTCGTTTCCGAAGCTGACCTCGCTCGACCCGATCTGGTTCACCCTCGCCTTCGCCTTCGAGGTCGCGCACTTCGTCTGCACCATCGGACTCCAGCGCATCGCGCTCGGAACCAAGGCTTGGTTCTCGGTCTCTACCTCTCAGCTGGCGGGGAACTCCATCAGCCTCATCGTGCCGGGCGGCGCCGCGGTCGGTGCAGCGACGCAGTTCCGCATGCTGGCGAAGGCGGGTAACGACACGACGGCCGCGATCGGCGGCCTGACGGTGTTCTCGCTCCTGCAGATCGGCGGGCTGCTCGCACTGCCGATCTTCGTGTTGCCGGCGATCCTGGCCGGCACGCCGATCGCCCGGAGCCTCGAGTACACGGCCTTGCTCGGCCTCGTCGCCTTCGTGCTCTTCGCTGGCTTCGGCACCGTGGTGCTCGCATTGGACGGACCTATGCGCTGGGCCGGCCACGTGGTGCAGGCGGCGCGCAACCGCTGGCGGCGCAACGCCGTGCCGATGACCGACCTGCCGGATCGCCTCGTGCGCGAGCGCAACCGCATCCGCGACGTGCTGGGACGGCGTTGGAAGGCGGCAACGCTGCTCAGTAGCGGGCGTCTGTTACTGGACTACGGCTGCCTCCTGGCGACGATTCGCGCGACCGGCGCGAAGCCGAATCCCTCGCTGGTCCTCCTCGCTTACGCGGTGGCCAAGCTGCTCGCACTGATCCCCATCACTCCCGGCGGGCTCGGCATCGTCGAGGCGGGGCTCAGTGGCCTGCTCATCGTGGCCGGTGTGCCTGGTGGCGACGCCGTCGTGGCGACGCTCGCGTACCGGATCATCTCGTACTGGTTGCCGATCTTCGTGGGACCGTTCGCCTACTTCGCGTTCCGGATGCGCTACGGCAAGCCGGGCCATGGCTCGAGCGAGGGCGCAGGCGGCGCCGGCGCAGCACTCGCCGGAGGCTGACCTGCCTCAAACGCGCTTCCAGTTGCTGGACCTTGACGCCACAGCCCTCGACGGTCCACCCAGTAAGGAATGAGAGCCTCGGCCTCTTCTCCTTTCCGCACTGCCCTGTCGTCGTCATCGGGGTCGTCCGGGTCGTAGCCGACCTCCTCGGCCGCTTTGGCGAACGCCTGCCGCCACACCATGTTCCCGAGCGCTTCCTTGGGAGCCAGGAAGTAGACGAGTTCGCAGTTGAGCGCTTCTGCCGCTCGGCGCAGTGTCGAGAGTTGAATCGATTCCTTCGCCTCGGCACTTTGGAGTTGGCTGACCCGCTGCTGTGTGACTCCCAGCCGAGCCGAAAGCTCGAGCTCCGACATGCCGAGTGATTCTCGGATTGTCTTCACCCAACCACCCGTGGGGTGATACCTCGGTCGGTTGAGGAGCGACAGGTCCGAATCGATTCTCCCTCTAGTGATCCGTCGCTGAATCCCCATCGTTTGAGAACAGGTCGGGTATATGCCGTGCTCTTGTGAATTCTTCGCCTGTCCACAATGCGCGGGTTGTTCGTTTGCGAATCCACGAGTCGACGGTTGTGGAAGGACGCCAAATCCACAAGGGGAGGGCATAGGCGTCCACGCGGCTTAAATCCGATGCCCGGCCGTCGCAAAGGCGGGGCCGATCGGGTGGAGGCCGCCGGGACAGTGGGGGCGGAAGCGGGCGGCCGGTTGACCATCGATTCGGACACGAGTTGGGCGTTCGTTGTGAATCCCGAGTGATCGCACTGGAGGTGCAAGTTTTGTGCGCCGAAGCAGGCTATGGCGCCTTCTCCTTAGCGCCGAATGGCGTCGGGAAGCGTGGGTATTGCTTGGCGTGACAATATGACCTAGCGGCAAGTGCACGAGGGTGGACTCGCAAGGACCAAATGACGCGAGAGTGCAACCACCATGTATGAAGGGACATGGGATTCCGTACGCACTCACGGAGTGCCGGACTGGTACCACGACGCCAAGCTGGGCGTCTTCCTTCACTGGGGTCCCTACTCGGTGCCGGGGTGGGCGCCGCGGGTGCCCGACATCCAGGAGATGCTGGTCAAGGCCGGCCCCAGGCGGATGCTGCGGGAGAACCCGTACGCCGAGTGGTACCTCAACACGATGCGGATCAAGGGCAGCCCCACGGCGCGGCACCACGCCCAGGTGTACGGCGACGACTACCCCTACGAGAACTTCGCCAAGACCTTTGACGACGCCACGGTCGGCGCCAATCTGGATGCCCTGGCGGGCCTGTGCGCGAAGGCCGGGGCCCGCTACGTCGTCTTGACCACGAAGCATCACGACGGGTTCGCGCTATGGCCGTCGGCCGTGCGTCATCCAGTCAAGGGGGAGTACCACGGCCGGCGTGACGTGGTCGGCGACCTGTCCGCTGCGGTGCGGGAGCGGCGGATGCGGATGGGCCTCTACTACTCGGGGGGCTATGACTGGCCGTACAACGGCGCGCTGCTGCGAGGTGCGTCGGATCTCGTGCTGGCGGCGCCGGGAGGGGAGGGCTACCGGCGGTATGTGACGGCGCACGTGCGCGAGCTGATCGATCGGTATGCGCCGTCGGTGTTGTGGAACGACATCTCGTGGCCGGCGGGTGGCAATCTGGCCGAGCTCTTCGCGTACTACTACAACACGGTTCCCGACGGCGTGGTCAACGACCGGTGGCGCGAGAACGCAGCGCCCGAGGGGGTGCTGTCGAAATCGTTGTTGCGTGCAGGCGGGCGGTTGTTGGAGTTGTTGTGGCCCTGGATCCCGGCGGGGCGCAAGCGGCTGACGTTCGCCTCGCCGCAGCACTGCGACTTTCGTACGACCGAGTACGAGATGCTGCACACCGTCTCGGAGCGCAAGTGGGAGATGTGCCGCGGCGTCGGCCGCTCCTTCGGCGCCAACCGCGAGGAGCCGCCCGAGGACATCATCAGCGAGACCCAGCTCATCCAGATGTTCTGCGACGTCGTCGCGAACAACGGCAACCTCCTGATCGGAGTGGGGCCGCGTCCCGACGGGACGGTGCCCGAATCGCAGCAGGCGCCGTTGCGGGGACTGGGCGAATGGCTCGCGGCAAACGGCGAGGCCATCTACGGGTCGCGGCCGTGGGTGGTGGCCGAGTCGGCGACCGCGGACGGCACGCCTATGCGTTTCACCAAGAGCGGCGAGGGCGTCTACGCGCTCGTGCTCGGGATGCCGCCAGGTCGCCGGGTGACCTTGCGGGGTATCGACGGGGCGAGCGTGCGCCGCGTGCGCCTGGTCGAGATCGACGAGCTGGTCCCCTCCTCGGTGGAGCACGGGGGCGGCGGCCTGATAGTCAGACTGCCCGAGCGGCTGCCGACCTCCGCGGTGACGGCGTTCGACCTGGGGGCGGAGGTGCGGGCGCGGGTGACGGGGTAGTCGGAGCCGGGATCAGGCGCCGAGGACGAGCTGGGTCTGGAGCACCCGGGCGACGAGGCGCTCCTGCGGGTCGCGGACGTCGGTCTCGACGACGATGACCGTGCGGCCCTTGTGCAAGGGGCGTGA
>Ga0210399_10003387_pt1 | contig 12449 bp, 10 predicted proteins | sample IncBWC14MmetaG_FD_150865 | JGI IMG/M metagenome (GOLD analysis project Ga0210399, IMG submission 150865) | Forest soil microbial communities from Barre Woods Harvard Forest LTER site, Petersham, Massachusetts, United States - Inc-BW-C-14-M | ecosystem: Environmental > Terrestrial > Soil >... | reverse complement strand
GCGTGGCAGTGCCTCCAGGCCCTCAAGGGCCTCCAGGCCTCTCGGGCCCCGGCGGTTTCACAGGGATGCAGGAATTCACGCAATCCGCGAACTTCACGGTTCCTGCAGGTGTTACGCACATCTGGTTTCAGTTGTGGGGGGCTGGCGGTGGCGGCGGCGCGACTCTCGTGGGCTTCCTTTCACTGGGTGGCGGTGGCGGTGGCGGCGGAGCCTATAGCAGCGCCATTCTGGGAGTGTTTCCGGGACAAGTCCTCACCATCAACGTGGGTGCAGGCGGCGCGGGCGGGACAGCCAACGGTCATCAAAGTGACCAAACAGGAGGAGCTGTCGGTGACGTGACGGACGTTGTCTTCGTTGACGCGCACAGCATCCTGCTTCTTGCCCAGGGGGGAGGGGGTGCAACCGCGGGTTTGAATGGTCCGACCCTTGGGGGCATCGGCGGTGCTGCGGATCAGGTACATGCTCAGGTTAGTCACACCGGAGCCAATGGAGCTAATGGAACCATGGGGACCGCAACCACAAATGGAAGCGGTGCGGGCGCCGCTGGATACGCGCTAAGCGCCTTCCCATTTCAGGCCTCCCAGATCGGTGGAGGGGGTGCTGGGGGATCTGCTCAAGGCCCCACGTTTGATGGCAGCAGCGGACAACCCGGTTATGCACTGCTGATGTGGTGACCGGCTGGCCGACACAGCGGGCGACAACCTCAATGAACTGCGATCAACAAAAAGACAAGCTCGGTGACTTCTCCGTCGCATAAATGCGACGGCTTCTCAGGACACGCATGAGTCGAGAACCTCTACGTTACGTCCTGAAGGCTTTATCCGAAGCCTTAAGTTTCACAGGACTTACGGTTGCTCAGAGAGCGATTCGCCTGTGAAGGTCGGGCAAAAGTTAGCAGAGAACGGAAAGGAAGGCAAGCCGATTCCCGCTGCCAGCTAGAAGCAGGCAGTCCCCTCGGCCCAAATGCTTATGGACATCGCGCTCAAGAATTGCTCTTCTCGCCCGCAGAACCTGCCTCGCGGCGGAGAACATTCGAAAAGCGGCGCAAGGAGGCCCCGGCGGCACCGCCACTGGATCGGGAGGAGCCGGCGGCTACATTACTTATTACGTTCTAGAGGTTCAGGCGCACACGCTTGCGATCTCGGGGCTGGCGCGGGTAAGCATCCCGAATTGACACTGGAGAACACCATGTTGCGACTGGCCTCGTCACTGGCCGCCTCTCGTTCGAAACGGCTCGCTCTTAGACTTCAGTTGGCTCTGGCTTTCACGTCTGTTTTTCTTCTCATTCCCGTTTTTGGCCAGCAGCTCGCGAAGCGCCTCACCAACCAGGACATCGTCGAAATGAAATCACTGGGTCTCTCCGATGACGTTATCATCGCCAAGATTCGCAGCGTTGCATCCTCTGAAGCCCTGAAGTTCGACACCAGTATCGAAGGCCTCAAAACGTTAAAAGCCGCCCAAGTCTCCGACGAAGTCCTCAAAGTAATGCTCAACCCTGCCCATGCCTCACCGACGGTGATAGTGGGCGGAACTGTCATTTCCACCGATCCGGATCTCCCGCCGCCAGAAGTCGGCGTCTATTGGAAAGACGGATCGAACTTCATCCTTCTGCAAAGCATGGCTCTCAGTCAGGCGAAAGTAGGTGGCAAGGCCGGCGCCTTTTTCACGCGAGGGATGCGCTCTGAACATTGGGATGCCACCATTGACGGGCCTACCTCCAAAAACCGCGTGAACGACCGTCGTCCTGTTTTTGACTTTTATGTCGCCGACGGTGCCACGGCATCGGATTACGTCCTCTTGAAGCTAGAGAAAAAGCATGACCATCGCGAATTTCAGATTGGAAGTTTCGGCGGCATAACGGGTGGCAAATCCGGTATAAAAAAAGACAAGGAGATCCCCTACAAAACCGAACATGTCGGCGTTCGCGCCTACAAAATCATGCTCGAATCCGAACTCCAACCGGGTGAATACGCTTTCTTTATGGGCACTGGCCAGCAAGCCACCATGGCCAGCGGCGGTGGCTCGGCACGCTCCGGCGGAAGCGCGTCCGGCCGCATCTACGATTTCACCATCCCCGAATAGTTGAATTCCGCGCCACCTTCGCAACATCGCGCGGACTGTTCCGCTGTACGGGTTGAAAAAAGAACTTGACCTGAGTTTCTTAACAGGGCGTGAACTCATCCAACTAGCCATTGGCGATTACCAAGTCCAATTCGGCTTCGATGAGGACGTCAGGATTTCGGTAGAGAGTGAGTTTCGGTACTTCGATGGGCAATCCGAATTGATTTGGCGACCGGAGCCAGGTGCCTCTTCCAATGCGGCTCGTGCGGTCGCGCTGCCTGGGGCAACAATCGAGTCCTTTGGCAGACGGGACCCTGACTCTTGTCTTCTCGAATCAGCATCGCCTAACGATACTGGATTCGTTCAAGGAGTACGAGTCGTACGACATTAGCCGACCCGGCCAGACCATCATCGTCTAGTACGGACTTTTTCGGTAAGCGCGTTTACCAAGACTACTCGGAGGTCGGCACTCGCGGGCTACGCCAGTTCCGCACATTGTAGGAATAGAGCGCAATGCAGAAGAGATTCGCGGGTATGAATCCAAATTGCGCGGTTCGGGCAGCAATCACGCAGACGATCACGCTGTTTGCACCCGCTACCATCCATCCTTGCCAGAATTTTCTTCCGATAAGGATCGTCGAAAAGACTGTAAGAACGCACGAGATGTAATCCAGTCGCAGCACCTTATCCTATGCCTGATCACTGAGTCTTTGGTGCCGGTTTGCACCAGGGCCACTTCTTCGTGGCTTGGAGTCAGCCTAGCATTTCAGGTTTCAGTCGGTAACTGTCCTGTGGTTCAGTTGCGCTGGCAAAGTTAACTCCTGGCGAGTGCCAGGCAACTCGATCCCCGTACCCAAGTTGCCGGTTACCTCGTTATCAGTCTCACTTGCTTGCGGATGTCCGCTCTTTAGATGCAACGCGTGTAAGGAGCCCCTGTGCAGTGCCGAGTAGAGCGTGAAGTTTTGGGAGAGGTGCATTTTCGTCTTCAGCAAGGGTTAGGGCTTCGGTCTCTCGGCCTGCCTCGGTCAACATTGAAGTGAGATTCCAAAGCGGCCACACTCGCGACTCGGGCTCTGGCATGCTTTTTATAATTTCTTCCGCCCCGGCAAAATCACCGAATATCGCCCGCGTGACCGCGATCATTTCCCGCCCTCTGTCCGAAGAGACCGATCCAGAACCCGCTTCATTCGCGAACTCCAGCGCTCTTTCCGCCGTGAGTGCCGCAGCGGGGTTACCGGCCACCGCCTGTTCCAGCGCCAGCGCCCCGATGGCCTCCGAACGGGAAGCACTGTTCGGTATTCGGTGAATGGCCTCCATCGCATCTTGCAATGTCCGGTTTGTTCCTCGCGCAATCGCAACTTGGCGCAGCGTGGCCGATCTCAGATTGTTATCAGAAATCCGGTCGGCGCTTTGCAAAGCATCGGCCATCAATCCTTGCTTAGCCTGCTCCTCTGCAATGGTCATCAGCACAATGTCCGAATTCGACCCCGAATTCGACCTTAGTACCATGTCCTCGTGGGTTTGCAGCGCGCCGACCAGGTCGCCTGCCTGGGCTTGCGCGCAACCCAGCAAGTGAAGCAACAATCCGTTGCCTTCAGGCCCTGCATACTGGTGCGCAATTGCGGACAATTCGCTTAACGTACGTAGCGCGCCTGTCGTGTCGCCGATCTCCGACTGCGTCGCAGCTATCTCCGAAAGAAGGTTAGCGTTAGAAGCATTCTCATGAACGAGTTCTTCAGCAATCTCCATCGCTTGGTGGAGAACTTCAGTTGCTCCAGCGACGTCCCTGTTCTTGCTTCGCGCCTTTTGTTGCGCAATTTGCACGAGAATGGACACGCGACCTTGCGGCTCGCGGATGATTTGTACGATACGGAGTGCCCCAATCAGGTCACCTTTTTCTGCCAGGAGCGCCGCCAACGGCGCGTATTGACGCTCTCTGTTCTGCTCGTTGGATATGCTCTCGACTAGCCTCAGAGCTTGTCCCACGTTGCCTTGCTGAACTAAGTTCCAGGCGATGAGTCCGGTCGCCAAGTCCTGATCGCCCGGATTCTTTTGCGATTGGCTAATCCTCAGTGCGTCTTCCAAATCTCCACCACGCGACAGCTGGCTGGCGATATTGGCCACTGCGCTGGAGCGCAGCGATTCAGGGACTTCGTCGATAAGGCGGCTGGCTTCCAAGAGCAGGCGACGGGCCTGAGCTCTCTCACTTGTTTCCACTTGCGCGGCCGGAATCTCAGTTGAGCTCGCAAGAGCCGCCACGAGGATAAACACCGGGAACGATAAGCGCATTGGCGACCTCATGCAATAAAGAGTTGTACTCTCTCTGATCCACGAGCATGAACTTAAGTTGCCTTGCTTTCAATGCTTCGGGGCCGATCTCGGTTCAGGTCCTGGAGAGTCGATTATTACCGGCCAATATTCTGAACCACACCCCTAAAAGCTGCACGCGAGAAGGGTCATTCTCTTTCAGTTGGATCTTTGTCCTCAGCACCCACGGGCGGCCACGTCCAAACGGCTTTGCCGGAGGCGCAGAACTCCGCGCCTCCGCTCACTCCCCGCCGAGAACGCGCATCCGGTAGAGCGCTAACGTTTGCCAGGACCTAGCGGTGTTCAATTGTTCTAAGCGGATGCAGTTGGAATGGAACGTGAAGACCCCTACTGCTCATAGAGCAGGAGCAACTGATAGATGCGAGGGTTCAGCCGCTGCATTGCTGGATGGCCGGACGAATATTCCCGAGTTCCGACGACTTCGCTCTCCAGTTTTTGGGTTGCGAGATTTCTCTCGCTGGCACGTGGCATCAGCCAAACCTTAAGCTTGCACCCTCGGGCCGTTGCGGCGTCAACCTTGCCGCCTGCCCATGAAGTCACGACACCTTCCCCATCGTACCCAAACCCCAGCAAACGAAACGCGCGGCCGTTCAGTTTCTCAAGCGTTAGAAGATCGGTTCCCAATGTGACGCCGTCTGGGGACCGCCATCGGCTCGTGCCACCCTGGATGTTTATCCAGTCGGGATTACGCTTCGCTTCCTTATCCTTCCAGAAGATTTCTACCCTCTCGTCAACCCGGCCTGCGAACAGAGCAGTCCCTGGATTCATCTCACCCTCCGCACCGCCGCCATCGATGAGAGCAGTTTTAACGTTCTCTGCCCCGAAGCGCCTAATAAGATCGGCTTCAGTCTCATTCGGGGGGAATGTTGAGCATGAGAAATAAGGAAGGACGCGCAACAAGGACACGGAACTACGGCTTTGACCGCCAACGGATAGCAGGATGATCAAAACTGCTACCGGAAGTATTCGTGCCGCTTTCACTCAACTAAGCATGAAACGACTCTCATAATCTATTTGACAGAATTATCTATGGAATACGCTAATCAGTTAACTCGACAGATTCGCTTCGCCGGCGGCTCACAATCGTGGTTACGGCGATGACGTGGTCCGGATCGGTCGCATGGCGCATGCCGAGAAAGAAGCCAAGAACGATGATAGAAAATAGAGTGATCATTTATTTCGAGACCCCAGCGGCGGTGCGGGAACGGACCCGTCGGCCTTCGAGAAACTCAAGATAGGCTGTCATTCCTTCACCGGTTTTGGCCGACAGTTTAAAAACTTCCATACCAGGGCGCACTGCTTGAATGTTCCGTCGCGCCGCTGGTTCGTCGAATTCTACGGCATTGGCGAGATCGGATTTTGTAATGACGGCAACATCCGCGCTGTTGAATATCGTCGGATATTTGAGGGGCTTGTCTTCGCCTTCGGTCACCGAGAGCAACACGAAGCGCAAGTCTTCGCCGAGATCGTAAGAGGAAGGGCACACCAAGTTCCCGACATTTTCAATGAATAAAAAATCCAGCTCGTGCAAGTCCCAGCCGTTCAGGGCATTTTGGACCATGGCCGCTTCAAGATGGCAAACCGTGCCGGTGATAATTTGCTTCACAGGAGCTTGGCTGCGAGCGAGACGAGCTGCATCATTTTCCGTGGCAAGGTCGCCGACTAGAGCCGCGACCCGATAGCGGGGATGAAGAAGCCTGAGCGTTTTCTCGAGAAAGGCCGTCTTGCCAGAACCAGGACTGGAAACGAGACTGACAGCCAGCACGCCGGCTTCGCGGAAGCGCTCACGCAATGCTCGAGCGAGCACGTCGTTTTGCCTGAGGACGTTCTTTCGGACTTCGACAAGACGAGGTTCCGGAATCATTGTCGCAGCTCCAGAGCTGTCACCATGAGTTCGCGACCTTCCAGGATTTCGGGAGTTGGCGTCCCGCACTCCGCACAACAGAGCGACTGAATCGACTGAACGTAGCGGCGTTCATGACAAGCGGGACAATTCACGATGATAGGGACTTCCTCGATGAGCAACCTTGAACCTTCGAGTGGTGTTTGCTGGCAGGCGATCTCGTAGGAAAAAAGAAGCGCTTCTTTTACGACGCCAGAAAGCGGTCCGAGCTTGAGATAAACAACGTCGACGCCCGGTGAGCCTCGCAATTCTGCTTCCTCGCGGGCGAGGTCGACGATACTCATGGCAATCGAGAGTTCATGCATTTGCGAGACTGACCTCGAGTTAAACAGCAGTTGCAGCAGCTTCGGTACGAGACATTCTTACGTCACCTGCGTCGTCCATTCCGATTCCGTTTTTTCGAAAGAAGCGTCTGAGGCACGATTTGTCAATGCGGCAAGCGCGGCTTGGCCGAGACTGATTCCGCCATCGTTGGATGGAACGACGTGATTTGTCCAAACCTGGAGGCCCTCTGCTTCCAGGGGGCTCTTGATATCGCGCAAGAGCATCTCATTCTGAAAAACGCCGCCGGAAAGTACGACCGTATCGACCTTGCGCGTACGGCTTAGAAATACAGTAGCGTTGCAGAGACCCTCCGCAATTCCACTCTGGAATGCGCGCGCAATTTCACATTTGTCGCGACCCCGGATCCTGTCGCTGATCACGCTATGGAGTAATGGACGAAAATCCAATTTATTGCCGACGAATGGGAACGGATATGCAGCGGTAGAAGGCGCACGGCCGGCAAGGCGCTCAAGCCACATTGCGGCTTGCCCTTCGAAAGTAACTCCGCGTGTGAAACCGAGCAGCGCTGCCGCTGTGTCAAAGAGGCGCCCCATGGAAGTCGTGCCAAATGACCGCACTTTGGTGTTGACGAGCTGCAAAGCTTCACGATAGCGCGGAGGAAATGAGAACGGTGGAGCGGCCATGTCCGGCAGATCGTTCAATTGCGCAAGAAAACCTGCCGCTGCTTGGATTGGCCACGAGGCAGCTGCATCGCCGCCGGGTAGAGCGGCGCCGCGCAGATGCGCAACGCGCTCGAAACCTTCCCGCACGCTACCGGTGAAAATCTCGCCACCCCAGATTGTGGCGTCATCCCCGTAGCCGGTACCGTCGAAGCTAACGCCGATGATACGCTTGTCCCAAGCGCTCTGCTCTGCAAGTACAGAAGCAATGTGGGCGCGATGATGCTGCACAGCGCATTTTTCTGATGCGGAGATCTCCGCGGCATGCATCGTCGAAACGTATTGAGGATGCGCGTCATGAACGAGCAATAATTCGTTAGAATCAATCTCGTACATCGAAAGCAGATCCAAGATGGTTTCGCGGAAGGCGCAGAACGATTCGTAATGATCCAAGTCTCCAATGTGCTGGCTGACAAAAGCTTGGCCATCGACGACGAGAGTAATCGTGTTCTTGAGATCTGTGCCGAGAGCGAGAATGGGACGCTCGGTTGGAAGTTCGGCAGCGGCGCTGGGGGCGTATCCGCGCGCACGGCGAAGAATTGTGGAGCCGAAAGCGCCGACGCGAGCGACAGAGTCATCCACGCGACGAGCGATGGGCCGTTCGCCGATTACGAAACCGTCTGCGATGCCGGAGAGTTGTTGTAATGCATCGTCGTCCTTGTAGGCGATTGGTTCGCTCGAACGATTTGCGCTCGTCATCACCAGGATTTCGGGGGCGCCGAAAGCAAACAGTAGATGATGCAATGGGGTGTAGGGCAACATCACGCCGAGTTCGTCATTTTCGGGAGCAACCCCAGGCAACTCGACCTTCGCCCGCGCGAGGACGATGGGCCGAGCGATAGAGTTCAACAATGCTTCCGCTTCGAATCCAAGGTCAACCAGGCTGCGCGCGACATCAATATTCCTCACCATCAAGGCGAATGGCTTTTCCTTGCGGTATTTCCTTGCTCGCATACCGCAAACCGCTTCTGCGTTTTTCGCGTCGCAAGCCAAGTGGTAGCCGCCGAGTCCCTTCACTGCAGCAATCTTGCCCGATTGAAGGTCGTGCACCGCTTTTTGAATTGCTTCTTCATCGCCACGCACAACCTCATCGCCCGCGTGAAAAAGATAATGCGGTCCACAGGCAGGGCATGCGACGGGCTGTGCGTGAAAGCGTCTATTCGGGGGAGCGCCGTATTCCTCAGCGCAGTGCTCATCCAGGGGCCAATCGGCCATCATGGTATTGGGGCGGTCGTAAGGTAGACTGCGAATGACGCTATAGCGAGGGCCGCAGTTCGTGCAATTAATATAGGGATAATGATAGCGGCGATCTTCGGGATCGAAAAGTTCTTGCAGACAGTTCTCGCACACTGGCAAGTCGGGTGAGATGCGCACCGTGGGCCGCCGAGCGCCTGTGCTTTCCAGAATTGCGAATTCGTTGAAACCGGCCGCCTCGCCGGGTTCAACTCTTACTTCTGAAATCTCGGCCGCCTGGGGCGGATGAGTTTTCAACTCTTCGAGAAACAATTGGAGTTGCCCCTCATCTCCTTCGAGATGGATCTCGATTCCTTCTTCCGCGTTCAACACCCAGCCTTTCAAACTATTCGCACACGCAAGCCTATACACGTACGGACGAAAGCCAACGCCCTGTACAATGCCGCGTACCTTGATGGAATAAGCGTTGGGCATGGATTCTATTTCGAATTCACCACACAACCTCTACCCTGCCATCCGACCTGAATCACTTTGCCGTCTTCGACAAGCAAAGGGACGGTGAACGGTGCCTCTGCTAGCGCACGCATGCGCTCGCGCGCTTGGCTATCGGTTTCGACGTCGAACTCTGAGAACTCGCTGCCCTTCCATTCGAGCCATTCGCGCATTTCGCTGGTGTAAGGACAGCCTGCCGTTCCGTAGAGCTCCAAGTTAGGCATCGCCAAAGCCCTCCAGCGCCTCACGAAGGAGATGGTAAATCGACGCTTGGACTTCCTGGATGCGCGGGATGTAGTCTGAGCGCACAATCAACGGAAAATCCACCAAGCCGCGGCGCAGGACTTCGCCTCCGTCATAGCCGAGCAGTGCCACGGTTAACAGACTTCTCTTTCGCGCTTCTTCGAGCGCCATCACGATATTTCGCGAACCGCCGCTGGTGGAAATTCCGATGGCCACGTCGTTTGGCCGTGCCTGCGCGATCAACTGCCTCTGGAAAATCAATTCGGTGCCGACGTCGTTGGCAATTGCGGAGAGGTTCGCAGGTTCCATGGAAAGCGAAACAGCGGGAATGGGCCGGTATCCTGCCGGCGGCATGACGCAATCGATGGCAAAGTCGTTTGCGTCCGTCGCCGATCCGCCGTTGCCAAACAGAATGAGCTTACCGGCCCGGTCGAGGCGTTCGCGGATCGCTAGGGCAGCTTGGCCGATTTTTTCCGATTCTTCCTTCGCTACCTGCACACGCAAAAGTGCATCGTCGCAGACTTTCATCCGAATGGAAGTGGCGACCTCCGTGACGATATCAAACGTCTCTTGTTTCTGTTTGCCGAGAAATGGATACAGAAAGCCAGCTTCGCCGACGTCGTGCCCCAGTTCGCGGTGTTCGAAGAAGACGTGCACGGTTTCCCAGAGCGTGTGATAGAGAATCTCGATCATCTCCTGATGAATAAAGGCATCTTGCGTTCCAGAGTTGCAGAAATAGGAGCCGTCAGCTCCGGGTAAAGCAAATGTCATCGCGTGACGCTGGCGCGCTGCGTCCAGCGCAGCCCAGACTTCGGGTTCGCCTTCGGGTGGGCCGAAGCCCATGACGATGTCGTCTGCTTGAACGAGCGTTTTCAGCCACGGTTCGAAAGCGATAGAAAGATCGAGCGCTGGTAGCGCACGCTTTCCAACGATGACCGGATGGACGAATTCCACGGAGACGTGCTGCGCATCTGTCGTGTATGGCCCGCGGCCAAATGCCAGTAGGCGGCCGCCGCGAAGAAACCGCTCGGACATTTCGCGGCAAGCTTCCGCCAATCGTTGGGCTTCCACGGCGAAAAACGATTCGAGCACTTGATTGCGCGCCAGCAATCGCTGTTCAATTTGCGCCGTCAATTGAAGGCCTGTGAGCATATTGCTTTCTAACAAATCCGCGGGAGAGGATCGCCAACAAGCATGTCCACCAGGCGGCTTCCCCCGTAAAGAGTCGTCACCAAGACCGCGCTTGCGGGTTGTTCGCGAACTTCGCCGATCATTTTCGCTTCTTCTCCTCCAGGTGTCGCGCGCAAAGCCTGTAACGCGGATTCCGCGTCTTCCGAAGAAACGACGGCGAGAAATTGTCCTTCGTTCGCGATGTGCAAGGGATCGAGACCAAGAAGTTCGCATGCGCCTCGAACCGAATCGCGGACGGGAATCTTTTCCTCGAAGAGGACGATGCCGTGGCCGCAATCCCGGGCTAATTCGTTGAGAGACGTGGCGACACCGCCGCGGGTGGGATCGCGCATCCAGCGGACATCGGCGCCAGCTTCGTGCACGAGTGCCTGAACGAGCGGAAACACGGAGCGCGTGTCCGAACGTAGCTCGGCTTCAAGGTCGAGGTCACCACGAGCCAGCAAAATCGTGATGCCATGATCTCCGATGGGACCGGAAAGCAAGACTTTGTCGCCGGGCCGCACCGACTGCGGAGAAATCTCGACTCCTGAAAGCAGGCGCCCGATGCCAGTCGTCGTGACGTACATGCCGTCAGCTTTGCCGTGCTCGACGACCTTGGTATCACCTCCCGCGATTACGACGCCCGCCTTCTCTGCAGCCTGGCCCATAGCGCGAACTTCCGCTTCCAGAACATCCGTAGGCAAGCCGGCTTCGAGAACGAATGTGACGACGATGGCTTCTGCTCTCGCGCCTGATACGGCGAGATCATTCACGGTGCCGTTGATGGCCAGCTCGCCGATCGAGCCGCCGGGAAAACGCAAAGGTTTGACCACGAAACTATCGGTTGTCATGGCGATTCGCGTTCCGTCTATTTGGATATGAGCGGCATCGCCTAGCGGCCCCTGGCAAGAGCCGTAAAGGAGAGGAGCAAACAAGCCTTCGACTAGTCTTCGGCTCGCCTTACCTCCGGCGCCATGCGCCATTTCGATCTGCGGTTCGCGGAACCTGATCTTGGAAACCGGCGTGGCCATGAAAACCTCATTCGCTCAAATCGCCGCAGCGCTGGCGATGGTGACAGGTTTACGATGCTCGTAATTGTAGTACGCAGCGCAAGACCCTTCCGACGAAACCATTAGGGCGCCAACCGGTTGCTCTGGCGTACACTCGCGTCCGAAGAGCTTGCATTGCGCCGGCTTAAGCACACCTTTCAACACCTCGCCGCATTGCGCCGCCTTGGGATCGGTCACCCGAACACCGGGCACAGAGAAGCGCTGCTCCGAATCCCACTCGGCATAGCTCGCGCGAATTTTCAGCGCCGATTGCGAGATGAAACCCAGGCCTCGCCATTCGAAATAGGGGCGAAGTTCAAAAACTTCCGCCATGGCGCGCAGCGCGGCGCGATTCCCTTCCCAAGGAACAACGCGCTTGTACTGATTCTCGACTTTCGCCTCGCCCTTTCGGAGCTGGCGGAGAAGCATCACGATGGATTGCAAGATATCTAGCGGCTCGAACCCGGATACAACCACGGGCTTGCCTTCATCCTTGGCAATCCAATCGTACGGCCGGCAGCCGATGACCGTGGAAACATGTCCCGGCCCAACAAACCCATCGAGACGCATGTCCGGTGAATCAAGGATCGCCCGGATGGCGGGAATGATGGTGACGTGGTTGCAGAATACCGAGAAATTGTGCAGCCCCTCCGCTTTCGCGCGAACCAGAGTTAGTGCCGTGGAAGGCGCAGTCGTCTCAAATCCGATGGCAAAAAACATAACGTGTTTTCCAGGGTTGCTGCGCGCGAGCTTGAGCGCGTCCGCAGGCGAGTACACGATTCGAACGTCCATGCCGCGGGCTTTGTATTCGAGCGGACTTCCGTGAGTTCCCGGAACGCGCATCATGTCGCCGAATGCCGCAAAAATAAAATTCGGTTTCGCCGCCAGCGACAGACCGTCATCGATTCGCCCCATCGGAAGTACACAGACAGGGCAGCCCGGGCCGTGAATCAGCTCAACGTTTGAAGGGAGCAGGTCCTTTAGGCCAAAGCGATAAATCGCGTG
>Ga0210399_10003386_pt1 | contig 12450 bp, 7 predicted proteins | sample IncBWC14MmetaG_FD_150865 | JGI IMG/M metagenome (GOLD analysis project Ga0210399, IMG submission 150865) | Forest soil microbial communities from Barre Woods Harvard Forest LTER site, Petersham, Massachusetts, United States - Inc-BW-C-14-M | ecosystem: Environmental > Terrestrial > Soil >... | reverse complement strand
AGTACGGTGTTCTCGCACGGAGGAGTATGCAAGTTTGAGTTCCAGTGGAGAACCGTCCAACGATATCTTCACTTCCGCCTTGTCATCGGGTTCTGCTAACTGGACAAACAGGAGCAGCCGCTCCGGCGCGAGCCAGGTCGTATCGTAGTCTTGCTTTGTCCAAGGTATGGGCCATAACTCGCGGCGGCGAACAAGTTGCTGCAGAATTCGACTGGGGATGACGAATGATCCGCTCCAGGTTCCGGGCGAGGTGCTCTCGAGAGCCACTTCCTGGGAATGAGTAAACGTCCTTCCGGCAAATTTCACGTTAGCTGCAGCGTATCTCCCACTCTGGCGAAAGGCGAGCGGCTTTCCGTTGACTTTCATCTCTTTCAATGGGGTATCGTCTTGGAGAAGCACGCCAACAGCCTGTTCGCTGCCAGGTTCGCCCGCAACGTCCAGCAGGCGAACGACTCCATTCTTGAGGCTTGCCCGCGCCGGGTTCACAGCGTCCGAATTATCCGCCCCAAAAACGAAAATCTCCGTCGATCTTGATACCTGGAGCAGTTCGAGGACAGTTGCACTCGTGCCATCCAGTTTGAGTTCAACCTCATCTCCATATTTCCAAACTCCTGCACCAGGTTTTCCGATACGTTTCCCGTCGCTTGGATAGAGTTCCCGCAGCAGGAACTCTCTCCCAGCCATCAGACCAATGCTTGCGTCGAGGCGAATATGAGCAGATAGCATTTTGTAATTGGGGTTAAATAGGAACAAGAATCCTTTGTCGCCAATAAAGCTGGCCGTCCCGTCTACCTGGTCCATCGCTGGCTGACCGAGGATAGTCCTCGTGTTTCGTAAAAACTCCTTATTCTTGACGGTCCATTGAAGCCAGCGTCGAATCCAGGACTTGTCCACTTCCGAGAAATGTTGAAACTCCTCGGGATCACGAGCGGGAATCATGTCAAAAATGTTGTTCCATCCCCCGGTGGCAATCGAAGAGAGCACGGAATACTTGAAACCCAGATAGTCCCAGTCTCGCGGCCGAAAACTGGTGTACACGGTTTCAGCGCGTTCTGGAGTCTTCGTCCCATCGGCAGCAGGGATGTTCCTGTCGCGGGGCGTTTGATGGGTCATGTAACCAGGAATAATCTCCTGAGGGGCGAACTGATAGTTCCGATACCAATAGTTCACAAATCGTGTGCGATCTGCCGACACTCTATCAAAGTGCAGGTCCGGATACGGCGTAAAACTCTCCGGTTGCTCGTCATTGCCGGTCGGATGAGGATAGCTCCCCGCAAGCCATATCCATGGACCGTACATATGGTAAGTCTGGCGCCCATCGATGACGATATCCGGATCGGCCGCCCGCAACGCCTCTAGGACGCGGCGCCAGCCCCACCACTGTGAATACGAACTGCTTCCTGGTAAATTCAGGAATGTATAGTCAAAGGAGTAGCCATTGATACCTAACCTGTGCTTGAAGGCCAGCAATTCATGGATCAAAAAATCCTGAAATGCCCGCGAAGCAAGTGTGGCATAGGAATTTTTCTGCTCCTTTCTCGGATCCGAAACGAGCCAAGCCGGATTCTGTGCAAATGGCAGAGACGGATAGACGTACGCGAGTAACCCAATATGTTTGGACTTGGCGTAGTCCAGCATGGTCCTGACGCTTTCCGGAAGTGCACTTTGTTCGGGGTCCCACTTTCCCGTTCTAATCCGCTGCCCCAGACCGAGCCAAAGAACATGCTCCCAATTCCAGTCGTCGGCGTCGTTGGCAATTTCCGACAAGTCGTTGTTTGCAGGAGCGTAGAGAAGATTTCGCAGACCTAACATGGAAGTGGCATCCATCACGCGTTTGTATTCGGATTGACCTTCCAGGGTTGCGACGTCGATCTGATAGTCATTGACGGTCCATCCCACCTCGACACTGACAGGATCCGGCGATGGATGGAGCAAGAACCGCCGCACGCAGTCCGAGAAAGCTTGGATCTCGCTGGCATCCGCTCCATCCTCGACCTTGGCGCCGGTTGACGGTTTCCATTCATAGACCATTTCGGCGGGAATGCGGCGACCACTCAGTCGATAAGGGCCGATGATGGCTAGATCACTTGAAAACGGCCCCCACTCTTTTTTCCATTGCATTTCTGGGCGATAGGAAGCGTCCGCTTCCTGGCCGGATTGAATAACATCAAGAAAAGGGTTTTGAATAAGAAGCATTAAGCTAGGTTGATCGGTTCCCAAGCGAAGGAATGTTCCATAGTCATGCCCGGACAAAAGGCTCCGGAAATCGTTTCTTGGCGATCCATACTGAGGAAGGTAGGCCTTCGGCGTAAATGTACTCTCAATTTTCTCCCTGACCACAATTCGAATCGGTTCGATCTGCTTCACCGTGTAGGTCGGACTTGGGGCGTCAATGATCTGTAGGCGCTTGGCTATGAACCTCCAGTCTTCTTGAATTTCGTAGAAGACCCGCAGAGTGTACCCTCGCTCTTGATAGTAGTAGGCAAGTCCATTCTGTTCCTGTTTGACACTAGGCATTGGTAAACTGGGACTATCGAATGACTCTTGATCCACCAAGAATGAAAACTCGTCGCGCGGAAAATGGAGCGTGAAGCCCGAGTCTCGGTCGGTAATTGAGACCAGCCCTCGCGGACCAAATTGGGCAGCCAGCCGCTCGCTCTTCAGCTGAAAGGTCTGACCGCGACATGGACTTGTGAGGGTGGCCAGAACTAGCAGGATCCGTACAGATCTGTAAGACGTGAGTCGACGCAAGATGGTCATCCTAGGCTTCGCACAAATCAGGTTTTCACGCCCCTACGGCACGGGAGGAATGCCTGGGGGTGAGCGAGCATTCCTTCCCGTCGGGCGTGCGATATCAGAAACGCAGAGTGATTCCGAGCTGGAGCCATCGCGGATTGAACTGTGAGGTGGCCTTACCGAATGTACTGTGAGCGAGATCCCCGTCCATGCCCGTCAGATTTGGTCGGTTGAGGACATTAAAGTAGTCGAATCGGAACTGCAGATTCAGCCGCTCGTAGATCTTCGTATTCTTGGCCAAGCTCATATCAAAATTCAAGTAGTTCGGGCCGCGGTAGCGATATGCTAGCTCATTTCCTTCGGTTCCGAGTGTGGGAGTAGTGAAGTTGCCGACTGGAAAAACCCCGTTAAGAAAGGCATTACGGCTGGTTCCTTGCGAATAATTCGCGACGTTAGGAAAGTCGTAGTTGTAACCGTCTGCGTTGTAATCTCCGCTTCCCGGTTGCAGTCCTGTGACCTGTCCTGCGCCGTTGAGTATTGGCTGGAAAGAAGCATCCGTGAAGACCGTGAACGGATATCCCGACTGGAAAATCGTGATGTCGCTGAACACCCACCCGTTGGTAACCGCCCGCGCAACGGCATTTCCAGAATTCATGCCTGGAAGGTCATACGAGAAGGACAATGAAACGCGGTTGGGTGCGTCGAAGACCGATGGAGCGTAGTATTGATGCAAATTTGTAAAGGTTGGGTAAAGCTGCGTATCGTCTTTGGAGTTGGATCGCGTGTAGGAAAAATTGAAGAAGCCACGCTTGCTGAAACGGCCCCGCAAAGCAAGAATCAGGGCTTCGTAGCCGCTCACGGCGCCATTCTGGGCAAAGGTAATTGAACCGAAGCTGGGATTGAGGTGTTTTGGAGTAGGATAATTTAGAACCAGGTCTCCAGCAAAACGATTGATGTTTGTGCCGTAAGAAGTGGCCGTCTGTTGCCCGCTTCCCTCAATCAAGTTTCTCGACTGCGATCCCGAATAACCGACACTAGCTACGATTTCGTGGAAAATCCTCTTCTCCACGGTGGTCGTATAGTTGTAGGTTATCGGTGATCCCAAATTAGTGTCCAAGCCTCCGACGTTAAACTGAGAACCGACAATTCCACCGTGTGAGTCAAGCACGGAGCCCACCAGAGCCGGATGTGGAAATCCAGCAGGTGTGGTCGCGCTGGTGCCCAGCCCGAAGAGTGGAGGAGTGGACGATCCACGAAAAAACGTCGGGACTACCCAACCAGGAGGATTTCCCTTGAGGCCGTTTTCATCGTTGCCCAACGTGGTCCAGTCATGGTACATGCCGAAGCCGCCTCGAATGACCCAATCTGCTTTTCCAGTCGGATCCCAAGAAAAACCGACTCGAGGGCTGAAAGCGGATAACGCGTGATTGAATACGTTTCCTTGTTGGATCATGAACCCATTGGCTATTTGGTCGTTCAGGGTTGCTCCTGGTCCGAGGTGGAAATTGGCGAGCGTTGTACCTGAAAGTGGATAGGGATTCCCGAAATCATCCCAGCGTAGTCCCAAGGTCAGCGTTAGATTTTTTTTTGCTCTCCATGAATCTTCGGCAAAGAGGCCGTGAGTAATAATGGCGTACTCGTACTGTCCCTTGGCCGGCTGCCCGCTGAGAACGTTGTATGCCAACCCGGACTCCGTATGAGGATGGTCCTCGACGAGATCCAGCAGGTTGTCAAAACCGAAGTTTGGCTGATTGTAGACTGGCGCGAACAACGCCAGATCGTCCCCGCGACGGCCTTCGTAGCCAAACTTGAGCGTGTGCGAGCCCTGAACGTGAGTCAGTACATCACGCCAATGATAGTTATGCTGAATGAAGTTGCCTTGGGCGAACCCGACCCCGAATCCGACCCCTTGACCACTTACGCCGACGCTAGGTACGGTAAAATCCCCGGTCAGGTCGGCGATTCCCTGCACTTTGTGGTAGCCAAAGACCGCTTCGTTCAGCGTAGTGGATGACAATGTATGCGTTTCGTTGACCTGCAGGGAATCGGTAACAAAGGTGCTGGTGGTCGAGAACGCGGGCCGAACGTTTGGCCCACCTGTGTCTAGGGTTGTGCGATAGAAGTTTCCGTAGATTCGATCCTTGGCGAAATACTTGTCGATTCGAGTATTCCACTGCAACCCGTTCCGAAAACTAGAGGCGTTGAAAACTCCGTTATCAATCATCGGCGTACTGCAAGGCAGATTCGCTGTGGCTGCTGTTCCACAAGTGCCTGGGAAGATATCCGCAGCAGTCTTCGCCACACTCGTCACAGTGGCCCCAGTAGGCGCATGCTTCGCCAGCAAGGTCGTTCCTACGGTGTTAGGGAAATTCTGCTGAGCCCATGAAGCAAAGGCGGCATCCTCAAACGTCTGAGAAGAAGTACCCGAAGAAGCCGATGAGCGCAGTGGCTCGATTGCAAAGAAAAAGAAAAATTGGTGGTGGGGGATGACCGGTCCGCCGATGGAGCCCGAAAAGTTGTTGCTATGAAAGGGGGCATAATTGTGAAGGAATTCCGTGCCAGCCCAAAATCCCTGATAAGTGTAGTAGTCGCTGACGTTTCCATGGAATTGGTCGGTCCCATACTTGCTGGTCATGACCATCTGCACGGAACTGGCGCGCCCGTAGTCAACTGTGAACGTATTCGGCTGAACCGTCATCTCTTGAATAGAATCGGGGTTGGGGGTCAAATTGAGAACGCCCGGACGAATATCACTCGTGACATCCATTCCGTCAACTACGTACATGTTTCCGACGCTACCCCGTCCGTTCGCGCTGGCGTCGACTTGGGTCTCCGTCGAAAAATTGTCAGCGGCGGAACCAGGGCTCCCTCCGACAAGACCCAACCCGGTCACGCCCGGGGCGAGGGTAGTGAGAGCAATCAAGTTGCGTCCCTGGAGGGGGAGTTCTGCGACGGCTTGAGACTCCAGTGTCAGCTGCGTTCGAGAGTCTGCAGTGTTTATCGTTGGAGCCTCGCCAGTTACTTCCACCTTCTCAGCAATAGTGCTCACGGAAAGCCGCACAGGCACGTTCAAGGTTTGTTCCGTGAGCAGGGCTACAGAAAGATTCGTAGTTGCGAACCCGCTTGCAACGACTGCTATTTTGTAATTTCCAGGAGCGAGGCTCACAAAGAGAAAGGCTCCTCCGCTGTCCGATTTAGTTGTGAGCGCCTCGCCGGTGGAATCATTGGTAAGCGTTACGGTAGCGGCCGGAACGCTGGCGCCGGTGGGATCCTGTACGTTGCCGGAGATATTGCCACTGAACTGAGCCCATGTCACACGAGTGTTCATTGCGAACGCGCACAACAGGACTAGCATCTGAAAGATCTTGTTCCCCATCGTTTGCACCCCTCACCGACAACCCTAGGCTTCAAATACTCCGATAGTCAGCGTCACGATTTTCCATACGTCCATGTGAGGCAACTTTTATTCTCACGCGCGTGGCCGGCACAAGAGCCTGTTAAACCATAGTCATATAGTTCAAATGAACTAGTCCCCGAACACCTTCAGGAGTTAGACTCCTGCCACAGGGGGACGGAATGCCTTATATCGGGACGGGATGCCGCCTGAAAGCCTCCCATTCGAAGGCCTGCGTGTGCCTTTGCATTGTTTTCTCGCTATGTTGCAGTTGTCGCGATCCATCCCTGCCAACCGTGGCCTTCATTCCGCGCACCACCGGTACTACGCTCTGGGAACCGGCGCACGCCGGTGCGGAAGTCGCCGCTCGTAGCACGCAGATGAAGATCTATTGGAACGCCCCAACCAGAGAAGATGACGTCCAAGGTCAGATTGCCCTCGTCGAGCGTGTGATTGATCGGAAATACCAGGGGATTGTGCTGGCCCCCGACCAGGCTCTGGCATTGATGACGCCGGTCCGGCGCGCACTCTCGAAAGGGATTCCAACCGTGATCATCGGCTCACCGCTCCCCATTCCCCCGGGTGGCAAGTTAAGCTACATCCTCAACGATGAGGAAGAGGCTGGCCAATTGGCTGCATCCCGTATTGCCCATTTGCTTCACGAAAAGGGTTCCATCGCGGTGCTTGGCATAAACCCCGATATTGTTGGCATCATGACGCGGGCGCGCAGCCTAGAAACTTCGTTGGGGCGGGACTATCCGCAGGTCAGAATCGTGGAGAAACATATGGGCTCCTTCAATGTTCCACAGGACCAGCAGGTCGCCGAGGAAACGCTGCGGGTGAATCCTGATCTGAATGGCATCGTGGCATGCACATCGGCTTCCACGCGCGCAACGATCTCCGCCCTAGCCCACAGGCCATTGGATCACCCGGTGAAGCTCGTGGGATTCGACGACCCTGACACGTTATCCCTGCTTCCAGACCCAGTTCTTGATTCCGTGATTATTCAAAATAGCCGCGAGATGGGACTCGAAGCGATCAAAACCATCGCAGCCCAACTTCATGGCCAACCCGTGGGCGCGGAAGTGAAATTGAGCCCCGTGCTTGTGACCCGGGAAAACCTTAACTCGCCGGCAGTACGGCAGATGATTTCCATGGAATGGAGACCCATTCCGTGAAAGTAGGGATTTTCAAGCGTCGCTGGCCGCTTCCCGCAATTGTTACCTGCCTCATCTCTCTCCTCGCCGGACTCGTATTCTTTACGGGTGTCCGCACTTACCTCGTCGGTCTGCCCTACAAGGATTCGTTTGCTGCCGGCGCGGGCGACGAGTGGAAGGCGCTGGGCGGCACATGGGAAGTGGTCGACGAAGCGATGCGGAACGACTCCGACGAACGAGGAGCGAAACTCATCACCGGATCGAATCGCTGGCGGGACTACTCCTTGGAAGCGGATATTATGCTGCTTGGACGTGATGGTGACGCTGGCCTTATTGCACGCTCCAGTGACGAAGAGCAGGGCGTCGATTCCTACAGCGGGTACTATGCCGGTTTGAGGAATCACGATAACACCCTCGTCCTGGGTCGCGCCGACCATGGTTGGATCGAGGCGCGGACTGAACCGCTACCTGGTGGCGTGCACCCCTTTCACTGGTACCACTTGAAAGTGATCGTTGTCGGTTGTGACATCGCAGCGTCGGCTGTCGACCCGACCGTCGGCACCAGCATTTCCGTGACAATGAACGAGAAAGACTGTGCGCGAACCGGGCGGATTGGGCTTCGATCTTATTCGTCCGGCGGTGTTTGGCGGAATGTGAGGGCCCTGCCGGCCACGCGCGCCGATCTGCAATCCTTCCAAGCTCAGGCGCGCATTTCCCCTTCGGACCGACCGAGTTTTCCGAACAATCCGCCACTTCTGCACTCGGATGACAGTCCGACCGAAACCGAGAGTCAAACGTCCGGGAACTACCTGAGCGCGTCGATTGCTCAACCGATCGCCAGCTTACGATTAGTGTCCGGCACGAAGCCGGGTAACGTCACCGTCCGAGGCGTTGTGGTGCTCACATCTCCGATTCTCTACGTCCAAGATTCCACGGGCGGAGCGGCCATCCTGCAACCGCACGCTCCACCACTCAAAGTGGGGGATGAAATCGAAGTCACGGGTCGACCGGAGCCTCACGATTTCAGCTCAATTCTTCGCGACGCCCAAGTGCGACTGCTGTGGACGCGCACGCCGATTCCGCCTTTGTCCGTCACAGCCTCGCAAGCGGCCACTGGCGCGTTCGACGCCACATTCGTTGAACTAGAAGGTTACTTAGAAAGTAAAAAAGATGGGCCAGGTAGCACGATGGTTCTTGACCTCCAAAAGGGCGAGCAGTCGTTCCAGGCTGTCATGAACCGCGGGCGTGGCGATATTCTATTCCGCAAACTGAAACAGAATAGCCTCTTGCGGCTTCGTGGAATTTGCGTCGTCAATTCCGAGTACACGCACAATCTTTCACCCTTTGTACTGCTCTTGCGCTCCGCGGATGATGTCGATGTGCTGGTCGGTCCACCATGGTGGAGCGCCGGTCATCTCACGGCGATCGGAGCCGGGCTGCTGATTCTAGCGCTCGTAGCCCAAGTGCTCTACAGCCGAGCGGAGCATTGGCGGCTACGCGCCGTGCTCGAAGAGCGAGAGCGCTTGGCCCATGAGATGCATGACACGATTGCGCAGAGTTTTGCTGGGATCGGCTTTCAGTTGCAGGCGATTCGCAACGACCTCCAAGATACGAATGTGACGACGCATCGCCAACTAGACCTGGCATGCGATCTTGTGCGGCACAGCCATGAAGAAGCCCGTCGCAGTATCGCAACCCTTCGCCCTGAGTCTCTTGATTCGATCGGCTTGTTGCCAGCGCTGGATTGCTGCGCACGAAAAATGGTCGATGGGGGATCGGTTCAAGTCGTCATTTCCAGCGGTGGCAACCCGCGTCCAATGCCAGTTCGTACCACTGATGCGCTCTTTAAGATTGGCCAAGAGGCTATCGCCAACGTGGTGCGCCACGCGTCTCCAACATCCTTGAACATCCTTCTCCGATATGAAAAGAGCGAGGTACATCTCGTGGTAGAGGACAACGGGGTTGGCTTCACTGCTGGCGGTGATCTAGTGGGGTTCGGCTTACAAGGCATGCGTAAGCGCGCCGATAGTATCTCGGCCGTGCTCCAAATCGTGAGTACGCCCGCGCATGGAACTCGCGTGGAGGTAGCCGCACCGCTACCGCCGCAGCTCACCCTCAAAGGCTGGCCCGGCTACATCTCGCAATACCTGAAGGAGCGTCGATCCAATGCACAAAAATGGGAGCGAACCCATCCGTATTCTTATCGTGGATGACCACCCCGTTGTCCGCGCGGGACTCGCGAGCATGTTGGGAACACAAGCGGGACTGAAAGTAGTTGGGTCTGCCTGCAGTGGCGACGAGGCTCTTAAAACGCTGCAGCGTGAGGCCGTCGACGTGGTCCTTCTCGACCTCCGCATGCCCGGAATCAGTGGCATCGAAACGTTGCGTGCACTTGCCCGCGCGCCCTTATCTCCTCGCGTCATAGTGCTTACCAGCTTTGAGATGGATGAAGATATCTACCGCGCAGTGCAGGCCGGCGCACGAGGGTACCTGCTGAAAGACACGCCACAGAATGAAATGATCGAAGCTATTGCCTCGGTGCACGCTGGCAAGCGTTATATTCCGCGCCATATTGCTGCCCGCCTCGCTGATCGTATGATGCGTTCCAATTTGACCACCCGCGAACTGGAGATTTTGGAAATGCTGGCTAAAGGCCGCACGAACAAGGAGATTGGTAACGCCCTGGAAATCAGCGACAACACCGTGCGCAATCACGTTATCAACATTATAGATAAGCTCGAAGTTTCTGATCGCACCGAAGCTGCCACTACCGCGATGCACCGAGGCATTATCCCGGCATGAGATTAGCGCCAACCAGAAATTATCACGCAGTAGCCTTCTCAAGCGCGGGGGCGTCTCCGCCCATACCGGGTTTGTTCTTCTTCAAAAAGAAGGACACGTGCGCACGAGCGACCTTCAAGAGTGGAGGACGAGCGCAAAAACAAGCTCTACCGAAGCAGACCTCGTTATTCACCCCTTGAGTCCATCCAGCGAGAAACCGCTATTCGAGCGCCTCGCCAATGGCCCCGGTCTCTCCGAATGAGCTAGGTCGAGGTTCGCGCCCCGTCATGGCTCTACCGAGCCGAGCCGGACCGAACAGAATGTTCCGTAGGATCCATGGCTTGCGCGCCCTGCGAGGGTTCGCAAATGTGTATCTCCGGGCGCAGCCCGATCTTCGAGTCGTATTCGACTGCAACGCTCTCCCGAAAAGCCTTGGCCTCGCTCGCTTCTACGAGATTGATCGTGCAACCGCCAAAACCTCCTCCGGTCATTCTCGCGCCGTAACACCCCGGTTTAGCAGAGGCAATCTCGACCATGAGATCCAGTTCGGGGCAACTCACCTCAAAATCGTCGCGTAGACTCTGGTGCGATTCTCTCATCAATCTGGAAATCCCAAGAAGGTCCCCACTTTTTAGTCTCTCGGCCATCCGAAGCACACGATCGTTCTCGGAGACGATATGGCGACACCGTCGGTACACCACATCTGTCAAACGAGCTCGATTCTCCTCGAGCTGTTCGCAAGTCACATCTCGCAGTGCTTGAATTCCCGGGAGTACGGCCGCCAAGCGCCGCATGCCTTCTTCGCACTGAGACCGTCGCACGTTGTATTCACCAAGGCTGTGGTCGTGCTTCACCATCGTATTGCAAACGACCAGTCGGATTTCAGGAGGAATACGAAGGGCCTCATATTCCAGCGATCGGCAGTCGATCAATAAAGCGCAGCCGGCGCGCCCATGACAAGAGACAAACTGATCCATGATTCCGCACCTAGCCCCCACGAACTCGTTCTCCGCGCGCTGGCAGGTCAGTGCGAGCACAGTACGATCAATGTCACGGTGTAACGTATGTTGTAGAGCGTAGCCGACGGCCACTTCGAGCGCAGCCGACGAGCTCAAGCCGCTGCCCAACGGCACCTCTCCTAATATGTAGACGCTTGCAGCATCGGGCTTGTGCCCGGCTTTTTCCAGAGCCCATGCGACACCAAGAGGGTAATCCGCCCAAGTTCCTTCCCGCTGCGACCACAAATCGTCGAGTTCGGCTTCGGCTCCCTCCTGAACATTTTCAGAGTATAAAGCAATCTTGTCATCGTTTCGGGGACCCACGGCCACCCAGCAGAAGAAATCGATTGCCGCTGGTAACACGAATCCTTCGTTGTAATCGGTGTGCTCGCCGATTAAATTTACGCGTCCAGGAGCTCTGTACACCGAGGCTCCTGTGCCAAAGTGTTTTCTAAACCTCCCGAGGACCACGCTCGGCGTCAGCATGAAACCAACCAGTTGTGATTCTTCACCTCAATCTCGCAACTCTCTCTAACCACTCTTGATCGAGTGAGCCTGCGAAGCCCCAGAGATCGAGCTCTTCGTTCCCTCTTTTCGCAACCTCCGTTTCCCACAAATGGCCGGATGTTGTTAAATGAGTATTCTAGATGGCCACCGAGAATGGAAAATACAACTCCAAAAACCGCTTCGAAGCGTCCGACCTTCAAATAGTGCCGGTCGGTCTGGTGCGGCCGGATGTACGGTTCCTGAATAACATGCGTGCACAGCGTGTTGAACATGGTCACATTCCCGGCCATGCCGGACATATTGTAAGACTCGCAGGTAGAGCGGCGAAGCCCGAACCGAGCATTCTCGTTGGAACGTAGTGCAACAGGAAAATTGGCCCGACAAGACCGTATTCCAGCTGCCACTTGCGCTTCGCGTCCGAGACAGGTTGGCCGGTGGCAGATTCGACCTTGCTCAGAATCACCCCGTGGCCCCTACGCTCCGCGACCCCGATAATCAGCATCAAGAGTTTCGAGACATCCACCTGAGTCATTTTTATCTGACGAGAGTGCCAGGCACATGAGCCTGTTAAACCACGGTCATGTAGTTCAAATGAACTAGTCCCAGAGCAACTTCGCGAGTTAGACTCCTGCCACAGGGGGTGGCCTCACGGAAATCCCGGGATGAATCCAGAAACATATTTGGCAGCCAACTCAATGCGTCAAAAAGTTGTTGATGCAAGGCGCGGCCTATCAATGGCTTACTGGAGCGTACAGCTTTTTCTTTCCCATGCAATTCGGAGGCTCTGCTACGCAATGCCAATTAGTACTCAAACGCTCTCTGTCACCGGTTTCGCATCTCGTAGTCGACTCACAATTACCATCGCCTGCTTGCTGCT
>Ga0210399_10003385_pt1 | contig 12451 bp, 7 predicted proteins | sample IncBWC14MmetaG_FD_150865 | JGI IMG/M metagenome (GOLD analysis project Ga0210399, IMG submission 150865) | Forest soil microbial communities from Barre Woods Harvard Forest LTER site, Petersham, Massachusetts, United States - Inc-BW-C-14-M | ecosystem: Environmental > Terrestrial > Soil >... | reverse complement strand
AAAACGCTTGAAACACTCGGCGTCGGCGGGAGTGAGGAAGGCGCCCTGGTGATGGTCGAACCACCAGGTGACTTTGGGCGAATTGGAATATTTGAAATCGACGATGGCGTTTTCGTCGCCGTCAAACAGGCCCTCTTCCCAGGGGTGCTTGGCCTTGTGGGTCATCCCGCTGAACTGGAATTCGGCCTTGGGATCGAAGGATTCCCGGTAAAAGCGGTAAAAAAGCGCCGCGGAAGCAGTGCCATCGAAACAGCGATCGTGGAAACACAGTCGGACCTTGGTCATAGAGAACGGGTCTGCCCCGCGTCTGCCCGGGCAAGGCCGCAGAGGGGAGCAAAGCTATAAACGATGTACGGGTTGCGAAGGAAAGTCAAGCGCAAAGCAAGGAGATTGAAATATTTAATGCCCGGATTTTAGCGGCGCGCGGCGAACGAACGGTCTCTGCCCATGCCAGGCCGGAGCGTGAATTTCAACTGAAAAAAAGGCGCGGCCGATAAGACAGTCTGCAGATCCGCGTCGTCCATGTAACGCCGGCGAGGAATGCGGCGGGCCAACAATGCAAATTCCAGCGGTTCGCGACGAAATGGATAGGGATCGAGCGTGAATTCGTTGCCGCCTGCGGAGCGCAGTTCCCAATCTGCCTCTTCGCCGTTGTCGTTCATCGGGACGCCGTCGATCGTGGTGTCGTGGTCGGCGCCGAGGCAGAAATAGAGAGAGAGGCGATCGAGCGCGGCGAGCCTCTGGATGTTCGCGGTGATTAATTTTTCGTCGCTGAACTCTTTGGTGGCAAGAGCATTGCGCAGATCCACTTTCAGGCGCAATTGTTGCAGCCTCAGGCGCTGCACAAAATCGTTGGCGTGATGCTGTTCCTGCGCTTTGACGTACTTCGCGGAGTAGCCCGGCATGGTTGCCTTGGCCCGGTCATAAAGTCCCATGCAATGGCTGGCGACCAGAAGACCGGCGTACAAATCCGATTTCACTACCCGATCGATTCCCCGCTGATAAAGCGAGACGTGTTCGTCAGTAGGAACGCTCATGAAGGTATACGGCGCGAAGGACTTGGGGTCCACGCCCGGCGTCATTTCCCACTCCTGCCAGCCGTTGTCGTGTTCGGCGGCCGCGAGACAAAAGGAGGAAAAAGGTTCGGGGCGAAGGAAGAGTTCATTCCCCCACTCGCGCGCAAAAAAGCCGCACAGGATGGCGTGGTCCGTTTGCCGGATCACCAACATTGGGTCATTCGTCTGCTGAATAATCATGGAGCCGGTTCACCGACCTGAGACAATGCGGGGAGCACCATTATGCTCCTGTCCGGGGAGGGTTTCCAGCACAACCGCGGGCCCGGCTATGGCCAAAAAGTGGGCAGACCAAGTATCATTTATTTGGCCAATGCGGGAGTGGCGGAACTGGCAGACGCAGTAGCCTTAGGAGCTACCGGACGCAAGTCCTTGGAGGTTCAAATCCTCTCTCCCGCACCAAATCCTCCTCTGGAGGATTTGTGCAGAGTGCAGCCGAAGAGCGCTTCTCTACCTCTTTCTGCTCTTCTTTCTCTATTTCTCTCCCCTAATTCCCTTCTCTTTCGCAAGGTCATCCCGAAGCCTATTTCGAATTCCCGGAGGCCTTCGCTACTTCTCTCCCTGGCAGCTCTGGAATATTCACCTGCCGCACCAGATCCGCAAATTCAGGGCGGGAGCGGAGCCCATCAAATACGGGCTCGATCCGCAGATAAACCATCCAGGCACTCCGCTGGATCGCAGCTTCGTGCAAGGAGCGCACCGTTTCCGGATTTTTCCCGAGAAGGGCGAGGTATCTTGCACGCTCGTAAGGGGTCAACACTCCTTCATCGGCATATCCCTGCACCGCTGCGTGATATCGAGAGGAAGGTTTGGCGGCCTCTACATGCTGAAGAAGTTGTGTATGGCCAAACAAGCGCATTAGATTTTCCAGCTCCGCTGTCGCCTGTTCCGTCTTGCCTTCCAAGGCGTAGGCAATCCAAAGTTTTTGCCTGGCGGGCAGAAATCCTGGGTCCAGTTTCAATACTTCCAGATACGCCTGCTCGGCTTTTGCGTAGTCGCGCCGAAAATAATGGAACCAGCCTATGTTGGTGCGGATGATCATGGAGAGCGGATCGAGCGCCAGCGCTTTGCTCATATGCTCGTCGGCGCCGGCAAGGTCCCCGCGGCAGGCCAACAGTACGGCATAGATGTGGTGGGTATGAGCGTTGTTGGGATTCAGCGCCAGGGATTTCTGGAATTCGGATTCGGCGGTTTTCCAGTCCCAGCTGTATTTCCAGAGCGCGAAGGCCAACGCTGAGTGCGCCGCTGCCAGGGTTGGATCCAGTTCCAGCGCACGGCGAGCCGCGGCCTCGGAACTGGGCCCCGCCTGGCTGCCGGGGATCTCGTCGTAATCGCCGAGTAGGTTGTAGGCAATCGCTTTGCCCGCGTAAGCGGCGGCAAATTTGGGATCGAGGGTGATGGCCTCGTCGAACTGTTCCAGACTTTTCTGCAGCTCGTTATTCGTGCGGTGATTGTTCAGGTCGTGCATGCCATTTAGATAGGCTTCGTAGGCCTGAACGTTGACCGGATGAGGTTCTTCCCGCCGCTGAAGGAACGCTGGCTTCAGGGCAACTTCGATCCTTCGCGAGACGGACTGCGCCAAATCGTCTTCCAAAGAAAGGATATCTCCGGTGTCGCGTTCGAAAGACTGCGCCCAGAGATTGCGGTCATCGCCGGTGGAGACCAGCCGTGCATTGACTCGCACCCGTTGGCCGGAACGCGCCACGGTCCCTTCGACCACAGCGTCGACGCCGAGCTCCTGCCCTATTTTCACCAGTGGCTTGTAGTCTTTCTTGTAATGATTTGCCGAAGAGCGGGAAATCACTTTCACGGCGCCGATTTGGGCAAGGTCCGTTGTGACTGCATCGGTCAAGCCTTCGGCGAGGTAATCCTGGCTGGGGTCGCCGGATAGATTTTCGAATGGAAGGACGGCGATGGAATGGATTTGCGCGTCGGCGCCGGCTCTTTTCAGGAACGCTGTTATCGAGAGCAGTCCGACAGTCGCGATTACCGCCAGTAAGCCAATCGCACCCGATTTTCGATACCGGCGCCAACCTGCTGGGATGGTGGATATGGCATCGGCATGCACAAGGGTTTCCGCAGTCAACCAACTGGGTTCGGCGGCGGCCGATTGGTTTTCTCCTGATGGATGCGCCAAAGTTTCGAATTGAACGGGAGCGATAAAGCGGTATCCACGGCGGGGGATCGTTTCAATGTAAAGAGGTCTTCCTGCGTCGTCGCCGAGGGCCTCGCGAAGTTTCTTAACGGTTGAGTTCAGGCTGTCGTCTACTTCTTCGGAGGCGTGGCCCGGCCACAGCTTTTCTTGCAACTCTTGCCGATTGACAAGTCGGCCCGGGTGCTCTACCAAAAACCACAGGACACGGACAGGTTGAGCTTGGACGTGGAGGCGGATTCCATGCTTATGGATTTCGCAGGTTTCGAAATCGACCCGAAAGGGCCCAAAAACACAAACGGGATGGGGATCCGACATTATCGTCATCCTGACCCCGAGACTCCGCCGTTGCGGTGATTGGACGGGATGCTAGCATGAAGCTACCCCTCTAACAATTAGGATTTGTGGTTTGGACCGCGCCGAGTCGTCTTAAATGACACTTTCCGAACGCCTTATATCTGGCATCGCCGTATTCGGAATTGTGCAATCCGTTGCACATTTCGGGAATTCGGCCGTCAAACCTTCCTCTGAATTGCACATCTTGCAAGGTCAGAATAAGTTCAGAACTTGATCATTTGATGGTGAAAGCTCTTCCTTCTCATGCCCATTCGTGGTGAGGAAATGGTGGATGCCAATAAGTGCCATCCTTTCTTAAGGTTGGACCTCTGCCTGCACCAACACCGCTAGCGGGAGAGATCCTGCAGTTTGCATATTCTTGAATGCGAGGGGAGACCGACTTTTATGAAGAAACAGCTTAGAGCTTCGATTTCAATCTTATGTCTCATGCTGGGATTTTGCACGATCATTCTGTTGACGATGCCCTCTGTGGCCTCGGCTGATATCACCCCGGGCACGCCGATAAATTGGTGTAGCGGTCCATGTGGATTGGGTGACCAAGGGACACTAACGGGATTTTTCGAGTTGGACAGTACCACCGGCGCCATCAACAACTGGAATCTCACTACTACGGATGGTTCGGTCACTGGCTCTAACTACCTCCCAGGTAATCAGAACGCGCTGCTCCCCGCGTCAATAATTGGAGGAACGGAGTACGTTTTTAGTGATCAATTCAATTCCGGCCTGAGTCTCGGGAACACTCCCTTGTTTAATGGCGGCTTGCTGACTATTACCGTTAATTGCGAAGGTGTTTCCAACTGCCTAGCCCAAGCTTCTGCCGGCCAGTTTTTCACGATCACAGGCGGAACGGAAACCTTTACAACTTGGTTCTGCAGTAGTGGTGGTACAAGCTGTTCACCTTCTGTTGCCGCGCCTCGTATCTTGGACGTTTCCAGTGGCGCTTTCATCAACGTGACAGATCCGGTCGGCGGTCTTGCTCTCAACTTGGACACCACCGCGAGCGGCACAGCTTGGACTCCGGGAAGCGGAAACCCAGGGGGTGGCGGCAACACTGGCGTTCCGGAACCGAGCACCTTGCTTCTGAGTGCGCTGGGTCTTGGCGGTCTGGCGCTGAAGCGCTTTTACTCCTGAGCGCTGCTGAACCTATAACTCTCCCCAGGTCGAGGACGATGAATGCTGGCACCTGTTGGCCCCTCAGCAGGTGCCAGTGTCTATCTCAGGTTCTCAATTGCGGAATAGCGTTCCTTGCGCCTTTCCGCCATTTGCATAACAATGATGCCTAATTGTTCCTGAGCTGGTCATTGGGAGTCATTGGTTATGCACGAGCGCAGCGTTCGCGATCTCCTGAATCTTTACAATCCCGCCAATCCGCTGGAAAAAGCGTGGACCATCCCGGCTCCCTGGTATTTCGATGAGCGCCTGGCCCGGCTGGAGCGCGAAAGCGTGTTTGCCGCCAACTGGCAGGTGGCCGGGCAACTGGACCAAGTGAAAGAGCCGGGGCAGTTTTTCACCATCGAAATCAACAACGAACCGCTAGTGGTCGTTCGCAGCGACGATGGCAAATTGCGCGCGTTTTATAATGTGTGCCGGCATCATGCCGCCGCAGTGGTGCCAGAGGCAGCCGGTTGCGCGAAGAATTTCCGGTGCCCGTATCACGGCTGGACGTACGGCAACGACGGATCGCTGAAGGGCATGGTGGAGTTCGAGGGCGTGTGCAATTTCGAGCGCGCCGACAACGGACTGGTGCCGGTGCGGGTGGATACCTGGGAGAATTTGATCTTCGTCAATCTGGACGGGCGCGCGTCTTCGTTGCGCGAATTTCTGGGCAAAGTTCCCGACCTTGTGGCGCCGCTGAAGATTACGGAGACGCTGAAGTATTTCGATCGCCGTATTTATACGTTGAATTGCAACTGGAAAGTGTACGTGGACAACTATCTCGACGGCGGTTACCACGTGCCGCACGCCCACAAGGGGCTGAGCAGCGTGGTGGAGTACACCAAATACACAATCGAAAATTACGAGCGGGCGTGCCTGCAGTCCAGCCCGCTCGATAGTTCGGGCGCGCTCGAGACTGCGATCAGTTCCACGCGGCAAGGCACGGCTTTTTATTTGTGGGTGTATCCGAACTTCATGCTGAATGCGTACTCCGGCGTGATGGACACGAACCTCGTGCTGCCGCTCGGAGTCGGCAAATGCGCGGTTATCTTCGACTACTATTTTGCCGACACCAGCCCTGCGGCCGCCAAGCATCACCAGGAAAGCATCGCGGTCAGCGAAAAAGTTCAGGATGAAGACATGGCGATTTGCGATTCGGTGCAGCGGGGCCTGTCTTCTCGCGCGTATGTCGCGGGACGGCTGTCCCTCCGAAGGGAAGCGGGGGAGCACCTGTTCCACCGGTTGTTGCATGCGGACATGACGAATGCGCTGGCTCGTCCGATGGCGGCCGATTGAGCTCGCCGATCAAAAACAAAACCCTGCCGGATCATCTCCAGCAGGGCATGTTTCGAGAAGAATTCCCGATTACTTATTGCGCGCTGCGAAAATTCTCCAGCAAGCGCTAGAGCTTCTCGAAGAAGTGCGCAATTTTCTTTCCGGCGCTTTCCGTGTAATAGACGGTCACTTTGGCGCCCTTCTCGGTTCCCTTTGCGGTGTCAACGGCGGCGACTTTGGTTCCGTGGCCGGCTACTTCAAAGGTGCGCTCGGTGCCATCGGCGGTTTTCACGGTGACCGTCTTGCCGTCTTCCCCAACCTTGGTTACCGTTCCTTCCACAGACTTGTAACCGTCCTTGCCGACTTTGTCGACCTCCACGGCGGTTTTTTCCGTTCCCGTCACCGTGTAGTGAGCAACAACTTCGGAACCTTCCTTTACGCCATGGAAAGTATCCTTTGCGCCGGTTTCGACGGCTTCTCCGCCGCGCACGGTGGTCTTGTCCACGAAATGGATGGTGTGCTCGCTGCCATCCTTGGTTTTCACCACGATTGTCTTGGCGGCGGCGTCCACTTTGGTAACGACCCCGTGAACCGCGCTCACGGCATCATCCGCGGCCACCACCATGACGGCAAAATATGCGGCCAATACTGCGATAGAGAGCAATTTCTTCATTACTGCGGACCTCCTGTTAGTCCTTGAACTGACCTGTCTTTGAATAGGGATCGCGAATGTGTCCCGTAAAAAGATTAGCGTAAACTTCCGGAGAAAACTACCTGAACGGGCCTTACACTGCCCATCGTCCTTTACTGGCTCGAACGAGAAGTTCATTGGACAACGGGACTCACCCGGGACACTGGGACTTAGATGAACGGAAAGGGTGAATAGATGCAACGGCTGGAAGCCCCGGAGGAACCGGCATAAACCTTTCCGCTCCGGCGAATATGCTTTCTGGAGGAATCCCCTCCGGCGGGGTTCACTTAACCACTGCGCCGCAGAGCATTGGCATTCCGATGGAAGAATCCCGGCCGCCAGTCTATCCTCAATTATTTCCAACATCGGTGAAAAAACGGAGGGGATACGTGGGAACTCTGGTCAGAATACGGGAGTGTTTCAGCAAGGGGTTGGCTTCCCTCGTCCTGAGCGTGTTGTTAGCCTCCGTGTGCAGCGCTCAGGCCACGCGGGAGGGCGGCACGCCACAGCAGGATTGGGCCCAGGGATTCGAAGCCAAATATCCAGGATTGCTGGCCGAGTTCGGTCAATTGTTTAAAAAGCTGCAGAGTGACGTGCAGTTTCCCGCGGCACGACGGGAAAGCCACCTGCTGCCGCTGCTGCCCGAATCGACAATGTCGTACGGCGCGTTCCCTAACTATGGAACTGCCGCGAGCCAGGCCCTCGCCGTTTTCCGCCAAGAGCTAAATGAGAGTTCCGTGCTCCGCGAATGGTGGCAGCATGGCCAGGCGGCGACTGTAGGGCCCAAGATTGAGGATTCACTGGCTAAGTTCTCGCAGCTGAACCAGTACCTGGGAGACGAAGTCGCGGTTTCGGGAACGATGGAAGGCAAGCAACCGGACCTGCTGATCGTGGCGGAAATCCGCAAGCCGGGATTGAAGAAGTATCTTCAGCAGATGATCGAGGACCTTGCCGGCAAATCGAAATCCGGTGTGTACGTGCTGGACCCTCAACAACTGGCGGCAGCGGAAACAAAGCCTGCTGCCGGCGATCTGCTGATCCTGGTGCGCACTGATTTTGTTGTGGGAGCGCTGGACCTGGCGACACTTCGAAAATTCAATTCGCGCCTGGACCAGGCGAGCCGGGGATTTGCGGCGACTCCTTTCGGGCACAGGGTCGATCAGGCTTATGCCGGCGGAGTGACGATGTTGGCGGCCGCCGATGTTCAAAAAATTCTCAGCAAGGTTCCGGAGTCGCCCAACACGGATAAGATGACCTTGCAGCGCAGCGGCTTCAGCGACATGAAATTTCTCGTTTGGGAACACACCCGGTTAAACGGCCAGACCGTTAGCGATGCCGAATTAAGTTTCACCAGGCCGCGGCGGGCGGCGGCGGCGTGGCTGGCAAAACCTGCGCCCCTTGGCAGTCTGGATTTTGTGTCGCCAAACGCAATTGTCGTGGGGACGGTGGTGCTGGCGAATCCCACGCGGATATTCGACGAGTACAAAGAGATTTCCGGCGCGGCGAGCGCGGCCGTATTTGCAAACCTCGCCCAGGCGGAGCAGGTGATGAAACTCAGCCTGCGGGACGACTTGCTCAGCTGCCTGGACGGAGAAGTTACGCTGGAACTGGACAGCGTCACTCCGCCGAAGCCCGAATGGAGGGCGATCCTCAAGGTCAGCGATTCAAAACACCTGCAGCAAACATTAAGTTCTTTACTGAGGACGGCACAGTTCCGCGCGGAAGAGTTCGAAGAAGACGGAACGACCATTTCGACGGTGGAGATTCCTAACGGTCAGGGCCGGTTAAAAATCGGCTACGCGATTGTGGATGGCTATTGGATTCTGGGTTCCAGCCGGGAGGCAGTGGCGAACGCAATTCGCCTTCATACATCCGGTGCTTCGCTTGGAAAGTCCAAGAAGTTCTTGGCGGCGTTGCCACCCAACCACCCGACGGAGGCTTCCGCCCTTTTATACCAGGACCCCATCGCGATGGCTTCCCTGCAGCTCCGCGGCTTCTCACCAGAGATAGCGAAATCGCTCGCGGACATTGGCAGTGAACGCGTGCCGGGGCTGATCGCGCTGTACGGGGAGGAGTCCGCGATCCGGGAAGCGAGCCGGGGCGGCAATTTTGATGTTCCCGCAGTGCTGATCGTTGCCGCGATTGCGATTCCCAACCTGTTGCGCTCGAAAATGGCCGCGAACGAATCGTCCGCAGTCGGTATGACCCGGACCATCAACGTTGCCCAGGTGACTTACGCGGCTGCATACCCCAAGAGAGGCTATGCGCCCGATTTGGCTTCACTGGGACCTGACCCGCGCCAGCCGGTTAGCGATTCGCCTAATCACGCCAACTTAATAAACGAAACGCTGGGGAACGCCAGTTGCACCGGCGATGGGTGGTGTCCCAAGTCGGGATATCAATTCCGCCTGACTGCCGTCTGCAAGCTGCGTGTGTGCAAGGAGTATGTGGTGGTGGCAACGCCTGTGGACGCCAATACGGGCACGCGAAGCTTCTGCTCTACGTCCGACGGACTGATTCACTTCAAGATTAGCCCTCCGCTGACTGCGCCTGTAGGTGTGGCGGAGTGTCGAACGTGGGCTCCACTGCAGTAGGCAGTGAGAGCTTTCACCCAGATGTGGGGGAAATAGAGCAGAAGTGTGCGCAATTTTATTGGGGCGGATACAGTTGGTGGAAAGAGCCAATTCAGTTTGGGATTCCGTGGTGCCAAACCGGGAAACCGAGACTGTTTTGACCTCCCTGTAAAGCTGATTATTGTTCCGGCAAGTCGATGAGCTTAGATAACTTGTGCGCGAAACCAGCAACAGAAGTGTGCGCCGACGCAGAGCTGGCAGGAAAGTCACCGGTCACATTTTTCACTTAACTCTTTCTAGCTATTGGAGTATTGTTTGCTTAGGAATTTGTACCCGCCCCAAAAACCATTAAGTTCCCGCCCAAGAGCAAAATAGCAAGCAGTTAATTCAATAGATAGAAGCAGAGACACTCCTTCTCGGCGAATTGGCATGCCATTTGCGTGTGGCGATGAGCAGGCCGAAGCTCGGCTGAGCCGAAGTGTCGCCAACGGAGGGTCGATGAGAGGAACTATACCGCCTCGCCAAGTTCTCCTCCCCATTCTGGGGTTAGTCCTATTTTTCTTTGCGGCGGTATATTCCTTCGCCCGCCAGCAACCCGCGCAGGATCCTGCGCCTGCCTCCCCTGGGGGAAATCTCTCGCACGGAAACTCCGCAACCCCCTCCTCGGCGGCTTCGCAAGAAAAAGCCAAGACCCCTCCGCCGAAGGAACCGGACGGCGACTACGTCGGCAGCGAAACCTGCATCACCTGTCACGACGATCAGAACCGACGGTTCAAGAGCACGGTGATGGGCAAAGTGATGCTGGGCAACCCGCACACACCGGAGGAAGCCCGCGGATGCGAATCCTGCCACGGGCCGGGCCGCGCCCACGTGGAAGCTGGCGGTGGCAAAGATACAATTCCCATTCGATTCGGCAAGGATTCGAAGAACTCCGTTGCCGAGCAGAACGCCGTCTGCATGGATTGCCATTCCCGCGGCACGCACATGTTCTGGAAAGGCAGCCCGCACGAATCGCGCGGCGTTGCCTGCGTGGACTGCCACCAGGTGAAACAGGAGGTCCACGTCACGCTTTCCTCTGATGCCCGCTATAGCGCGCCGCTATCCGACAACCGCGGCGTGAAAAAGCGGCAACCGGAACTTTGCCTGCAGTGCCATCAGATGCGCCGCGCCCAGTTGCAGCGCTCTTCCCACATGCCCTATCGCGAGGGTAAAGTTACCTGCACCAGCTGCCACAATCCGCACGGAACCCCGAATCCCAAGCAGCTCATTCAAGCCACGACCAACGAAAACTGCCTGAGCTGCCACACCGAGCGGCGCGGGCCGTTCCTGTGGGAGCACCCGCCGGTGCTGGAAAACTGCGCGAACTGCCACGAGCCGCACGGCAGCAACAACTCGCAACTGCTGAAGGTGCGGATGCCGCGCATTTGCGACGACTGCCATGACAGCAGCCGCCATCCGACGCAAGCGCAGCCGCTCAGCTCGATCAAGAACTTCAACCGTGGCTGCACCAACTGCCATTCCTATATTCACGGCTCGAATCACCCATCGGGATCCGCATTCCTGCGGTAGGAAAAGAGAGCTCACACCATGAGAAAATCCGCTGAATTCACACTTCTGGCAGCCTTGACGCTCCTCATCTCTCCCTACCGTATCCTCGGCCAGGATAAGGAACCCGACCATGGCACAGTAGATTTTGGCGTTCGCTTCGCCACTGGCGATGAGTATGGACGCCCGGACCTGCCGTTCCAGCCGTCCGTGAAGACCTCGCAATTCAACGAGTATCAGGATGTGCGCAACGGATTTTACGTCCGCCACCTGGACGTGAAGTTCGACAACGTGCTGCATACCAAGAATTATTTCGCGCTGCAGTCGCAGAGCACCCTGTATCACGACCAGAGTTATCTTGCGAGCTTCGGCGACTACGGCAAGTTCAAGGTGCAGTTCCGCTACGACGAAATTCCGCACATTTACAGTAATACCACGCGCACTCTTTACACCCAGACCTCGCCGGGCGTATTCAGTTATCCGGCGCTGATTCGCCAGACATTGCAGGCCGCCACGCCCGCCAACACCATTCCCAACATCGTCAACACGCAGGTCGTGCCGCAATCCAGTTTCTTCACCCCGGCGATCTACCGGAAAGCCGGGACTATTTCGGCCGGCTACAACCTCAACCCCCGCTGGAACGTGAACGGGCTGTTCTTCAGGGAAAGCCAGAAGGGCAACCGGCCAATCGGGTTAATCATGAATTCCAGTCCCAGCGCCAGCACCACATCTGGTTTTGGCGTCGAACTGCCCGAGCCCATCAACTACTTCACTAATCTGGTGCGCCTCGGCGTCGACTTGGGCTGGCGGTCGCTGGTCGTGCAAGGCGCCTATATCGGCTCTTTCTTCCAGAACAATACATCTACGTTGAGGTGGGATAATCCGTTCCGCCTGACTGCGGAAGCCATCACGAATCCGCTGACTGGAGCCATGGCGCTTTATCCGGACAATCACGCGAACTACTTCAGTTTCGCGGCTGGCACGGACCTTGGAAAATACCTTCACGTTACGGCCAGCATCACGCCCGGGTGGCTGAAGCAAAGCCAGGCGTTTCTGCCGTACACCACCAACACGGCTATCAACACCTGCGGTGACGGAACACAGGCCTGCAATTCGCTGGCAGTGTTGCCCTCGGCCAATCTTGGTGGAGATGCTCAGACTCTGGCGATGAACTACACGATTTCCACTGCCAGCTGGAAAAATCTCACTTTCAAAGCGAATTACCGCCAGTACGATTACAACGACAACACCCCGGTGCGCGCGTTCACTCCGGTCCAGGGAGATGCGGCCGCCCCCGGCGCCGCAACCGAAAACACCCCCTTCGGCTTTAATCGCAAAGACCTGGAGTTGAGCGGGATCTGGTATTTCGCCAAGAAGAGCTCCATCAAAGCCGGCTATGACGGACTGTGGATGGATCGCACCGACCGCGACGTCTCCCACTCCCTCGACAACACGTTCTTCGTTTCAGGCGACTGGGTGCCGATTCGCGATCTCTTGATCCGGCTCTCTTACCGGCATTCGAATCGCACGCCGGACGCTTATCAAGACGATCAGGCTGCGGATCCCACCACCGGCGCGGACGTCGTTTGCAACGACAACACCAACGTATCCTTCACCGGAGACCAGCGTT
>Ga0210399_10003382_pt1 | contig 12452 bp, 5 predicted proteins | sample IncBWC14MmetaG_FD_150865 | JGI IMG/M metagenome (GOLD analysis project Ga0210399, IMG submission 150865) | Forest soil microbial communities from Barre Woods Harvard Forest LTER site, Petersham, Massachusetts, United States - Inc-BW-C-14-M | ecosystem: Environmental > Terrestrial > Soil >... | reverse complement strand
ATGTCCAGTTTGCCATCGCCGTTGAAATCTCCGAGCGCAAGCCCGCTCGGCTCGATGCCAGCCGCATACTGAACCTGGGGCTGGAAGGTCCCATTGCCATTGCCCATCAGGACGGAGACCGTATTCTCTCCGAAATTTGCCACCGCCAGATCTATCTTTCCGCTCCCTGTGAAATCTCCGGCAGAAATGCCATAGGAAAAGTAACCGATTGGGTAGTCGACCGCTGCGCCAAACTTCCCGGCTCCTTTATTAAGAAGGACGGAAACTGTATTGGTCTGGTTCATGACAGCGAGATCGGGTTTGTGGTCGCCATTGAAGTCCGCAATCGTCAGGTATAACGGATCGCCTCCCGTCGCATACTTCGCCGGAGCCTGGAAGGTTCCATTGCCCTCACCCGCCAGCACGGAAACGGTATCGGCGTTGTAATTGAGGACCGCGACGTCAAGTTTCCCATCCCCGTTCAGGTCTCCGACCGCCAGGGCGAACGGATTTGCCCCGACTCCGTAGTCGACGTGGGAGGAAAAGGTGCCATTTCCTTTCCCGAGCAGGACCGAAACCGTGTTGTCAGCACTGTTCACTACTGTCAGATCAACCGTGCCATCGCCTTTCAAATCTCCAACGGCTACCCAATTCGGAGCATTGCCGGCGGCATAATCCGTGTGGTTTTGAAATGTACCGTCGCCATTCCCGAGCAGAACTGAAACGTTGTTTCCAAGGAAGTTGGCCGTAACCAGGTCGAGTTTTCCATCGCGATTGAGGTCGGCGGCGGCAATCGATATTGGACCGGGGGCCGTCACATACTCAACCTGCGGTTTGAACGTGCCATCGCCATCACCCAGCAAGACAGAGACCGTGCCGGAATTGAGATTGCATGCCGCTATATCAATGACACCGTCGCCGTTGAAGTCTCCCGCCACCAGGGCGGTAGGCAAGTCGCCCGCCGGGTAGGTCACGGGCGCCCGAAACGTACCATCGCCATTACCGAGCAGGATTGAAACTTCTTCGAATGGCCCGTTGGGGATTGCCAGATCCAGTTTCCCATCGTGATTGAAATCAGCTGCGATTACGTCGAGGCAGTAGCCCACACACGAGTAACTCACCTGGGGACGGAAGGTACCATCCCCGTTGCCGAGCAAAATCGCAACAGTCCCGGAGTAGTCGCTGGCGACTGCCAGATCCAGGTTCCCGTCGCCATTAAAGTCGCCGACGGCAATTCCGTCGGGAAAGCTTCCGGTCGGATAGTCGGTCTTTGCCTGGAACGTTCCGTCAGGGTTTGCGAGCAGAATGGAAACCGTTGCCGAACTCCAGTTGGCGATAGCAAGGCCCTGCGGACCGCCCGTCTGAAATGCTCCGATCGCGACCGCTTGAGGCGCGTTTCCGGTGGCCAAATCCATCCTGCCAAATACGTATCTCTCCGCCGCCACCGACGAGCCTGGAAGCCGGGGAGATTTCTGTGGCGTCATCTGAGCCGCCTGAATTCGCGGTATGCGGTCAAGCTTGACGGGGGTCCCCGTCTGCTTCTCGGCCGTAGCCATAACCGCGCAACAAGCCAACACAATCACGACGGTCACTGCAGTTCGGAAACCAAGTTCTCTGGTGCTACACATAACGCTCCTCCTGGAAATTCAAGTAATGCCGCTCTCGAACCCAGTTCACAACATCTTTGATTAAGATCAATCCCCAGTTTTTGGAGATATAAGTCCTAAAGTACGAACCGGACGAACTTGCGGCGGGACTCTGGGTGTGACCTCGGGCGCGAAAGGATGGACAGCCACAGGAGCTTGGCGACCGCGGCGTGCATCCATTTTTACCTGGCGCTGCCGCAACCCGTTCATCTGGTCGGTGATGTCTTCCATGCGCACGCTTTCGAAGCCGCGGCGCTTGGCCACGATGCGGTAATCGAACGATATGCTGGAGACTCCGCCGCCCAACTCGCGAACCGCAAAACCGCTGGCTGTTTTACTGGCGACGTAGAGCCCGTTGCAGTCGCCATTCGGCGTTAGGAAAACGCGATAGGTTTCGGCTGCATTGACGGTGGATGCAAAGGTTGGGTCAAGTGAGATCGTCGCACTGCCGTTGGATAGCTGTGCCGATCCGAAATCTTCAAACCAATTCTCCGGAGAAGCGACGCCATAGAGTTTCACCTGCCGCCCTTCGGGCGTGAGGGCTGCCGGGCTCACGGTGCCGGTACATGCCAAGTTACCTTTCACATCGATGGTGCACTGGGCAAAATTAAATCCGGGACCTTGAGCCTGGAATACCAGTGCGGTGGCTGAGGTCGTAAAGTTTCTTGCAAGCAAGGCCGGCGCTGCCGTGTCGGCGTTTAAGGAGTACATTGCGACCCCCTCGTCTGCAGTGGCCAGGACGCCGAGCTCGTTCTGAGAACCTCCGCTATCACCCCACACCCCAATTGGAATCTTGCCTACGGGACCGTTCACCACCGCATTGGTACTGCTTTTGAAGCCGGTGCCCAGAATGCCTATCCCGAACTCGTATGCGTTAAGACCGTTCACCCCGTAAGTGAGGGCTCCACTCTGCGTCGTGGTCGCAGAGGCAATACCGAAGACCCCGGCGGAGCCGCCTGCGGTTCCCTCGCTCTGGCCATAGACGCCATATCCGCCGCTCGAGAAGTTCACGCCGACCGTGCCTGTTCCCGCTGGACTTGACGTGGCCCCGGAGACTCCGTTGGACGTTCCCGACGTGGCAGAGCTGCTACCGGACACGGCGCTGACGCCCACGGCGTTCGATGCGCCGCTAACGCCGCTGGAGAAATTGCCCGTGCCTCGAACATCCAGCGTGGAGCCGGGAGCCGTTGTGCCGATACCCACACTGCCAGCATTGGTAATCGACAAACGAGGCGTGAAGCTGGTGTACAGGTCGATTCCATTTACGTTGACCGTGCCGGCGCGATCGGAGGCAACCGCCTCACCGGTATTGCCGGTACCGAAGCGGATGGCCGGTGTGCTGCTGCCCTTGTTGAGTCCGTTGAAGTCGACTCGGGTATCACCCACCACGTTGACGCTTCCCGTAGTGGCAAGGGTCCCGGTCACACTCTGGTTTCCGGTGAAGGTATTCGCCGCACTCAGTTGCGCGTAGCGAGCGTCCGTAGCAGCGGTGTTCAGGTTCAGAGTCACACTGCCGCTGGTCCCTCCACCCGTCAGGTCGGTCCCCGCCGTCACGCCCGTGATGGTGCCCGTGCCAACCGCAGCGCATACCCAGGCCGTGCCATTCCACTGTAGTACCTGACTGGTGGCACAGGCATTGGTCAGCGACAGGTTGAGCGTGCCGCTGGTACCGCCGCCGGTCAGTCCGCTTCCGCTGGCCGTGGTGATCCCGGCAATTCCGGCGAACACAATGTCCAACTCGGCGGGATGGCTGGTCGTCGTGTTTTCCTTGGCGTCGAAACTGACGTTCACCGGGCTGTTGCCGACCAGCGCAATGCCGTCGTTAGGCTGCGATCCGTTCAGCCACGCCTGGACCGCTACAGTGATGTCGATGAGGACGTACTGGTTCTTGTCGGCGGCGACGAGCGGGACGCTGGCGACTATCGTCGTTCCCAGAGCCGGGGCGTTGTTAGAGTTAATCGTGCTCTCTGACCACGTGCCGTTGACGTAGTCCACATTAAAACTGCCGGCTGTGGTCACGGCGTTGACATAGAGCTTGAGCGTGGCTTTGGTGACGTCGGCGCTGGTGTAGCCGGAGGGGATCGAAGAAAGGTTGAACTGAATGTAAGTCGTCTGCGAGCTCTCGACATCGAGCAGAGTCTTGGCCCCATAGTTCGTGGTCGGCGTGGCCGTGTTCGTGTAGGAATCACCGCTGGGCGTGATCTGCCCAGAGGCTCCGGTCAACAAGCAAAGGGTGGAAACTAACAGTGCCGCTAACTGCGTCTTCAGGTTCGTCATGGCGCGCTCCCGATGTTATTTCGCTCAGGTTTCGTTTTCAACTTTGTGAATGAGGTCTCGGATGAGTGAGATCTCAGTTGGCCCAATGCTCTTCGAGTTCGTCTGGAAGTGATTCACTGGCGCATAGTTGGCACCGGCGCTTGAGCAGCGAGCGTTGCAGCCGGTGCGTGGTAGCCGACCGCCTGCTCCGGTGGTGCTCCGAACAACTCCGGGTGCAGATAGTGCCCCTGTTCTTGCGGCGGCTTTTCCTCTTCTACTTGAATGCGATGGGCTTCGGCATAGGCGTCATGGCGAATGCCCGTGACTTGCCAGGAGACTTTTACTCCTGGCTTGCTCGTCTTGATCATGAAGCGGTGGCGACTGATCTCCTTCGCCACGATCGCTTGCGCGAACTGGCCGATGACGGTCAGTTGATAACGGAAGTCCTGGTTGAGGGCTTCAAAGTAGTCGGGCAAAATCACCGTCGCGATACCGCGCTGGTTGGTGACAATGTTTCCGTTGTAGACGTTCATCATGTCGGGCGATTCGACGAAGGAGTGGTAGAGATACTTGTTCGCCGGATCCAGGGGATGGTCGATTTTGAACGAGCCGCCGCCCTTGGTGATATTGCCGACGATCGCAACGTTGCCATTCGAAAAAATGGTCATGTTGGTCCGCAGCCCGTGGTTTTGGGAGTTTGGTATGTTCGAGGAGAAGACGAGGTTGCTGCTGAAATGCCCGTCGTCGGTGGCCAGGATCCGGGCAGTGGGGTTATAGCCTGCACCGTAAACCGGAGGGTAGGTGTTGAAGTCCAGCGAGCTCGAAGTGCTGGGTCCGATGCCGCCATTGGTGAGCGTCACGCTCGGCCCGAGAGCCCCGCTATTTGTTAAAGACACCTCCAGCGCGGACCCAGGCGCGGTCGTGCCGATTCCCACCTTGACGTTAGACGTGCCGCCGTTCACGCCGGCGATGCTGCCCAGCACCAGGGAGTTGCTGCCGTCCACTTCCGCGTTGGCGCCAAGGGCTGTGGCATTGGTGATGGTTCCGGTTAAGAATATCGAGGTAGCACCTACGGCGGTGTTATTGGATGCGGTCAGATGCGTCGAATCGGAGGTCGACCCGGAATTAATTCCGAGTGCTGTGTTGCTGCTGCCCGTGGTGATGTTGAGGAGAGCACTGTTGCCGATGGCGGTGTTGAAGCTGCCCGTCGTGCTGTAGCCGAGAGCGTTATAGCCCACGGCGGTGTTGCTGCCGCCATCCTGGTCACTACCGAGGGCCTCGTATCCGATAGCTGTGCTGTAGCTGCCGCTCCCAGGTTCCGTGAAAGTTCCAACGGCAGTGTTGCCGCTGCCGTTCTGGACGTTGTAGAGCGCAAAGGTTCCCACGGCCACGTTATAAGCGCCACTGATGTTGTTGGGGAACGCCTGGAAGCCGACGGCAATATTGTTAGAGCCAGCGGTGATGTTACTTCCCCCAAAACCGAGATACACGTTCTCATTCGTGTAAGAGCCGTAGCCGAAGGGGTTGCCTCCCAGGGTGAAGGCGCCGGTGGCGTTGACCGTCGTACCCATAACTGTCGTGCCCGCAACCGTCCCGCTGGCGGTAATGTTTCCGGTTCCCTCTCCGCTCACGCTAAGGTTGCCCGTCACACTCTGACTGGCAGTGAAAGTGTTGGCTCCGAGAGTGGCGAACGGAAAGCAGGTGAAAGGCAGGGCGCTCAATGCGCTGCCGAAGGCGCAGGCGTTGGGCGCGAGGCTCAGCGTTCCGCTGCCCGTAATCGGACCGCCCGTCAGCCCTGTCCCGCTGCCGACGCTGGTCACTGTGCCCGTGCCCACCGACGCGCAGATCCACGCCGTTCCGTTCCATTGCAACGTTTGATTCGCCGCGCAGGCGTTGGTGAGAGACAGGTTGAGCGTGCCGCTGGTACCACCGCCGGTCAGGCCGCTTCCGCTGGCCGTGGTGATCCCAGCAATTCCGGCGAACACAATGTCCAACTCGGCAGGATGGCTGGTCGTCGTGTTTTCCTTGGCGTCGAAGCTGGCGTTCACCGGGCTGTTGCCCACCAGCGCAACACCGTCGTTCGCCTGCGATCCGTTCAGCCACGCCTGCACCGCCGCGGTCACATCGATGAGGATGTACTGGTTCTTATCGGCGGTGACTAGCGGAACGCTGGCAGCGATGGTGGATCCCAGCGCGGGCGCGTTGTTGGCGTCGATCGTCGCCTCCGACCAAGTGCCGTTGACGAAGTCCACGTTGAAGCTGCCCGCCGTCGTCACCGCATTGACGTAGAGCTTCAGCGTGGCCTTGGTGATGTCAGCGCTGGTGTAGCCGGAGGGGATCGAAGAAAGGTTGAACTGAATGTAAGTCGTCTGCGAGCTCTCGACATCGAGCAGCGTCTTGGCCCCATAGTTCGTGGTCGGCGTGGCGGTATTGGTGTAGGCGTCGCCGCTGGGCGTGATCTGCGCGTAGGCGCCAGTCAACAAACATAGCGTGGAAAGCAACAATACCGCTAACCGTGTCGTCAAGTTTTTCATGGCGCTCCAGTCTTTCTCTCGCCGGACATTGCTCCAACCCAGGCAAACGGCAAGCACGAGAAGTGAGCGGCGGCGGTTCATCGATAGCCTCTTTTTGCGAAATTCTTCGATCCGACTTCAAAATTTCCGAGGAAGGTCTCCATGCAAAAACTTGTGCATGGCAGTAGTTAAAAGCCCTGTCATCTCCTTAAAGCGAAATTCGGACGAGAATTGGCCCATGCAGAACGAAAGTTTCTTGATCTCCGCACCAGATAATGAGAAACTTCAGCGCGCAGGCGACCAAGTACCCTTTTTTCAATGAGTTGACATTTAGTACTGACCGCGGCTGGATGACTGCCCAGCTATTGGGGAGCTAGTTGTCGGAACTACCATCCAAGAACGTCAGCACGTTATTGGCAAACTGGTACGCGGGCGACGAAGAGGCCTGGCGAGCCGCGGTCCCTCTCGTTTATGACGAGCTCCGGCAGGCCGCGCATCATTATCTGCGGAACGAACGCCCGGATCACACCTTGCAAAGCACTGCCCTCGTGCACGAGGCGTATCTGCGTCTGGAGAAGCAAGGTGCAGCCGAGTTCAAGAACCGTGAGCATTTCTTAGCCATCTGTGCCCAATTGATGCGGCAGATTCTGGTCGAGTACGCGCGCAGCCGCAACGCCGCCAAGCGGGATGGCGGCTACCGGTTGACGCTGGATGAGAGCGTGGCATTCAAGACCCTGGGCGTGGATATGGTCACTCTCGACGACGCTTTGAACGAACTGGCGAAGCTTGATCAAAAGCAGAGCCAGATTGTCGAACTGAGATTCTTCGGGGGCCTTTCCATCGAAGAAACTTCGCGGGCGCTGAATCTCTCGCCGACAACGGTGAAGAGACATTGGGCTACGGCCAGGCTTTGGCTGCATCACCAGATGAGCAAGGCGCGAGAAGCATGACGCCGGAGCGCTGGGAACAGATTCGCGAGGTGCTGGAGAAGGCGTTGGAACTGGCGCCAGGGGAGCGCTCGGCGTTTCTGAATCGTGCCTGCTCGTCCGATCAATCCTTGCGGCGGGAAGTCGAAACCCTGCTCGCCTCCAGCGACGATGTGCGGTCCAACTTCTTGCAATCCTCCGCGCCGCGAGTCACCCTCATGTCGGGCACCAGGCTTGGAGAGTATGAGGTTAAATCCCTGCTGGGCTCGGGCGGCATGGGCGAGGTGTATCGCGCCCGTGATGCGCGGCTGGGGAGGGATGTGGCGATCAAGGTTTTGCCCTCTTCCCTCTCCTCTGATACCGACCGGTTGCGACGCTTCGAGCAGGAGGCGCGAGCGGCGGCCGCGTTGAATCATCCCAATATTCTTGCCGTGTTTCAGATGGGCACCTACGAAGGCGCCCCCTATCTGGTTTCGGAGTTGCTGGAAGGAGAAACGCTGCGGGAGCAGATCAAGCGTGGCCGTCTGTCCATTCGCAAGGCGATTGATTACGCAGTGCAGATCGCGCGCGGACTGGCCGCGGCGCATGATAAGGGTATTGTCCATCGTGATCTGAAGCCGGAGAATTTGTTCGTCACCAAAGATGGACGGGTGAAGATTCTGGACTTCGGTCTGGCGAAGCTGACGCAACCGCAACTAGATTCAGCGCACGCGGCTGCGACGCTCACCGAGGGAACCGAACCCGGAGTGGTGATGGGCACGGTGGGCTACATGGCGCCGGAGCAGGTGCGAGGACAGACGGCCGACCATCGGGCCGATGTCTTTGCCTTCGGCGCGATTCTGTACGAAATGCTGGCGGGGAAGCGGGCCTTTCAGAAACCGACTTCACCGGAAACGATGAGCGCGATTCTGAATGAAGACCCGCCGGGCATTTCGCAGGTTACAGCGAACATTCCGCCGGCCCTGCAGCGCGTGGTGCATCGTTGTCTCGAAAAGAACCCGGAGCAGCGGTTCCAGTCTGCGTCCGACCTGCCGTTTGCGCTCGATGCTCTGTCAGAGAGTTCGGATTATGGTTCGGCTCGGGTTGCCAGCGCTCCGAAACGGCAAGTGCGCCTCAGGTGGATCGTGGTTGGGATTTCAGGGGTTGTCCTGATGGCTGCGTTCGGCCTGTGGCGGCGCCGGGAAGCAAGGACGCTGGAGCCTCGGTCGAAGGAGAAGATTGCGTTGAGGCAGCTCACCGCAAACTCTGGGGAAGATCCGGTTATGGCCGCCGTCATTTCCCCCGATGGCAAGTATTTGGCCTACTGCGACAAGAGAGGTGGCCTGTTTCTGCGTTCGATCGATTCCGGGGAGAATCGCGTCCTTTCATCTGGGCCGGACGTAATCGCACCGACGAGCTGGTTCCCGGATGGCACCCAATTTCTGGCAGTCAAATATCAGGATCACTACAGCCTTTGGAGGGTCTCCGCTTTGACGGGCATCCAGCACAAGATCCGAGACGAGGTGGACTCGGCGAAACCTGCGCCCGACGGGTTGCACATCGCGTATTTGAACCGGCCGTTTCCCTCGCACGAACTCTGGGTGATCGGATTGGATGGGCAGGAATTGCATGAAGTTGTGCACACCGATCCCACCGAATACATCTGGGACTTTTCCTGGTCCCCCACAGGTCAGCAAATAGCATATATCGTCACCCGCCGTGGACCAGATGGAAAGGTTGACACCCGCATTGAAAGCCGCGACAGCGAAGGCAAGCAGCAGCCCAGCGTCCTTCTGTCCAAACACGAGCTCGTTGGCAATCAGATGGAGGAAACCGGGTTAAGGTGGCTGGAGGATGGACGCCTTATTTACGCTCTCTCGGAATTGCCTCCAAATGAGAAGGACTCGAATCTCTGGGCGATCCGGCTTGACCCAGCCGGGAGCATGGTACACGGCTCGCCAGAACGTCTCACCGACTGGTCTGGTTTTTCTGTGTCGAATTTCAGCGCAAGCGCTGACGGAAAGCGGCTGGTGTTTGCGAAAATACGTACTCAGACCAACATCTCGATTGCACGATTGACAACAGGAGGAGCATTCTCCCCTGAGAAACCACAACGTCTCACGGAGGGTGGCTGGGAGAATTGGCCGGATGCGTGGACTCACGACAGTCAGGCGGTCTACTTCGAGTCCAATCGTAGCGGAAGATGGGGGATATACCGACAGGATGTCCGCCTGCAGACTCCTGAATCTGTGGTGTTGGGTTCGCAAGACTTTTTCGACGCCGAGCTAAGTCCAGATGGTTCGTCGCTCCTTTATACCGCCGCCGACGCCGCACAACGCCAACGAGTGGGCGCTTGGCGACTTATGCGCATGCCCACCGAGGGAGGAAGTTCGTCCCAACTCACCAGCGGCGGTTACTCCGGGCATCAGTGTGCTCCTCGTCCTTCCGACTTGTGCGTGGTGTCGTGGAAGATCAAGGAGCATGTTGTCATCTCGTCCCTTGATCTTGATCGAGGTCGGGGCGCTGAACTCATGCGATTCACTTTGGGAGGAGAGACTTACTTTTGGAGCCTCTCGCCGGACGGCCATTATGTAGCTTTCGCGGAGTACAACGACAAGGGTCTTGTACGAATTGGCAACCTGACTGATTCCACAATTCGATCGTTAGCCACAGGGAAATGGACTTCTCTCCAGGGAATAAGTTGGTCGGCTGACGGGAAGAGCCTTTACCTCACGTCCTTCCAACCGTCGCAGATTACTCTTTTGTCTGTGGGATTAGACGGCACAATCAAAATTCTGTTTCAGACAGGTCGGACCTGGCTGGGTCAAATAAGACCAGCACCCAACGGACGGATGCTGGCGTTTTCTGAACTGGACGTTGATGCTAATGCGGCCATGATCGACAACTTTTGAATGCCCGAGAGGAAAGGCTAGTTTCCCGCTCGCTCTAGAAAAGTTCGGCCTCCAACACGACGCCGGAGCACTGGCAACAGATTCGCGAGGTGCTGGAGCAGGCGCTGGAACTGGCGCCCGGCGAGCGCTCCGCGTTTCTGAATCGAGCCTGCTCGTCTGATCAACCTTGCGGCAGGAAGTCGAAACCCTGCTCGCCTCCAACGATGAAGTGCGTTCCAGCCTTCTGCAATCCTCCACGCCGCGAGTCACGCTGTCTTAGCCAACAGTTCTGGACGAATGGGCCGCAACGGGCTTTCCAGTGTCTGATCAGGATTTCAGGTACAGAGGGCTCGATGCGACTGGCAAACTGCTGAAGGCGCTCGTACAAAGAGCTGGATAGCGATGGGGAAAAAAGAGACTTGTCTAACGCTTCGATGAAAAGCAGGAGTCTGTCATCATCCGTCACTTGTGACGATTGAAGGACTTTTTTTGTGGATTCGCTTGCTGCACCGTCGTCATACTCCTCGCTCCTCCACCGGGTTCGAGGAAGATTGCGTTACACTCCAAACCTAGGCTGGGAGCGTCCTAAGGGAGATGGTCAGGGCATTCTGACTTTCCTGAGTGTGTGCGATGCTGAATATTCAGAAGATTCTTCTGCCCGTTGATTTCCCGAACGCCTCGCTGCGTGTGGTTCATCAGGCTGCGACATTGGCGCACCGTTTCCATTCTGAGATCGTGGTGCTGCACGTCCTGACAATGCAGAGACATGCCGCTGGCGTGCCAGAGGACGGCAGCGAGCTGGCTGGCTCGGACTTACTCGCGGTGATCATTAGAGAGGCCCAGAAACAGCAGGACCAGTCTCTCGAGCCGGAGCTCGAAGGCCTTACCATCCGACGCGCGTTGGTAAAAGGGGACGCGGCCCACGCAATTGTGCGGACGGCTCGGGCGGAAAAAGCCGACCTGATCATGATGCCGTCGCATGGCTCCACATTCAATCGGTTTCTCCTGGGCGCTGTGACAGCGAACGTGCTACACGAGACCGAGTGTCCGGTTTGGACCGGCGCCCACGTGGAAGAATCGCAAGTGCAGAAGTTTGCGATCCGCAACGTCCTGTGCGCAGTTGGTTTGACCCCCCGTAGTGACGAAGCTGTATCGTGGGCCGCCCCAATGGCCGCCGAATTCGGTGCCCGTCTTACGCTCGCCCACGTTACTGCCTCGGTGGAGCTTTGGGGACCTGGCGGCAGCTACGTCGATCAAAAGTGGAAAGACGAGCTCGTCAGCGATGCTTCCCAGCGTATCGCAAAGCTCCAGCAAGACATGGGCATCAAAGCGGACGTATTCATCGGCAGTGGCGACGTGCCGAAGGTGCTGAGCCAAGCTGTGCATCAGACGAAGGCGGATTTGCTGGTTACCGAGTGCTACCCTTATGGCGGTAACCTGCGGATCCACGGCTACGCAATCATTTGCGCGGTACCGATTCCAGTTCTGAGCGTGTGAGGAGCCTGACTCGTGCGCGCATAACCCCGGTTTGTCGGCGATCCGAAAGTAGTTGCCGGGAGGGAAAAGGAGATTCCGATTGACCGTTGACATCAGTGAGCAACCCCACATCGACCGCAACCGTCAACTCTCGGCCCACGGTTCGGAAGTTCACCGCCATAAAGTAGTGTGGGTCGTCATATGGATTGTGGTGGCGCTAGTCGTTGCGCTTGTAGTCGTGCTGGTATGGCGTCACCTCGTTGCCGCGAAGAAAATAGCGCCCGCGCCGCCGAAGATCACGATCACAACCGCGACCGCTAAGCTAGGCGACATCGGCGTTTACCTTGACGCAATCGGCACAGTCACTCCCGTCTATACCGCTTCGATCACCAGCCAGGTGAATGGCCTGGTAGTCGCCGTGCATTTTAAGGAGGGTCAGCTGGTAAGTAAGGGCGATCCACTGATTGACATTGATTCGCGCACCTACCGCGCAACGCTCTTACAGGCGCAAGGACTGCTGGAGCGAGACGAAAATCTGCTCGCCCAGGCAGAGATGGATCTGGAACGCTATCGCGCCGCACTGGCTCGCAACGCGATTTCAAAACAAATCGTGGATGACGAGGAAAAGCTTGTGCTGCAGGACCAGGGCACGGTAAAGAACGACCAGGGCGCGGCGCAATACGACCAGGTCCAGGTCGACTACTGCCACATCACCGCTCCCATCGCTGGGCGGGTAGGTCTACGGCTCGTGGACCCGGGCAACGTGGTGCAATCTTCTGGAACCGC
>Ga0210399_10003380_pt1 | contig 12453 bp, 11 predicted proteins | sample IncBWC14MmetaG_FD_150865 | JGI IMG/M metagenome (GOLD analysis project Ga0210399, IMG submission 150865) | Forest soil microbial communities from Barre Woods Harvard Forest LTER site, Petersham, Massachusetts, United States - Inc-BW-C-14-M | ecosystem: Environmental > Terrestrial > Soil >... | reverse complement strand
ACTTCTTGATCGGCGCGTAGTAGGCGTCGTCGGTGCGGTCCCTGGGCACGGGAATGTGCAGGAAATCGATACGCCGCCGGGTGGCGGCGGCGATGCCGTTCATCATTTCGACCAAAATGGCGGAATCCCTGGGCTGAACCAGATGCTCGTCGCGCGGCGAGCCGTAGCAGAGGTGATAGCCCATTTCCACGCCTTCCGGCACGGCATCGGCCAGCCGTCCCAGCATGTCGAAGATCTGCTTCTTGTAGTGGGCCGGGCGGTCCCTGAAGTAGTTCTCGAAGGCCAGTACTTCCTGGCAGACATCCCACTGGATCGACAGGTCCGCCGGGATGGCCTTGACGATGTTGGCCAGCGCCGTCTTCAGAGCGCGTTCATAAACACCGAAATAGGTCTCGCGCGCCGGACCGCTGACATAAAGGTAACCGCTGGCCTGCGGCGTCGGCAGGCAGACCTGGAAGCGGACGTGCCGGGGGATCGCACCGGATGAGCGCAGCCGCTTGAAGACTTCCCAGGAAGCCAGAGCGGCCTTGTCGTAGCCGGTCTCGAACACCACCGTCGCCGGATCGATGCCGGGTTTGAAGCGGAGCTGCTCGATCTCGCGCACGACCTTGCCGTCCCATTGGACGAACCTGTAGGGCGGCACCGTCGGATCGATCTCCATTGCAGGATGCGCCTGCAGCATCTGGCGCTGGAAGTAGACCCAGCGCGAGCGCTCGCCGGTCTCGCCGTCGGGCATGCAGCGCAGGAAGGGCCCAAGCTCGGCGGCCAGGCGGCGGAACACCTGCTCGCTGTCGGCGAGCGGGATGCTGCCGATCAGGTGCAGGCGATCACTTGCCTCCATCGGGCGCCTCCACTAGTGCACCTTCTCGAGCTTCTGCAGCGAGCGCAGATACTTCGGCACCGGCACGCCGGGGTGCGTCCCGGACCAGTTGGTGTAGCTCACCTCGCCGACATAGATGTCGCCCTTGCTGTCGACGGCGAGGCCGTGCGGCGACAGGAAGCGCCCGGGCTCCTGCCCGGGGCCGTGCTCGCCGCCCAGCCGCGCGATCACCGCGCCCTTCTTGTCGACGATCGTGAGGCGCGGGCCGATGTTGGTGTGCTTGCTGTTGACCGGCATGCCCGGCCCCAGCTCGCCGATGATGAACTGAGGATTTTTACCGCCGCCGGCGCAGCAATAGAGTGCGCAAGGGCGATGCATGTTGTTCCACTGCATCTCGTACTTGCCGGCGCCGTCGAACACCTGCACGCGGTGGTTCTCGCGGTCGGCGACATAGACCCAGCCATCCTCGTCGGTGGCGATGTTGTGCACGATGTTGAATTGGCCGGGATCGGTGCCGGTGGTGCCCCAGCACATCAGGTGCTTGCCGTCCGGCGAATATTTGTGGACGCAGGAGTTGCCGTAGCCGTCGGAGACATAGATCTCGCCCTTGGGCGACAGGGCCGTATGGGTGCAGCGGTTGAACGGTTGGCCGCTCAGGAAAGGCGCCGGCCTGTTGGGCACGCCGATGGTCAGCAGCACCTTGCCCTCGGTGGTGATCTTGCGGACCGTATGGTCGCCGTCGTCGGTGCAGTAGAGCGTGTCGTCGCTGTCGATATGGATGCCGTGCGCCCGGCCGAACAGGCCTTCGCCCCACGAGCGCAGGAAGTTACCGTCGCGGTCGAACACCATCATCGGATGCTGGCCGCGGTTGAAGACATAGACATGGTCCTTGCTGTCGACCGCGACCGCCGCCACGTCGCGGAACTCCCAACCGTCGGGCAGCTTCGCCCAGTTCTCGATCACGCGATAACGATGCTCGCCGCTGCCCAGGATCACTGACATTGCTCACTCCATTTCTGTCGTCCTGAGCGTAAGCGAAGGACCTAATCGCCGCTTACCACCGGCATGAGATCCTTCGCTTCGCTCAGGATGACAATGACATTGCTTCCGAAATCTTCTCCGCCGTCATCAAGGTCGGGAAATTCGTATTGGCGCAGGGCACCACGGGGAACACCGAGGCGTCGACCACCCGCAGGCCTTGCACGCCCCTGACGCGACCCTGCGTATCCACCACCGCCATCGGATCGTCGGCGCGGCCCATGCGGCAGGTGCAGGAGGCATGCCAGACGCCGATCGCCGACTTGCGCACGAAGGCTTCCAGTGCCTCGTCGTCGGCCATCACCTGGTCGAAGGTGAAACCCTCGACCACGAACTTGTCGATCATGAAGCGCCGCAGGGGCGCCGGTCCCTCGAGGAACTGGGCGACGATGCTGGTGAGGACCTTGTTCTTGGTGTTGACCACGCCGATCGCCCGCACCCTGTCGCTGTAGGCGGCGGGGAAGGGCGCGTCCGTCACCTTCTTCAGCGCGTCGGTCATCTGCACCGCCGCCATCAGCTTGAAGCCGCTCATCAACCGGTCGAGGTCGCGCTTGTCGGACAGCAGGTTGAACTCGACGACGGGTTCGCTCCGGTAGTCGCGCGAGGCGAGCTTCACTTGTCCGGTCTCGGAGTAGGTCTTGTTGATGAAGGTGAGCAGCGAGGCGATTTGCTGGCCGACCGCATGCCAGGCCGACTTGCTGACCACCGCCACGAACATGTCGCCCATGGGTACGCCCGGCAGGTTCGAGGAGTAGCGCAGGCCGACATGGATGTGGCGGCGCGTATGCTGGTTCATGCGCGCGCCGCGGCGAATGAAAGAGGAAAGCGCGATCGAGGGATGGTCCATCAGGCGCTGGCCGACGCCGGGGAGGGCCGCGATCACGGGGATGCCGAGGTCGTTCAAATGCCCCACCGGGCCGATGCCGGCACGCATGAGATGGGCTGGCGTGTGGATGGCGCCCGATGACAGGATCACCTCGCGGTTGGCACGGAACTCCTGCTCCTGCCCGGCGACCATGGCGGTCACGCCGACGCAGCGCGTGCCGTCGAACAGCAGTCCTTTGACCTGGGTATCGGTCGAGATGGTGAGGTTGGGGCGCTTGCGCGTTTCGGCGTCGAGATAGCCCATAGCCGCCGACACGCGCCGCTCCTCGGCGTTGGAGTGGGTTACGGGAAGTAGCCTTCGACGAACTCGCCGTTCTGATCGGGCAGGAATTTGAAGCCCTTGGCCTCGAAGCCCTGGGCCACCGCCTTGGCATGACCGGTCCAATGCTCCGGCGGGATGCGGCGCACCGGGATGCGGCCTTCCTTGCCGTGGAACGGCCCGTCGAAATCGAGATCGCGCTCGACCTTCTTGAAGTAGGGCAGCACGTCGTTCCAGCCCCAGCCGTCGGCGCCGCGCTTCACCCACTCGTCATAGTCGGTCGGCGCGCCGCGATTGGCCATCTGGCCGTTGATCGAGGAGCCGCCGCCCAGCACGCGCGCCTGCTCGTACTTGCGCAGTGGCGGCCGGTTCTCCTGCGGATTGTTGTGCGACACGACCTGGGTGTGGACCTTGAGCTCGGTCCAATGGAAGCGCGGGTCGAAGTAGGCCGTGCCGGAATAGCTGTCGGCGATCTCGGGCGGCTCCTTGCCGGGCGGCGTGTCCTGGCCGGCCTCGCACAGCAGCACTTTGTTGGCGCTCTTGGCCGATAGGCGATGGGCCATGACCGAGCCGGCCGAGCCGCCGCCCACGATGATGTAGTCGTACACAGGCGTTTCCTCAGTTTGTTGGGCAGACGCTAGCACGCCTGCGGCCAGGTTTCTGCGTTCAACCTTGCCGACCCCCATCAAGCCTGCAATCGTTTGGCCCAGTCAGCGAGGGAGGTTTCGTATGCCGGACATCACAGCCGCAAACCCCGACGTCGCCACGCCGGAACTCATGAAGGCGATCTCGGCTTCCTTCAACAGCCGCGACGTCGATCGCATCGCCGAGCATTTCACCGACGATGCCACCTTCTGGCTGGCGCGCGGGCCGGAGCCGGTCGGACGCACTTTGAAAGGCAAGGAGACCATCCGCAAGACGCTGGCCGACCGCTTCAAGGTGATTCCCGACATGCGCTGGGACCACAAGGAGTACATCTACGCCGGCAATCGAGCGATCTCGATCTGGACCGTGCGGGGCAAGGGCGCCGACGGCGAGGACCTGAACTACCAGGGCTGCGATATCTATACGTTCCGCGGCGGGAAGATCTGCGCCAAGGATACCTACTGGAAGATCGTCGAGCACAAGGACCGACTCTGATGGCACTCGACCTCGTCATCCGCGGCGGCAGCGTCGTCGACGGCTCGGGCAATCCGCGCTTCGGCGCCGACCTCGGCATCAAGGATGGCCGCATCGTCGAGATCGGCCGGGTCAGCGGCATCGCGGCGCGCACCATCGATGCCGATGGGCTGATCGTGGCGCCGGGCTTCATCGACGGCCATACCCACATGGACGCGCAGGTCGCCTGGGATCCGCTGGGCAGTTGCTCGTGCTGGCATGGCGTGACGTCGGTGATCATGAGCAATTGCGGCTTCGCCCTCGCGCCCTGCAAGCCCGCGGACCGCGACTGGTATGCGCGCTGTCTTTCCGCCGTCGAGGATATCCCGACCGAGGCGATGGCGGCCGGCATCGAGTGGACCTGGGAGACCTTCCCGGAATATCTCGCGACCGTCGAGCGCCTGCCCAAGGCGATCAATTACGGCATGTATATCGGCCACTCCGCCTTGCGCATGTACGTCATGGGCAAGCGCGCATTGTCGGAAAAGGCGACCGGGGAGGACATGAGCCGCATGGCCGCCGCCGTGCAGGAGGCGCTCAGGGCGGGCGCCATGGGCTTCTCCAGTTCGCGCGCCTCCACGCACGTGACGCCGGACGACACGCCGGTCGCGAGTCGCATCGCCGAATGGGAGGAGATCGACCGCATCATCGGCGCCATGGCCGAGCTCGACGCCGGCATCTTCCAGGTCGGACCGGACATCGCCAGCGGCCCGCGGCATCGCGCCTTCCTGGCGCGGCTGCGGCAGGTCGCCTTGCAGTTCAAGCGGCCGATCATGTTCGGCGTGCTGGCGACCCGGCAGGGCGAGGATCCGTTGGGCGGCGCCTATCAGACTAAGTACATCGACGACACGGTCGCGGCGGGCGGCCGCATGTTCGGGCAGGGCACGACCAAGTCGATCAACGCGATCTTCTCGCTGAAGTCGTACCTGCCGTTCGACGTGCTGCCGGGCTGGCGCGAGGTCCGCGCCCTGCCGCTGGCCGAGCAGAAGCGCCGGCTGGCCGACCCGGCGGTGCGGCGCGAGCTGGTGGCTGCCGAGGCGAAGATGAAGCCGCGCGACAACGTCGTGCAGGGCGGCGGCGCGGCCACCACCGACCCGCGCAAGCCCGACTACGCCAACCTGTTCGCCATGAAGGACGTCGACTGGGACGATCCCACCGTGGCCGAGCTCGCCCAGGCGCGCGGCCAGCATCCGGTCGAGGTGATGATCGACCTGTCGCTGGCCAACGACGATCAGGTCTATATCCAGCCGATCGTCAACGAATCGCCCGATGATGTTTTGGGCATCCTGAAGCACCCGCGCACGCTCGCGACCTTCTCCGACTCGGGCGCCCATGTCTGCCAGGAGATGGGTTCCTCGCTGCAGACGCATCTGCTGAGCTACTGGGTGCGCAAGCGCGGCGCCTTCACGCTCGAACAGGCGGTGAAAAAACTGACGCACGACAATGCCGTGGCGTGGGAGCTCAAGGGCCGCGGCCTAGTGCGCGAGGGCTACAAGGCCGATCTTGTGCTGTTCGAGGAGAACGGTATCCGGCCCGCCATGCCCACGGTGGAGAAGGATCTGCCCGGCGGCGCGCGCCGGCTGGTGCAAAAGGCGGAGGGTATCAAGGCGACTCTGGTCAACGGCGCCGTGGCGTTCGAGGACGGCGAATCGACCGGTACCTATTTCGGCCATGTTCTGAAGGGTAAACTCGCCTCATGAGAACTCTTCTCCTCGTCCTGGCCGCGGTCGGCTTCGCCGGCGCGGCCGAGGCGCAGAGCAAGTCCGCTCCCGGCGGCATGATGGGGACCGCGGGCGTGAAGACGCATCTCGAGGCGCTGCACTACAAGGACGTCCGCGACCTGCGGCGTGGTCCGGACGGGCAGTGGGTCGGTAACGCGACACAGGGCAATGTTCCCAAGATGGTGACGATCGCGCCCGACGGCACCGTCATCGCACGCTAAGCTGGGGGCGCGCGACTCCAGTCGCGCGTCTTCTCTTGATGCATGATCGCGCCACTGGAGTGGCGCGCCCCCGGCAACTTAGCCGAGCTCTTTCCGCACGATCGCCGCGCCCTCAGCCAAAGACTTCAGCTTGCCGAACGCCGTCGCCCGCGGCAGATATTTCATGCCGCAATCGGGCGCGGGCAGGAGCTTGTCGGGTGCCATGAATTTCAGCCCGGCGCGGATGCGCTCGGCGATCTTCTGCGGCGCCTCGATCTCGGGATCGTCGAGATCGATCACGCCCAGCATGACCTTCTTGGGCGCCAGGTCCTTCAGGACGCCGAGGTCGAGCTTGGGCTGCGCCGATTCGATCGAGATCTGCTGGGCAATGCTGTCGGCGAGCTGCGGCAGGAAGGCATAGCCCGTCGGCTTGCCGCCCCTCACCACGGCGGCGTAGCCGAAGCAGAGATGCACGACGGTCGGAACCGTGATGCCCTGCAGCGCGCGATCGATGACCTTCACGGCGTACCGCTTGGCCTCTTCGGGGTTGTTGCGCAGCCACGGCTCGTCGAGCTGGATCACGTCGGCGCCGGCCTTGACCAGCTCGTGCGCCTCCTCGTTCACCGCGGCGGCGTAGTCCATGCACATCGCTTCGGCGTCCTTGTAGAACTCGTCCTTGACCTGCTGGCCCATGGTGAAGGGGCCGGGCAGGGTGATCTTGGCGAGCCGCTCGGTGTTGGCGCGCAGGAACTGCATGTCGCGCAGCTCGACGGGCTTGCTGCGCCTGACCTTGCCGACCACGCGCGGCACCGCCGTCTTCTGGCCACGGTTGTTGACGATCTCGGCCGGATGCTCGTCGTCGATCCCGTCCAGCGCCGTGGCAAAGCGGTTCGAGTAGCTCTCGCGCCGCATCTCGCCATCGGTGATGATGTCGATGCCCGCCCGTTCCATGTCGCGGATGGCAAGCAAGGTGGCGTCGTCCTGCGCCTGTTCGAGGAACGGCTCTGGTACTCGCCAGATCTCGCGCAGCCGCGTGCGCGGCACGACCTTGCTGAGCATCTGGCGGTTCACCAGCCAGTCGGGCTGCGGATAGGAGCCGACCACCGTGGTCTGCAAAAGCGGGTTTGTCATGTCATTGCACCGTGATGCCAGCCTGCTTCACCAGCTGGGCGTTGTCATTGAGCTCCTGCGCGATCATCTTGTCGAAGTCGGCGGCTGCCATGGGCGCGGCATCGGCGCCAAGCGCGGCCAGCCGATCCTTGACCTCGGGCGAGGCGAGGGCGGCCACGACTTCCTTGTTGAGCCGCTCGACGATGGCGGGCGGCGTGCCGGCCGGCGCCAGCATACCGACCCAGAAATTGTAGGCACTGCCCGGGTAGTCCGCCTCCTCGGTCGTCGGCACGTCGGGCAGCACCGAGGCGCGCTTGGCGCTGCCGACGGCCAGCGCCGTCACCCGGTTGTCGCGGACCATCGGCAAGGCGGCGATGACGGGCGCGAAGAAATAGTCGACCCGGCCTTCATCGTGTCGGTCAGCGCTTCGGGCGTGCCCTTGTAGGGAATGTGCACGGCGTCTATGCCGGCGCTCACGCGGAACTTCTCGGCGTTCATGTGGGTGGCGCTGCCGGCGCCGGCCGAGGCATAGGTGAGCTTGCCGGGCTCGGCCTTGGCCGCCTTCACCAGATCGGCGGCGGTCTTCCAGCTTTTCGACGGCGCCACGACCAGGATGTTGGGCTGTTCGGCGAGCAGGCTGATGCCTGTGAAGTCCTTGGCCGTGTCGAAGGGCAGGCTGGGATAGATCGAAGGATTGACCGTGTGGCCCGACGAGTTGACAAGCAGCGTGTAGCCATCGGGCGCCGACTTGGCGACGATGTTCGCGCCGATGGTGCCGCCGGCGCCCGGTCGGTTCTCGACCACGAAGACCTGACCGAGACGGCTCGACAGCGCCTGCGCCACCGTGCGCGCCACCACGTCGGTGGCGCTGCCCGGCGTGAAGGGCACGATGACATGCACCGGCTTGGTCGGATAGGTCTGGCCGTGCGCGGCCGAGGCCGCGAGGGCGACCGCCAGGGCCGTCATCATGAGACGCATTGAAAACCTCCCGTCGCTTTTCATTGAGCGGCAACCTGGCGGCTGACGCTTTTGACATCGAGACGCGCCAGGATGCGTTCGCCCGATTGCGCGAGTTTGCTGCGCACCGCGCCGAGATCCTGGCGCAACAACCGGCCGTCGCGCTTGACGAAGTTGCCGGCCACCAGCACGTCGCGCATCCTGGCGCCCGAGCCCTGCATGACGACCGACGCCACCGCATCGTGCACCGGCCACATGGCGAGCGGGCCCAGCGACATCACCGCGATGTCGGCCTGCTTGCCCGTCGCCAGGCTGCCGATGCGGTCGGCCATGCCGAGCATCGCCGCACCGCGGGTGGTGATCCAGTCCAGCGCTTCGGCGGCGGGCACGGTCGAGGTCGCCGGGATGCCGCCGCTTCGCCCGCGTTCCGCTGCGTTGTCGAGGGCGCGCTGCGAGGCGAGCGCCATGCGCGCCTCCGTGAGCATGTCGCCGCTGATCGCCGATTCGAGATCGACGCCGATCGACGGCGCCGAACCCAGCGCGCGCAGGCGGCCGGTGATGGGATGGCCGTGACCTTGCGTCATCTCGTTCGCCGGCGTGATCGAGAAGCTGACCCCGAGATCGATGAAGGCTTTCAACTGGACGTCGGTGAGGTTGTTGCCATGCACGATATTGATGTGCGGACCGACCAGGCCCCGCGCCATCAAGGCCTCCCAGCCGCCCGGCGTCTTGGCCTCGCCGCCGCCTTGGTGCATGGAGGCGACCAGGCCCATTTCCTTCGCGAGAGCGAAATCGTGGGTGCTGACCTCGAGCGTCGAATAGTGCGGACCCAGCACCGCCATGCCGAGCGTGACCAGCGCGTCGCGGTCGGCCAGCGGGCCTTTCAGCAGGCGCTCGATCTCGCGGCGCGGATGCGGGACCTCGGAGAAATGCGGCTCGCCGGGCTTGGGATCGGGCTTGGGCGAGCCGTGGAAGAAGGCGGCGCGGATGCCGCTTTCCTTCAGCGCGGACACGCCGGCATCGGTGTGCTCGGGCGTCGGATTGTTGTGGGCCCAATCCACCAGCGTCGTCACACCGTGGTCGAGCTGATTGAGCGCGCCGGCCAGGGTGGCGATGTGGATGTCGTCGGGCACGAATACCGTGGCGAGGCCGGCATGCACGTGGCGGAAATATTCCAGTAACGTCCAGTTGGCGGCCACCGAGCGCAGCGCCGTCTGCCAGGTGTGCATGTGGGCGTTTATGAGGCCCGGCAGCACGAAGTGGCCGGCGCAGTCGATCGTCTCGGCATCGGCGTCAAGCTTGGGCGCGACGGCAGCGATGCGGCCAGCTTCAACGAGTACGTCGCCAGTCGGCAGCACGCCGAGTTTCGGATCCTGCGTGACGACGATGCCGGATTTCAGGAGGAGCTTGGTCATGGCTGGGCGCGCGCCCCAGCGTCATTGCAGGCCATCGCTCACCTTCACATTCTCGGGTTCCAGCTTCATGCCGGCGGCGCGCGCCAGCTCGAGCAGCAGCACGGAGAAATCGATGTCGCCGGGGTATTGATGCGACAGCGCCAGCACGCTGTCGCGCGTCACCGAGGCGGTCGGCATCATCACGCCGAGCGACTTGGCGGCGCCCATGCCGAGCTCCATGTCCTTCAGCAGCAGCTTGGGCGTGAAGGTGGTGGTGAAGTCGAGGTTCACCAGCGCCGGCGTCTTGTACCGGGTGTACATCGAGCCCAGCACGCTTTGATTGATCGATTCCAGGAAGACGTGGCGCGGGATGCCGGCCTTCTCGGCCAGCAGGGTGATCTCGCAGAGGGAATGGATGATGACCCCGAACATCGTGTTGTGGGCGATCTTCCAGATCCTCGAAAGCTCGCCTTCGCCGACATACATCGCCGAGCGTCCGAGCGCCGCCAGCAGCGGCTGCACGGCGTCGTATTCGGCCTTCGGACCGGAGGCCACGACCAGAAGCTTGCCCGCCTTGGCGACCTTGGCATTGCCCGACACCGGGGCGCTGAGGTAAGCCACGCCCGCTTCGTCCAGTCCTTTGCGGATCTCGGCGGAGCCCGAGTCGGAGATCGACGACATGTCGACCACGCGCTTGGGTCGGGCATTGCCGGTCAGCACGCCGCCCTTGCCGAACAATATGTCCTTCAGGTCGTCGGTGGTCGAGACCATGGTGAAGACCGTGGCGCAATGGGCCATTGCGGCTTTGTCGGTCACCACTTCGGCGCCGATCTTCGCCAGCGGGTCGGCCTTCGACGCGGTGCGATTCCATACCGAGATGCCGTGGCCAGCCTTGACCAGGCGGGCGGCCATGGCCTCGCCCATGCGGCCGAGGCCGATCCAGCCGATATCGTGCGATGCTTTGCCGGTCATGCGATGGGAACCTCGTTGCAGTGTTGGGCGTTACGGATTTCATCGCAGTTTGAGAGGGGATTCAGTCGCTGTCCATGTCCGTGACCTTTGCGCGCGGGCCCAGGCGGCTCGCCAGCCTTGTCCTGCTCGGTCTGCTCGCATCGTGCACCGGGGATCTGCCGAACACCGTCGTCTCTCGCGAGCAGGGCGAGCGCGATCACAGCGCGCTTTCCTCGGCGACGCAGATCACCGATCTCGTGCGCGACCGCGGCATCACTGTTCCCGATGAAGACTCGCCTGTTCCCCTGCTCGAGCAGCTGCGACGCGAGGTCGCCAAGAGCGACCCCAATGGCGCCTTCGCCGGCATCACCTACGATCTCACCGGCGGCAACAGGCTGCCGACGGACTGGCTGATACAAAGCCCGACGCGCTGGGGCCGTCGCGCCGACGACCTGCCCTTCTATGCGCTGGACTGCAAGAGCTGTGACCCCGACATCCTGCTGCCGTCTTGCAGCAGTGACGCCGACTGCCCCGGCGGGGGGACCTGCGGCACGGTGTGGGCGGCCGCCGGCGCGGCGTCTGGCAGGCGCAAGGTGTGCTTCGGGCACTCCGACGCCATGCTGCTGGCTGTGCACGACCTGGTCGCCGGTGCGCGGCGCTTCGTCGACATCGCCGTCCTGCAGCCGGTGCCGGACACGCGCTTCCTGGGCGCGCTGCGTGCCGGCCTCAACGACCTGGCGGTCAGCCGGCGGCCGGTCACCGTCCGCGTCATCGTCGGCCAGTATCCGCCCGATGGGAGCGACGCGGCGGCGCTGCTGGCGCAGCTCACGTCCGAACTGCGCGACATTGCGGGCGCGCGCCTCACCATCGACGTCGCCGCCATGCAATCGTGCTCGGCGTCCCAGCCCTGCAAGGGCTTCTCCTGGCCGCATGCCAAGTTCATCGCTGTCGATGGAATCGTGGCGCGCGTCGGCGGACACAATTTCTGGTCGGAGGACTATCTGATCGACAATCCGGTGCACGATCTCTCGATGCTGGTGCGCGGTCCGGCGGCGGCCAGCGCCTCGCGTTTCGCCGACCGCCTGTGGCAGTTCGTCTGCGCCAATCTCGACAAGAAACCGGCGGTGCAACTCGCGACTTTCACCAGCGGCCAGGGCGCTACCGGCGGCGATTGTCCCGGACCCGACGCGCCGCCCCTGGCGAGTCGGCCGGCGGGCGGCGTGCCCATCCTCGCGATCGGCCGGCTGGGTGTCGGCATCACCACCGACTTCGCCAACCAGAGCGAACTCGCGCGCGACCTGATGTTCGGCGCGGCGCGCCACACGATCCGCATCTCGCAGCAGGACGTCGGCTTTGTCCTGGGCCGCGCCGACCCGATCTTTCCCGACAGCACGCTCGACCGCCTGCTCGACTTCATCGAGCGGCGCGATGGCCAGGTCTACATCGTCCTGTCCAACCCGGGCGCGCTGGGCGACAGCGGCAGCACCTACGATAACGGCGTCAGCCTGGCGGCTTTCGCGCGCCATCTGCGCGACCTGATGCAGAAGCGCGCCGACAAGCGCGATCCCAAGGCTCGTTACGAGGTGAGAAGGGGCCCCGATCCCATCAACGCCCTGCTGTGCAGCCACGTGCACCTGGCGCCGCTGCGCTTCGGACCCGACACGACCTGGCCGGGCGGCAAGACCTTCGCAAACCACGCCAAACTCTGGATGGTCGATGATCGGGTTTTCTATGTCGGCTCGGACAATCTCTATCCGGTGAACCTGCAGGAGTTCGGCTACATCGTCGACGATCAAAAGGCTGCTGCCGAACTTCTTGACGCGTATTGGACACCGCTGTGGCAATGGTCGCAACGCGCCGCCGTCTCGGGTGACGACGTCGAGCCCTGCATCTTTCGCATGCCGCGAAAGTAAGCGTTTTGTCAGCGAATGAAGCTGATGGTGTGTCAGCGCCCAGTAAT
>Ga0210399_10003377_pt1 | contig 12459 bp, 15 predicted proteins | sample IncBWC14MmetaG_FD_150865 | JGI IMG/M metagenome (GOLD analysis project Ga0210399, IMG submission 150865) | Forest soil microbial communities from Barre Woods Harvard Forest LTER site, Petersham, Massachusetts, United States - Inc-BW-C-14-M | ecosystem: Environmental > Terrestrial > Soil >... | reverse complement strand
CTCGAACAAGCAGGGACCATTTCACATTTCGAGAGCGAGAGGGCGCAAACTGCGCCCTCTTCGGTTTGTGGAACAAGCGTTCAAGGGCATAAACCCGTAGGGGCTGGCGGACATCCACACTCTGAGAGGTAATCATGAAACTTGTGACCGCAACCATCGTCTTTACTGTCGTCGAGCTGCTGTTGGTCGGAGGCGCCTTCGGTCAAGTAACGCCCGCGATCTCACAAGACTCTCAAGCGAAAAGCGGTCGTTGATATCGCATCACTGTACCCGGAAATAGACGATGGGTGGATACAAATATCGATCTGCATGGGGGCGCAAAAATTCAGTTCACGGCCACAGGACAGATGTCGTATCCGCGAGAAGAGTCGTATTCGGGAAAGCTGCGGACTTCAGGGCGCATTCGGTCCGACAGGTCTGCCTCGCGGGTTTGCTGATCTCGTGCTTGAGTACGCGGAGACCGATGCCGGTCATGGTGCTTTGATTGGACGCATTGGATCGTCCGAATACGCGCAAGCCTTCCTCATCGGCGAGAGCAAACAATACGATGTGCCGGTGGCAGGCAGATTATTTCTTGGTATTAACGAAAGCGCGAACGACACTTCAACTGCGCAGGGAAGCTTCGAGGTAACAGTTGAAATTGTGAACGAAGGTTCAGCAACGCCGGTATCAGGAATTACTCCTGATCTGCTAAGCAAACTTCCACGACGTGTCACCGATCCGGAGGGCAAGCCCGGCGATATGGTAAATGTGCTCATCGTGGGCACACAGGACGAAGTCGCGAAGGCATCTTCGGCTGCAGAATGGGTTCAAGTAGACAAGACGGTCAGAAACACAGCACTCAATGCTGCGTTAGAGTCTTTCGAGAAAAAAGACTATTTGACGATGCAATGAGCGTCCTGTATTTGTTTAATCGTCCTCACGGTTCTGGAGAAACTCACGCGGGAACGCCTGATGGCCACACTATCTGGCGTCTACGGTGCTCTCGCGACCGTGCTCGCAATGGTGGGCATCTACGGAATCATTTCCTTCATGGTGATTCGACGCAGAGGCGAGATGGGACTTCGGATCGCTCTCGGAGCACAACGGACAAGGGTAGTTGGCATCGTATTACGCGAGGCTGCGGCGCTGGTGGCCGGAGGGCTCGTAGTGGGCACTGCCGTCGCTATTGCTTGCGCGAGGACCGTGAGGACACTGCTTTACGGTATCAATCCTATTGATCCCCTGACCTTGATCATCGCGATAGTAGGTCTCTTAACCATCGCGCTCGCGGCGAGCCTGCTTCCGGCAATTCGGGCCGCTTCGGTCGATCCGATTCAGGCACTCCGCGAGGAATGAGCAGCGAGCCAGTATCGCATCTGGCGCACGGCTCCTAGGCGTAGATGGATTGTCCCGGGAGCGAAGTTTAGTAAGAAATCACTATGGCTCACCTATGGACGTCGTTGCCGTCCAAACATTGATGTGGAATCAAGCGAGCAAATTCACACATCGATAGAGGTAATTTTTTCGGGACAACTGGTACGACCGTAGTCACTATCCCCCTCGCGGTGACGGCACAAGCCCAGACAAGGCTGAGTGTCAATGATTGTTTGTGGAAGCCCACGCGTACGGAGGTTGCGAATGAGAGTTCTGTTGCAGGATCTGGGGTATGCATTCCGCCAATTGCGAAAGACGCGGGGGTTCGCCGTTACCGTGCTGCTTACGCTCGCGCTCGGCATTGGTGCCAACTCGGCCATCTTTACGCTGGTCAATGCCATCCTGCTCCATAACCTGCCGGTAACAGATCCTAAAACGCTCGTCCGCATCGGCGACAGAAACGACTGCTGCGTCAATAGTGGCTGGCACGACGACGCGGACTACTCGCTGTTTGCCACAGATACCTATTACATGTTCAAGAAGAGCCTGCCGGAGTTCGAGGAGCTGGCCGCGATGGAGTCCGGCTACGCCTGGCGTCCCATCACCGTCCGCCGTGCCCGACCCCTGACCGTTGCGAAATCCGTCACGGGAACCTTCGTATCCGGCAACTACTTCCGCGTCTTTGGTCTTTCGCCAGCGGCGGGCCGCCTCTTTGTCGATGCCGACGACCAGAAAGGCGCACCCATAACTGCCGTGATGGGCTATGACACATGGAAGCAGGATTATGCAGGTGATCCGGGCGTGGTGGGAACCGCGTTTTACATCAATACCAAGCCGGCCACGATCATTGGTGTAGCGCCAAAGGGATTTTACGGGGATCGCATCGATACCAATCCGCCTAAGTACTTCCTTCCCATGAATTCGATGGATGAAGTCATCGGGGCGCCGTACTTCACTGATCCTGACACTCAATGGGCCTACATCATCGGCCGCGTTAAGCCGGGAACTTCTCTGCCGGCCCTCCAGGGTAAGGCCAGCACACTGCTCAAGGGGTTATTGGCGCCGCTTAAGACATCTAGCGATCCGCGCGCCAAGCAGGCTCTTCCCCGCACACATGTAGTGCTTACTCCCGGTGGTGGCGGTATTCAGAACATGCAGGACGACTACAAGGACCACCTGAAGCTACTGCAATGGATCGCCGCGCTGGTTCTTCTCATCGCTTGCTCCAATATCGCCAACCTGCTGCTGGTGCGCGGCATGAGCCGCCGCGCGGAGCTTTGCATCCGCACAGCACTTGGCGCGCAGCGCAGCCGCATTGTGCGCCAGCTTCTTACGGAAAGCATTCTTCTCTCGGGTATAGGCGGCCTGCTCGGCCTCGTTGTCTCCTATCTCGGAGCGCACGCGCTGCTGGCGCTCGCCTTTCCCAATCAGGACAACATGCCGGTCACTGCCACGCCCTCGCCGCTGGTCATCGGATTTGCCTTTGCGCTTTCGTTCGTTACGGGCATCCTCTTTGGCCTTGCGCCAGCGCTGATGGCCGCGCGCACGCAGCCCGCTGAATCCCTGCGCTCCAATGCACGTACAACCACCCACGGAGCATCCTTCTTGCAGCGCGGACTGGTTGTCCTGCAGGCCTCGCTCTCCCTCGTGCTGCTCGTTGCCGCGGGCCTCTTTGCGCAGAGCCTCAACAAGGCCGAGAACGTGGATATGAAACTGGATGCAACGAACCGCTATATCGCCCACATCAATCCGCAAGCGGCCGGCTACAAGAACACCGAGGTCGAGCCGCTCTACCGGACCATCGTAGACCGATTCCATGCTATTCCCGGAGTTATCAAAGTCGGCCTCGCCACCTACACGCCAATGGAGGCGAACAATTGGGGATCTGGCGTAAAGGTTCAGGGCGAGCCGGACATGAACAAAGGCGCATCCTGGGTGAAAGGCACCCCGGAATACTTCGACTCCGTCGGCACTCACGTCGTCATGGGGCGCGGCTTCACCTCGCAAGACACGCCGAATGCGTCACCCGTCGCCGTCGTAAACCAGGAATTCGTCAAACAGTTCTTCGGCAACCGCAACCCCATCGGCCATCGCTTTGGTTTTTCCGGGCCCGGCGCGGCCGGCATGGATGGAGCGCATGAGATCGTTGGCGTGGTCGAGGACACCACCTACACAAGCATTTATTGGAAAAACCATGCTATGTACTTTCTGCCGCTTACACAGCGTGCCGGCAGCGCCAACGACCCCAACAGCCCTCTGGAGCAAGACCAATCCATGTATGCCGGAGCCGTGGTTATCCAGACCAGCCACCCGATACCCGGCTTTGAAAAGATCGTCGGCGACACCCTGGCGAGCATCAACCCCAACCTCACCATCGTAAAGTTCCGAACATTCCAGCAACAGATTAACGATCGCTTCATTGAGGAGCGGCTGATCGCGCGCCTCACTTCGCTGTTCGGCCTGCTGGCGCTTCTCCTCGCCGCGATAGGTCTTTATGGGGTCACGGCCTATACCGTAGTCCGCCGTACGCCGGAGATCGGCGTCCGCATGGCGTTGGGAGCGGCGCGCAGCCGCGTAATCGGAACGGTCATGCGCGGAGCCATTCTGCAGGCCGTCGCAGGCCTCGCGATCGGCATCCCGGTGGCAGTCTTCTGCGTGCGGTACGTCAAGTCGCAGCTTTATGAGATCACCAGCGTGAACCTGCCGGTCATGACCATCGCCATTGGAGTGCTGGTGCTTGCGGCTGCCATTTCTAGCATCATTCCAGCCCGGCGCGCGGCATCCATCGACCCTGTACGGGCCTTGCGCATTGAGTGAGTTGCGACCAAAGGCGTTGCGTTTTCAAGCCGCTCGAAGCAGTAGGATCCAGCTACGCATTGGCTTGTCGCTGCCGTGGGGACTTCCAAGAGCATGGCCTTGTGTAACATAAGGATCGAGGAGCGACTTAGGCTGCCCGATCCCGTTGACTCAATTTCCGGATTGTCCGCCATGCGAGAGGAATCCGGGAATCCACCAGCGTCGCTGCTGGCCTAGCAACCCAGCGGACATGGCACCATTTCCGCCATTGGCGGCTAGGTGAATTGGCAACTACGGCCAATCGGGAAAGACCTTTTCGATGGCGCCACCGAACCAATACTTATAAAAACCCTCATCGCAAGAGTTCATTGTGCCACCGTATGTCGCTGTGAAGTGCCTGCCCCAATGCGGCCGCCTTCCATCCGCGTCGCAAAACTTATACTCTTCGGAGAGTCCCCACGAGCTGAATGCGCGGCCCGATTTCTTCATAAGATTTGGGTCCGCTGCCAGCGCCGCGACCGCCCGCCCCGCATACAACGGCGTCTCAGACACCGCGTAATTCGGATCCTTGTTAACCGCGTCCTGCCAATTCGATTCAGTTACGCCGAAGTGCTCGAGCATCGCCTCCGAACGCAGAAATCCGGGCGTCATTGCAATGGCTGCGACATTCTTTCGTCGCAATTCATACGCCATGGCAAACGCCAGGCGAATCACCGTCGTCTTGCACAAGTCATAGAAAAGATGCCCTCGGTAGGTGTAGGAATCCCCATCGCCGATTTCCACGATCAGTCCCGGCCGTTCCGACTGCGCTGCAGTCTCGATCAGCAACGCCGCAGCACAGTGGCTGGTAATCACGTGCGCATGAACTACATTGCGCAGATTCGTGAAGCCATTTTCAAGGTCTAGTTGCCAGAATGTCTTTCCAAAGTCCTGCGGAATCACCTCCGAAATGTCGTTTACCAAGATATGCAGTTTGCCTTGCTCTTCGCGAATCCGTGCTATGAGGTTGGCCACCTGCTTGGCGTCCGTGTGATCCAGAATTGCGGCATGGCCATTGCCTCCGCGAGCCGTAACCATTTCCGCGGTTTCTTCCACGGTCTCCGGTCTGCGCGAATGATCAAATGGCGAAGCCTTTTTCGATTTCTGCCGCGGCAAGCGGTTTGCCTTTGTGCTTCTTCCCGTGCAGTAGACGGTCGCGCCAGATTCGCCAAGCGCCAGCGCTAGACCACGCCCCACACCCCGCGTCGCCCCGGCCACCAGTACAATTCTCCCTCTCAAATCCGGAGCCTGGTAGGAGATTTCCGGCGTCATGAAACACCTCAGCTCAAAACGCGGCAATTATAAACGAGCGTTTACGAACGTCAAGTGGAAAATAAACGGCCATTCAGTTATTCTCCTGCTGGCAGGCTCAGCAGCGGCTATCGGCTGGCGGCCGAAGCCCGGCATCCCTGCAGAAGGACATTCTTGGAAAATGTGTCCTCGCCCGCGCGAAACTTCCGACGAAGAAATCCTCGACGCTACAGCACGCGTCATGCAGCGCCGCGGTCCTACGCAGTTGACTCTCGCCGATGTTGCCAAGGAAGCGGGTGTCGTCCCAGCTACCCTCATCCAGCGCTTTGGCACCAAGCGCGGCCTGCTGCTCACGCTCTGTGGTACCGCACCCGCCACCACGCCGCAGCAATTCGCTGCTGCGCGTGCCCGCTACAAATCACCTCTGCAGGCTCTGATTGAGATCCACACTCATTGCGCGTCTTTCGCGCCCACGCCTGAAGCCATGGCCCACGGGCTTGCGTGGCTACAAAATGACCTTACGGATCCCGACTTCCACACCATTACGCTGGCCCAGTTCCGTGCAATCCGCGCGGAGACGAAAAAATTGTTGGATGAGGCAGTCGCCGCACGCGAACTTCACCCCTGCAGTACGGCCGCGCTGGCTCAGCTAATTCAGAACGTCAACGGTGGAACGATGCTGTCTTGGGCGGTGTATCGACAGGGTTCCTTGGCCACCTGGTTACGGCGCGACCTCGAGATGCTCCTTCGGCCCTACCGTTCGTCGCCTAGGTCTGAACGGATCGTAAAAGTGCGCTGAGGCTGCATACCCCGCCCCGGTGTTTGCCTCGAAGTGTTCGCAATTCCCCAAACGAGCAACTATTCAGAAGTAGTGTGTCGGATGTCGCCGAGACGATGGCAATACGGAAACCGCAGCCGGCCTCTCCTCTGCGCTGGCTCGCAGATGTGTTTCTCCCACTTGTCGGTGCTGGCAAACTGATTCAAAATGATGCACGCGAATTCCTTGTAAGGTCAATCGAGACAAACAGTGCTCGCGTCCAAAACGACATTCTCAACCGGGTTCAGGAGAGTCGAGGCAGCCTGGAAGTGGAAATCCGTAAGCTCCTTCACGAGGTGAACCGGATTGCCGGAGAGGCATTGGTACGAGCGCGCAAGGTAAAAGGTGAACCGGCCGTGGAAGCAGAGTTGCAGCGCCTAGAAGCTTTGGAAACGGAAATTTCTGGTTTGGCGCAGTCGGCTCGCAGTTCGAAGTGTATGACAGCGGATGAAGGGAGCGGCGGCCCGGCCGGTGCCGCCCTCAGGTCAAAACGACTGCGAAAACCGAGTCTCCAGGAATTCTCCCAGTTTCGCTGTTGCCTTGAATTGGGGAATCGGCTCCAATTCCTTGAACGCAGACGTGAACGCGTTCGAAAGACTCCAAATCGTCCTGGATCGAAACTCCTCATACTTCGGCTCGAAGTATTATGTTGTCGACAACATAAGCACACCTATGCCGAGTTCCGGACTATGCCGAATGTTCCCGCCATGGCCCCAGCTTGAGTCTATTTGCACATTGATGATTCGGCATAGTCTTGGGGCTCTCGGGGAGGCCATCCTTGCAGGATGGAACAACAACCGCTCGTTTCGCTCGACACGCAGCTCGGCCCTTGGGCCGGGTGTCTAAACGCCTACACCACACTTGTCAAGGAACGGGGCTACTCGCCCGCATCCCTCCAAACTCAGGTTCAGCTGATCACCAAGTTCTGCGAATGGCTCCAAAAGGGGCACACCGAAGTCCATGCTCTGGACGAGATCGTCGTGGAGCGATTCTTGCGGCGTCACCAGAGTGCAGGTTCTGCACGCCGTGGCGACGCGGCTGCGCTGTTCCGGTTTCTGCACATGCTTCGCGAACAAGGAGCTACCCGGCGGCAGAAGAAGTCGCCTCTGTCTCCTCAAGGACAACTCACCACGACTTTCGGACGATACCTGCTGGAAGAACGCGGTCTGACGCAGGCAACCGTAGTTAACTATGTGCCTTTCATTGATCAGTTCCTCTCCGCACGATTCCAACGGAACCCCTTAAACCTTTCTCAACTTCGTGCTCCGGATGTGACAGACTTCGTTCGGCGCCAGGCGCACAAACTCGGTCCTGGGCGCGCGCAGTTACTTGTCACCGCACTGCGATCTTTTCTTCGTTATCTGCGGCACCAAGGGAAAGTCACGACCGATCTGGCCGTCTGTGTGCCCACTGTTGCCCGCTGGTCGTTTGCCACCTTGCCGAAGTTCCTTCCCGCCGACACCGTGCAAAAAGTGTTGGATCGCAATGAACATCGGACACCTGTCGGAAGACGGAATTACGCGATTTTGCTTCTGTTGGCCAGACTGGGCCTGCGTGCTTGTGAAATCGTCGCATTGGACCTGGAGGACATCGACTGGGAAAATGCACGGATTACCATCCGCTCGAAAGGTGGGCGCTGGGCTCAGTTGCCGCTCCCGGTCGATGTAGGTGAAGCTCTTGCGCTCTACCTGCGCCACGGTCGTCCCGGTTGTTCTTGTCGCAGAGTGTTCATCCGAGACAGAGCTCCGCGGACAGGGTTTGCTAACTCGATCGCGGTTTCCACTCTGGTTATGCGTGCGCTCAAGAGCGCAGGAGTGGAATCTGTGCGCAAGGGTGCCCACCTATTCCGGCACAGTCTGGCAACGGACATGATCCGAAAGGGTGCATCCCTGGACGAGATCGGCCAGTTGCTTCGTCATCAGAGTCCCAACACCACCGCGATCTATGCCAAGGTTGACCTTCCTGCCCTTCGCCCTTTGGCGCTTCCCTGGCCGGGAGGTGCCCGATGAAAACGCTGCGACAAGCTGTGGATGACTATCTTTCGCTGCGCCGTAGCTTGGGATTCAAACTGAAGAAACACGAGCCCTGTTTGAGAGAGTTCGTCGGCTTTCTCAAAAAGAAAGAGAGGGCACGGATTACAACCCGACTGGCATTACAGTTTGCCACGCAACATCGTCACCAGCAGCCAGCGGAATGGGTTGCTCGACTCAGTGTAGTGCGTGGGTTCGCCCGCTACCGAAGCGGTGATGATCTGGCCACGCAGATACCTCCACTTGGCCTGTTGCCCTATCGTGCGATGCGTGCGCGACCTTACCTGTACACGGAGCAAGAGATCCGACAACTGCTGAAAGCTGCTCGGAATCTGCCCTCGAGGTGCGGCTTGAAGCCTTGGACGTACTACTGCCTGTTCGGCCTACTGGCAGTGACCGGCGTGCGCATCAGCGAGGCACTCAACCTGCGAACCAAAGATGTCGATTGGTCGGAGGGGATACTCACGATTCACGGGACGAAGTTCGGCAAGTCCCGCTTGGTTCCTTTGCATGCCTCGACCAGAAGAGTTCTTTCAGCGTATGCGAAGCGCCGGGATAGCTACTTTGAAGGGAAGCCGGTCTCCCACTTCTTCGTGTCAAGCTGTGGCACACGTTTGGACGGCGGCGATGTCCGCCGAACCTTTTATAGCCTGTCTCGGCAGATCGGACTCCGCGATGCTTTCGCCAGCCACGGCCCGCGCCTGCACGATTTTCGCCACCGCTTTGCGGTTGAAGCATTGCTGCGTTGGTATCGCACGGGTGAGGAGGTCGAGCGGCGCATGCCCATCCTGTCGACCTATCTCGGTCACGCACACGTTACCGATACTTATTGGTATCTCACCAGCACACCGGAACTACTCGGAGCAGCTGGGAAGAGAATGGAGAAGAGGTGGGGAGGTCTTCTGTGAAGACACCCACCGGCTTCCCCGCCTTGCTGGAGTCATACTTCACTCAACGTCTCATCGCTCAGCGAAGGGCGAGCCCCCATACAATTGCGTCGTATCGGGATACCTTCCGTCTGCTGCTGTATTTTGCTCAGAAGCGATTGCACAAGTCACCGTCGCAACTCACGCTGGAAGACCTGAACGCCCCATTCCTCGGGACATTCTTGAACGACTTGGAGAATCACCGTGCCAATGGCGCGCGCAGCCGAAATCTGCGTCTGACGGCGATTCGGTCGTTCTTCCGCTATGCGGCATTGGAAGTCCCTCACTACGCCGCTTTGATCCAGCGGGTCCTGGCCATCCCTAACAAGAGGCAGCCTCGGCCGCTGGTAGACTTTTTAACCCAACCCGAGCTCAAAGCTCTCCTGGCAGCGCCTAACCGGAACAGCTGGCTGGGACGTCGTGACCACGCTGTGCTGTTGACCGCCGTGCAGACTGGCTTACGACTTTCCGAGATCACCAACCTTCGGCAGAGTGATGTCTCGCTCCGTTCCGGTGCTCACGTCCGATGCCAAGGAAAAGGACGAAAGGAGCGATGCACACCTTTGGCGAAGCCGACCGTGGCTGTGCTCGCCGCGTGGATCAAGGAACAAGGGAAGGATGGCTCCAAGATCTTGTTCCCCAGCGCACGTGGCGGCCCGCTGAGTTCCGACTCTGTCCAGTACCTCGTAACCAAATACGCCGCCACGGCACGGAAGAACTGCCCCTCGTTGTCGCAAAAGCGTGTCTCACCTCATGTGCTTCGACACACAGCCGCGATGGAACTGCTCCAGGCGGGAGTAGATCGTGCGCTCATTGCACTCTGGTTGGGTCACGAGTCAGTCGAGACAACCCAGATCTATCTCGACGCCGATCTCGCTTTAAAAGAGAAGGTGCTCGCGAAGACTACGCCCATCAACGGCACGAGAGGATCTTACCGACCCGATGATGAGCTGTTGGGATTCCTCAAGAACCTGTGAAGCATGCCGGACTATGCCGCATCACGCTGAATAGGGAGATGGGTTGACTGCAGATCCGTACTGCTTATCCTCGCTTTCGACGAACTCAATTCGGCATAGTCCGGAACTCGGCATAGTGCCGGAAGTCATGAAGACGGGGCTGATAGTAGAAACCGTCCGTGCGTTTCACGCCGGCTTCATATCGGATGCGTTTGAACGCCAGCTCCGCGGTCAGACGCGTGACGGGGCGTCCATCATAAGTGGCTAGAAACGGAGTACTGGTTGAGGAGCCATGCTCTTTCCACTTCCTCTCGAAATAGGCTCGAAGGACGCCGGTGAGATCTGAGCTCACGGGTACCAGCCTTGTCTTATAGAACTTTGTTTCGCGCACTGTCAGGATCGCGTCATTCAGGTCCACATCGGTGCTGCAAGCGAATCGCTTCACCGATACGGAGGCAGGTCCCGTAGAGAAGAAGGATCAACGTCCTGATGGTGTACGGTTCAAGGTGCCAGTTCCCACGATGCCGATTGTCTACGACCCGGATCATCTTCTGCACTTCTTCCATGGAATAGAGGTAGGGCCGGAACTGCCGCGGATTCTTTGGCTGGGAGAGCGGAAGCGGATTTCGTGTTGCGTAACCGCGCGACAAAGCGAACCGAAAGAACATTTTCAGGGCTGAGAACTTGTTGAACCACTCCGCAGTCACCGGTCGGCCAGCGTCAAGGAACCGGCGAACGGTCTCCGGACTTATGCTGTCGATTTCAACGGGTCCGGCCAAGCGGGCGAAAGCGGTCAGTTTGAGTGCCCGGTTCTTGTAAGTCATGCCGAGCGACTGCTTATAAAGGATGAACTCGTGGATGGCATCGGAGATCTTCAGGCGACACCTCCCAGCCCGAGGTTGCCCACATCCCGCAGAGCCTGGATTTCTCCGATGCGGTAAAAAGGAGCGGCGCTTTGTTCACACTGCTGGATACAATCAACGAGCGGTCTCACATCCAAGGCGGCGACTTCACGCAGGCCAATCAGATCGACCTTAGCGTAGATCCGAGTAGCCGCTACCGACATGTGTCCCAGGTGATCGCCCACCTCCTTCAGTGTCAGACCCTGGGCCAGAAGGTGCGTGGCACAAGCATGACGCAACACGTTCGAGCCATATCGCTTAAGCTTCAGGCCGAGCCTCCTTTGTAGCTTCCGAGTCATCGTGGAAAGAGCGCCAACCGAAACGGGCCGGTATGGCCGCCTGAGTGTCAGTAAGACTCCCCGGTGGAGACACCGGGGCCTCACCTTCTTCAGATACCGCAGAAGTGCATTCCCGACCTCGGTCGTCAGGGGATAAGTTTGGGCTTTCCTCTGTTTGGGACGGCGCACGGAGATTCTCTCTTCCTCCCAATCGATGTCCTCAAGACGCAGGCCACAGACTTCGCCAACGCGCAGGCCGTAGACCGAGCAAAGTAGGATCGCGCAGCTGACTTCTGATCTGAACTGGCGACGCGCCGTTGACACTGGTGACAAGCTTCTTCACCTCTTCCCACGCCGGCCCTTGCGGCAGATCTTGGTACGTGTAGACCCGGGGTGCGTCGATGGACTCGGCGATGCCCGCCGCGCACCAACCTCGACTGCTGGCATAGCGAAAAAACGAGCGCAGAGACTGTACATGGAACGAGACGGTGGTCCGCTTCCATCGGTCCGCCACGATACCGGTGAAGTAATTGGTAATCACCACCGGCGACACTGTGGACAGTGGCACGTCTTGTGCGACCAGCCAGCCTAAAAAGGGTTTCAGCGAGCGTTGCCGGTTAAGAATCGTGGCCTCAGCGAACCCTCTCTCCTGTTTGAGAAAAGTCAGGAACTGCTGCAGATGATGGTTGTAAGGTGACGACTCGCCTGGTTCGGAGTGCGTTGATTTGGACACGGTGGTTCTCCTCTCGAAAGAAAATCCACTAAGTATGCCCCTTGCCTTTCCACAACCCCGCGCGATAATGTCGCAACGTTATGCCCCTTGATGCGCGTGAAAAGATCGGACGAAACGATCCCTGTCCCTGCGGTAGCGGCAAGAAGTACAAGCGCTGCTGCCTGCCCGGCTATGCTCCATCTATCGACCACGTGTGGGCGCAGCAGCACGAAGAGTCGGACCGCCTGACGGGGGAGATCACCAGGTTTGCCTTGCGTAAGTTCGGGGAACGGATCTATGAAGCGTGGCAAGACTTCAACATGCGTGACGTTCCGAAGCCGCTGGAAGAGGCTGCAGACGAACGTCAGATCTTCATGCCCTATTTCTTGTTCCAGT
>Ga0210399_10003375_pt1 | contig 12463 bp, 10 predicted proteins | sample IncBWC14MmetaG_FD_150865 | JGI IMG/M metagenome (GOLD analysis project Ga0210399, IMG submission 150865) | Forest soil microbial communities from Barre Woods Harvard Forest LTER site, Petersham, Massachusetts, United States - Inc-BW-C-14-M | ecosystem: Environmental > Terrestrial > Soil >... | reverse complement strand
GCCGGCCCTTCGTGTGAACGGCTTCCGCGGAATTTTGAATTCGACCACCAACGTGATTCTTGGCGAGATGGAGCGGGGCCTGAGTTTTGAAGCCGCGCTCGCTAAAGCCCGGGAACTTGGCGTCGCTGAGACCGATGCAGCCAACGATCTGGAAGGCTGGGATGCTGCGGTCAAAGTGGCTGCGCTGGTGATCGTGGTGATGGGCGAAAACTTGCGTCTGAGCCAGGTGCAGCGACAGGGAATTAGCCAACTCCAGGGAGAAGAGGTACGCGCGGCGCAAGCAGCGGGCACGCCCTACAAGTTGGTGTGTCGCGCAAAGCGGACAAGCAACGGCGTCGAAGCGAAGGTTGCTCCGGAACGTGTGCCGCTGAGCGATCCGCTGGCCTGGGTCGCGGGCACGTCATCGATCGTGTATTTTGAAACAGACATTTTTCCCGGGCTTGGTATCACCGAAGAAAATCCCGGACTGTACGCCACCGCTTACGGAATGCTGGCTGATTTCGTGAAGGCGGTTGAGACGTTCCCACGCGAGTAAATGCGCGCACTTCGGACGCCTTCAATAACTCAATCGGCCACGATAGATATCGGGCCGCTAATTTCCCAGTCGTACCAAGGACCCTATGCCGACCACGCAAGATGAAATCACAACCAAATTGGACATTCCCCGGATTCGATCCCAGTTCCCTTCTTTTGCCGAGAACGTGAACGGCCATCCTGCTGCGTATCTCGACGGCCCCGGAGGAACCCAGGTTCCCCAAGGCGTGATCGACGCGATTAGTAACTATCTGAAGCATTCGAATGCCAACACGAACGGTGCCTACGCCACCAGCTACCGCACCAACGAAACCATCGCTGGCGCGCGTTCGGCAATGGCGGATTTTTTCAACTGCGACGCGGACGAAATTGTCTTCGGCTTCAACATGACTTCGCTCACCTACGCGATGAGCCGAGCCATCGGCCGCGAACTCGGCCCGGGCGACGAAATCGTACTCACTCTTCTTGATCACGACGCGAATTTTTCTCCGTGGAGGGCACTCGAGGAACGGGGAGTGACTATTCGCCAGGTTGCTTTCAAAGAAGCCGACTGCACGCTCGATGTGAACGACCTGGCCGGAAAGATTAACAATCACACCAGGCTGGTGGCCGCGGGATACGCGTCGAATGCTGTGGGCACAATCAATGACGTGAAGGAGGTCGTGCGACTCGCGCACGCGGCAGGCGCTCTGGCCTATATCGACGCCGTCCACTATGCGCCGCATGGTCCGATCGATGTCCGGGCCCTCAATTGTGATTTCCTGGTCTGCTCCAGCTACAAATTCTTTGGTCCGCACATGGGCGTGCTTTACGGAAAGCGCGAGCATCTGAAGCGACTCCATCCCTACAAGGTCCGCGCCAACACCAACGACAGCCCGTACCGCTGGGAGTGGGGCACGCTGAATCACGAATGCATCGCCGGAATCACGGCCTGCGTGGACTACATCGCAGGGCTCGGACGGCAACTGCGGCCTGGCGCAAAGACTCGTCGCGAGGCCATCCTCGTCGCGTATGACGAAATTGTTCGTTATGAGCGCAGCTTATGCGAGCGGTTAATCGCCGGATTGAAGACTATCTCTGGATCCAAGATCTATGGCATCAGCGATCCCAGCCGCTTCGAGCATCGGTGTCCGACCATCGCCGTGCGGATCGGCAGACACTCTCCGCTCGAGCTTGCCACCAAACTAGGGGAACGCGGATTCTTCACCTGGGACGGCAACTACTACGCCCTGAATCTCACCGAGCAACTGGATATAGAAAAAGACGGTGGCTTTCTGCGCATAGGATTGTTCCACTACAACACCGTCGACGAAGTCGACCGGCTCCTGGCCGCCTTGCGTGAGATCGTTGTGGCCTGATGGCATCTTTACTGGCTGAGCGTGATCCCGCGTCCCAGCACGAAGACGAAAACCAGGCACGACGTCGCCCCGAGCGCGATCCATGCGTAACTCCGCTCGATTGCCTCGGCCATGCGTTTCGCCGTTTCGCTTCTGGGGATGTAATAGCGAAACCAGAGCAGGCCGCTATACGCCCCAGCAGTGGCGGGCAGGGCCGACAGCCACACGAAACGGATGCCGAGCGGGTTGAACATTCCTGAAATGCCAACCACCGCGATCGCAGAAAAGTAGGCTGGAATGGACAGTTTCAGCAGGCGGCGATCGCCGCGAGAAATTCCGAGGTAGCGCACGAAGCCGATTCCCGCAAGCAAGACTGCCCCGAAGTAACTTGCTACGCCAACCAGGATCAGCCCGGTACGCCACATCCAGTAGGGCTCAAGCCCCTGGATTACGCGCGCCCAATCTCCGAAATTGGTGACGCCCGAAAAAAAGAAATATCCGGTGCCGTCGAAAAGATTGAAGATGCAGCTGATCAAATAGAAGTAGCGCAGTTGCGGGGATGCTTTGCGCACGGCCGCCAACACGAACCAGAAGATTCCTCCAGCGACAAGGTTGACCAGCGTTCCCCCCGCCGCAACCAGCCGGGAATCGAATGTGCTCGACCATGCCACCGTGCTCAGGTTCCCGGATTGCGCGCCTGTCAGCAGCGCAACGGCTGCGTGTCCCACGCCTTCATGGAGTACGTCGGCGAGCATCGCAGCGAGAACACTGATGGCGCACACGGTAAGCAGGTCGTCGCTTTCGGGCGTTTCCTCGATCGTCGCAATCTGATCTGTCTCAGTCTGGGATGTCTGATCCATCGTCGGCTCGTCACCTCGCGGCGGTTCAACCAGGCCGAAACTCTTCCACGCCCCCGTTTCTCGCCATCAACACAACGCTCGCCATGCCAATGAAAAGGCCGTGCTCAACGATTCCGGGCAAATCACAGAGTTTGCTGTTCAGCGCGACCGGGTCTGCGATCGGGCCGAAGTGGCAATCGAGAACGTGGTGGCCTTCGTCGGTCAGGTAGGGCTTGCCTGCGGGATCGGTACGACGAACGACTCTGGCTCCGAGGTCGACAATTTTCTTAGACACCAGCGGCTCGGCAAATCCGATCACTTCGACCGGCAGCGGAAATTTTCCCAACCTCGCCACCTGCTTCGATGAATCCGTAACTACGACCATCTGTTTGGAAGCGGAGGCTACGATTTTTTCGCGTAGCATCGCACCACCGCCGCCCTTGATCAAGTTCAGCCGGGGATCGAATTCGTCGGCGCCGTCGATGGTCACGTCGATCTGCTGAAACTCCTCGAAGGTCACAAGGGGGATCGCAAGTTTCTGAGCCAGGTCGCGCGACGCAATCGACGTCGGAATTCCCCGAATCTTCAGGCCTTCGCGTACGCGCTCGCCTAGCAGCCGAATGGCGATGGTCGCCGTCGACCCCGAACCGAGTCCGACGATCTGTCCATCGTGGACGTACTTCAAGCTGGCGCGTGCCGCCATTTCTTTTTCGGAGTCATTGCCCATGGATCAGTGCCATCCTGTTTCGATGTAGAGGAGATATCCGCCCAGTCCCAGGCCGAAAAGCGCGATCACCACGGCCACCAGATCGATGATGAACCCGGCTGGTTCGAAGCTATCCCTTTCGAGCTGCCCTCGCGTGCGGCGGTAGCGCACGAGCCCCGCCAGCGTGAGACCCACGCCCGCGACAATCGAGATCATGCCGAACCAGACCGAGAGTCCCGTCGTCTGCAGTTGCCTGCTTTGAATCATGCCGAATTGGCGAAGTGCAATCGCGAACCGGCCGATCGCGAATCCGAAAACCACGATGGCAACCCCGGTTCGCACCCACGCGAGAAACGTGCGTTCGTTGGCGAGATGGTCGCGGGCTCGGTTGGGATTGTCGGGCATCGGCAAGCCAAGTTGCCCGACGATTATTCCACAGCTTTCTGCAGCAGCGCGCCTGCGCCCGCCAGATTCTTCACCAGTTCCGGGGGGATCCCGTGACGTTTCTGCAGGTACTCCGGATCGTTGTAGGTGATCCAGACTTTCCCCTGGTCGTCCTCGGCCACCAGGGCCTTCAGCGGCAAATCGATCGCCACCGACGGAGCCACCAGCATCACCGGAGTCCCGGCCTTGGGACTGCCGAAGAGGAGCACCTGCGTCGGGCGCATCTCCAGGCCGGCCTTCGCGGCCTCGCCGCTGTGATCGATGCGCGCAAAGATTTTCAGGCCCTTGGATTCGAGAAGTGTTTCGAGCCGCTGCAACGTATCCGCCACGGAGTAACGGCTCGCCGTGCGGACGAGGCCATGGTCGTCAGACATTCAATCCTCCAGAGAAGGCGATTGATCGGGGAAGTGCGGCCGGAACTTCATATTTTACAAGCGGGCGTAGCTAACCTGTCAGTTACTGGACCCGCTCTTTCAGCGTCAGAAACGCCTCACCGTAGCCCTGGAGGTCGTCTGGATCCGTGTTTGCATTGCAATGCGGAAATATCCACCCCAGCTGTGCGGGCCGGCCAGCGTGGAGGTGGGGCCCAGGATGTGAGCGAAACGCTCTGCACGGCCTAGGGGCAGGTGCACGACGACATCATTTTCCCTAGCAGCTCTTTGAGAATTTTGCCCGCCACCGTGGCGGTTAACTCCGACACATCGCGGCTCGGGTTGTACTCCACGATATCGCCTCCAACGATGGTTCCGGTGATCGAGTGCAGATGATCGATCGCCTCCCGCACCGACATGCCGCCAGGCTCGCGGTGCGAAACGCCCGGCGCGAACGCGGGATCGAGCACGTCCATGTCGAAGGAGACATACACCGGGCACCAGGTCTTCACTTCTTCCAATGCGCGCTCGTGCCCGATGTTGAAGATCTCCACCCCGAATCGCGCGGCCTGTTTCTTTTGTGCCGGATTGAGCGTCCGGATGCCTACCTGTATCAGCCGCTTGGTTAGCTTCTCTTCCATGATGCGCGCGAAAGGAGAGGCGTGCGAGTGACGGTTCCCCTGGAACTCGTCGTACAGATCGGGATGCGCGTCGAAGTGGATCAGCGTCAGATCCTTGAAAGTCCGCGCGAACGATTTCAGGATGGGATAGGTTATGGAGTGGTCGCCGCCCAGGCACACCGGTCGTTGGCGTTTCTCGAGAATCGCGTCGACCGCCTGCTCGATCGCATGGAAAACGTCTCCCTCGCCGAACCGCAAGTCGCCTGCGTCTTTGTATGCGCCCTCGCTGCCGATGTCCATCCCGAGTTCAGACCACGAATTCGACGCGTCACATACTAGCGCGTCTCGGATCAACGGCGGCGCCGCAGCCGAACCGCGTTTGTACGAAGAATTCGCATCGAACGGGATGCCCAACAGCGTGGGCGCTCCCCAAGGCAGTTTTCCCTTCGCCGGACTCGACATGGACACACCTCAAGCGCCTTTTACCTTACACCTTTTTGCCAAAATCTTGTTTCAACACAGGTCCCAATGCGGCGAAGATCAGGCAATCTACGTCCGAATCTTCAATTCCAAACGGAAGGCAGGCTGACAAAAAAGCCCGACCGAGTCGACCCCGGCCGGGCGTGTTCAAGTATTCTACTTTCCGGGCAGGTAGCTTAACTCCGGATGGAACTGGATGATCTCGCTGGTCTGCTTCTCTACCGAATGGTCGATTCGATCAACGATGGAGTCCGCCTCCTCTTGGCCAAACGCATCTTTCAACATGTCGCGAAACGGTTTCACATCGGGCTTATCTTCGAAATCCGCCCAGTTACTGTGAGGCAGGACCAAAACGTAGACCCCGGTCGAGCCTCCGCTCCACAGGTCGTACCATTCGTACTTGAGCGGCCATTTCGTCTTGTTCCCGGCTTCATTCACGCGCGCAATGGCTGACTGGAAATCCGAGCTTTTCCCCGGGCGCACGTAAAAGGTAATGATCTCGGCGAACTTCGAAGGCATCTTGTCCCCGGTCGGATTGCTCACTTTTGGCATGAACTCGTAATATCGGGTGACGATCGAGTCCACGAATCCGCCCACCACTTTCTGGAACTCGGCAAGATCGGCCTCGTCCGGAATGGCTGGCTTGTCGAAATCTGCCCAGTGCTGTCCGAGGCGGCCAACAATGTATGTTCCCGTACTATCTCCGCTCAGCATCTCCCAAACATAGAGAGGCAGAGGATCGTTCTGCTGCTTGTGCCAGGCTGCTTTCTGCTTCCGCCCCGCTTCGTATTGCGGCACCATCCCGTTCTTCGGTTTCTGAAACTCCAAACTTGCGATCGTTCCCGGCTTCTCCTGGGCTCCCAAGAAACTTACTGCGCACAACAAAACGATCAGAGTCAGTGACAGCTTCTTGCTGTTCATTTTTATGCTCCTTTGACGGTAAGTCGTTCCGCAGTGTCCCAACTTCATGAGGTCTTCAAAACGGTCCGAACCATACACGAAGAGATCGCACGCGTGAAGGAGAATGTTTTCACGGATAATTAGGCTTACGCCTTGCAAATGGGATACCGCTTCACCGCGGCCGGCAGAGGAGATACCAGGGAAAGTCTCGGCAAAACGAAAGCGGCGCCAGCCAGCCAGAAATTCTCGCCAGCTAACGCCACTCCGCTTCCTTCAACTTCAACTACGCTCTCAACCTTAGTCGTCGAAATGGAACAGGTCCATCATGTCGCCGATGGCGGGACTGTTCAACGGGACGTAGGGGTTGCTCCTGCTCGTTTTTGGATTGGGGAAGTTGTCGCGGCTGCGATGCGTCACCGGCGGTAACCCCCAATTGGCTTCGATGAATTTCAAGATCGAAACGTGGTCGGTGTAGGTGTGGGAGATATGACCCGCCTTGGTCCAGGGCGAGACGACCAGCGTGGGAATGCGGGTGCCGTCGCCAAAGAAGTCCAGCGGCTGAATGTAGCCAGAGTCATAGTAGCCGCCGCCCTCATCGAACGTAACGAAGATGGCGGTGCTCTCCCAAAGTTTCTGGTTCGCCTTGACGCCATCAACGATCTTCTTCACAAAACCTTCGAACAGGTTGAGCTTCGAAGAGGCTGGATGGCCGTCGAGGTAGCCGTCCGGCTTCACGAATGACACGGCGGGAAGACTTCCATCCTTGATTGATTGATACAGCGCGGTCGTGTCCTGATTGTGGGCACGCCCGGACGCGCTCGTCATGATCGACGTCGAGTACTGGAACGGATTGCAGATGTTGCAGTAAGTGTTGTCCGGGGTCACGTAGTTGTTATCCGGGTTCGTCAGGTAGGCGCTCCACTGGTCGCCGTAGTAAGCCCAGGAGACATTGTTCGCGATCAATGTGTCGCCGATGTTGCGCAGCGGCGATGGCGGAATCGTGAACACGGTCTCGTTCGGGTTGGTAATGTCGGCGTACGCGTTGCGGCCATCGCCGTAGTACCCGGGGTTGTAATTGTTAAGCAGGTAGTAGTGGCCCGGCTGACAACGCGGATCAATGGGAGTGGGCAACGACTTCAGATAATTCACCACCTGGCTGACGCCGGCCGCATCGCTGTCGGAGCAGGCGCTATAGGTACCCCCGCCGGACGACGGTGATCCGTAGGAGCCGGAACCGTAGCCGTCCTCGCTGTACCAGTTATTGGTGCCTACCTGCGGGTTCGGATTCTCGATTTCATCCACCACACCCGCGTTGGGGCTGCCGGCAGCCAGCAGCTGATTATGCGGCGGCCGAGTCGGCTTGCCGTTGGGACTGGCAAACCAGATCCCGTCTCCGGATCCGAGCATCACGTGATTGGCGCCCGTACCTCCCATGACAGATTGGTGGAAGTTGTCACTCATGGCGTAGTTGTCCGCCAGCGACTTAAAGTAAGGTGCATCACCCGCCAGCATGTTGTAAAAGCCCATCGACGTCGAGCCTTCTTTCGTGCTCACGTCGTTAAACCCGGCCGGTTGCGCTTTTCCGTTGGTTCCCGCACCCACGCTCGTCTCCACCCATGGGAACAGGTCCGCAGCGCACCCGCTGGGATTGTTCTTGGTTGCTTTCGCGGCGTTGCAATCGAACTGCTGCCACATCTGGTAGAAGCGATGGACAGGACTATTGTCGTACGCGTCGTAGGGATGCGTCGCAGAAGTGATCTGGAACGGGCCGTTGGGCAGGTTCGCCGCATTCGGAATTCGCGTGTCTACATCGCCATGGCTGAGGCTGCCGATCCCACCCGTGGTCAGGTAAATGTAATAGTCATCGGGCAGTCCATTCTCGATGGCCTTGGCACTGGCAACGTCGGGGAACGGCGGTGGGCCTCCACCCGCCAGCACCGGTGGCAGGACTGAATAAGGTACGTTCCCGGACGGGCTGAGCTGGTAGCCGTCAGAACTGGAATCGGTAGCGGACGACTGGCTGGCCAGAGCGAAATTCGGACCCGGAGTTCCGTCTTCCTTCACGATCCCTTTCGAGAGCAGATTGCTGACGCTCTCGCCGCTTTTTGGCTTGTACGTCGCAAAGACGTGATCGAAGGTGCGGTTCTCGCCAATGATGACGATCACGTGTTGAATGGGAGTTCTGGTTTGCCGGTGGCGCGGTTGGGCCGCCACGAATGCGGGCGTGACCATCTGTGCGACGAGCGTGGCGACGCTTGCCAAAGCGGCACCGCGCCATTTCCAGGGAACGAGTTGCCGAGAATCCATGTAGTGCCCTCCTTAAAGGCACGGGCAGACTAACGATGGCTTGTTTCGGTTTGGTAAAGGCTGCGTTACAGTGCGATGAATTTTCGTCTGTGGAAAACTTCTCGGAGATTGACACATCGTGGGACGAGTTACTTCTAAGGTGTTCCACCGATCGCCGAAGGCCGCACGCCGCGCCCCGTTTGCGCCGATCAAGCGGCCGACCCCAACCTCGCCCTGACCCGACACCAACTTAAACTTTCTTGTCACTCCGGCGCGCCAGGGTGCGAGACAGGAGGAGCCTGCTTTTCAGTAACTGATCTTGTCTATGATTTTTTCATCTCGAGCGAAGTGAGTTTCTCGCCTGCGATTCAAAAGAAGGTTTGCGCTCGTAGTAGTATCTCTTCTCTTTGCCCCAACTCAAGACTCTCGCCTGGTGCAGCACTCTGCGCTCTTGCAATTCTGTTTGGTAGACTTTTTCCCACTCCGGTATAACGTGCTTTCTCGTACGATCAGTGTGACCCCGCCGCGCAAGTCGATCCTGCAGCACCCGTGCCTGATGCCTGAATAACCGCTCGCACTCTTCGCGTTCAGCGCGGACATCGAAACGTACCCGAGGTGCATAGATTGCCCAATTCATCGGTAACCCTATTGTTTCGCCAGGTGAGAAGATCGGGGACCCCGACGAGTTCCAATCGCATCGCCGTTTCGTGGCACTCATTTTCCACCCAGTCTGCACTGATTTCAACCACCACAATCGGAGGGAAGGTCCCTTTTCGTTGTTCCGCCTGATGGATGACCTATTCGAAGTTAGTAACACGGCAAAATACATCCCGCGTTAGTCACGGTTGTCGTCTTTTTCCTTCCGTTTCCGATATCTCAAGTAAGGACACGGTTAGCAATTAAAAATCGCCGCTACTCGCCCGACACCGACGCCCAAAGGACCGCACCCTCGCCATGCTTTCAGGTAGACTGATTTCCTTCGCCCGATGACCGCAGAAACCACCTTCTACCGCGATCTCGCCTACGTGTTTGGAGCGGCCGTAGTCGGTGGAACCGTGGCCCGCCTGCTGCGCCAGCCACTGATTCTCGGCTATGTGGTGGGCGGCATCCTTGTGGGTCCGTTCACCCCTGGTGTCACCGTCTCCAACACTCACGAGTTCGAACTGCTTGCGGAGGTCGGCGTCATCCTCCTGATGTACTCCATCGGCCTCGAATTCTCCTTCCGCGATCTGCTGCGCGTGAAGTGGGTCGCAATGATCGGCGCTCCACTCGGCATCGGTTTCTCCGTGGGCCTCGGCCTCGGGGTCGGAGCGCTCCTGCACTGGACGTGGCAGGAGGGCGTCGCCATCGGTGCCATCATCTCGGTCGCGAGCACCATGGTGTTGTCGCGATTCCTCACCGAGCGCGGCCAACTGAAAACCAAGCAGGGCCAGGTGATGATCGGTATCACCCTCGTCGAAGACCTCGCCGTTGTGATCCTTACCATCCTGTTACCTTCACTCGGCGACATCAGCAGCGATCGTCTCCTGGCCGTTGGCGTCGCTCTCGGCAAGGCTATCCTCATCCTGATCCCGATCACATTGGTGGCTTACAAGCTTGTGCCACCGCTGATGCAAAGGGTGCAACGCGCCGCAAATCGCGAGTTCTTCGTGCTGGTGGCACTCGCCCTCGGCTTTCTTACCGCGGCACTCACGGAAGCCGTCGGACTCTCGCTGGCGCTCGGTGCCTTCCTCGCCGGACTTCTAGTCAGCGAATCCGAAGCGGCCCACGAGACCATGGACCGCCTTCTCCCTCTTCGTGACGCCTTTGTCGCACTCTTCTTTGTAACGATGGGAATCCTGGTCAATCCGCGCATTCTGATCTCGCGACCCTCTCTCATGCTGGTCATCGTGGCGATGGTGGTGCTCGGGAAATTCGTGATCTGGTTCGTGGTCGTAAAGTTGTTTCGCTACTCAACCGCTACCGCGTTCATGGTGGGAATCGGCCTCACCCAGATCGGAGAGTTCTCCTACGTCCTCGTGCGCGTAGCTCGCGACGCCCATCTCGTCGGCGACGATACCTACAACGCAACCCTCGCCGCGTCCGTCTTCACGATCCTTATTAATGGATTGCTCCTCCGCTATGTCCCCAAGCGCTTTGTCGCTGATTCGACAGCCACTTAGCCCGTTACCTTCGTGCCCGGAACGCCGCCGACGAGGTCGCCTGAATCTCCCGCAGATTAGGCCGCATCCGTTATTCTAGTAGTACTTTTATGGCCTCCCGAAATCCTAAGAATTCTGCTCAATCGACCTCCGCCACTCTTCTCGAAGCGCCCAATTCCGAGCGCGAACGTGTCTTCGATGCCTTTCGCCACTGGGGATACCTCGAAGCCGACCTCGATCCGCTTGGCTTCTTACGCCCGCAGTCCCAAGCCGACCTCCAAATCGACAGTGAGTACACGCGCGAGGCTCGCAACATTTACTGCGGCACGATTGGCGTGGAACTCATGCATATCACCGATGTTGAGCGTCGCCGCTGGATTCAGGAACGCATGGAAGGCGAGCCGGGTGCCGTCGATCAGCAGCGCATTCTCGACTTCCTGATTCGTGCCGACGTCTTCGAGCAGGTCATGCAGCAGCGCTATCTCGGCACAAAGCGATTCTCCCTTGAAGGCAACACTGCACTGTTGCCCTTAGTCGACGAGATTCTCGACGGCGCCGGACAGCGCGGCGCGATCAATCTCGTGATGGGCATGAGCCATCGCGGACGTCTCAACGTTCTGCTCCACGTCGCCCGTCGCTCCCCCGAAGAAATTTTCGCTTCCTTCGAAGACGTCGATCCACGCAGCGTTCTTGGTTCCGGCGATGTGAAGTATCACCTCGGAGCCACCGGCGAATACATCACACGCAGCGGCAACAAGGTGAATATCCATCTGGTCTCAAACCCGAGCCACCTCGAAGCCGTCGATCCAGTAACCGTGGGCCGCACGCGTGCCAAGCAAGATCGCTTCGGCGAAGGTGGCCGCGACAAGTATCTGCCGCTGCTCGTGCACGGCGACGCCGCGTTTGCGGGCCAGGGCATTTTCGCCGAAACCATGAACTTTGCCGACCTGCCCGGTTACACCGTCGGCGGAACGATCCACGTCATCGTCAACAACCTGGTCGGCTTCACCACCGGCAGCCGCGAAGAACATTCCGAGCGCTTCTCCGCCGACCTCGCCCGCCGGCAATCGATCCCGATCTTTCACGTCAACGCTGAAGACGTGGATGCGGTCGTCCGGGTGGGCCGGATCGCCGTCGAATATCGCTACACCTTTGGCACGGACGTGGTCATCGACATGATCGGGTACCGTCGCCATGGTCACAGTGAAGTCGACGATCCCACCGTCACTCAGCCGCTGCTCTACAAAGCGATTAAAGAGCACCCGCCGCTCTGGGAAATCTACGCCGAAGACATGGGCGCCGAAGCCGAGGCGCCGGCGAAAGCGGCAGAAGTGAAAGCCGAATACGAAGCTGGGCAAAAGAACGCCGGCTCGATCACTAAAAAACCCACCATGCGCGCCCTGCCCTCGTATTGGGATGATTACTACGGTGGCCGCTACAAGCCTGAATACGAACGCGAGACTGGATTGTCCTCCGAAGAACTGAGCGAGCTGACCAGCAAGCTCACCACGTATCCCGCGGGATTTCACATTCATCCCAAGGTGAAGAAACTACTCGAACAGCGTGCCGAAATGGGCGCGGGCAAACGCGATGTCGACTACGGAATGGCGGAAGCTCTCGCCTTCGGCAGCCTCGTGAAAGCAGGCATTCCCATCCGCATGAGTGGTCAGGACACGCGTCGTGGCACCTTCAATCAACGGCACTCGGTTCTGCTCGATATCGAAAACGAACAGGAGTACGTTCCTCTGCAGCACATCGCGGCGGATCAGGCCCGCTGCGAGATCTACAACTCAACCCTTTCAGAA
>Ga0210399_10003374_pt1 | contig 12464 bp, 9 predicted proteins | sample IncBWC14MmetaG_FD_150865 | JGI IMG/M metagenome (GOLD analysis project Ga0210399, IMG submission 150865) | Forest soil microbial communities from Barre Woods Harvard Forest LTER site, Petersham, Massachusetts, United States - Inc-BW-C-14-M | ecosystem: Environmental > Terrestrial > Soil >... | reverse complement strand
TAGGTGGTGATAATCCCTGTTCTCGACAGTTATCGTTTCCTGCCTGAAGCGAAGCTGGTGATTCTAGATTGTTGTTGCTTTCGAATTATTTATCTTTTTATACTCCGAGCGCCAGCCTGGCATTTCCTTCGTTAGACTCTACAACCTGACAAACCGATCACCGGCCTCGACTGGATTTTGGACGGTCAGCGGCTGACTTTTTCAATGCGCTATCTAAGCGGATCTTCATGCAAATGGCGGAATGCAACCATCCTCTAAACAGTAAGAAACGGATAGTCGGAGGTTAAACATGCGAATACATCTAGCCTGTTTTTTCGCGTTTGTCGGTCTTCCCATGGTTAGCCATGCGCAAACACCTGAAGGGATTCCCGTCGTCAAGATTGTCCACGACGAAAGCTCGATCAAGTTTGGGGTTAAGGCGTCGGTTCCGATCGAGGGTGTCTTCGATAAGTGGGATGCAACATTAACGTACACGTCTCCGGAAGTTGAGTCAGGGGTTTTGGACGTCAAGATTCAGGCCGCGAGCGTCAACACAGGAAGCGGAATGAAAGATGGCAAGCTGAAGGGGAAAGACTTCTTCAACGTCAAGGAAGATCCAGTTATTACGTTTCACTCTACCAAAGTCGTGCAGACAGGCGGCAACACGTTTGACATCCAGGGGACATTCACAATTCGCGGAGTGTCCAAGCCCGAAACGCTGACCCTCACGCTCTCAGGTAAGGGGACAGGTGAAGGTGAAGTTACAGGGACTATGGCGTTTGATCGCAAAGACTATGGAATGAACAGCGGCATTCCCTTCATTAAGATCGCCGACCGCGTCGAGGTGACTGTCCACCTTAAGGGTAAGCGAGTCAGCGGTCCTCCTTTAATTTTCAAACAGTAACCAACTATTATCGTTTGCTGCGTTTAGAAAGAATTCATCTGCGCCTGGTGGAAGTCTTGGCGATTAGCTGTCGAGAAATCCTCTTCCCACCATCTATCTCAGACTGAGATAGGTAGTGATAATGCCTGTTACCAACAGCTATCTGAATTTCAGCGTCCAGTTGATGCGTTTATCAGGCCTTGACGACCACCCACCCGAGAAGATTCTCTTCGTCGATGTATCGGAGAAGGTTTATTGCTGACGAGGCCAAACCACTTTCCCTGTTCTGTCGATATACCTAGACACAGAGGCCAAGCTTGGAGACTGCGGCTATTCATTGGATAGCGTTCAGAGCGGAATGGAGACCCACATCTTCCAAGAAATCTGTGCAGAGAATTCAGCGGTTTATTCCCGATGAACGGGACCTCACACAGATTCTAGATTCAAACACAAGGAGCATTCCCATAGCACGAGTGGCTCACCCTGCCGCACGTTGGGAGTGCTCTGACGTGAGTGGAACATGAACATGGACATGGATGGTTGTTCCACTCATCGGTTTCGATTGAATCTCAATGATTCCGTTTATCAGCCGAACTCGCTCCTGCATGCTCGTGAGACCGAGGCCTCGCCCCTGCGTTGCCGTTTCCAAGTCGAATCCTCTTCCTAAATCACTGACGAGGAGATGAATCTCACCTGCGCCTTTCCGCAGTTGCACTTCAATCCGCCTCACCCCGCTGTGCTTGGCAGCATTGTGCAGAGCTTCTTGTAGAACTCGAAAAAGGCACAGCCCGATTTCTCGTGGAAGAGAGATTCCCGCTTCAGGACCTTTAAACTCGACCTGAATTCCATGCCGCTCACCGAATTCTCCGCACCAACCTCTCATGCCCCTAATGGCACCGAGATAATCCAGTTTGGAAGAGTCCAATTCGTGTGACAAAGCTTGTACGTCACCGGAGATTTCTATCGTCTGCTTTCGTAGTTCTTGCACAAGGCTCCGCACCTCAGAAGGATTTGCCTGCAATTGCGCGATTGTGATTGCCAACATTGCAAGTCTTTGGTTAATGTCGTCGTGAAGCTCTCTTCCGATCCGGGTGCGTTCTTGCTCCTGTGCCTCAATCAACTTTCGGCTCACATTCGCGAGCGCAGCTTCAGCCAGTTTGAGCTCGGTGATATCGACACCAATCCCGATGTAACCGACAAAGGAACGATCCTGATCAAACCTCGGCACTCCAATGTCGAGAATCCATCGATACTCTCCGTCATGCCGCCGTAGCCGATACTCCGTCCTGAATTTCTCTCGCCGATCAAAGGATTGCGTGTAGTTGCCGCACCTCTGCAAATCTTCGGGGTGAACCCCGTCTGCCCAACCATTCCCAAGCTCGGACTCGATCGATCGCCCGGTGAAGTCCAACCAAAACTTATTGAAGTAGGTACAGAGTTTGTCAGTTCCCGACGTCCAAATTAGAGCAGGAGCCGTATCTGCAACTAAACGGAACCGCTCCTCGCTCTCGCTTATCGTTTTTTCGGAATGGGAACTCTCACATTCCCAACGATACATCGATCGAGCAACCAGCACAGTCAAGATGGTCAGGCATCCTATGTTTCCAAGCACCAGCAGGGCAACTCCGAATGGCGTGTCGTACAGGTTGGCTCGCTGTCCTGCAAGACCCAACCACCCGACCAAAATGGGCACAACGATAATTGTTGGAACCAGTGTTCGCAGAACAAAGCCAGAGTTGCTATCACTTGCAGCGATAGACGCTATTCCTTCGTTAGGCCGAGCAAGAAAGTAGGCCAAACATGCTGCCATCAAACCTGCGGCGGTGTGAAGGCCCACCGTGGAAAAGGCCGTAATCGCGTAGAGTGACTGGACTCCATATAAATAGCCGCACAGAGCTACCAAAGAGAACGCTAAGCACGCAGCTACAAGCGCACGTTGCAGTACAAGCGCCTTCTTTAGTCCTAAGAACATAACTGCCGAGCCCAAAAGCAGAAGACAGATCGCCGTTGCAATCGCCATTCTGCCCGGATAGGCCGAAAGTGATGGAGAGCGTGTATCACGAAAAAGTAGCTGGTCAATCCCAAGACTAATGTGGAAGGCATATTCTGCGAGCGTCGATCCGGCAACGATGACTACCAAAAGCCCCAGAATACTCCTGCTGCGCTGCTGCTCGTCATTGCCAGCCAGCCAAAGCCCTGCACCCAAACACAAGAACGACAGGGCTGTGTTGACCTTCATCGATTGGAGTGTAGGTCGAATGTACGTCAAGATGGGTACATCGAAAGCCCAACCGCAGAAAACCACGAGCCCCAAAGTGGTGACAAGGAATGCGATTGCCTTTGACGCTTGACGAAACCGGGAAGCAAGGCGGGGACCTTCTACTGCTTTGCGGTAGAGTTGGACATTGGGCAAATGCACTTAATCCTCAACTGTGTCAGACCCTAAATCTAAAGCTCCGGTGAAATCGTGGCCCGCAAATCTGCCACTGACAAACTGCTCACCCCGAAGAACGGCGTTCACAGCCTCCAGTAGCTCTCTTTCGGCATCACTCTTGAGGACATATCCCTGGGCTCCCGTGCCAAGGGCTCCCTGCACTACGTCGGCAGAAGACTCTTGGCTCACAAAAAGCACCTTGGATTTTAGGGAGAGCTTGCGAATTTGTCGAGCGACTTCGATTCCATTTAGCGATGGAAGCCCGATATCCAGAAGAATTAAGTCCGGTTGCAGTTCTCCCGCTTTCTGAACTGCTTCTAATCCGTCCGACGCAACGCCGATGACGCGCAAATTGTGATTTTCCCGGAGCTTTTTAAGGACAAAGTCTCGCCAAGGGGCAAAGTCATCTACGACTAGAACACGGACTGTTAATTGGTTGCTGATAGCCTTCTCCTACTTAAAGTTCGTGACCACATTGACAGGCTCGTGGTACTGAACAAATTGCGGGTAATCACCGCGGCAATCCCTTCTTGCGTGCCACTTCTCCGCAGCGTTTCACAATCGGATCGCGCCAGGATTCGCTCGGGAGCGGCTGTGCGCGAATTGGATCGTGCATACCGTTACTGTCTTCATGCTATTTCCCCTTTCTCGTTGAGATAGTGAAAACACGCCATTGCTTGTCCCCTGATAATTCGGCCGGATGGCAGAACCATTGCGACTGTCACCTGCCCCGGGTAGTGCGCTACTTGTTCGATTGGTTCATTGAATCGGATATTGAATCCTTGCGCGTCCGTGTGAATGTAGGAGTAAACCGCATAATCCATGCTTTTCTGTTTCGCTTCCGAAATAGCCCTCTCGAGCGTCATTGCTGTGTCCCCCGCGTCTACAGCAACAGCATCCCACGCGGGATTTACTCAGTCGTTGCCGCTGAGCAACTTTGAACCTGCCCGAGCGCAATTACGGAGCAGGTCTAATCGCACTTAGGGTTTAGGTCTCAGGCTCGCGGAAGTTATCATCATTGTAGATTTGCTGGAAGTGTCAGAACTAACAGATCAATCCCCAACTTGATGGTGATAGTCGCAACCGCTTCATGTGCGGATAGCTGTTGAGAAATCCTCTTACCACCAACTATCTCAAAACGAGATAGGTAGTGATAATCCCTGTTCTCGACAGTTATCTGGAGGCGGGCGTAAGATGCACGCAAAGTGTCGGATTCCGCATCCATCCTCGGCCGTAATGTTTCCCACTACCGCATCATCGAGAAACTAGGCGGGGGCGGGATGGGCGTGGTGTATAAGGCCCAGGACACGCGGCTGGACCGTTTTGTGGCAATCAAATTCTTGCCCGACGAAGTAGCACACGACCGTCAGGCAGTGGAGCGCTTTCGCCGCGAAGCCAAGGCTGCATCGGCACTCAACCATCCGAACATCTGCACTATCCACGACATCGGCGAGGAAAACGGGCGAGCATTCATCGCCATGGAATTTCTCGAAGGCAAGACCCTGAAACACACCATCTCCGGTCGGCCAATGGAAGGGGAACAGCTGCTCCAAGTTGCCATCGAGGTCGCCGACGCGTTGGATGCTGCCCACTTGAAGGGTATCGTTCACAGGGACATCAAGCCCGCAAACATTTTTGTCACTGACCGCGGCCACGCTAAGATTCTAGATTTTGGCCTTGCAAAGGTAAATCTCGCAAAAGGAGCAGCAGCCGACGCAGAGACATTGGCCACGCAGGAGATAGACCCGGACCACCTCACGAGTCTTGGCAGTGCCTTGGGCACAGTCGCCTACATGTCGCCGGAACAGGCTCGCGCCAAGGAACTGGACGCACGAACTGACCTATTTTCACTTGGAATAGTGCTCTACGAGATGGCTACCGGCCAGTTGCCATTCCGAGGCGAAACGTCGGCGGTGATTTTCGAGTCCATCCTCAATCGCGTCCCCGTTTCACCCAACCATCTAAATCCCGATCTACCAGCCAAAATTGAAGAAATAATTAACAAGTGCTTGGAGAAGGACCGTAATCTACGATACCAGCATGCTTCAGACATTCGCACCGACCTGCAACGGCTGAAGCGGGACGCGGAATCGGGGCGTGGCTTGCATGCCTCGCCGCAGCTTGCAGACGGCTCTCGCTCCGCCGTGCCCGCAGCCAAGGCCGTCGTTCCCAAAATTCATGGGCGTTGGCTAGGGATCCTGGCGGGGATATTGGTGCTTTCTCTCATAGTCAGTGGCGTGTACTGGTTTACGAGGCGTCAGCTGTCGGCTCCGCGAGAAATCAAACTTCGGCAACTCACTTTCAATTCCGCTGAAAATGCCGTTAAGGGTGGCGCAATTTCTCCTGACGGAAAATATCTGACATACATTGACGGGAAGGGCATCCACGTCAGATTGCTTGAAACCAGGGAAACCCGGGTCGTTCCAGAACCGGAGGCACTCAAGGGGGCCAAAGTGAAATGGGAGATTGGCCCATGGTTCCCTGGCAGCACCAGGTTTCTGGTCAATGCACATCCAGCTAGCGAAAATCCGGATGATTGGTCGTCGCAGACCGCCAGTATCTGGATGGTTTCAGTTCTGGGCGGAGCTCCGGGTAAGATTCGCGATAATGCCGCGGCTTCTGCAATTTCGCCGGATGGATCGACCATCGCATTTTCAACGAACAAGGGCTCGTTCGGCGACCGCGAAATCTGGTTGATGGGGGTCGATGGGGAAAACGCACAGAAGCTTTATGAATCCGATGACAACGGCGCGATTTTCGGTCTCTCATGGCTCCCGCATGGGCAGCGAGTCGCGTACATTTCCACCGACAAGTCTGGGGATACCCTCGTCACCCGCGAATTGAGGGGAGGCCCTGTAACCCCGATGCTTTCTCCCTCCGATATGAAGAAGATGGATGACATCGCCATTTTGCCCGACGGCCGGCTCCTGTACGTATTGCGTGAAGCCGACGCCGTAGGTAACAGCTGCAACTACTGGACGATGAGGCTGGACGAACGAACCGGTACTCTAGACAACAAGCCAACGCGACTGACGAATTGGGGTGGTGGGGGCTGCATGGGAGGCACAAGCGTGACCGCGGACGGCAAGAAGTTGATCTTTACCAAAGGGAGGTTGTACATCTCAGTGTATGTGACTGACGTCGCGCCGAACGGGACACGCGTCTCGGGAACACGCCACCTTACTCTGACGGAAAGTTGGGACATTCCCTCGGATTGGACGCCGGACAGCAAGGGGGTGATTCTCCTGTCGAATCGTAACGGCCAGATGGGCATTTTCAAGCAGTCGCTGAACGAGGATACCGCGGAACCGCTTGTGACGAGGCCAGAGGATGTCGCAAGCCCCAAGGTAAGCCCTGATGGGGTTTGGGTTGTCTATGCGTTCTCGACCAAACCGAACGACCAATCGGCACCCGTCCAAGTGATGCGGGTCCCCCTCACGGGCGGGCCCTCGGAGTTCGTGCTGACAGCGCATTTCCCGGGATATCCTATGTGTTCCAAACCTCCAGCAAACCTGTGCGCGATCTTTGAGGAGGATCATGATCACAAACAAGTTACGCTCACAGCTTTTGACCCAGTGGGAGGACGTGGCCGTGAACTCGCCCGGATCGATAGCGACCCGACAAAATATTATAATTTGGCCCTATCGCCCGACGGCACACGCATCGCTTACGCAACTAGCCATGAAGGGCCAGTCCACATTCTGTCGTTGCGCGGCGATCCGTCCAAAGAGATCAGGGTAAGGGGAGGGACTAACTTGCAAGATATCGAATGGGCAGGTCCGAAGGCGCTAATTATTGCGAACGGCGTGCAGGGAGGAGACGTTCTCCTACATGTGGATATGCAAGGTAACGCGCACGTCTTGTGGCAACAGCAAGGAGGCTTTGCGGGCTTCATCGGCACCCTCTCTCCAGACGGTCGCCACCTGGTTTTTAATGGATACAGCACGAATAGTAACATTTGGATGATGGAAGACTTCTGAAAGCGAAAAATGCTGCCGTCTTGTAGCTTTGTCAAAGGACACCGCCTTTTATACTTAAGAACTTAAAAGTGGAGCTGAATTTTGATCTGAATCATCCGCGGTGAAGCATCGCCCCCTAAGCCGGCCCCCAAGATGCTCGTTGGGGGGCTCTCCATGTAAGGAATCCGCCCGAATAATCCTTGGTCCGAGATGGAGTTAGCAGGTAAGCCAAAATTGGGATGGTTAAAGAAATTAAAAAACTGGAAGCCGATTCCCAGGTCGGCACCTTCCCAGCGTGGGATTTTCGTGTTCTTCATGATGGCGAAATCAGTGTTGAAATAACTTGGCCCACGGAAGTGATTTCGGCCTTGGGCGAAGGTCACAGAAGCACCGCCACAGGCATCTGATGCGCTCGGCAGGGTCCCCTTGTTGAATCCTGTCTCACAACCCTGTTGCACGAAGCTTGCGTACGGATTGGGCAACCCGTTCGCCAATACTTGAGGCGGTTGACAGGGTTTACGTGCAGACGGGATGGCTGCTCCTTTCCCACACGATCCGCCCGGGATAAATTTTCTGACCGGCACGGCATAGATAGAACCGAAAAAGTTATTTGTACCTAGATTGTCCGATTCGAAGTTGTCGAACACGGTATAGGGAAAACCAGTGCGGGCGAAGATTGTTCCTGAGACCTGCCATCCCTTCACCAGATAATCCGAGCCGTGACCCCGCAAGAACGCCTTAACCGGAAGCTCCCAGACATAGTTGGCATTAAAAGAGTGACGCGCATCATATTCGGCTGGTCCGTAGCTGCCACGGAGATTGTTCGGGTCCTGTGGAAACGGCGAACTGCCGGTAGTGAAGTTCCCAGAACCACCGTTTGAAGCTTCGTCGAAGGCGTGGCCGTAGGTGTAGTTGGCCTGGATCAGGCCCTGACCCCAACGACTGAACCGGTGCTGAAAAGAGACAACCATTCCGTTGTAATTGGAAATTCCCTGTGTGGAGATCTCGAGAACCCGGCTGAACCGAGGGTCGGCGCAGGGCGGAACCGGCGGGCTTGCACATTGTTCGACAGGGAATGAGCCGAAGCCGAAAGCGTTTGCAGATGGATTCCGTATGACTTCATGGATTCCGTGATTTCCGTAGTAGCCGACGCTCAGCGCAGTGGCGGCACCGAACGCCTGTTGCATTTCAACGCTCCATTTCTGGTATTGCGGCGAGTGGGTCAGCCTCTGGGGGATTTGTAAGCCTGGTGGAAAGAAGTTTGGAATCTTGTCCTGAATTTGAGCAAGTGTTTCCCCGGCCGTAAAGCCGTTGAGGAATCCTTGATTCGAAGCGGCAGCGGTCTTGAAGAGACTCGTCAGCTCATTGGGCGTGAGGTTGTCCCGGACAACCGTGAAAGAGTTTACGAGTGGCGAGTTTAAGGAGAATTCGCCCGCTAAACTGCTGGGTAGCCGGTTGTAAAAGATCCCGATTCCGCCACGGATCACGGTGCCTTGCGATAGGCCAAAGGGCTGCCACGCGAAGCTGAATCGCGGCGACCACAGAACATTATCCATGCTTTCGAAAGCTTGTTTCCGATCGATGAGGATCGCCTGATTGTAGGGCTGTTTCGGATCATGGCTCACCGACTCAAATGATCCCATTAAACGGGTGAAGCATCGGCGTTCACAGACCGGATTCGACTGGTGTTCACCTCGTAGAGCGAGGGTCAGCGTCAAGTCTGGTCGGGCATGCCACTCGTCCTGACCGTAGACCCCAAGATCATAGAAAGCGATGCGCTGTGAGTGCTCCGAAGAAAAGGATTGGCTCAGCTGCGTGTAATCTGAGTTCAGATCCGTGCCGGTCAGAAAGCCAGGATCCACGCCACCTTGGTAGAATGCGTCGAGAGTTTGTGGGAATAGCAGCCCGATGGCGTTCAATGAGTAGGGGAAGGTGGTCCAATAGGTCCGCACGAAACTGGCACCAAACCCGAGCTTGTGCGCACCCCGCGTCTTCACGAAATCATCAGAAATTTGGTACTGCGTGGTGTTCGTACCGGAAGGAAAAAAGTTGTCTATCCCGCCCAGATTCGTGAACGCACCGTTTGCATCCCAGGCCAGTGTCGTTGGGAATGCAGAGAGGGTCTGGGAAAGATTCTTTGGCTGGAAGATGGCGCCGAACCACCAACCCGCTGCAAGGAACTGGTTGGCTGCGCTTGCTCCAAAGCTGTGCGTCTCACTCAACTGCCCTTGCCACCACGGCTGATCGCTACCGATGTCGAACAAAGAGCTGATGGGGTCGATATAAGTGGCCTGGTGGCCGTGGTCATACTGGATCAGCAGAAATGCCCGATCGCTGCTCCGCAGGTTCCAATCGATGCGACCCGATATCAGCGATTCATCCGTTGGGCTGCTGCGCGTGCTCGTAAAGTGAACGGCACAGGGCACAGTTGTGCCCAGCCCGTTGGGACCAATAAAGCGAGGGCAACCAAGTGAATCGCTGAATGCCCCCGGCAACGCTAATCTCGCACCAGGCGTGGCGTTGTAAAGATCAAAGATCTGCCGATAAAACGTGTCGGACGCGGAACTCGGGCCGAATCGCGCATCGATGTTAGCTAGCGTAGCCGCTTGAAACTGTGGGCTTGGCAGCTGGATCGGAAATGCCGGAGTGGGAAGTAGCAGGCGTATCCCTTCGGTGTTGAAGAAGAAAAACAGCTTCTCTCTCTTGATCGGGCCCCCAAATGACCCTGCCCACTGGTTGGCGTTGCTGAAAGGACGAGGCGAATCGGTTGCGTTGTTGATCCAATTGTTGGCGTTCAAGATCCGGCCGTTCCAAAAATATTCGACATTGCCATGAAACGCGTCTCCGCCTGACTTAGTGATGTAGTTCACATTCGCGCCAGCGGCGCTGCCGAACTGGCCGGAGTAACCGTAGCTCACCACGGTGGCTTCTTGAACCTCGTTCCGGCCAAGAAGCAGGTTGAGGGCGCCGGAAATATTCACGTTTGTGCCGAGGCCGTTGTCGTTCATCCCATTTAAGGTGAAAAGATTCGAGTCTCCTGGCATGCCCAAGGATGAAAAGTTGGTGAAGCTAGACGCAGCATTGTCAGTGTTCATTATCACGCCCGGGGCAGTCTGCGCTATATACGTGAGGTCGTTGCCCGGGTTTGGTAGCTGGGAAACCTGGAGTTGGTTCATCGTCGTGGACACGTCGCCGTTTTCCGCTTTGATCAACGGAGCCTCTTCGTTCACTAGAACCGTGGTAGGAACAGACGATTCGATGGCGAGCTGAACATTCATGGTGGCGGGCGGCCCCAGGGAGATGTCTAGGATGCGGATCGTTGCCTTGAAACCTGGATGTGTAACCGTCAGTGTAAAGTTTCCGGGACGAAGGAATGAATACAGGTACTCTCCCTCTGCATTCGTCCTTGTCGATTGAGTGTCACCTTTGGCGTTGTCTTTCAGCTCGACAATTGCGTTCGGCACTACAGCACGACTCGGATCGCTTACAACGCCGGTAAGGCCACCACTGCTCGTTGTCTGAGCGTTCAGCTTGTTCGAGAAGAGGCTGGCGAGCAGTAAAATGAAAATCAACACCGCGATTAAAATAGTAAAGCGACACACGCTAGTTTTCATTTCCTTCTTCTCTCTGTGCGTAGGCATCCCTCTTTCTTCTCTTGTGCGTGCCAATAGCGGACAGGGTGCCGACACAAGCGAACGGAATTTTGCCGAGGAAAGAGCCAGTCATTGAAAGCCGTCACTCCGCAGCAATTCCAATGGCTACAACACTGATTGCTGCTTACGCTGACTGGGAGGGCTCTTATTTCCGCTGAATGGAAAGTAACCGAAGGAGGTCTGAGGCTGAGGAACGCGAAGCTTCGCCGGGAGGAATAAGCGCGAGTTCTAGAATCAATTCGTCCGCGACCGTAAAGATGCCTTGAAAAATCACATGCGCGGGAGCCCTCTGCACCAATTGGTGGACCGGAGAAGCCGGTGCCAGGATGTAATCATTTGAAATATCATCGACGAGGCAGGCCGATTCACGGACCTCGCTGCCAAATAAAAGTACTGCGAGCAAAAGAAGAAAAAGGAATTTGAGCGCTGCAACCAAACGCATCGAAGTCTTCAACAGAACGTGGGTTTGACTCGTCACTCTGGGTGGGGTGACGTGCGGCGAGTATTCGGCTGCTATCGTCGAGAAGTCAAGTAGATTTTGAGATAAGATCAAGTATCGATTGAAGAGCTTTTGCTGTTTGGTAAATCCTCGCAGGCGTGTATGGCCCAGATTTCCTCGGTCGATCCCGGCAAAGTTGGATAGATGTCGATAAATCCTCTTATCACCACCTATCTCAAAATGAAACATTCCATTAAGACCAAGTCCTTTTGGGAAGGATTCCGGGGCCTCTCGAGTTTCGTGTCGGCTTGCCACCCGCGCCGCAAGATTTGGGCCGGAAGCTGACTTCTCATCGAATACCCCCTAGAATGCGAGGCTGAAGGCCTTCGAAGCGGCCGCAGAAGCCTCGCCATCGCTGGGATTCACGTACGCCAGGGTGGAATCGAAGGAGCGATGCCCCAAGTGTTGCCGGATGAGAAAAGCGTTTGCGCCGGCGCGTACCATGAGCATTGCAGCCGTGTGCTTGAGCACGTGCGGGTGCTGCAGCGTTTCTGGCAAACCCACCGTGCGCGCGATTGCGCGGAATAACTTGTAAACCGTGATTCGACTCAACCGCGTAGCTTTCTGCGAGTTGAATACAAAATCATCGGCGTCGGGCTTCCGCACGTCCAACCACGCCTTGAGGGTGGCCGTCTCGTTGAACAGGGCGGAGCCCTTCACGCGGAGAAGCGTCTGGGTTGAATTGAGCGAACCTTTCAGCCGGGCGACGTGGACTTGTTCACTCTTGAAATTTAGATCGGCAATCCGCAGATTGCAAATCTCCGAGGCGCGCGCGCCGTGAGCGACGGCGAACAGGAACATCGCGTGCTCGCGCGGTCCATGGGTCTTCGCGGCTCGCAGGAACATTTCGAGTTGCGAGTTGTCCATATAGGAGATCCGCGACCGGACCTGGCGAGCGTGACGGACTGGACGGACTGTGGGAACGGACTGAGGGAATTGCAGGACTGCGGGTTGTGTTGCTACTGTCGCACTAGCCATGTCGTTCCTCCTTTGAACGATTTGGTCAGGGGCGCGTCGGTGTTAGAAGCATCGGCGCGTCCCGCTTACTTCTTTGGCT
>Ga0210399_10003371_pt1 | contig 12468 bp, 7 predicted proteins | sample IncBWC14MmetaG_FD_150865 | JGI IMG/M metagenome (GOLD analysis project Ga0210399, IMG submission 150865) | Forest soil microbial communities from Barre Woods Harvard Forest LTER site, Petersham, Massachusetts, United States - Inc-BW-C-14-M | ecosystem: Environmental > Terrestrial > Soil >... | reverse complement strand
GCACCGGGAGTGAGCGAGGAGGAGCTGGCCGACACCGCGCAGCTCGCCTCGCTCGCCGACGAGACTCCGGAGGGCCGCAGCATCGTGGTGCTCGCCAAGCAGCGCTTCCGCCTGCGTGAGCGCGACCTCGCGAGCCTCGGTGCCACCTTCGTGCACTTCTCGGCCCACACGCGCATGAGCGGCGTCGACATCGGCGCGCGCCAGATCCGCAAGGGCGCGTCCGATGCCATCCGCCGCCAGGTCGAGCGGCTTGGCCAGGCGTTCCCGCGCAGCGTGCAGACGGCCGTGGACGAGGTGGCGCGCCGCGGCAGCACGCCGCTCCTTGTCAGCGACGGCGCGCGCGTGCTCGGCATCATCGAGCTGAAGGACATCGTCAAGGGCGGCATCCGCGAGCGCTTCGGGGAGCTGCGCCGCATGGGCATCAAGACCGTGATGATCACCGGCGACAACCCGCTCACCGCGGCGGCCATCGCCGCCGAGTCAGGCGTCGACGGCTTCCTCGCCGAGGCGACGCCCGAGGCGAAACTCAAGCTGATCCGCGAGCATCAGGCCGCCGGCAGGCTCGTGGCCATGACGGGCGATGGCACCAACGACGCCCCGGCACTCGCCCAGGCGGACGTGGCGGTGGCGATGAACACCGGCACCCAGGCCGCCAAGGAAGCCGGCAACATGGTGGACCTCGACTCCAACCCGACGAAACTCATCGAGGTGGTCGAGACCGGCAAGCAGATGCTCATGACGCGCGGCGCGCTCACCACCTTCTCGATCGCCAACGACGTCGCCAAGTACTTCGCCATCATCCCGGCGGCCTTCGTCACCACCTACCCGCAGCTCAACGCGCTCAACGTCATGCGCCTCGCGAGCCCGTTCTCGGCGATCCTGTCGGCGGTGATCTTCAACGCGCTCATCATCGTCGCGCTGATTCCGCTCGCGCTGAAGGGCGTGCGCTACCGGCCGCTCGGGGCCGCGACTCTGCTGCGGCGGAACCTCCTGCTCTACGGGCTCGGTGGGATCGTCGTGCCGTTCATCGGCATCAAGCTGGTGGACCTCGCACTCGTCGTGACGCATCTGGTGTGAGCGCGGGGATCCCATGAACGCATCCCGCAGTCCCTTCGCCGCGAGCCTGCGCACGGCCCTCGCTCTGTTCCTGTTGCTCACGCTGCTCACCGGCCTCGCGTACCCGCTCGTCGTGACCGCGGTTGCGCAGCTCGCTTTTCCCGCCCGTGCCGCGGGCAGCTTCGTCAGGCGCGACGGCGTGCGCGTCGGCTCGGCGCTGATCGGCCAGAGCTTCAGCGATCCGGGCTACTTCTGGGGCCGGCCGTCGGCGACCACGCCGCAGCCCTACAACGGCACCGCCTCGAACGCCTCGAATCTCGGTCCGCTGAACCCGGCGCTCACCGCGGCGGTGAAGGAGCGCGTAGCGGCGCTTCGGGCCGCCGATCCCGGCAATACCGCCCCGGTGCCCATCGACCTGGTCACGAGCTCCGGGAGCGGCCTCGACCCCGAGATCAGTCTGGCGGGGGCGGCTTACCAGGCGGGGCGCGTGGCGCGCGCCCGCGGCCTGCCCGAGACGCGCGTGCGGGCATTGCTTGCCGCGCACGCCGAGGGTAGGTTGCTGGGAGTTCTCGGTGAGCCGCGCGTCAACGTTCTCAAGCTCAACCTGGCGCTCGACGCGCTGAAATGACCTCGCATGGCCGAAGTCCGGCCTGACCCCGACCAGCTCCTCGAGCGAGTCAAGGCCGAGGAGAAGCGCGAGAAGCGCGGCCGGCTGCGGATCTTCTTCGGCGCCTCGGCCGGCGTCGGCAAGACGTACGCGATGCTGGAAGCGGCACGCAGCATGCTTGCCTCCGGCACCGAGGTCGTAGTCGGCTATGTGGAGCCTCACGGGCGCGTCGAGACCGAGCGGCTGCTGGACGGCCTGCCGCGGCTGCCGACGCTGCCGGTGAGCTACCGGGGAATCGTCCGCCAGGAATTCGATCTCGACGCAGCGCTCGCGCGGCATCCCGCGATCCTGCTGGTCGACGAGCTGGCGCACTCCAATCTCGTGGGCGGCGAGCCTGCGCCGCGCCATCCCAAGCGCTGGCAGGACATCGAGGAGCTGCTCGCGGCCGGCGTGAGCGTCTGGACCACCGTCAACGTTCAGCATCTCGAGAGCCTGAACGACCTCGTCTACCAGACGACCGGCATCCGCCAGCGCGAGACACTCCCCGACCATGTGTTCGACGAGGCCGACGACATCGAGCTCATCGATCTGCCGCCCGACGATCTGATCGCGCGCCTGCACGCCGGCAAGGTGTACATCGCCGACCAGGCGCGCTCCGCCGTCGAGCGCTTCTTCCGCATGCAAAATCTCATGGCGCTGCGCGAGATCGCGCTGCGCCGGGTGGCCGACCGCGTCGAGGCGGCCTCGCGCGAGTTGCCGCCCGATCGCGCCCAGGCGCGCGGGGCGCGCGACCGCCTGCTGGTCGCGGTGGGGCCGGACGAGCAGGCCGAGCAGCTGGTGCGCGCCGGCAAACGCATGGCGGACGCCCTGGACGCGGAATGGACGGTGGTCTACGTCGAGACGCCCTGGCTCCTGCGCCTGTCGGATGCGCAGCGCAACCGCCGCATCGACGTCCTGCGCCTCGCCGAGTCCCTCGGCGGCGAGACCGTGACCCTCGACGGGCCCTCGGCCGCCGACATCCTGCTCGAGTACGCTCAGACCCGCCACGCCACCCGTGTGATCGTCGGCGCCCCGAAGCGGCGCGGCTGGCGCGCCTGGCTGCGGCCTTCGACCGCTACCGAGCTGGCGCGACGTGCCCGCGGCTTCGACGTCGTGCTGATCGCCTCCGCCGGGCGCACGCCGCCGCCAACGGCCGCGAACTCCCTGCACGGGCAACTCCCGGCCTCCACCCCCGTGCGCTGGAACCGCTACGCCGGGGCGGCTGCCATCACCGCGCTGTGCACAGGGGTGGCGGCGGTCATGTATCCGAACTTCGACCTCTCCAACCTGGTCATGATCTACCTGCTCGGCGTGACGGTCGCGGGACTGCGGCTCGGGCGCGGTCCGTCGGCGCTCACCGCGGTGCTGAACGTCGCTGCCTTCGACTTCTTCTTCGTGCCGCCGCGCTTCTCGTTCGCGGTGTCGGATGTACAGTATCTGGTCACCTTCGGCGCCATGGTCACCATCGCACTGGTGATCGCGACCCTGACGGCAAGTGTGCGGCAGCAGACGCGGGTGGCGGGCGCGCGCGAGCGGCGCACCGCGCTGCTCTACGCCATGAGTCGCGAGCTGTCGGTAACGCGCGGGACCACCAGCATGGCGCGGGTCGCGGTGCGGCACGTCGCGGAAGTGTTCCAGTGCCGGGCGACGGTGCTGCTCCCGGATACGGATGGCAAGCTCCACTATCCCGCGCAAGCGCCGCTCGAGGCGTCTTTCCGCGGCGCCGATCTCGCCGTGGCGCAGTGGGTTGCCGACCACGGGCGCCGCGCGGGTCTCGGCTCCGATACGCTGTCCGCGGCCCGCGGCCTGTACGTGCCGCTCGGCGACGAGCGGCGCACCGTTGGGGTGCTGGCGGTGTTAGCCGACAATGCGCGCCGCGTCCTGCTGCCGGAGCAGAGCCACCTCCTCGAGACCTTCGCCGGACAGGTCGCGCTCGCCCTCGAGCGCGCGCAGCTCGCCGAGGTGGCGGTGCAGTCGAGCCTGGCAGCCGAGCGCGAGACGTTGCGCAATACGCTGCTGTCCTCGATCTCGCACGATCTGCGCACCCCGCTCGCGGTGATGGCCGGGGCCGGCAGCGCGCTCGCGCAGCACGGCGCGACGCTCGATGAGGCGACGCGCGTGCAGCTGGCACGTTCCATCGAGACCACCGCGCGCGAGATGTCGGAGCTCGTATCGAACGTCCTCGACCTGGTGCGCCTCGAGTCGGGGCAGGTGGCGCTGCGGCGCGACTGGCAGACGCTCGACGACCTCCTCGGCAGCGCGCTCGGCCGGTACGAGGAGCGCCTGGCTGGCCACCGTGTGGAGACGCGCCTGCCGCCGGATTTGCCGCCGGTGTGGGTCGACGCGACGCTCATCGTGCAGCTCCTTGCCAACCTGTTCGACAACGTCGCCAAGTACACCCCGCCCGGCACGCGCGTGTCGGTGTCCGCAGTGCCGGCCGGCGACTTCGTACAGGTATCGATCGAGGACGACGGGCCGGGGCTGCCGGCCGGGGACCCCGCGCGGCTCTTCGACAAGTTCCAGCGAGGGAGCGATGAGGGCACCGTGGTCGGCGTGGGGCTGGGACTCGCGATCGCGCAGGCGATCGTGCGCGCCCATGGCGGGGAGATCGAGGCGCAGCGGCGCGAGGGGGGTGGGGCGCGCTTCGTGCTCACGCTCCCTGCCACCGAGGGCGCCGCGGTGCAACCCGCGGTGGCCACGCAGGCGCCCCGATGACCGAGGCGATGCACCAGGTTCTGGTGATCGAGGACGAGCCGGGCATCCGCGCCGTGCTGCGCGTGCTGCTCACCGCCGAAGGCTACCGCTGCATCGAGGCCGATACGGCGCTGCGCGCCGAGATCGAGGCGCGCAGCCACAAGCCGGACCTGTTGCTCATCGATCTCGGGCTCCCCGACGGCGACGGCCTGAAGGTGATCCGCCGCGTGCGCGAGTGGTCGCCGGTGCCGATCGTGGTGCTGTCGGCGCGCACCATGGAGGAGCAGAAGGTGGCGGCACTCGATGCCGGCGCGGACGACTACATCGCGAAGCCCTTCAGCGCTCCGGAGCTCCTGGCGCGGCTGCGCGCGGCGTTGCGGCGCGTGACGCACGCCACGCCCTCGTCGGTGCTCAGCTTCGGCAGCGTGCGCGTCGACCTGGCGCGGCGCGAGGCGCATGGCACGGACGGCGAGCTTCACCTGACTCCGCTCGAATACCGGGTGCTCGGCTGTCTCGCCCGGCAGCTCGGCTCGATCGTGATGCAGCGTCAGCTCATCCGCGAGGTGTGGGGGCCAGGGCGCGAGGATGACTCACGCTCCCTGCGGGTGTGCATCAAGAACCTGCGGGCCAAGCTCGAGCCCGACCCGCCCCAGCCGCGCTACCTGATCACCGAGACCGGCGTCGGCTATCGGCTGCGCGCCGACGAGGACACGGCTAACTAGGTGAGCGAGACGACCAGCTTCGCCGAATGACTGCGCCAGTTGATCGGGATGATGAACGAGCGCAGCCCCGGCTTCTGCGGAATGGTGGGCTTCTGGCCCGAGAGCACCGAGGGGACCGAGATCACGAAGTCGCGGCCGAAGTCGCGCCGCGCATTGCCGGAGATAGTGTTGGCGACCTCGCCCACGAGATCGCGCATGGTCTCGTGACTGAAGTCGTTCTCCTGCATCTTCATGAGCAGCACGGTCAGCATGGCCTTGGGTGCGGTGAACATCACCACCCCCTCACGCTTGCCCGAGATATTGATGATGCCGGTGTACTCGTGCACCGCCGGTGTGCCTTCCAGCAGATACGGGGAACCGATCGAGGCCGGCTGCTGCGCCGCCACCGCGAAGAAGCTCGTCGTCCCCTCGACGAAAGTCTTGAGCTCCTGTTCCTGCAACATCAGCGCATCAACTCCGCGATCGCTTCGTTCAACTGCCGGTCGGTAAAGGGCTTGTTGAGGAAGCCATTCGCACCTTTCTCCATCGCCTCGACGGCCGTCGCCTTGTCGGCGAGCGCCGAGACGACCAGGATGCGCACCTCGGGCTTGAGCGCCACCAGGCGGCTGATGCACTCGATGCCGTCCATGCGCGGCATCGTGAGATCCATGGTGACGACGTCCGGATCGGTGCGCTTGAACAACTCGATCGCCTCGAAGCCATCACGCGCGGTGCCCACCAGCTCGAGCTCGTCGAACTGTTGCGAGCGCTCAATGCGCCGACACATGATGTTCGAGTCATCGACGATCATCAGCTTCGTGGGCCGCCTTGCGTTCATCGGCCGTCTCAGGCCACCGCGCTGCTGGCGGCGCCCGCCGGCAGCGAGATCTTGAAGCGCGTGTACCTGCCCGGGTGCGTGCTGACGCCGATTTTACCCCCAAGGGCGTAGACGCTGCGCGCCACCACGTCCATGCCCACCCCGCGGCCCGCGTCCATCGAGACTCCGTCCTGGGTGGAGAAGCCGGGGCGGAAGATGAGCGCCATTGCGGTGCGCGTGTCCATCGCGGCCGCCTCGTCCTCGCTGACCAGCTGCCGGCGCACCGCCGCGGCCTTGAGCGAATCGGGCGCGATTCCCGCGCCGTCATCCTCGAACACCAGCTCGAAGCCCTCGCCCGACTTGTGGAATGCGACGCTGACGACCCCGACGTCGTCCTTGGTGAGTGCCTGGCGAATCTCCGGCGACTCGATGCCGTGGACTGCGGAGTTGCGCAGCATCTGGATGAGGCAGTCCTTGACCGTGCCGACGTAGTGGGCCGGCACCTCGCCAAGACCGCTGAGCTTTAGCCGGAAGCGCTTGCCCTGATCCTGCGCCAGCCGCTCGGCGAGCGCGTGCAGCGTCGGCACCAGGTCTTCGGCGCGCCGGGCGAACTGCCCCGGGGAGCGCGTGGCGGCCGGCTGGGGCGGAGGAGCCGGCGCGCGTACCGCCGTCAGTGCCGGAGCCGGCGGCGCGTGCGCCGGCGCTCCGTCCTTGAGGGCGGTGAGGCGCCCGGCCATCTCGCGCACCGAGCGCAGATGCGCCAGCAGCTCATCGAGCTTGAGCACCATCGGCAGGAAATCGCTGCCCGAGAGCTCGGCCTTCTTCTTCAGCTCGCTCACGATGTCCTCGAGCGTGTGCACGCGGGCGGCGATGCTCGAGAGGCTGAGCGCCGAGGCTTCGCCCTTGATGGAATGCAGCTCGCGGAACAGTCCGGAGAGCTTCTTGCGGAATTCCGCGTCGGTGCGCGCCGGCTCCTTGAGGATGGTGTTAACGAGCTTCAGCCCGGTCTCCGCGCCGTCGAGGAACGACACCAGCTGCAGGGGGTCGACGTGCATCATCGCGAGCATCATGTCGACCTGGGCGTTGGCGTTGTCCTGCGACTCCTGCAGCTCGCGCGCCAGCAGCACGCTCGAGGTGATGTCGCCGACCGCGCACAGCACCTGCTTGATGCCCGTCGGGCCCATGACGCGGTGGAAGTCGAACTGCAGGTAGCGCGTCTCCTTGCCACCGTGGCCGTTGTCCACGCTGATCTCGAGCTGACCCAGCGGATTGATGCTCTTCATCAGGTTCTCGTGGGCGCGTTCGCCCCACAGGAGCTTGATGTACTTGGTGGCCGTGGCGAGCGTCGAGGCCGGCACCAGATTCCTGAGCAGCTCCTCGAAGGTGAGGCCGGCGAAGTCCTTGCGGCCGAACATGTGCGTCAGCGCCTCCGACCACACCGAGCCGATGCGGTACTCGGCGTCGAGCAGGAAGAAGCCCTCGCGCACTGTCATGAGGATGTCGCGGGTCTGCTCCTGCGCCTCGCGCGCGGCGCGCTCGTGGCGCGCGCGCGTGAACTGGAACCAGACGGCCGCGGCCGCCAGTACCAGTGCGGCCAGCACGCCGATCGACAGCAGGGCACGCAGCCGCGCGGCGGCCCCGGAGGCCTCGTGCTGCAGCGAGCTGGCGAGCGTCGCCAGCTGCAGCTGCAGGGTCTTGGCGTTGTCGGTAGCGAACAGCTGGGCGCGCTTCACCTCGGCATAGTGCGTGCGCCCGTCGCGCGACAGGGTGCTGCCCGAGGTATCGGAGTCTATGTACGGCTGGCCGTTGAAGCTCACCACCGGCTCGATCACCGGGCCGTACTCGCGCCACAGCTGCAGCGCGCGCGTCAGCTCCGCAGAATGCACGTAACCGGTGGCGTTGAGCTCCTTCAGCTGCCGATCGAAGCGCCGCACCGTTGCGCGCAGGTCCTCGAGCGCCTGGCCGGAGTAGGCGCGTGCCTCAAGCCGGTCGCGGAGCGAGGCGAGCTGCTGGGTGAGGTCGTCCGGATAGGTCTGCAGCGTGCTCGCCGTCTGCAGCGCGACGATGTTGGCGCGCATCTCGGTGGCGATGCGGAAGCCGACGAACAGCACCAGGCCCATGACGAGCGTGAGCACCGTGCCGACACCGGCGGTGATGAGTTGGCGACGGCGGTCAGTACCGCTCAGCAGCATCGGGGCTCTCCTAATTCCTATTGCTTCGGCAGCTCGAAACGCACCAGGGTCTTGGTGGGTACCTCGACCGCGGCGCCGTTGACGAGCACGGGCGCGTATCTCCAGCGCTTCACGGCGCTGACCGCGGAGCGGTCGAAGACGCCGGCGGGCGTCGACTGCAGCACCTGCACGTCGCGCGTCTCTCCCCGGCCGTCGACGGTGAACGACAGCAGCACGCTCCCGGCCACGCCGTGCGCCAGCGCGCTCTGCGGATAATCGGGAGGTACGCTCCTTACCAGCTTCAGGCTCGCCGCGAGGCTGGCCAGATCGGCCCCGGGTTTCGGCGCAGCGAGCTGCTGCACGGCGAGGATGTCCCTCGGGTCTGCGCCGAGACGGCGCGCCGCGCCGAGGTCCTGATCAGCGCTCCTGCCGGCCTGCACGGCGGCGCGCGCCCGGTCGAGGAGCCTGGCGGTGAGATCGCGGCCCAGCCCGGCGATCGCGGAGTTCTCGGCATCCGCCGACTGCAGCTGCGTCAGGTAGTACGCGGCGCTGTCCTGTGCGGGATCTGTGAGGCGGCCGGCTTGCAGCCGGTCGCGCACCAGCTGTGCGAGGCGATCGCCCTCGGCCTGCACCGCCTTGGCGCGCGCACCCACCAGGTCGCGCTGCATGGTGGTGATGTCGGCGGCCGACACCCCGGCCGCGCGCGCTTCATTGAGCCAGCGGTCCGACTCGGCGGCGTTCTTGGCGAGCGCGGCGTCGTGCGCCTTGCGCAGGTACGCAGCCCCGAGATCGTGCTGGGAACGCTGGGTGCTCGCACTCGAGGGGGCGGCCGTCGTCAACTGATGCACGTAGAACTTGGCGCTGTCGTCGGCCGGATCGAGGAGCTTGCCGTCGCGGATGCGGTCCTGCACGAGGACGGCGAGTCGCTGGATCCTGGAGTCCTCCTGCTGCCGGCGCGCGAGATCGCCCCGCCACTTGGCGAGCTGCTCGGCCGTCAGGGCACCGGACTGCTGCGCCTGGCGCAGCAACACATCGGCGCGCTCCGGGCTGCCGTCGCTAATCGCCTTGCCGATCTGGGCATTGAGGAGCAGAGCAGCCAGCTCCGGGATGCGCGTGTCCTCGGGAACCGCGGCCCGAAGGTTGGCGAGATCCCGGGCCGACTCCTCGAGGTGCCCGCCGTTCAGCGATTCCTCGAAGCGGCCCGCGATCACGGCGGCGACCCGCGCGAGTCCGTCCCGCGCCTCGCCGCTCGTCGGATCGGCGACTGCCGCAGAGCGGTAGTAGACCAGCGCATTCTCGCCGGCCGGCTCGGTGTAATGGCGCTCGCGCATGGCTGCCCGCGCCTTCTCGAGCAGCTCGTCCACCTTGCCGTGCACGATCGAGAGGTCTGCGCTCGGCGCGGCGGCGGGCGCCGGCGCGGGCGCGGCCTGCGGGGCTTCCGGGACTGCCTGCGCCTGCGTCTGAGTCGCCGGCGGAGTCTCCGGTTTAGGGGCGGGCGCTGTAGCCGGGCCGACCCCGCTGCCAGCGCCCCGCATGAAGAGCCAGGCCCCCACGATCAGCGCTGCCACCGCGACACCGGCCCCCCCGATCAGGAGCGTGCGTTTCGATGTGCCGCGCAATCCCAGGACTTCGAGCGTCGCGGACGAGGTATCAACGGGCTCGAGCTCGAGTTCGAGCGGAGGAGCGGGCGTGAGGATCGGCAGTGCCGCCGCCTTCTTGCGGGCGGCCGCCTCATCGATCACTGCAGTGAATATCGCATGGGTCTTGCGCGCATCGATCGGCGAGGACGGCAGTACCGCAAAGGTCTTGGAGCCCTTGACGACCGCGGCTGCCTGTCGCTCGAGCGCATCGGGCGCAAACACCAGGATCACCGCGTGCGGGGCCCGGCTCTGTGCCGCATCGACCGCCGGACGGATCTCGCTCGTCTGCAGCGCATCGATGACCAGCACCTGGCCGCGCCGGGAGTGGGAGGACAGAGACTCGAGCGCGGCCTCGATCGTATCTACCGGCCGGATCGATGCCTCACCGGCGAGCGCCTGACCGAGCTCGAGGAGGAACTCGTCGCGGGTCGTGATTGCAGTGACGTCAACGGAGGGCTGAGGACTAGCCGGACTCGCCGAATGAACGGCGGCATTAACCGGCGTCGCAGCGGCCGGACTGCGCGACGGTCTGGATTCTGCACTGGCCACTTGAAGCGTCTCCCACCGTATTTTGCACCGAAAACTATAAGCATCCCCTTCGTCCGTGAAGTGTGGATGAAGTAAGCCCCCCGCGCGCTTCCGGTCCGCGGCGCAGAACTCCCTCCCGAAGGAGGATATGTAGCCTCAGCGAGAGCGCAAGTGTTTCAGTTCACAATAACGAGAGGCTGCGTCGGTCGTTTGCGACGCGGATCACCGAACCCTGAAATCAGGCCTCGCTCCAGGCGAGGCTCGCCGTGTTTGCACGCCCGGGGTGGCTCCCACCGATGGCCCACCGGCCGGGGCGGCGCCGGGGCGCCGCAGACGGGGCGGCGATCTTTGCAATCAGCCACTTAAGCGGGCTGCGACGGGCTGGCGGCCGACATCCGGGCGCCGTGGTGGCAGGGGGAGGCTCTGGCGTGAACAATCCGTTGCTGTGACACTCTTAACGTAATCACTCCACTAGGATCTGAAGGCCGTCACTTTTTATGTGGGACGTTGAGTCTAAGTTAATCCCAGGTGGATCCGCCGGCGCTGCCGGCATCCAGGGACTGGAACCTTGAGCTCAACGGAGGGATCGACGATGCGATCTGACTCGGATTCTCGCGAGGCGAGCGCCACCTTCATCGACACCCTGAGTTCCTTCAGCAAGCTGCACCGCGCGCAGCGCTGGGAAGGCACCTTCGGGGAATTCCTGGGCAATGTCTTGCCGGCGAACCCGAGCGCACTGGCGCGCTCGAGCCACGAGTACATCTGGGACATGCTGCGCTGGCACGGCCGCGCTGCGGCGCCCGAGGCCGCGGAGAACGTGCGGGCGCGGGAGCTCTTCAAGCACGAGCTGTTCGGCATCGACGAGCCGCTGTCGCGTCTGGTCGATTACTTCAAGGCCGCCGCCGCCGGCTCCGACGTCGGACGGCGACTGCTCCTGATGCTCGGGCCACCGTCGGGTGGCAAGTCCACGGTCGCGATCCTCCTCAAGCGCGGGCTCGAGGAGTACAGCCGCACCGACGAGGGCGCGCTCTACGCGATCCGCGGCTCGCCGCTGCGCGAGAACCCGCTGAACCTCATTCCCACCAGTCTCCGTGCCGAGTTCCGCCAGCGCTATGGGATCGCTGTGCAGGGCGAGCTCTCCCCCTGGGCGCGTGACTTCGTCGAGCGCGACTACGAGGGCGACTTCGTGCGCGTGCCGGTCGAGCGCGTGTTCCTCGCCGAGGCCTCGCGCGTCGGCATCGGCACTTACGCGCCGCACGATCCGACCACCGCCGACATCGCGGACCTGGTGGGCTCGGTGGATCTCGCCAAGGTCGCGCAGATCGGCGACGAGGGCGACCCGCGCGCCTGGTCCTGGTCCGGCGCCGTGTACGCCGCGAGCCGCGGCGTGCTCGAGATGATCGAGATCCTGAAGGTGAAGCGCGAGTTTCTCTACCTGCTGCTCACGCTGACGCAGGAGAAGAACGTCAAGGTGTCGCGCTTCCCGCTGATTCACCTCGACGAGACCATCCTGGCGCACACCAATCTCGCCGAGTTCCACAAGTTTCTCCAGGAGAAGGAGAACGAGGCGCTGCTCGATCGCATGGTGATCATCAAGATCCCCTATGCACTTTCCTACCGCGACGAGTCGCGCATCTACCTGAAGCTGGTGTCGGGCGCGCCGGCGTTTCGCAACGTACATCTCGACCCGCACGTGCTCAATCTCGCGGCGGTGTTCGCCATCCTCACGCGCCTGGTGAAGCCGGAGCGCGAGGGACTCGATGTCGCCAAGAAGCTGCGGCTCTATGCGGGCGAGGCCGTCGAGGGTATGCCCGAGACCGAAGCTCAGCGCCTGCGCGCCGAGGTGCCCGACGAGGGCTTGACGGGCGTCAGTCCGCGCTTCGTCGTCAACGCGATCTCGAATGCCATCACCCGCGGCAACACCCACAGCCTCACCAGCATGGAGCTGCTGCTGGCGCTCAAGGACGGGATCGAGAGCGATGCGCGCATGGACGCCAAGCAGAAGAAGGCCTGGATCGACCACCTGGTGACCGCCCGCAAGGAGTTCTACAACCGCTGGGTGAAGGAGGACGTGCACCGCGCGATGTTCGCCTCCTTCGAGGCGGAGGCGCAGCAGCTGCTCGAGAAGTATCTCGACGAGGTCGAGGCCTCGCTCGATCACCGCCAGGTCACCGACCCGATCACCGGCGAGACCCGCGCGGCGGATGAGCGCTTC
>Ga0210399_10003370_pt1 | contig 12469 bp, 12 predicted proteins | sample IncBWC14MmetaG_FD_150865 | JGI IMG/M metagenome (GOLD analysis project Ga0210399, IMG submission 150865) | Forest soil microbial communities from Barre Woods Harvard Forest LTER site, Petersham, Massachusetts, United States - Inc-BW-C-14-M | ecosystem: Environmental > Terrestrial > Soil >... | reverse complement strand
ACCCCGCACTCGGCCCTGGGGATCGGTCACCGCCATCGGGTCGTCTTCGGCCCCCATGCGGCAGGTGCAGGTGGCGTGCCACACGCCGATCGCCGCCTTGCGGATAAAGTCCTCGAGCGCCTCGTCGTCGCGCATCAGCTGGTCGAAGCGATAGCCCTCGACGATGAAGCGGTCGATCAGCCAACGGCGTAGCCAGTCCGGGCCGTCGAGCAGCTTGGCGAAGAACTCCGTCCAGCGGCGGTTCTTGTCGTTGACGACGCCGATCTGCCGTACCCGGTCGCTATAGCTCGCCGGGAAGGGATCGCTGATCGCCTGTTGCATGGCGCCCATCACGTGCAACTGGCCAAAGCGGCGGAACCCATTCATCAGCCGATCGAGATCGCGGCGGTCGGACAGCAGGTTGAATTCGACAATCGGCTCGGCCCGCCAGTCGCTGGAAGCGAGCTTGACCTGTCCGGTCTCCGACAGCGTCTTGTAGACGCAGACCAGCTGCGAGGCGATCTGCTCGCCGACCGGATGCCAGGCCGATTTGCTGACCACGGCGACGAACATGTCGCCGGGCGGGATGCCGTCGATACCTGAGGAATAGCGCAGCGCCAGCAGGATGTGGCGGCGGGTCTTGCCGTTGAGGCGCGCCTCGGGCTTCATGAATGAGGAGACTGAGATCGAGGGGTGGTCCATCAGCCGCTGGCCGACGCCGGGCAGATTGGTGCGCACCTCGATACCGAGATCTCTGAGCGGCCCGGCGGGACCGATGCCGGCGCGCAAGAGATGCGCCGGCGAATGGATCGCACCCGACGAGACGATGACCTCGTTTGCACGGAACTCGGTTTCGCGGCCCCGCACCAGCGCCTTGACCCCGACGCAGCGCGTTCCCTCGAACAGCAGCCCCATGACCTGCGTCTCCGGCGAGATCGTCAGGTTTGGCCGCAGTCTTGTGCCATTGTCGAGATAACCGATCGCCGCCGACACGCGGCGGTCGTAGAGGTTGGAGATTGTGATCGGGAAATAGCCGTCTTTGTACTCGCCATTCTGGTCTTCGATGTACTGGTAGCCGGCCTCTTTGAATGCCTCGGCGACCGCCTTGGCGTGACCGCACCACATGTCCGGAAAGATGCGGCGCACTGGGATGCGGCCCTCCTTGCCGTGCCACGGGCCGTCATAATCCATGTCGCGCTCGACCTTCTTGAAATAGGGCAGCACCGCATTCCAGTCCCATCCCGCCGCACCCCGCGCTTCCCATTCGTCGTAATCGCTCGGCGCGCCGCGATTGGCGAGCTGGCCGTTGATCGACGAGCCGCCGCCGAGCACCCGCGCCTGCTCGTATTTGCGCAAGGGCGGCCGATCTTCCTGCGGACGGTTGTGTGAGATCACCTCGGTGTGGACCTTGAGCTCGGTCCAGTGAAAGCGCGGGTCGAAATAGGCGGTGCCGGGATAGGAGTCGAGGATCTCGGGCGGCACCTTGCCGTCCGGCGTGTCCTGCCCTGCTTCACACAGCAGAACCTCATTATTGCCCTTCGACGACAGCCGGTTCGCCATGACCGACCCGGCCGAGCCGCCGCCGACGATGATGTAGTCGTAATTCATCTCCCTCCCCTTGGTTTTTGCGCGCGCGTTATGCGTGACTTTCGGTCATCGAAGGCCCGATCGCCGGGGTTACGGCGAAACCGACCGATACTGCAAGGCGGTGCAGGACCAGAAGACCGACAAACGCTGCGCCGTTGACCGCGAAAATCCAGCCCTGGATCGCCGCGGTATAAATCTCCGTTCCGCCGAGCAATGTCGCCGAGAAGGCAAACAACGCCCCTTCATAGACGACAAAACCAACCAGGAATGTCGCCGTATAGCTGATGATGCGACCCGCATCCGTCGAATGTCTGGCAGCCCAACGGCCGGCGACGGTCGAAAGGATTGCCACGGCGCCCAGCACCGCCCCCCAGGCGAACGTTCTCGCTGTCCAGGGGTAGCCCAGCACCGCGAAGCCTACGAGCTGATTTGCCAGCCACACCGCGGCGATCAGGACCAGCCCGTTGCGTCGCGATAGGGTTAGTGCCGCGGCCGCGGCAAATGCCACAAGCGGCACCGCGCAAGCGAGGCCCAGGGTGAAGGCAACGCTGGTTCCAACCAGCACCGCCAACCAGAGCCAATGACGCCAGACTGTCAGCGGCGATCGAGACTGTTGCTGCATCGTATATTTCCTCATCGAGTGCATTCCCTATCCGTGACTGAAGCCGCGGCCGGAGCGATCCAATGGGTCCAGCTCGGTAGCACCCAGCCACCGCGCCCGCAACCGATCCCACAATTCGAGCCGCGACCAGTCGGGTGTTTTCAGGACCTTATCGTCTGCTGACAGGAACGGATTTGGTAAGAGGATCGTGACCTGCTGCTCATTGTGGCCGTTGAATAGGCGCAAGCCCCACGAGACCGGCGCACCGGACTTGTCGAGCCGCCGGTAGAGTTCGGCGCGCCCCGTCCGGCGGTGGCGCGCCAGTGCGGCGGGCGTCGGATTGCTGCGCGTCCCCTTGTGGGGGCCGATGCACAGGTGAAAGTGCGACGCGCCGAAGGCCACCGTCAGGTAGCCGTCGAGCAGGCCGACCTGCGTCGGCGCATGCGGGGCGCGGATCTCCCAGGCCGCCCCCTGGATCAGCGGCCCGAAGGTGATTTTGTCCCAGTGCTGCTCGAAGAGGTCGCGAAGCAGCGCTTCGAGACTGCCTTCGTCCGTCGGCAGCGGAAAGATCTCGACGGTTGCGCCATCGGGATCGGTCACGGTTTGCGAGCGGGTTGCGGTCGTCACGCGCGCTTTCCCTCATGGCTTGCTCCCCGGCACGATAGGGTCGAGGGCCAGCCTTACGCCGGCGAACACCCCCAGCCCCGGCCGCAGGAAGCCGATCGGACTTTGGTACCGCCGGTCGAGCAAATTGTCGATTCGCGCGTAGGCCGATACGCCATTGCCGAGATCGTAGGAGCCGGCGAGGTTCACCAGAGCATAGCCGTTTGCCGTCAGGCCGGTAACCGTACCCGAGCGGCTCACGTCGCGCCACGGGCCGACATAGACGATCGTCGCCGACAATAGAGCCGCCTCGGTCACATGCCAGGCGGCGTCGAGGCTCACCTTGTGTTTGGGCCGACGGATCAATTCCTGATCGAGGATGTCGTTCTTGGCTATCAGGTAGGTGTAGTCGGCCCGCAGGGTAAGCGGCTCCCACGGCGCAACGGCGAGGAAGTTCTCGACGCCATAGGTCGTCGCCTTGCCGACATTTACGAACGAAGTGCTGGTGTCGTTGATCGTGATCAGATTGTCGATGTTGTTATGGAAATAGGTCGCGCCAAACCGGACGCGCTTTTCCACCGCCGCCTGCTCGAAGCCCAAATCATAGCCAATGCTCGTTTCCGGCTTCAGATTGGGGTTCCCGAGGAAATTGAAGGACGGGAAGTTCTGGAACAGCTCGGCAAGGGTCGGCGCCTTGAAGCCGGTCCCAACGCTGCCCTTGAGTTTCGAGTCGGTCTCCGGGATCAGCAGGGCCGGCGCGATGCGGAACGTCGTCTTGCTGCCGAACGTGTCGTAGCTGTCATAGCGGACGCTGGCCGCGTTGAAGAACCGTTCGCCAAAGCTCGACTGCAGCTGGATCATCCCGGCGTCGTCGGTGATCGACGCGGTGGGAGTGGAGATCTCGTCACGCTGGTGCTCGGCCCGGAAGGTCAAAACCTGGCCAGGCATCAGCTTGATGTCGCCCTGCCAGTCGGCTTTGATGCGGTCGCCGTTGAAGAAGCTCAGCTCGGGAGGCGAGAAATTCGGGTCAAAATCGCGCTGAAAGAATTTCGTATAAGAAAAGCCTAAGGTTTGATCGAGCAGACCGTTGAGCGACACCAGGTGCGCCGTGCCGCGGGTAAAGAGCTGCTGATCGCGCTCGTTATTCTTCAGAGCCTCCGGACCGAGAAAATCGTCGCCGGTAAAATTCAGGGAAGTACCAATGTAGCGAATCGCCAGCCCAAGGTCGAAATTGTCAGTGAGATCTGCACCGAACCTCCCTGAGAACGTCTTGTTGTCGTACGAGTCCCCTTGGACGAGGCGCCCCGCCGGAATCAAGTCGGGCGGGGTTACTTGGATATCGCTCGTGTGATAATGAGCAAAATCCAAATAATAGTTGAACCGTTCTAGAGATCCGCTCATTCGGGCGTTCTGGTTCAAAGTACCGAACGCGCCGCCCTCGAGACTCCCGGCAAACTGCGCCGGCCCGGACCCTTTCTTGGTGATGATGTTGATGACGCCACCGATCGCATCGGCGCCGTAGAGCCCGCTTTGCGGCCCGCGCACAACTTCGACCCGTTCGATGTCCCAGGTCAGGATATGCTCGAAATTGAAGGTGCCGGTGGCCGGGTCGGTCGCATCGATGCCGTCGATGAAGACTTTGGTCTGGTTCGAATTTGCCCCGCGTATGAAAACCGAGGTGAGCCCTCCTGGACCGCCGTTCTGGAAGACATTCAGTCCTGGAACATCCTTCAGGGCATCGGGCAGCGTCCGCTGCTGCTTACGCTGGATATCCTCATCGGTGATGACGGTGATGCTGCTGCCCACCTCGCTTTCCGGCGTCGGCAGGCGGGTCGGCGTCACCACTAAAGGCGGCAGCGAGACCGACGACGACATATCGGCGGCCGCAGCGGTCACTGGTGAGAGGAGACAGGGGATCAGAATGAACGCTCGGCGGCGTCCCGAAGATTTGGACGAAGAAAGCACGGCTTTGGCCTCGCGGCAACGTGACACGTCACCACGAGCTAAAGCCCAGATGCCGGCTCAGCCCTCAGCCGAGAGGCGGCTCCTGGTCCCCATCGGTGCACCCCGCCCGACGTGCCCGCGCGTGACCACGGCCGATGGCAGGTCTCCTGGCTCGCGGGTCCCTGCGTTGCGCCGCCTTCCCGGTTGCCCAGTGGCATAATTGGCGCGCCGCTCACCGCTCACAGTTGCGGGGGCAGCCACGGTTTCGGCCGAAAGGCTCACCGTGTTCCCTTTTGATCCCCGAAGGGAACCATCAACGATGATGATGCCGGGCCTGATGACTGCCGGTCAAGGGGGCAAGGCCCTCGCGACAACTCTTGAAGGGCACCCCGCATTTTGCTACCTCCGGGGTGCGGGAGCGAGCAGTCCAACTCGCCCGCATCGGAAAACCTCCATGAAACTCGATCGGATTTACACCCGCTCCGGCGATGACGGCCGCACATCGCTTGGGGACGGGGGGCGATTGCCAAAGTTCCACGTGCGCGTCGCCGCTTATGGCAGCGTCGACGAAGCAAACACGGTCATCGGCATCGCCCTCTTGCATGTCGAGGATGCCGTCGTTCGCGATGTTCTGACCCGCGTCCAGAATGACCTCTTCGACCTCGGCGCAGATCTCTGCCGTCCGGAACGGGAGCACCGCAAAGTGGAGCCGCTGCGGGTCAGCGAGCGGCAGGTTACCTGGATCGAAGAGCGAATCGATTCATTCAACGCAACCCTGCCGCCGCTCGAAAGCTTTGTCCTGCCGGGCGGGACGCATGCGGCCGCCCATCTGCATCATGCGCGCACGGTCATCCGGCGGGCCGAGCGATACATGACCGAAATCGCCTACCAGGAACCGGTCAACCCGGCGGCACTCAGATACGCCAACCGGCTTTCGGACCTGCTTTTCGTATTGGCGCGGTACATCAACGAGCGGGGACGAGCCGATGTATTGTGGCGGCCCGGTCTGCATCGAGCCTGATCAAGGATTGCAATGAGCCCAGCCAACTTTGCTGTACCCGCCGAGGACCGCTATTTCGAGGATTACCTCCCCGGCGCCGTCTTCGAGTGCGGCCACACCCCGGTCAGCGAAGCCGAGATCATCGAATTCGCCCGGCGCTACGACCCGCAGGACATGCATGTCGATGCCGAGGCGGCAGCCCGTGGCCGCTTCGGCGGGCTGGTTGCCAGCGGCTGGCACACCGCGGCGGTGACGATGCGCCTCGTCGTCGACAATTTTCTGCCCAAGGCCGCGAGCCTCGCCTCGCCCGGCCTCGACGAATTGCGCTGGCTCAACCCGGTACGGCCCGGGGATGTGCTGCGCATCCGGGTGACCGTGGTCGAAGCGACACCCTCGCGTTCGCGGTCCGACCGAGGCATGGTGCGCAGCCTTGTCGAGACGCTGAACCAGGATGGCGACGTCGTCATGAGCATGAAGCCGATGAACATCATCCGCCGCCGAGGTCAGCCTTGAAGGTCGGCATCGTCTCGGACCTGCACTGCAATGTCACTGGGCTTGCGCAGGCGTTGACCCTTATCGGCGACGTCGACGAGTTGATCTGTCTCGGCGACAGCATCTGGGAATACCGCTTCTCGAACGAGGTTGTGGGCCTGCTCGAGGAGCGTGGCGCCCACACCATTCTCGGCAACCATGAGGAGGGTTTTCTCGGGCCGCACGGCACCCGCGCCAGGCAGGCGGAGTGGATCGATCGGTCGTTGTTGCGCTGGCTCGCCGAGCGGCCCCACCGCCTCGAATTGCAGCTCGGCGAAAAGAAATTGCTCGCCGTCCACTCGACGCCGTGGGAGCCGCGCGGGGCTTACGTCTACCCGCACAGCGCGCTCCTCGAGCGGTTCGGCGAAGCCGAGGCCGACTTCGTCTTGTACGGCCACACCCACCATCAGCTGGTGCGCCGCTGCGGCAAGGTGCTGGTGATCAACCCGGGCTCAGCCGGCGACGCTCGCGACAGCGGCAACGGCCGGCAATTGAGCTGCGCCGTCCTCGACACGGTGACCGAGGAGGTCGTCGTGATCGATTTCCCGGATGTCCCGCGATAGTTTCAACACAGAGACACGGAGAAGGGCTTCTCCGTGCCTCTGTGGTGCATTTTCTTCAGGCTGATTCTTTTCGGCCGAGGAATTCCTTGAAGCCTTCGCGCGGGTGGCCGGCGGCGAGCCAGGTGGCGCGGGCATCCTCCTCGGTGTTGAAGCGGTCGCGCCAGCCCATGCCGATCTCCTCGTGCAGCAGGCGCTTGATCCCCTGCACCATGCGGGCGTCGTTCTTGGCGATCGCTTGTCCCATCTCGAGCGCCGTGTCGAGGAGGCGCGCGGCGGGGACGACCTGGTTCAAGAGCCCGATGCGCTCGGCCTCCTCGGCCGCGACGATCCGCCCGGTGTAGAGCAGCTCCTTGGCTTTCGGCAGCCCGACCAGCAAGGGTAAGGACCAGGTCGAGTTGACCCTGCCATAGCTCGCCGCCAGAAACCGGAAGGCGGTGCGCTCGCAGCCGATGCGCAGATCGAGGGTCGAGCTCAAGAGGGCGGCGCCGCCATAGGCGAGCCCGTTGATCGCCCCGATCAGCGGCTTGGCAAAGGTGGCGATGTGCCAGGTGGCGTGCCCGCGGATCTCCTGGCGTGTCGCCAGCTCCTCGGCGGAGAGCCCGGCCATCTCGTGGATATCCGCACCGGCGGAAAACGCGCGCTCGCCGCCACCGGTCAGGATCACCGCCTTGATGTCGTCATCGGCTTCGTACTCCGTCAGCGCCTCGTCGAGCTCGCGCACCAGCGGGAAGCTCAGCGCATTGAGCTTGTCGGGGCGGTTCAACGTGATCACCGCAACCCCGTCGTATTGTTCGGTCAGAATGAGTTCGTAAGCCATGCCTGGCTCTCCTTTGCCGCTCGCCTTGTTTGACACTATGCGGGAGGGGGTGTTAGCTCAACCCGGATTGCAGATTTTGCGGAGGCGGCGATGGTCGGATCCCTCGAGGGCGTGCGGGTGCTCGAATTGGCGCGGTATCAGGCGGGGCCGCGCGGCGGGATGATCCTCTCCGATCTCGGCGCCGAGGTCATCAAGATCGAAAAGCTGGGCGGCGAGGAAACCCGGCGATCCGAGCCGCTGGTGCGCGGCCAGAGCGTCTATTTCTCGGTCTACAACCGCGGCAAGAAAAGCCTTTGCCTCGACTTGCGCACCCCGCGCGGCAAGGATGTCTTCGCCGCGCTGGTGCCCACCGCCGATGTTGTGCTCGAAAACTTCCGTCCCGGCACGATGGCGCAGATGGGGTTCGACTACGACCGGCTGCGTGCGCTGAAGCCAGACATCATCCTGACCTCGGTGTCCGGGTTTGGGCAATACGGCCCCTACCGCGAGCGCCCGGCCTTTGACCCGCTCGGCCAGGCGATGAGCGGGCTGATGTCGCTGACCGGCGCGCCGGTCGGGACGCCGCTTGGTGCAGCAACCTCCCTGGTCGACCGCTACACCTCCTTGCATGCCACGATCGGCACGCTCGCTGCGCTGCACCACCGCGACCGCACCGGCGAAGGCCAGCTGGTGGATTGCTGTCTGATGGATTCGGCGCTGACGATGGTCGAGATCCCGACGTCATACTACCTCGCCACCGGCGAGGAGGGCGGCGAAGCCGGCCGGCCGCCCTACAAGGCGAAGGACGGCCATGTTGTGATCTCCGCCTCGGGCGGCGCGATGGCGACCCGGCTGATGCAGATCGTGACCGGCAACAAGGAAGCCGCGGCCGAGGGTTGGACCAGTCGGGTTGGCCGCGGCGATGCGCGGCGCAAGGCGGTCGAGACCTGGTGCGCCGAAAACACCGTCGACCATATCGTCAAGATCCTGCTCGAAGCCGAGATCCCGGTGGCGCCGGTCAAGACCATCCCGCAGGTGGCGGTCGACCCGCATCTCTGGGAACGCGAAATGCTGGTCAAGATGCCCGACGCGGTCGCGGGCGAAATGTATCTGCCAGGCGCGACGATCAAGATGTCGAAGACCCCGGGCCGGGTCGGCCACGTTCCGACCCCGGGCGAGCACACCGACGAAGTCCTCTCGCGCATCTTGGGCTACGACCGCGCGACCCTGGAGGAGCTGCGGCAGGCGAAGGTGATCGCCTGAACGGCAATGCGGTTGCTGATTTAGCGCCTAATCCCAATCTTATAGAGACGGAGGCGGTGCAAATAATGGCTGTAATGCTCTCGAAGACCTACGATGCATTGATTGCTGCGGGGGCGCCGGACGATAAGGCGCGGGCTGCCGCGGAAGAACTGGCCGGGTACGAGAGCCGATTTGTGAAGATCGAGACGGATCTTGCAGTCCTCAAATGGATGGTCGGCGTCAACCTCGCGGCGTCTTTGTCGATCGTGATCAAGCTTTTCGTCTGACGACAACTCACCCCTCGCCGGCCGCAAGCCGCAAGCCCGACAGGAACAGTTCGCGGTCCTCGGGCTTGCGCAAAGGCAGATCGCTCGGCACGACCAGCGGGGTGATCGCGCGCAGCCGCGCGAGGGTCGCACGCGCTTCGTCCAGCCGCCCCATATGGGCATAGCACGCGGCGAGAGTGCGGTATGAACCAGGAAAGCCTGGATGGTCTTGAAGGGCCAGAAGCAGGTTTGACGCCGTCTCGTCAAACCGATGTTTGAAGAAATGGGCCATGCCGATCACGGATAGCGGCTGACCCATGCGCTCGCGCGGGCTCAGCCGCAGCGAGGTCTCGACATGCTCGATCGCGACGTCGGTTTGACCGGCAAAGACCCTGAGAAGGCCGCTCACAAACCAGCCGCGGGCATAGCTCGGGTTGAGCGCCAGCGCACGGTCGACCAGCCCGATCATGGCGCCGATGTCCTCGCCGAAGTGAGCCAGTACATTGGCGGCGTTGGCGAGGATGCCCGGGTCGTTCTCTCCCACCTCGAGCGCCTGCCGAGCGAGATCGATAGCCTTGCGGCGGGACGTCTCCGGCTCTTCGGCCCAGCCGTTTCTGACGAGCCGCATGTGGCAGTTCGCCGCCCAGGCAAGTGCAGGCCCGTAATGCCGATCGATCGCGATCGCCTGCTCGAGCAATCCCAGAGCTTCGATAGCCCGATCTTTCGTGTCGGGAAAAAGGCCGCAAGCGCGCGGAGGTAGAGATCGTAAGCACTGAGATCGGGCGTCGGCCGCGCGGCGGAGCGGCGCATCTCGGCCGCTTGCAATGCCGGTTCGATGACACCGGCGACGCTGACGGCGACCCGGTCCTGCAGCTCGAAGATGTCCTCGAGCGAGCCGTCGAAGCGATCGGCCCAGAGATGCGTGCCGGTCAGGGCGTCGATCAGCTGCCCGGTGATGCGCACCTGCCTTCCCGCTTTGCGCACCGAGCCTTCCAGCACATAGCGGACGCCGAGCTCACGCCCGACCTCTTTCACGTCAACGGGGCGCCCCTTGTAGGTAAAGGTCGAATTGCGGGCGATGACGAAGAGCCAGCGGATGCGGGAAAGGGCGGCGATGATCTCCTCGACCATCCCGTCGACGAAATATTCCTGCTCCGGGTCGCTGCTCATATTGGCGAAGGGCAGCACCGCGATCGACGGCTTGTCGGGCAGCGGCAAGGCGGTCGCCGGAGCTGTCGGCGGCTCGGGCCCCGGTACCGGGCCAGTGCGGTAGACGCGCAGCGGCCGGGCGATGTTTTTGAGGCTCTGCTCGCCGATATCGGCAAACTCGGCCTCGACCTTGCCGCGCACTTGGCGAAAAGCGTCTTCCGAGATGCAGATGCCGCCGGGTTCGGCGATGCCTTCGAGCCGTGCCGCGATGTTGACCCCGTCGCCTAGGATGTCATCCCCCTCGACCAAGACGTCGCCGAGATGGATGCCGATGCGCCATTCCATCCGACGTTCGCCGGCTATCCCGGTATTGCGTTCCGCCGCCAGCTGTTGCAGCGCCAAGGCGCATTCGACGGCGCCGACCACCGAGCCGAACTCGATCAAGACACCATCGCCGGTGGTCTTGACGATCCGCCCGCCCTGCTCGGCGACGAGAGGGTGGGCAGCGGCACGATGGTCGCGCAACGCCTGTGCGGTGCCCGCCTCGTCGAGCCCCATCAGCCGCGAATAGCCCGCGACATCGGCGGCGAGAATGGCGGCGAGGCGGCGAATGGCGGGCATAGTCTACCCAGCGCTCGTTCTTCGCGCCGAGATTAAACCAAAACCGTCGCCCCTCCCCTACCCTTCTTCACGTCATCGCGCGTCCACGGTCTGGATAACCTCGAAGCCCTCGAATTCGGGATGCCCGAGATAGAGCGGCTTATTCGAGCCGGCGTCACGATGTGCGCGGCGGAACGCCTCCGAGCGGGTCCACGCCTCGAAATCGGCCCGGCTGAGCCAGACCGAGTGCGAGGAGTATAGTGTATGGTCCTCCCGGTCGGGGCCGCGCAGCAGGTGAAAGGTGATGAAGCCCGAGACCTCGCGCAAATGCGTGTCGCGCGTCGTCCAGACCTCCTCGAAATCGGCCTGCGACCCGGGAATGACCTTGAAGCGGTTCATCGCGATAAACACGGTTTCACCTATCGTTTGTGAGTGCTCGTCTTACCGAAAGAGTAGGACCGGGTGGCGCGGTCGGATAGCCGGTAAATACCGTTTAGCTTGACAATGTTAAGCATTAATGCTATATTCGCAAAATACTGGGTCTCGGAACAATCGTCTCTACAACTAGAAATAGCAATTTTGCTGCAGATTTGCTGCAGGTGTAGCAAGCCTGTAATAATCTATTCAATTGGTGATTGTAGCGCGGGGCAACGAGAGGCGCCGCTCGCCCAAGATCGGTAGGCGAAGGCTTTGCCTACTCGTTCGGCTGCTCTACGATCGTGGTAACGGGGATACCGGAGCGGCAGCGAGATGAGCGACACCTCGGACAACATCATCGTCGATACCGCGACCCGGATCTTCCAGGATCTGTGCGAGCCGGCCACGATCAACGACGCCGAGAAGGGTATGTGGCCAAAGGCGCTGTGGGATGCGCTCGAAGAGTCGGGGCTGCCCCTCGCTTGGGTGCCCGATGATCTCGGCGGCGCCGGTGCCACAATGGCCGACGGTTTCGCGGTGCTGCGCGTCGCCGGCCGCTTCGCGGCCCCGGTGCCGCTCGCCGAGACCCTGATGGCCGGGTGGCTCCTCGCCCGCGCCGGGATCAAGGTGCCCGGGGGACCGCTGACAATCGCGCCGATACATGCCGACGGCCGCATTATGCTGCGAGAAGGTAGGCTCGCCGGCAGGGCGCGCCGGGTTCCGTTCGCCCATAACGCCAGCCACATCGCTGTCCTGGTGCACGAACACGAACCCGCGGTGGCCCTGGTCGCGACACCGAGGCTGTCGATCAGCCAGTCGACAAGCCTCGCTGGCGAGCCGCAAGGTGATGTGTCGTTCGACGGAGTGGTGCCCGAGGCGGTGCAGACCGTCGCTCTCGACCAGGACCGGCTGGTGACTTTTGGCGCGGCCGTTCGCTTGCAGCAGATGGCCGGTGCCCTCGAAAAGATTCTCGAGCAATCGGTGCAATACGCACTCGATCGCTCGCAGTTCGGGCGCCCGATCGCCAAGTTCCAGGCGGTCCAGCACAATCTCGCGACATTGGCGGGCGAAGTCGCCGCAGCGAGTGCGGCAGCGGACGCCGCGGCCGAAGCCTGCTCCGGCGCGGAGATCGGCCTCGCCGAGGTGGCGATCGCCAAGGTGCGCGGCGGCGAGGCGGCCGGCACCGGGGCG
>Ga0210399_10003369_pt1 | contig 12471 bp, 10 predicted proteins | sample IncBWC14MmetaG_FD_150865 | JGI IMG/M metagenome (GOLD analysis project Ga0210399, IMG submission 150865) | Forest soil microbial communities from Barre Woods Harvard Forest LTER site, Petersham, Massachusetts, United States - Inc-BW-C-14-M | ecosystem: Environmental > Terrestrial > Soil >... | reverse complement strand
CCTTTTCAGGGCCAAATTTAACAGTGATTACAACGACTTCGTGGCACGGGTGGCGCTGGAAGTTGTTGATAGTTCCTGGTGCAAACAGCAACTGCGGGTAAAAAGTGCGGGCAGCAGAACAACTGCCTCCCATCGAATGCGGGGGGCATCGCAGCAGCCGTTATTCGCCTTTGCGTACTTTCTGTCTGCGTTACCCCGCCAGCGCCGGGTATCCGAGGGCTTTTCGGATGTACCCCATCTGTCCAATGTGATAGCTGTCGTGGAAGGCAAAGCCCGCGACTTGGTCAGCGACGGTCCTGGCCCCGGGTAGATCCATCGAAGGCGGTTGGGCCAACTGCTCATCATCGAGGGCCGCGAGCTTCGATTGCAGCCGCTTGCTGACATCGCGCATCACCCGTTCGATCTCACCCCGCGGAGGATAGGCATTCGCATCGCCGATCGTCGCCCCACGATTGAATAAGGCTCCCCACCCTGTGTCGAACGGTTCGCCTAACAACGCCAGCAATTGAGCACGAGTCTGGACGATGTGCCCTGCAACCCATAACATCGCGTTGTTCCGCTCAGTCGGTGCTTCCCAAAGTTGTTCGTGGGTGAGACCATCGAGCGCTCGCAAGGCTAGATGATCGTTGGTAGCGAAGATCATCGCGATAGGTGCTGCCACGGCACTGCATGTTGCTGACGTCATAAAGCCTCCATCACTGGATTTTGGCAAGGACACGCGGCACAAGTATTGTAAAAAAGGGAAATCGGAGCGGAGGGTGTGGGGGCGACTGCGATTCGCGTCCTCCTTCTTCTCATCCTTTGTGAGTGCAGGTTTACGATTCCCTCTTCTAGCGACCCTTTTAAAGACCACAGTCGCTCGCTCCAAAACTCTTGAAACCACGGCTCTGTTTCCTTCAAGGAGCTGGCATCGGACCACACTACCGGTAGACCTCCAGTCTTTCTGGCGCACGTGTTCATTGCTCGCAACATCTATTACTTCATGCTGTGCAAACCGATCTTGTTTCCTTCGGTGTCCTTGAAATGCGCGATATGGCCTGCCTGGTCGGAAAGGAAGGTTTTCTTCAACAGTATCTTTCCGCCCGCCTTTTCGACCCGAGATAGCACGCTCTGATAGATCGCTTCCCCCGTTCAAATAAATGGTCACACCATCCGTGCTGAGAACATATCCCTTGCCCTTGGCGAGGACCCCGTGTTGAATCGTCTTCTCCGACTTGCGAAGTGCTCAATGACTTGCCGAGATTGTCGTTTTTGGTGTGTCTCAAAAGGTGTCGTAACCCTATTTGCTACGCCGCTACTTTAGGTGTTGGCGGAGGGTAATCGAGCGCAGCCCGCACGATTTCCAGTTCCGGTGTTGATAGTGAATCGCGGTCTTTACGTCGCGGTGCCCCCTCCGCGGGTGGTGCAGTTGGCTGGGAAGTTTATTTCTGATAGGAAGGCTGATCGTCTGATATGAAGCCGCGACATCAAGGCAGGTCAGATCGAATGTTCTCCAGGGAATTCGAGCAACAGTTGTAAGAACCCTGCTTCTATGCGCTCTGGTCGCAACAGAAGTGTTGGGTACCTCTGTGAGCGCAGAGTCCATCGCATTTACAGACGTCCGCATTATGGACGCGCAGCCAGGTATGGAACAGCATCGGATCATGGTCTTTCACCAGAAAATGGTTTAACTGCAAATTGCGATAAGATGTGGGCCACGGGCGCTCCGAAAGGAGTGATGAGTGCGGCATCAGGCGGGGCTGGCTACGCTGTCTTCTGTTGTACTGGTGTGGTGCGCTTGTGCATTTGCGCTCAATCCGGATCGCGACATCCGCCAGCTTGCGCACCGGTCGTGGAGCGAAAAAGAGGGGTATCCGGGCAGAGCGGACGCTCTGGCACAAACCACCGATGGATTTCTGTGGATAGGTGGTGATTACGGGCTCTTTCGATTCGACGGCATACACTTTGAACGATATGTACCGGGAGACAAACTCTTAGAAGGCCCGGTGCGTGGCCTGCTGGCCCTCCACGATGGCAGTTTGTGGGTCGCTTATAGACTTGAGAAGAAAATTTTTGTTTTACGGAACGGCAGTGTCAAGAGCTACGGCGAAGCCGATGGCGTAACTTCGAACCCTACCACGATCGTCCAGGACCACGAAGGCACCATTTGGGCAAACACTGAAACGGGAGTCATACGCTTCAACGGCGCCCGATGGGAACACATCGGGAGGGGCTGGCACTTCCCGGAAGATGTGCCACACACAACTTCAGACACATTGTTTGTCGATAGCCGCGGAACTCTTTGGGCCGCCGTCAACCACACCATTTTGTATCTCAAGCAGGGATCGAAGCGATTTGAAGCGACGGGCGCATTTGCCGGGTGGACAGCCTCGATTGCCGAAGCACCGGACGGCACGATGTGGTTGTCGGACCCCTTAAGCTACGTCCGGGCCATCGGCACGTCCGTGAGCGCGAAAGCCGCCGCGATTGCTAAATGCGAGGTAGAGACGCCCAAGGGGGCGCCTCCAAAGTGTCCCGGTGAACGTCCGCCCGTGATTAAGATTAGCGCTCCGGTCCGCCTTCTCTTCGATCGTAACGGAAGTCTTTGGATGACAACGGATACCTCGGGCGTATTCCGCGTTCCGCATCCTGAGCTCCTGAGGAACCGGACGATTTCGAAGGCCAGCGACGCCTTACAGTCATTCACTTCAAAGGAAGGCTTGAGTGCCGACAATTGCAATCCCATACTCGAAGACCGAGAGGGAAATATCTGGGTGGCAACGCGGGATGGACTGGACCAGTTCCGCGATACCGCACTGGTCCCGGTTGTCCTGCCAACGTCGCTATATCGGACCGCAATCGCGCCGGCCGACAATGGAGATGTTTGGATTGTCGGCAGCTATGCTTATGTTGCGCGAATTCATGGCGACTCGAATGATATATCACTCATTCCCGCCAATGCGACCAATCCTTATCGTGATCCGGCCGGTGTTATTTGGTTATTAGGTACTTATTCGCTTAGAAAATGGAGAAGCGACAGGTTCGTAAGAGTGGCAGCGCCTCCAGATGGTCTCGCGACCACGACCGGCGCTTGGCAGGTCGCGGGTGACAGATTCGGGACACTGTGGGCCTTTTCCCAAGGTCAAGGATTTCTGTCTTTGGACCATGGTCGATGGAAAGCCTGGGCAACTCCTCATGAAGTAGCGAAGCAGCACGTGGCAAACATGTTTTCCGATAGCACGGGGCGCATCTGGGTATCAACCTACGAGGGCGACATCGTTACAATGGACAGAGGAACTGTTGGGGACTATCCCGTAAAGCTAGATAGCCCCTTGCACGATGTCAAGGCTTTCGCTGAGCGTGCTCCTCAGGAGATATGGGCAGGCGGTACAGGTGGTCTGATTTTGATCGATCGAAACCGCTCTCGCCTTATAAAGCCAGCGGCCATGGATTCCTTCGAAGATGTCACTGGAATAGTCGATGCCGGGGCCAAAGGCCTTTGGCTCAACACCTCACTTGGCGTCATTCATGTCTCAAAAGATGAGATGGACCGGACTTTGCGCGATCCCTCTTATCGGTTTCAGTGGGAGCGATTCGATTCCTTTGATGGACTTCCGGGGCAGGCTGAGAGTATTTATCCATACCCAAAGGCGGTCCAGGGAACCGACGGGCGAATATGGTTCACGGCGACAAGAGGTGTCGCTTGGGTCGATCCTAAGTACATTCCTAAAAATGGCGTGTCGCCGCCCGTTTCGATCACCTCAGTATCTGCAGATGGTTCGGGTCATCTGCGATTGGCCGATCTGCACTTCCCCGCACATACCGCGAACGTTCAAATCAACTACAGCGCACTGAGCCTATCGGTGCCAGAACGAGTTCGTTTCCGCTATAAGCTGGATGGAATCGATAAGGGATGGCAAGACGTCAATTCCCGCCGCCAGGCCTACTACAGCAACCTGGGACCTGGGTCCTATCGATTTCGCGTGATTGCATGCAACAACGACGGCCTATGGAACGAGGAAGGGGCGTCCTTGGATTTTACGATTGCGCCTGCCTATTACCAGACTACTTGGTTTCGTGCATTCTGCGCGACAGCTTTTCTGGCATTCCTTTCGGTGCTCTACCAACTCCGTGTTCGTCAATTGCAGCAGAAGTTTGCGATAGCCCTCGAAGTGCGGGTGAACGAACGTACACGGATCGCGCGAGAACTGCACGATACTCTGCTCCAGAGTTTCAACGCCCTCTTGCTCCGTTTCCAAACAGCGGCAGATTTGCTCAGTGCTCGGCCAGATGAAGCGAGGCGTACTCTCGACAGCACAATCGATCAAACTGCTCAGGCACTCATCGAAGGGAGAGATGCCGTGCAGCAGTTGCGGTCGACGAGCCTGGGCACCAACGACCTGGTAAGCGCTCTTGGTTCGCTTGGGAAAGCGCTGGCTGCCGATGGATGCAACCGTGATGCCCCAGTCTTTCACCTTGAAGTGGAGGGCACGCCGCAAGATCTTCTTCCAATCACAAGGGATGAAGTCTATCGGATTGCATGCGAGGCGCTGCGAAACTGCTTCCAGCACGCACAGGCCCGGCACGTCGAAGTTGAAGTCCGCTATGACGCGCGGCAACTACGATTGAGGATTCGAGATAACGGAAAAGGAATCGACCCACAGATTCTTTGCACAGATGGACTCTCCGGACACTATGGTTTGCGCGGGATGCGTGAACGTGCTAAATGTTTAGGAGGCGAGCTCACTATCTGGAGCGAAGTGAATTCAGGTACTGAGATCGATCTTACTGTTCCTTCCTCCACCGCTTACACGAAGCCCGGTCTTTCCCGTTTGCGGATTCTAACGAAACGAAGACAGACGAGATCATGAATACGGGGACGAACTCGATTCGCATTCTAGCCGTGGACGACCACCCAACATTCCGCCTAGGAATCGCCGGTCTTGTGGCTGCCCAATCTGATATGTGTCTGGTCGCGGAAGCAGCGAATGGGCACGAGGCGATTCAGCAGTTTCGAGCACATCTTCCAGACGTAACTTTGATGGATTTGCAGATGCCGGAGATTAACGGTCTGGACGCCATGATTGCGATTCGAGGAGAATTCCCTGACGCTCGAATCATCGTGCTGACGACTTATATGGGTGACGTTCAGGTGCTGCGCGCGTTGAAGGCCGGGGCCCGAGGCTACTTGCTGAAACAATCTTTGAATAAAGAACTCACGGATACAATCCGAGCCGTCCATGCAGGAAGAAAAGTACTTTCAAACGAGGTTTCCCTCCAACTTGCCGAACACGCGGGCGAGGATCTGTTGACTCCAGCAGAAATCCGAGTTCTGCGCCTGATTGCTGAGGGATATGCGAATAAGGAAATTAGTGCGCAGCTCGCAATCAGCGAAGAAACTATTAAGAGCCAGGTCAGAAGCATCCTTTCAAAACTGAACGCCAACGATCGAACTCATGCCGCCATGATCGGGTTGAAGCGCGGAATCATCGAACTCTGATCCCTCAAAAGAGTGATTCAGGCCGACCTTCTTAGGCTTTCGCCTTGAGCCGTCGCAGATCGATCATCTGAACCTGGTGTGCGTAGACTATTCTCATCATTCGCACGTGGCTGGCCCGGGGTCGGGCTCCTTGTACTGCGAGTTGCTGCAGGCAGTTCATTAATCGCTCGCGCCATTCTTGTGGTGGGGAATACACTCACCTGCGGAACTGGCTTCTTCCAACTCTTCATCGCAACTGCCGGACTGCTGCTAATCATTGGATTGTGGACTCCTGTTGTTGCGACCGTTATGGTGCTCCTTGAATTGTGGCGAATCATTTCACGCCAGGGAGATCCTGCAAGCGAAATTCTCCTCTGTGCTCTTGCCTTTGCGATTGCTCTACTCGGGCCTGGAGCCTGGTCGGTAGACGCTCGCCTTTTTGGATGGAAGCGCATCGAGATCGACACTCAAAAGAACAAGCGCTAACTACCTCAGAAGTGTGACGAACTTACCCTCCCAGTCTAGTGAAACCTAACCCTCGATTTAGGTTTGTCGGAAATCGGAATCAATCGCATAGTGTGCGAAGAAGAGCGACGAGGATCACCGAATCAGCAACAAGCGCGACACCTACAAACCTTTGTAAAGGAGGAACAAAAATGACGAATGAAGGAAGTGTGATCAGCAGTTCTCCGAATCGGCGCAGCTTTCTGAAAACCGGATTGGCAGCCGCCGGAGCAGTAACCATGGGGACGGGCTTACTCGCCCGCGCCACTCGGGCCTCTGCGCAGCAGACAGGCTCCGGCGGAAGCTTAACTTCAGGTGATGTTGCCATCCTGCAGTTCCTGGCTGCTGGAGAAGCCCTCGAGGCCGACTTTTACACCCAATATAACGAGCTCGGCGGACACCGGGACACCGAAGTTTCGGGAGGAAGCGGCAATCGAATCTATACCCAAGCGCTGAGAAGAATCGATCCCAATTTCTCTCAATACATTCATGACATCACTGACGACGAGATGAGCCATCAGAATTTCCTGAATGCATATCTTGTTTCGAATGGCGCCGATCCCGTGGATATGGAACCGTTCCGTACGTTACAGGGCAGCACCGCAACAGGATCCAGCAGAAAGTTGCGGATTACGAACCTGATGCAGCTCACGATTAACAGCAGCTGGTGGACTCGTTACCGAAGCAGCGCGAACAATCCCGACGTGAATCCCACTACCTTCGAGCAGGCGGTTCCGGACCTGGCCAACGGGACGTTTCCCGCCATTCCGAGGACAGACGACGACCTGCACCCACACCTACATATTCAGGCAATTGCCAACACAGCGGCCTTCCATATTCCTACGGTGGAACAAGGCGGCGGCAGTTTGCGTCTGGCGCTGGCACAAAGAGCCGCTAGCGTGGAAGTGCTACGACTCCTCATCAGCATGGGACCAATTGAGCTCATGCATTTTCAGACCTTGTCAGAAACGGCTGGCTATGCACTACCGCTCACCGATCCAACTAATGGGCTGACATTTCCCGACCTCAATAGTGGCATAGATCCTAATACCGGGGCCAAAGGCGCCGCAGTTAGGGAGATGTTTCAGACGAACCTGATCATGCCGGAACCCTGCCCCTTCATCAGCACGAGCCTGCCTGCGTGTTCGGTGGTCCGTCCGACGAACACGACCGGAGTGGCGACGGGAGCGCTCAAGTTCCTGACTGCCATGGGACTCTTCATTGGCCAGTCGGATGCGTTCTTCACGTTTATCACCAATCTGGCCACGGCGGCGGACGCCGCACAGCGCGAAGTCTAGCGACTTCGCCATTACGCTGGGAGTTCCGGCAAACACCAGCCGCAACTCCCAACGTCCTCAATCGTTCAACGCGTGACCTATGTCATGCAGCGGGCCCATCCGTTTAACAAATGAGCCCGATAAGCGGTTTCAGAGGAACTCAGCGGAAGGGAGACAGGGTTAAGGAGCGCACCATGTTTGAAGGACTGTTTCAACCCATGCATCTATTGGTCATTTTTGGTATCGCCCTGCTTGTCTTCGGCCCCAAAAAGCTTCCTGAGTTGGGCAAAGGGATCGGTGAAGGCATTCGTAGTTTCAAATCCGCGATCAAACCGGAAGAAGACAAACCCGCAACAGCGATGTCTCCTGCCAATGGCGGGCCAGTTCATCGAAAGGGTTCTAGTGAAGCAGAGAAGAGGACATCATGACGCAGAGTGAATCATTTTCCAATTCGTTGTACACCGACCAGATGCACTTAGCGGAGCGCGAGTTATCAGCGTTCATCGCTGGGGTAGCGGAGTTGTACGGTGCAGATCAGGGCAGAATGTCGGTAGAGGATTGGCTCGACGAATCGAGGTTAATGGATGTAACACCTCGGTCTACGCACAGAGATTGGCGGGCTATGACGATCGCAGCCTCGGTTCGGTTGGCAAATCGGCTGAATGTTGCGCTGCATCGTCAGAGGTTGCTCGGCGCATCGACAACTGGTACCCAGGTGTCGCCAATACCATCGTCCAATTGCTTCGATTCGACGCTTGTGTCTTGATGCACTCCTACCGGTCCCGCCGCGCATGAACGCGCGGTGCGCCAAGCAAGACTAAATTAATCCAATTGGAGGAAAATAAAGTGTCTGAACAAATCAAACTTGATCGCAGCTACGTGCGCAGTTCGTCCATGGCGATCGCCATCGCTGTCACTATCATTGCAGCCGTTACATTGGCGGTGAGCGGCCTTGCTGAGGCACAACCCAGCAGGCAGAACGTACCTAGCTCGAATGGCTCCTTTGGGCCCATCAAGCAAATCGATGCGGGTCTCCTCAACGTCGGCTACGTTGAAGCAGGTCCCACCGATGGTACTCCGGTGATTCTCCTGCATGGCTGGCCTTACGACATTTACAGCTATGTAGACGTTGCTCCTTTGTTGGCATCGAAGGGTTACCACGTCTTCGTACCGTACCTGCGCGGCTATGGCACTACGCGTTTTCTCTCCGATGATACATTTCGGAACGGGCAGCCATCCGTGGTCGCGGTCGACATTATCAATTTTATGGATGCCCTCAAGATCGACAAAGCGATCATCGCTGGCTTCGATTGGGGCGCGCGCACCGCTGACATCATGGCGGTGCTTTGGCCGGAACGCTGCAAGGGGATCGTTTCGGTCAGCGGCTATCTGATCGGCAGTCAGGAATCCGGCAAGGCGCCCTTGCCACCAAACGCTGAGCTGGAATGGTGGTACCAATTTTATTTTGCGACAGAACGCGGCCGCGCAGGTTATGACAAATACCGGCACGATTTTGCGAAGCTCATCTGGCAGCTCGCTTCGCCGAAGTGGAACTTCGATGGTGCCACGTTCGACCGCAGTGCCGCGTCGTTCGACAACCCGGATCACGTCGCCATCGTGATCCACGATTACCGCTGGCGCCAGGGCCTGGCGGAAGGCGAGCCGAAATACGACGCTCTGGAAAGGCGGCTTGCGGAAGCCCCGGTCATCACGGTGCCCAGTATTACCCTTGAAGGTGATGCCAACGGTGCACCGCATCCGGATCCTAGCGCTTACGCCAAGAAATTCACGGGCAAGTATTCGCACCGGAATATCACGGGAGGCGTCGGGCACAATCTGCCCCAAGAAGCTCCGGAAGCCTTTGCCAAGGCCGTCGTTGATGTCAGCGCCTTTGATCGACCTTAACAGCACAGAAATGGAGTCACGACCATGAGGCGACACTCATTTACCTCAGATTCGGCGCGTCGCGCACTTGGCATGACCGGCATCGTCGGATTTGTAGCATAAGTATTTACAACGACTTAACAGGTCTTGGGTGGCTGTGTAAGTCCTTCAACATTCGCGAAAGATGTTCTGTTTTTGGGCTGATATCTTGGGCTGGAATTGATCTCACAGATTGAAATTGACTAACAACCGATTAATTCTCATCCAGAAAAATTGAATAACGTGATTCCCTTCGAATCACGAGCAATCTCGAAGTTGACTTCCCAGTCACCGACAGACCGGGATTAGTAGACTCTTGCGCGTTTCCCAGTACCGATCGGACTGGGCGGTCACTAGATTCCTCGCGTCCCGAAGTCTTTATTGTTGGGGAAATGATTCCCACCCTCCTCCGAGTGCTTTGTACAAAGCGATCAGATTCGTCGTCACCGCAGTCTGGCTCTGCGCCAAAAGGTCTTCATTCCCATAGAGTTGCCGCTCGGCATCGAGCACGGCCAGGAAGTCCCCGAGGCCGGATGTGTAGAGCTCCTGGGAGAGCTCAAGCGCCGTCTGGTTCTGCGACACGGCTGCCTGGAGCCGATCGCGGCGCTCCTGCTCCTGCGAGTAATTCACGAGTGCGTCCTCGGTCTCTTCCAGAGAGTTCAGAACCGTCGATTGATAGAGGATCTGGGTCTGTTTCCAGCGGGCGTTTTGCACAGCTATGTTCGAGCGAATACGGCCGCCAGTGAATAACGGCAGGCTGATCGCCGGTCCCACGGCAAAGAAATTTCCCAGAGAAAGGGAGAGGTCATGGAGTTGAGTCGCTTGCCTTCCCGCTGACCCTAATAATGTGAACTTCGGGAAATAGTCCGCTTTTGCGGCCTTGACGTTTGCGGCGGCGGCAGCGATTTCATCATCTGCCCGGCGAACATCCGGCCGTCGTTTCAACAGGTCCGAAGGCAGGCCAACCGGAACCTCAGGTGGCACGACTGGCACCGGGGTGGATGCTTCTAACTCGCGCTGCAAAGCCCCTGGCTCCTGGCCGACAAGCACGCTGATCCGGTGGATCGAAGCCGAAATGGCGCTGCGCAGCGACGGGACCACCGCTCTGGTGGTTTCGAGTTCTGCAACTGCGCGTGAGACATCGAGTTGGGTCACCAATCCCGCCGCCGCTCTGGCTTGCGTAAGGTGGACCGTATCTTCTTGCGTCTGAATATTTTTCTCGGCTATCTCGAGCCGCAGTTGAAAGCCCCGGAGATCCGAATAGCTCCGTGCGACCTCGGCAAGCAGCACGACGAGAACATCGCGCCGGTTCTCTTCCGCAGAACGCACGTTGGCGCTCGCAGCCTTCACCTCATTGCGGATCCGACCGAAGACGTCGATCTCCCAAGCGGAGTCGAATCCCACCTGGAAATTGTTGAGTTCGACCGGGTGGAAAGCGGCGGTATTGGTGCTGGGATTGAAAACAGGAACCCGCTCGCGCAGACGCTCTGCGCTGGTTGTCACTCCCACGGACGGGTAGAAAGTGGACTTCGCGAGTCCTCGTGCTGCGCGCGCTTCGTCGACACGCACTGCGGCCAGACGTAAGTCCAAGTTGTTGGCCACGCCGCGGCGGATCAGTCGTGTCAGCTCCTCGTCATGGAAGGAGTTCCACCAGTCCGCGTTGGGCGGCTGCTTCGTGGACACGCCGCGAAACGACGTGGCCGCCCAGGTTTTTGTGGATTCGTCCGTCTGACCCCTGACGTTCGGTCCGCAGACCAAGATCAACCCGCATAGAAATAGGACCGATCTAACGAGTAGTGCCTTTCGCTCTACCTTCACTGGCTTGCTCCTGAGTTTGCCGAGTTCTTGGAACTCAAGCGACTCGCCGATCCATCGATATAGACATCCATTTGCTGACCGACATAGACCGAAGGGTCAGCATCCCGAATGCGATAGATCACCTGTAGAACGCGAGTGTCTACGCGCTCCGTGCTGTCGCCCGTCAGCGATTTCTTGGGAATCACATATGGCTCGAAGCGGACAAACTCCAAGGGAATTCTTGTAGAACCGTTTCCACGGGGAGACGCCACCGCCGGTGCTCCGCCCCGCACGCGCCAGGCATCGTGCTCATCCACGTCCACACGGACATGCAAAGGCGTGACACTTCCGAGAATCATGAGTGGCTCGCTGAGCGGGCCGCATTGCGCATATTGGCCCAGCCGCACTTTGTTCTGCAGAATGACGCCCGCAATCGGGGCCCGCATGGTCAGACGATCAATATTGGTCTCAGCCATCTTGACCTGAGCTTCCGCCTGAGCGACTTCCGATTTCGCAACGGCAATATCGGGAGCCCATGCGCCCGCTTTTAGTAACCCCAATTGGGCTTCCACCTCGGCCAATCGCGCCTGCGCCGCTTTGTAGGCAAGTCTCCTGCGCTGAACGTCCTCGTCACGAACCGCCCGTTTGTCGGTAACGCTTTCGATCAATCGCACTTGCACCTCGGCATCCGCCAAATTTGCCTGAGCCTCACGCACGCGCTCTTCGGCCGGTGGAATGTCTTCGGCACGAGGTTCCTGTTCGAGCTTGGCCAAGCGTGCCTGAGCCTCCGCTAGTGCAGTGCGTTTGACCTGGTGATCTGCTCGCAGGTCGCGGTCATCCAGAGAGAACAGCTTCTGGCCTTGCCCTACACGGTCTCCTGCTTTTACGTACAGCTGCGTGACCATGCCTGAAACAGCACAACTTATGTCGATGTTTTCAGAGTTAGCTTCGACCAGCCCCACTCCCGCGACGACCTGCTCGAAGCTTGAGGTAGGCGGAGCCGAGGGCGGAACCGTCGGTTCCCGCCTGGGACGAGTACGCGCCACCGAAATCATCCCAAGAATTGCCGCAACCGCAGCAACGATCGGAAGAACTGCTCTCTTCATGACTGAATCTCCCTCTTACCGTTCCTTTCCGTTTTGACGATCCGCCCGTCGTCCATGTGGGCGATAACGTCTGCAAAGTGAAAAACGCGCGAGTCGTGCGTGACGACGACCGCGGCGCGATCCGGATGAACGGCGTTCGCGGCGACCAGTTTCATCACAGCTTCCCCGGTCGCGTGATCAAGCGCGGCAGTCGGCTCGTCGCAGACGACCAGCCGCGGCTCGTGAACCAGAGCCCGCGCGATCGCCACGCGTTGCTGCTCGCCTCCAGACAGCGTGGCGGGTAGTGCGTCGCGCCGCCCATTGAGCCCCAGCTGATCGAGCAGCGCCTTCGCACGCTCGACGGCTTCGGTGCGTTTCATTCCGGCTGCAATCAGCGGGACCGCCGCGTTTGCGGCGGCCGTCAGCG
>Ga0210399_10003368_pt1 | contig 12472 bp, 7 predicted proteins | sample IncBWC14MmetaG_FD_150865 | JGI IMG/M metagenome (GOLD analysis project Ga0210399, IMG submission 150865) | Forest soil microbial communities from Barre Woods Harvard Forest LTER site, Petersham, Massachusetts, United States - Inc-BW-C-14-M | ecosystem: Environmental > Terrestrial > Soil >... | reverse complement strand
ATCACAGAGCAGTTTGAATTAAATAGTCTCGCACCACGCGGCTACCCGGGCCATCGAAATTCACAGCTTCGCCCCATGGCGTGCGATGCCGCGAACTGAAAAATTGCGGCGAATAAAGGTGCAAATAATTTCCTTCTGGCCCGAAGTGGTTATAAACGACATCTAGAAATACCATCAAACCCGCGGAATGAGCGGTGTTTACAAAGCGTTTGAGTTCCTCTGGTCTGCCATAACAGTTTGCAGGAGCATACGGCAACACGCCGTCATAACCCCAATTCCATCGCCCGGCAAAGCTCGAAAGAGGCATGAGCTCGATCGCCGTGATCCCAAGCGCTACAAGGTGGTTCAACTTTCGCTCGGCGCCCCCAAAAGTCCCTTCGGGAGAGAAAGTCCCGACATGAAGTTCGTAGATAACCGCTTCCTCCCATGGACGGCCGCGCCACTTGTCGTGCTCCCAGGTAAAAGCGGCCGGATCGACTACCTGACTCGGCCCATGCACTCCTGAGGGTTGATATCGAGAGGCAGGATCGGCAACGCGGTGTTGACGATCAATCGTGAATTGATACAGGGTGCCGGGCCGAGCCTCCCGCGTAACGAGTTCGAACCAGCCATCTTCCAGCCGCGACATTGGAAGACTGTTGGAGGATACGTCAACCGACACGTCCTGCGCCTTGGGAGCCCACAAGCGAAAGCGTACTGTTCCATCGTCGAGGACTTCTGCGCCAAACGGCATTTTGTGCTTATATCTCATGGATCGAAATGACCAAGCTCAACCGTCGCAAGGGCACCGGGAGGATAACGCCGAGCAACTGCTTTTGCGGCCGGCGCAGTCAGCGTTCAAGAGAATACAAACCCCCGGTGGCCAAACACAATCAAGTTATTTGTTTAATTGAGTCGCCTGATGTCGCGCCGGACCATGGTTTTCAGGAAAAATCGAATAAGGGAATTCCCCTATGAGGGCTAGATAAGTGAGAAACAGGACGCAGATCCATCTCCCAGTGAATACCCAATTGCATCCAACCATTTGGGTCGTAGAATGGTTAAGCCGCTCTATTTTCTGGTGAATTCCCAGCTATTTCCGGGCGACAAAGAGGGAGAATCCCGAGCCAATGTCGAAAGCGACATCAAACGGTCGACTTCGCGTCGTAATCGCACGGCTTTCGCCGGAAATCGATTGTGGGCGATTTGCGACTAAGCGCGTTATAGGTGAAAAAGTGGTTGTGGAAGCCGATGTCTTCACTGACGGCCATGATCAGGTCGCCTGCCAGGTTGTCTACTGGCAGGATGGAAGTGAACCGCAAGTATCGCCTATGAAGCCACTCGGCAACGACCGCTGGCGGGGCGAGTTTTGCGTCCTGAAATTGGGAAGATATACGTACACGGTCGAAGGGTGGGTCGACCATTTTCAGACATGGCGGCAAGACTTGGAAAAGCGCATCTCGGCAAAACAGGATATTTCCGTCGACTTGCTGATCGGCGCCGGGTTGATTGAGGCAGCCGCGACCCGTGCCAAGGGAAAAGACGGCGAGATACTACGCGGCTGGGCGCGGAGATTGCGCGAAAACAAACAACTTGAGTCACAAACAGCCATTGCACTGGATTCTGATCTGCCGGGTTTAGTTCAACTTTACCCCGAGCCTGAGCTTGTCACTCGGTATGACAAACAACTGCCGGTCGTCGTCGATCGTGAGAAAGCGAGCTTCTCCACATGGTACGAGGTGTTCCCCCGGTCGTGTTCGCCCGAACAGAAGCGTCATGGAACCTTTCGAGATTGCGAACAATGGCTGCCGTATATTGCCTCGATGGGTTTCGACGTTCTCTACCTCCCTCCGATCCATCCGATTGGAAGAACATTCCGTAAAGGCAAAAACAATACCCTGCCTGCCGGGCCTGGCGATGTCGGAAGTCCATGGGCCATCGGATCGGCAGAAGGGGGCCATAAGTCCATTCACCCCGAATTGGGGACTCTGGAGGACTTCCGAAGGCTCGTGGCCAAAGCAGCCGATCATGGGCTGGAGGTCGCACTGGATATAGCCCTCCAGTGCTCGCCGGATCACCCCTACGTCCGGGAACACCCGGAGTGGTTCAGCACTCGGCCGGATGGCTCCATTCAGTACGCGGAAAACCCCCCGAAGAAATATCAAGACATCTTCCCCCTGAATTTCGCGACGGCGCAGTGGCGAGCCCTATGGGAAGAATTGAAGAGTGTTTTCTTTTTCTGGATCGAACAAGGTGTACGGATCTTCCGAGTGGACAATCCTCACACCAAAGCGTTTCCTTTCTGGGAGTGGGTAATTACTGAAATCAAAAACCAACACCCCGATGTGCTTTTCCTTGCGGAAGCGTTTACCCGGCCTAATGTGATGTATCGACTTGCTAAGCTTGGTTTTTCTCAGTCCTACACTTATTTTACCTGGCGTAACGCGAAACAGGAGCTTACACAGTACTTTACTGAACTGGCGCAAACCGATGTGAGGGAGTACCTGCGCCCCAATCTTTGGCCGAACACGCCCGACATTCTTCCGGAGTTTCTCCAAGTGGGCGGCCGCCCTGCGTTCATGGTCCGGCTCATTCTGGCGGCCACCCTGGGTGGCAATTACGGTATCTATGGTCCGTCCTTTGAGCTGTGCGAGAATGCGCCACTGCACCCTGGCGGTGAAGAGTATCTTCATTCCGAAAAATATGAACTCAAGCACCGGGACCTGGGTTCGAATACCAGCCTGAAAAGTTTCCTTGCCAGCCTGAATCGCATCCGCAAGGAAAATGCAGCATTGCAAAGCAATCGCAACTTGTGTTTTCACCAGACGGATAATCCTGCTTTGATTTGCTACACCAAGGCCACAGATGACCTTTCGAGTGTGATCGTCGTGGTGGTGAATCTGGATTGTTCTCATGTCCAAAGCGGCTGGATTAATCTCGATCTTGACTCCATCGGACTGGACACGCGTCATGCATTTCAGGCACACGACTTGCTTAGCGAGGGTCGGTTCTTGTGGCAAGGTTCGAGAAATTATGTGGAACTGGTTCCTGAAAGTTTGCCCGCCCATATTTTGCTTCTTAGGAGGTGGGTGCGAACGGAGCGGGATTTCGACTACTATCTATAGGTCGCTCTGTCGAACAGGGCTTAGAAGGCCCAGCTCAGAACGGGAGAGCGTAGTATGCAATCGGTTCTAAGTGAATTTGATCGGTATTTGCTTGCGGAAGGAACTTTTCACCGCGCCTATGAAAGACTTGGCGCCCATTTTGCAGAGCGCGATGGGCAACGGGGAGTTCAGTTTGCTGTGTGGGCCCCCAATGCCAAGCTTGTTTCTGTCATTGGTGATTTCAATGACTGGAACAGTTTGGCCAATCCAATGGAGCCGAGTTCCGCTGGGGTTTGGGAAGCGTTCGTACCCCGCTTGCGCCAGGGGGACGTGTACAAGTATCACATCGAATCTGCTTATCAGGGGTATCAGGTCGACAAAGCGGACCCCTATTGTTTTGCGGCTGAAATCCGGCCTCATACCGCGTCTCGAGTGTGGGACCTCGCAAGCTATTCCTGGCAGGACGATTCCTGGATGGCCGGCCGCGCGAAACACAACTCCCTTGACGCGCCCATTTCCATTTACGAGGTGCATCTCGGGTCCTGGAGACGCGTGCCCGAGGAAGACAACCGCTGGCTCACATACCGTGAAATGGCCCCCTTGCTGGCCGACTACGTCCATGCTGCAGGTTTCACGCACGTAGAGTTGCTTCCCGTGATGGAACATCCCTTCGACGGTTCGTGGGGGTATGAGACAACCGGCTACTTCTCTCCTACAAGCAGGTTCGGATCGCCCTCCGACTTCATGTATTTCGTGGACTATCTCCATCAGCACGAAATCGGTGTGATTCTGGATTGGGTGCCCGCACATTTCCCGAAGGATGAAGCGGGTCTCGGGTATTTCGACGGGTCTCACCTCTACGAGCATGCGGACCCGCGAAAAGGAGAACATCCGGATTGGAATACTTTTGTTTTCAATTATGGTCGAAATGAAGTTCGGAGCTTCCTGATCAGCAATGCCCTGTTCTGGCTGGACAAATACCACCTGGACGGCCTGCGCGTCGATGCCGTCGCGGCGATGCTGTATCTTGACTATGGACGGCGCGACGGAGAATGGATACCCAATCGTTACGGCGGAAAGGAAAATATCGAGGCCATTGAATTCTTGAGAAGCTTCAACGAACAGGTCTATGCCGCGTTTCCAGATGTTATGACGATCGCGGAGGAATCAACTGCCTGGCCTCAGGTCTCCCGCCCCAATTATGTCGGCGGCCTCGGATTCGGTTTCAAGTGGAATATGGGATGGATGCACGACGTGCTTGAGTACATGTCACAAGACCCGGTGTTTCGGAGCTATCACCACAATCAGATTACGTTTAGCCTTGTCTATGCGTGGAGCGAGAATTTTGTCCTGCCCTTCTCACATGACGAAGTCGTCTACGGAAAAGGCTCGCTATTGCGTAAAATGCCGGGAGACGAATGGCAGAAATTTGCTAATCTGCGGCTGCTCTATGGTTTTATGTTTGGGCACCCCGGGAAGAAATTACTGTTCATGGGCAGTGAGTTCGGCCAGTTGTCGGAATGGAATCACGACGGCTGTGTTGACTGGCATCTGCTCGAGTCGCCTCTGCACTCTGCGTTGGCGCGCTGGGTGCGCGATTTGAACACTCTCTATCGCGGCCAGGCAGCGCTTCACGAATTGGATTTTGATACGGGAGGTTTCGCCTGGGTGGATTGCAAGGACATTCAAAGGAGCGTGGTCAGTTTCCTGAGGCGTGGGCGGAATCCTGAGGACCAATTGCTCTTCGTATGTAACTTTACTCCGGTTGTCAGACAGAACTACCGTGTGGGTGTCCCGCGCGAAGGGTTCTGGAAGGAAGTGCTCAACAGCGATGCGCCTTTATACGGCGGCAGTGGTCAGGGTAACTTTGGCGGCTTGCATGCGGTCGCACTGCCAATTCATGGACAACCTTATTCACTAAACATGACTCTTCCGCCGTTAGGAATCGTAGTTTACCAGCCCGAGTCTTGCAGTCGCGCGTGAGGTGCGGAAACGATGGCCAAACGGCTGGGTAGTGCAGGGGACCCGCTCTGGTATAAGGATGCCGTCATCTACGAGCTACACGTCCGCGCATTTAAGGATAGCAACGGTGACGGAATCGGTGATTTTCCTGGCCTGCTTCAAAAAATGGATTATCTTCGGGACCTTGGTATCACTTGCCTGTGGCTCCTGCCTTTCTTTCCGTCACCTCTCAAGGATGACGGTTACGACATCTCGGATTATCTCAACGTGCACCCGATGTATGGCACTATCGACGATTTCCGAGCGGTCCTGGAGGCCGCCCACGACCGCGATCTGCAAGTGATGATCGAGTTGGTTGTGAATCACACCTCTGACCAGCATCCCTGGTTTCAAGCGGCGCGCCTTGCTCCGCCCGGTTCTCGAGAGCGTGACTTTTACGTGTGGAGCGATAGCGAGGAGAAATACAAGAACGCGCGCATTATTTTTTCGGACACGGAGAGGTCCAACTGGACCTGGGATCCGATAGCCAAGCAATATTACTGGCACCGCTTTTTCTCGCACCAGCCCGATCTGAACTTCGACAACCCCGTGGTGATCGACGAAGTCGTGAAGGTCATGCGTTACTGGCTGGATATGGGGGTTGACGGGTTGCGCATGGATGCGATTCCTTATCTCGTCGAGCGGGACGGAACTAATTGCGAAAACCTTTCGGAAACCCATGCCGTGATCAAAACTCTCCGGCGCGAAATTGACGCGGGATACTCGAATCGCGCCCTCCTCGCCGAAGCCAATCAGTGGCCGACGGATGTGCGCCCATACTTTGGCGATGGAGACGAGTGCCACATGGCGTTCCATTTTCCGCTGATGCCGCGCATCTATATGGCCTTGCGCCAGGAAGACCGCCTGCCCATTACCGACATCATCGCCCAGACACCCGCTCTGCCGGAGACGTGTCAGTGGGGTCTATTCTTGAGGAACCACGATGAGTTGACTCTGGAGATGGTGACGAACGACGAGCGCGACTACATGTACATCGCTTATAGCGCGGACCCTAGAATGCGCGTCAACCTGGGTATCCGGCGGCGCCTTGCCCCGCTCGTCGACAACAATCGCCGGCGAATAGAACTTCTCAACAGCTTGCTTCTTTCTTTCCCCGGCACGCCCATTCTCTACTACGGCGACGAAATCGGGATGGGCGATAACATTTATCTCGGCGACCGCAACGGCGTTCGGACGCCCATGCAATGGAACGCCGATCGCAACGCCGGCTTTTCCACCGCAACCCCCGCGCGTCTGTACAGTCCGGTCATCATGGATCCGGTCTGGGGATACGAAGCCATCAACGTGGAAGCGCAACAGGGCGAACCGTCGTCACTCTTGAACTGGATGCGGAACATGATCGCATTGCGAAAGCTCTTTGGCGTCTTTGGGCGCGGATCCATTAAATTCTTCGACCCGGCCAACCGGAAGGTGCTTGCGTATCTCAGACAGTATCAAGATGAACGAGTCCTTTGCGTTGCGAACCTTTCCCGTTTCGCGCAACCAGTGGATCTGGACTTGTCGGAGGCAGAAGGCGCGGTTCCAGTCGAGATGCTCGGCTACGTGGACTTTCCACCGATTGAGCACCAGCCCTACAGGCTCACTTTGGCTCCCTACAGTTTCCTTTGGCTGGAACTTCAGGTGAGAACCCAGCCCGCGGAGGTAAGTATGGACTTCGTGGAACAAGCCCCGTTGAATGCGACTGCCGGCTGGGAAGGTGTGCTTGATGGATCAAGCCGCCAGCGGCTGGAAACGCAGAATTTCCCCGAGTATCTTCCGAAACAGCGTTGGTTCGCGGGAAAATCCCGCCGCATCAAAGCAACGCGCATCCTGGACTGGTCCGCATTCAATTCGGATCGGTCCGCCGTGGTTTTGGTCGAAGTGCAGTTCGACGATGGAGAACCGGACACCTACCTTATTCCTCTCACAATGAGTTACGCAGACGTGGCTGCCGAGCTGCAACGTACTTCTCCCCATGCAATTGTGGCCCCGGTTTTGTCGACCGAGGGAGCCGGCTTGCTGCACGATGCGGCCTTCGACGACAGCACTTGCCTGGAACTCCTTGCTTTCATCGAAGACCAGCGCGAACTAAAAGCCCGTCACGGAAGTATTCGGGGCTTCCGGGGCAAGGCCTTTCTGGCGCTTCGGGGAAGCGATGGAGCTCCGTTGTCAGTGCGACGTGGTTCGGCAGAGCAATCGAACACATCGATCCTCTTTGGCGATCGCTTCATACTCAAAATGCTTCGGCGTCAGGAGCGCGGGACCAACCCCGACGCCGAGATCGGACGATACCTCACGGAGAAGGCACAGTTCGCACAAGTGGCCCCCTTTGCCGGTTCGATGGAATACGAGCCGAGCACGGCTGGCCAATCCTCGACCTTGGCAATGCTCCAGGGTCTGGTGGCGAATGAAGGTGATGGTTGGAAGTGGACCATAGAAGAGTTGGATCGCTATTTTGAAACCTGTGCCCCATTGCCGTTTCCCGAAGACCTGCGCAACGGCACGCAGGTTCCTGCCGAGCTTTCGGAGCAACCGGTGCTTCAGGCGGCCCGCGATCATGTCGGCATTTATCTCGATTCGGCCATTGCTCTGGGACGCCGCACTGCCGAGATGCACCTGGCTCTGGCTTCGGCTATCGACGACCCCGCTTTCATGCCAGAGCCTCTCACGGAGGAAGATCTCAAAGTTCTTCTTGTCGACCTGCGGCAACACGCGTCGCGCGTCTTCGACGTGTTAAAAGAGCGTTTACCGTACTTGCCAGATGATGCGGTGGAGGTTGCTGCCACCGTGCTCAGCAGGCGCACGCAGATTCTGGATCATTTCGAGGCACTAAGACGGAAGACATTTCAAACCTGGCGCATTCGAGTTCATGGAGACTACCATTTAGGCCAAGTCCTGAAAGTCAAGACTGATTTTGTAATCCTCGATTTCGAGGGGGAACCTGCGCGGCCGCTGGCTGAACGGCGAGCCAAGCAGTGCGCGTTAAAGGATGTCGCTGGAATGTTGCGGTCATTCAGCTATGCGGCCTACTCGAGCCTGATTAATTTCTCGACTCGCCATCCCGAGGACATCACGAGTCTCGAACCTTGGGCCCAGCTCTGGGTACGCTGTGTTGCCGCCGAATTCTTGCGTGCTTATCGGGAAACCGCCGAGGGCGCGAACTTTTTGCCGGCAGAGGGCGACGATTTTCGAACCATGCTTGATGTCTTCCTTGTTGATAAGGCGCTTTACGAAGTGCTCTATGAATTGAACGCACGTCCCGCATGGGTACGCATTCCACTGCTGGGGATCGTCTCGCTTCACTTGTACGGATCAGGTGGTCTGATTCCCACTGCAGAATAGAATGACCTTGAAGCAGACTTGAGGATTGACCGTGGAAACTGACACCACACAGCAGCAAGTCCAAGAATCGATCGATAGCGCCGATCTGGTCATAAGCATTCTTGCGGAATTCGACTCGGATACCATCGCAAAGACGTATGAAGCCCTGGGTGCGCTCCCGGGGCCCCTGCGAATCGCGGTGATGGAAAACGATCAAAGAGAGAGCCCCGCACCGGCCAGTTCACAAGCCGACGAGGAACATACTTCCGCGGAAACCGTGCAAGAGAATGCCGCGGTCTTCCATGTTTCCGCGCCCTCAACAAAACCGGAGGGCAGCACCACTGGAGTGCTGCGCACGTTAACGGCGTATCAATCCGTCCTTGCGATGGCCGAGAAGCTGCAGTCGCGAGGGTGCTGCATCGTTGCGAGCAAGCTTGAAACGGTAACGCCGGAATGGATTTGGCAACTGGCGCAACCGCTTTTCGAAGGCGAAGCTGATCTGGTTCTACCGCACTACGCGCGCCGCAAATTCGAGGGACTGCTAAACAACGGCATCATCGCGCCACTGATGCGCTCTCTCTATGGCAAGCGAGTGAACAATCCAATGGGGCCGGATTGCGCTATTTCGCGGCGACTGATTCAAGCCATGCTTGAAAGCATGGCCAGCCGGAACGGCAATCGGCGTCATCCCCTGGCATCGCTCACTTCGACTGCTCTCTGTGAAAACCTGCAAGTCGCAGAGGTGCATTTCGGAGCGCGCATCTACCCCCCCGCAGACTGGACCGGTATGAGTTCCGTGCTGACTGATGTCTTGAGTCCAGTCTTTCTGGACATGGAACGAAACGCAGCTTGCTGGCAACGAACTCGCGCCTCGGCCGCGGTCCGGGCAATCGGCGAGCCCCGAAATGTAGCCGAAGACACTGCCGTTCCGGACACCAAGCGAATGATCGAATCATTCCAACTGGGGAATCGCGAACTTCAGGAGATCTGGGGTTTGGTGTTGCCTCCTTCCACTTTGTTCGATCTGCGAAAGCTGGCGGTTTTGCCGGTAGAACAGTTTCGTATGTCCGACGAATTGTGGGTGAGAATTGTCTACGATTTTGCCCTGGCGCATCGTCTGCGAACAATCAGCCGCGATCATTTGCTCAGGTCCTTGACGCCGCTCTACCTGGGTTGGGTAGCCTCCTATGCCCATGATCTTAAGGTCGCTGGAGCCGCCTCTCCAGAGCAAAGATTGGAACGCCTTTCTCTCGCCTACGAGGCCAACAAGTCTTATTTGGTTTCGCGATGGCGCTGGCCCGACCGGTTCAACCCCTAGTTTTGCAGAACACTAGCGGAGGTATTTATGTGGCAACAAGTTAGGCAGGCCCTGGCGGATTCGACAGCCCGCTTCCTCAGTAGGTTAGCTAGCCTTCTGCCCGGATTGGTGGCGCTGGTTCTCGCGCTGCTGGTCTCGGTCCTATTGGCCTGGATTCTGGCAATGATCGTAAAGCGCTTGCTGACCAGTTTGCGTTTTGACGAGCGGCTGGGCCACTGGGGTTTTGCCGCGCTGGCGGAATGGTCGCCACGGAACAGCCCGACGATCTTAATATCCCGCTCAGTGGCTGGTCTGGTTATTGTGGGGGGATTTCTTATAGGGGTTGCCGCGTTCGATTTCCAATGGAGCTATTTGTTCGTGGAGAGTATCTTCGTTTACCTCCCCAATGTTTTTGCTGCTTTCCTGGTCTTATTGGTCGGCAACATCATCGCTCGGTTTCTTGCCCGAAGCGTGCTCATTGGCGCCGTTAACTTGAACCTTCAATACGCCCGTTTCCTCAGCATTGGAGTGAAATGGCTTGTGATCGTGCTCGCTGTTGCCATGGCTCTGGAGCACCTGAGAATTGCTCCGGGAATTGTTCAGCTTGCCTTTGGTATCCTTTTTGGTGGAATCGTCCTCAGCCTGGCTCTGGCGGTTGGACTCGGCTCAAAGGAATTTGTCACAAAATCGCTCGAACGAGACGCTAAAAAGACATCTAGCGATCCGAGGGCTGCGGAGCTGGTGGAAGAAGACCCACTCCGGCATTTGTAGGCTGCCACACTAACGCTTCGCCTGCTACGCTTATGGAATGCGGTCGAAACGAGTAGTCTTTTGTGTTCTTCGTGCTCTTTATGCGGATTTTCCTTTGCGAGCGACGGGCTCGCTCTTCGCTTTCATCGACTTCACGAGATCGGCCGAGGACGCTCCTTCCAGTGACAATCCATAGCCGACTTCCCGCACAATGCGCTCCTTCAGCGGTTGAATAAAGTGGATGCGCGTGTTGCGGCGCGTCACTTCCGGAGCTTTCAGGTACAACTCGGCGAGTTCACGCGCCCGGCTGAGCGCCTTACCGCTCGGCACAACTTCGGCAACCACTCCCCATTCGTACGCAGCACGCGCCGAGAGCGGCTGTGGATTTAGCAGGAAGGCCTCTGCTCGCCCTGCGCCAGCGCGATAACTCCATGTGGTAAAGATTCCGTCACCCGGCGCGACGCCAACAGAGAAGTGCGCCACATCCTGGAAGGTTGCGCCTTCCGCCGCCACAATTACGCTGGCAAGTAGCGCGTAGTCTGAATGCACATGGGCGCGCCCTTCGATAGCCGCGATCACCGGTACGCGTATGTTGGCTATATTCTCCAAAACCTGAACACCTTCGTCATGAACTTGGCTCCACACGCCGGGATCGGTGACGTCGCCAAAAGATGACCAAGCGACGTCAGTAATGAACTCCCCGCCTGCGCCCGTCAGGATTACGATCTTGTTCGCCCTATCCTGCGCAATCCGGTAGAAGGCATCGACAAACTCCGTGTGAGATGCCGCGGTCATGATAAACGGTCCGCCGTTGGTGTGGAATTCAGCAACCAGCACACCTTTGTCATCGCGTGTCAGTTTTAAGTTCTGATATTCCAATAGATAGTCATTTTGAAGTGGCATTGCATTCTCCTATCTGTGTTGCCCTGACTGCGTCCACCCGAATCTGTTATTGCGAAGTCAGCCCATTGCACTCAGTTGGCTTAAAAAAGCCCCCCCGCGGTGCGAATGACCTCACCGATCAGCTAGGCTGCTCACGATTCTACTTTCGACGCTAGTCAGTATCAACATGAGTTACCCCGTTCTCCTCGTGAGAGGTGGAATCGCAAACCGATTTTCACGAGTGCGTTACCAACGCCTTGGCCGGGCTGGCCGCCAAGTCCAGGTCTGGTATCGACCAAGCGACTCCTGCACCGCACGCAGACAGGCCCCCCAGGGCAAGGAAGACCCAGCGGTATGCTGCGATCAATGCCGGCGCTATCTGAGAAGCCTCGTGGCTCAAACCAACCGAAGCAAGTTCCCGGCTAAGGATGGTCCGGGCATTCGGATCGAGAACCTGCAGTGCTCCCAGCAAAACTGCGGAAGCAAGAGCGGCACCCATTACGCCTCCGATCGACCGGCTGAACGACACCAGCGCCGTGCCGACACCAAGGCGCTTATCGCCGGCGGCCCATTGGATCATCGTCTGTGCGGCCGGCATCGTTGATCCAAGGCCGGCGCCGATCAGAAGAGTCAGCAGCACAATGAACAGCGGTCCAAGTTTGATTCCAGCCGCGAGGACCAAAAAAGCGACGGCGACGATGGACAGGCCCGTTGCCATCGAGGTGCGAGGATGACCGGTCGATGAGATGCGCAGACCTGTTGCAGTGGAAACAGCCACTTGCGCCAGAGTGAGAGGGATGAGCAGTAACCCGGAAATCGTCGCGCTTGTTCGCAGCGCCATTTGAAAAAAAACGGGCAGTTGAACGATCAAGCCGAAGAGAACTGCCGCGAAAAGAAGAACCGTCAGTGAAGCCCGCCAGATAACGGGCTCTCCAATCAATTCCGGAGGGATGAGCGGATCAGGGCTTTTCTCCTCGACGTTTCGAAGAAGCACAAAACCGGCTGCTCCCAGGCCCGCGAGCGCGAGCAAAACCGGGGATGCCCACGAAACCTCATGACCGCCGATACTCAGAGCGAGTAGAAGCGCTGCGGTCGATGAGACGAAGACAGTTGTTCCGATATAGTCCAGTCGGCACAT
>Ga0210399_10003367_pt1 | contig 12473 bp, 6 predicted proteins | sample IncBWC14MmetaG_FD_150865 | JGI IMG/M metagenome (GOLD analysis project Ga0210399, IMG submission 150865) | Forest soil microbial communities from Barre Woods Harvard Forest LTER site, Petersham, Massachusetts, United States - Inc-BW-C-14-M | ecosystem: Environmental > Terrestrial > Soil >... | reverse complement strand
GTGTTGAACTGCGGAGATGATTGTGCGTCCAGGCAATTACAGGGATTCCGTCAAGAATGGAATTTAGGATGCCTGCGGAAGGCAGAGAGTCATGCCCCCTAACCACGACACATCCGATGGGCCCCAGTCGATTTAGCAACTCGCGTAAACCACCCGGATACTCGTTGATCGCAACCACTGAGAGTGATTTCGGATAGACATTAGTCCGATTTCGATGAAGAAGCGTGACCCTGGCTATCCCTCGCGTGGCTAATTCATAAGCTAAGGAGACGAAGTTAAATTCTGTCCCGCCTACCGCAGGGTTGCCTAGCCCTGGTTCCGTAAAATCAGCGGAATGGATTTTCGAATCGTCCAAAAGAAACACAACCTTGTCCGTAGGACTGGCGGAGACGTTGGGACGAACCCCCGCAGGCTCGGTCACTCCGTACACGACTTGTTGTTTCGCACCCATACGCTTCGCTATCAGTTACCACCCGTCAAATTACCCTTTGATCCTAACCGAATAGATGTGTTACTAGAGCTTATATTGTCTGCGCAATCATCTTCAAACCGCGCCCCCTGCCCAACCTCTTTAGAATCTTTCGGTTTTAAACTGATAGATTCCAAACAACTTGCAAGCCCCTTTAACTCCCCTGGAATCGCCACTTTTTAAAAACCGTGGGGAGGGGGGAGTAACCAATTTGCAGTTCCCTTCATACCCCCTCCGCCCCCAACACCACGGGAATCGTCTTCGCCAAGATCTTCAAATCCAACCCCAAACTCCAGTTTTCGATGTACTCCAAATCCAGTTTCATGTTCGTCTCAAACGACGGGTCCCTCCGCGCCGTCACCTGCCAAAGCCCCGTCATCCCCGGCTTCACGTCCAGCCTCCGCAGATGCTCGATCGTATAGTGCTCGTAATCGTCCACCGGATGCGGCCTCGGCCCCACCAGGCTCATCTCTCCCTTCAGCACATTCACCAGTTGCGGCAACTCATCAATGCTGAATTTCCGCAGCCAATATCCGCACCGCGTCACCCTCGGGTCCCCCTCTATCTTGAAGAAAGGCCCCTTCCGCTCATTCTTTTTGCGAAGCCGCTTTTTCTCCTCATCCGCCGTAACACTCATGCTCCGCAACTTATAGCAAACAAACCTCTTCCCCTTCTTGCCGACGCGCGGCGCCCGGTAAATCGCCGGCCCCTTTGACTCCAGCCGGATCCAGATCCCGGCCGCCGCCAAGAGCGGCGCCACCAACACCAATCCCACGAACGACGTCACAACATCAATTACCCGCTTGATCGCCAATCCTGTCGTCGGAATCGGTTCCCGATGAAGCTCCAGAATCGGGAACCCGCCAATCATGTGCACCGGTGCGCGCCACGCCAAACCGTCATACAAATCCGGCAAGACATGCAAATCCAGCCGCAGATCGCGCGCCTCTAGAAACAGTCGCTTGATCATCGGGCCGTCCGCAGGCAGGGTCACAAACACTTCATCGACAAATTGCGCCAGCGCGACACTGCGAAACTCATTCACTCCGCCAAGCACACGCTTGTCCCCGTTCGGATGCGGATCCAAGAATCCGCAAAAGTCATATCCCAAATGCCGGTTGTGTTGCAGCCAGCTCGCAAACGCCTGCCCCATTTTCCCCGCGCCGACGATGAGCGCCCGCGACTGTCCCTGCCCCGTTTCCGCGCGGTGCAGCACCAGACGGCGTTTCGCATACCGCCACCCGGAAAGCGTCACGATGTTAGCCGCACCCGTCAGCACCACGACGAGCCTCGAAATCTCCTTGTCCCCGGAAGAAAAGATGAAGAGCACAAGCAGCGCGGTGGCGATTCCCACCGCTTTGGCGACGCGAACCGATTCCACAAGCGTCGTCAACTCGCGTGGAGTCCGGTAAAGCCCCTGGCTCACGCAACCCAGAAAAACAAGCGAGCAGTAAAGAATCAGAAAGCTCGGATAGGCCTGCACCGAAATGTGGCCGATCACCTGCCTCGACGCAACGACTGCGGTCAGCATGTTCGTAAACCCGAAACGGATTCCAAAAATCATCAAGGCGTTGCCACACACCAAGCCCATGTCAATGATCGCGTAAACCGATTGCCGCGCTAGCCCGCCCTGCGCCCGCCACTTCCGCGCATGGAAAACCGAGCGAGCGTGCTCTTCAGTCCAGCTCCGCGCATGGAGCTCCGTCGGCGGCTCCCACTGGGGGGGAGGAGCGGCCGCAGCTCTTCTTGCCGCGGATCCGTTCATCGTGCCCATGATTCTTCAGCCTCTGTCCTCACCGAGACCCTCTCCCTGCCGCCTGGCTCAGGTGATCTTCCGGCCCCTCTCGATTGGCAGACTTCTCTGCAGCGCCAACGCCGTCCCCATTCGACGCCGCGGCCCCACTGTCATCCGAGCCGCGCCCCACAATTCCTTTCAACATGGCTGCAGCCCCGGCCGTAGCCGTCGCGCTCCTGGCTTTCAGCGTCAGCGCCACTTCCTCCGCAAGCAGCTTCCTCGGGTCCTGCGGATCGATCGCCGCGTAAGTGCGATTTGCAAAAATCCACGCGCACGCGCCCAGAAAAAAAAGCACGGCACCAACTGCAGTTAATGCCCCACGCGGCGGAAACGACTTCTTGGTTGGCACAACAGCCGCATCGAGAACTTTCACGCTTGGGATTTCCTTCGCTTCCTGAACCTTCGCCAGCTCGTACTGTTGTGTCAAAAGCTCGAAAACTGTTTCCTGAATCTTTGTCCGCCGGTACAAATCGGCATAGGTCACACCAAGCACAGGTAACTGTCGGATGGATGGGTAAAGAGAAGGATCACTCTTCGACGAAAGCGCTCCTGCTGTGCCGGCCTCTCCGCCGATTTTCCCGAGTTGCGAACGCAGCTCGGAAACCCGCGCCTGCAGTGCCCGCACTCGAACATTCTGGTCCGTATAGATTGCTTGCAATCCGTGGAGTTCCGATTCCGCGAAAATGAGTTGACCCTGCAAATTTGCCGCTGCTTCCACCATCGCCTTGCCCTGCGCCGGTATATCGATAGCCGTGTTTTTGCTGGCGAACTCGCTGAACTTCACCGCGGAAGCGTCCAGGTCCTGCTTCACCGCATGCAGCCGATCTTCCAGGAAAATACGTTCACGCCTCGCTGCTGAAGTGCTGACCTGTGCAACCAGACGATCCAACTCCTTCACGTAAGCGCCGGCCATCTCCGCGGCTTTTTGCGGATTGTGGTCCCATACGGAAACCGAGATGATGCCGCTTTTCCGGTCTTCGGTAACCCCGGTGTGTTTCGCCAAATCCGTCCGGGCGTCCTCCATTTTCGAATCCCAGTACTCTCGCCGAAGATCGAATTCCTCGATCAGGCGATCCTGCACCGTCCGGCTGGAGAGAATGCCTACAAACAAGGCGCCGGAATTCTTCGTGCCCAGCAAATCACCCGCAAGTCCGGCCAATCCCGATCCAGAGCCTGATCCGCCGCGTCCGGCCGCCGCCGCCGCCAAGAGCGCAGCCGCTCCGCCGCCGGACTGGTTGTCGGGCGGCATCAGTTCCGTCGTGGCCTCATAACGAGAAGGTATAAGGAAGGTGACCACAAGGCTCACGACAAGCCCGATGACCGTCCATCGCAACAAGAATCGCCTTTGTTCCCACAGCAGGCGCAGGTTGGAAGCGGTGTGCTCGCGCGCAGTGCGCAGTTCCTCCGGCGTCGGTTCCGCGAACGTGGCGATTCCCCCGTTGTCGAATCCGAGGTCGTTTTGTATGCGGCGCTCGGTCATGGCGTTGTGCCCCCGTCTTCTCGTTCGGTTAAAGTGGTGAACCGCGGATGTTGTCCGCGCGCGAGAAATCTTTCGGGCTGGAAAGTGATCCCTACCGAGGAAGTCCAATTCGTTTGCGGCGTGGGGGCCAGCAGGGGCGCGGTCCATTGCTCGTGCTGAAGAAATGCGGTGACATTTAGATTTCCGGTCACCCACAGATTGGCTTTTACGAATTCGTCGTGCAGTTTCACGCCGCCGGGGATAAAGTCGCCATCAACCTGCTGGTGCCGGTATCCGAATTGCAAGCTGCTCTTCGGACTGAACCAATAATTCATCCACGCTTGTTGGCCCGTTCCTTCGCGGCCGATCCAGCTGCCCATGAGAACTTTGTTGTTGGTGTATGCGTCGTGGTAGAAGAGCTCCCAGTAGGAAAACTGGCCGGCGTGGCTGCGCGAGGTGGTGGTGTCGGTGAAGATTCCTTCGACACGCAAATCCAGTTTCGGGATATGAGGAAACTTCGCCAGGTACAAGCCCGCATCAATGGGTGCACGGCGCGGGGCGTCAATCGGGTTGGGGTCGTCGCTGGTCATTGAGTCCGCGTACAGCGTCAGCCAGTTTCTGACGAAGGGCAGCTTGTAGGAGAAATCGAATCCCCCCACACGATGACCGGGATTATCATTTGGACCATAATTCACGGAACTTGTGTAAGCCACGTAGCTGTGCCAGATGGCTCCGAGCGTCATGGGCCGCCCGTCGCCGCCGAATTCCGTCGTGCGACTGAATCCAAATTGGAGATTCTTCGTCGGCTTGAAGGTGATCTTCTCCCCATGGAAAATCGGATCCGATGGGAAATCGTTTCCACGCATTCTTCCGACGAACAAGTCAATCTTCATCGGGCCTATATAGCGGAAAATCCACGGTAGTGTGAACGGCTTTACCCGGCTCAACCGGAACATATAGATGGGTTCGGCGTTGTTGCTGAAGAGGAACGAGCTTCCGTAGTCGGGCGACCACCACAGGTCTTGCTTGCCAAAGGAAAAGTTCCAGCTATCGAGATTTGTGCTGAGGTACGCGTTCTGGACTGTGAAGCGATCCACTCCTGCGACGGGTGACGCGGGTTGCAGGGGATTCAAGTCCACATTTGCGATCACTTGCCGGACCGCCAGCGGATAGGCAGACGCACCGGGCGCGTGCTGGAATTCGCCACTGAAATAAACTGCGAAGCGATCGGCCGTGGCGTAGCTGGAAAAACCAGTAATGTTGTTGAATCCTTCCTGGTAAGGGCGGCCTTCGTCGTTGTAAATGGTCTGGCCGAAGTGATAGCTGTCGGCCAGCGGGGTTCCGCTTATGCCGGTCATCCGCGTATAGACCGACTCCATGCGCATCGATTGGTTTTCGCCGGTTTCCATGGATCGAAGCTCGCTCGCGAATTCCGTGCGCAACGCGGCAACAATCCTCGCCATTTCTTCCCCATGCGGAGCACTCTCGTCTATCTTGCCTGCCGCCTCATTCATCAAGTCCACGCACTCCATGCGTGTCCACGGCCGCACATTCAAAAATGCAGACTGGACCAACCCTTGTGCCGCGAGGCGTTCGATCGCGGGATAAACCCAGGAACCAAGAGGGACGTTCGGTGATCCCATGCTCTCCGGCTCTGGTTTCCAGTGCTCGCGCATATATTGCGAAGCCGAGATCCACGCCTCACCGCCCAATTCTGGATCGTGGTGCTGGCTGTAAACGCTTTGCGCCACCATATTTCCCAGAACGCTGCCGACAAACACATCGGAGGGGAAATGTTGGCGCGCGCGAACCCTGGAGTAGTCGATGAGGCCTGCCAATGCGTAAACGGCGATCTTCGTGAGCGGCCCCGGATATTCATGGGCAATCACACCGGCGGCGGCGAACGCCGCGGAAGCGTGTTCGGAAGGAAAGGAAACGCCGCCACTAAAGAATGGGCCGCTGCCATTTCCCTCGTTGGGGCGTTGGCGGCCAAGCGAATATTTCATTGCCTCGGTGACCACCAGGCTGTTGATGACGGCTTCGCCGGCCAGGAATCCGGTTTCGCGCCAGTGCTCGTTGTGCTTGGGGTAGCTCAAGACCCACATTCCGGCGGCGCCGCCCAGCATGGCGGCGATGCCCACATTCGAAATGTTGTCGTAACGGCTCACTGTGCTTGGAACGTGGGACATGTGAAGGCTTGCATCTTTGTCGGTCAATAGCAGTGTTGAGGTGACCCCACCGTACGGAACGATCCATCCCAAATCGGTGAATCGCAGCTTTGCCGGGCTGACCCAGATTTCCTTTTGATCGAGCAGGAATCTTGCGCCGAGTCCACGGAAATTGTGGGACAGCTTGACGGAGGTATCCTTGTCCTCATCGTCAACCGTCGGTTCAGGTCTGGGTTTCGGTCCTGGCTGCATCTTTCCGCTCTTTTTGGCTTCTGCCGTCGGCTCCGGATTGTCGGGCGTTTGCGGGTAAGCCCTTAAGGCCCCCGCCGCTAACAGATTCATCGCTAACATCGAAACCAAAATTGTTTTTCTCCCTGTCATCATCCCCTGGCTCGCCTACGGATGGATATACGCCACTGCAAGAGCAACAGACGAGGCCAATTGAGCCGACTGCATAATCAACTGCCAGTTGGGCCCGCCGATCTTCGGCGCTTTTTCGGGAACAACGATCGCGTCTCCCGGACGCAGCGTGGCGTTCAGCGGGTCACCCGAGAACATGCCTCCGCCGTTGTTCTTCGCGGAGAGGACAGATCCATCGGCACGGATCACGAACACGGCCTTCTTGTCAGCAATCGGTGTAAGTCCGCCGGCCTGGCTCAGGTACCACTTCGCCGAGCGCCCTGATTGCGCGCTGATTGCGGTTGGGTTGAACACCTGCCCGTTCACTGTCACGACGTTGGCCTTCTTCGGAATCATTAAGACGTCGCCATCGCGCAAGGCCACATCCGCCGGGGTGTTCTTCCATTTGTTGATGTCGGACTGGACGTGAATTACGACCCGGCCGATGGGAGGAGTTGCGGAAAGTTGAGTTATCGTCGAATCGGTTTGTGCAAGGGCGTTCAGCTTGGCGTTTCTCTGCTCGGTAGTGCCTTCGGGCAGGTCCTTGAGTTGCACTCTCTCCATTTTCATTCGACCGATGAGTTCCATTTGATTTCTGTTTTCCATCTCACGAACCTCGCGCCTCATCAGTACGGCGCCATAGGGATACGCTTGACCTGTAAATCCGCCGGCGCGTTGGAGGACGGAACTCAGCTGTTCCCCAGGCCGGATCCCGTAAGTGGACGGATGCATGACCTCACCGTTGACTTTCACGGCCGCGCCGATATCGCTCCATCCCGAAACTTGCCGAATGGCCAAAACATCTCCGCTGTGGAGAGGCAGGTCCTCGCTCGCGTTGCCGTTGCTCAGGGAGGCCAGGGAGATCTGCAGGTGTTGCGATGAGCCACCTGAGGCCGCATACCGGGTCAAGTCGGCGCTGTTGGTGTCGGCGCTGCGCTTCAGGCCGCCGGCGGCGCGAATCAGATCCTCGGCGCGCATATTTTCGGTGTAGGGATAACGGCCGGGTTTTGCCACTTCGCCGGTGATCTCGATCGTGCTGGGTTCAACGCGAGAGGTGTTCTTGTGAATCAGGAGCCGGTCGCGGGGCTGCAGCAAAATGTTGTCCTCGGCGTTTCCTTTCAGCGCAGAGCCCAGATTTACGCTGAAAATCTTGGAGCTGCCGTCCGGATTGATTCGAAAGAGTTGAGCCGTATCCAGCGCGGCGTCCGGCTTCAACCCTCCGGCGAGAAATACTGCGTCGCGCAGCGAAGCCTGCCCGGAAGTCCTGTAATTGCCGGGCGTGCGAACTTCCCCGACGACGAAGACGGTGGGTGCGGGCTCAAAATCGAACCGGCTGAAAATGCGCACCGTGTCCAACGGCTGCAACGCGGGAGCCGCAACGGGATCGGCCATCGCCGCGGCCAGGTCAAAACTCACCACGGTCGGGTGAAAATCCGGCGGATTCAGCCGAATAATTTCGCCATAGTGGGCTGCGGGTTCTGGAAGAATTTCTTTGTACGAGGCGATGAGATCGGTCAACTTCATCTGCTCGTGATAGGAATATCGCCCCGGCCGTTGAACATGTCCCTGCAGATAGATCGTGTCCTGATTGTATTGGGCGATCGGGAAAATATGGATTTCATCTCCCTCCTGGATCTTGAACGAGGCAAGTTGGACTGGTGCGGAATTGTCAGGCGAAAGGTCCAGGCTCAACATGGTGCGCTTTTCGTGTGCTTCCAGTCGCTGCACCTCGACGTGCCGCAAAGCGGCCGCGGGCAGGATGCCTCCCGCAAGTTCGAGCGCATCCTCGACCGTTTCTTCGCCGTTCAGCTCATAAATCGCCGGCCGCCTCACCATTCCGGTCACCGTCACCTGCGGCCCCACCGGCGGCACCATCAGCGTGTCGCCGTTCTCCAGTTTTTTCGCGTCCGGTGATACACCGTGCAACAGCAGGTCGTACGTGTCGATCTCTTCGATCTCCAGCTTGCCGCGCAAGTGCTTTAGGGAGCGCAGAGACCCCCGCGGGGTCACTCCTCCCGCGCCCACAAGCGCGTTCAGCGCCGTCGAGAGCGAGCTGATGTCGTAAGCTCCGGGCTCTTCCACTTCACCGACGACGTAAATCCGAATCGTCCTCAGGCGAGACACCGACACATCGGTTGAAGTGTCGCGATACTGTGTCGAGATCGCTCTTTGCACCGCTTGTTGAACTTCGCCGAGCGATCTGCCGCTCACCAGCACCGGTCCTGCCTCGGGCAGCGTGACTCTCCCCTGCCGGTCAACGGTGCGCACCAGCTTCGTCGAAATGCCTCCCCAAAGATCTATGGTCAAGCTGTCGCCCGGGCCCACCACGTAATCCGGACCCACGGGCAGATCCATGGGGATGCTGCGGGGGTCGCGAAGACCGTCGCGGAAAACTTCCGTGCCAAATCGCTGCGGCGGACGATCCTGCGAGGGTGCCTGCACATACAGGTCGTACAAGGAGGGAATATCCGCATAAGGATTCGGCCGGCGGACTGGCATTCCCGCTGCCAGGGTGCGATCCGTCGCGAGTCGCGACTTCCGGCGCGAATAAGTTTCTCCCATCATGTCGGACTTCGTAGTTGCCGATCCGGCCGCTTGGTCGGGGGAACTCCCGGTCCCCAAACTCTGAATCGCACCCTGACGCATCTGGTCCATAAGAGCACTGCTCAGTGGATCGGAAGGCGTATTCCCAAAGGACTTGGAATCACCAGGCTGTTTCATCGAGCCGGAAACATTCATGAGCGAATTGATGCTGTCGCCTGAAGAGCTGAAAAGAGACCCGTCAGTACCGCCGCGTGTCTGCATGATTTGCGGAGATGTATTTAGCGGCTGCCCATCATTCGGATAAATTGGAGGCAGGTCTTTCTGAGGAACGTTTTCATCCGGGCTTGAAGTTGTGCGCCTCGAGCGAGAAGGCATTTCCTGTGCACAGTCCGTGGATTCATTCAAATCGCATGGCGCGGATTTCGCTTCGCTCGTCTCGGTCTTTTTTGCCTGAAGAGACTCGTTGTCCTCCTGGGCTTCAATCTGGACCTGCCGCCTTACCCGCTCTTTGAGGAGAAGTTCTTGTTCTTTCCCCAATTCGGAGTCCGGATTAAAGTTTGGGCGCAGATAGCCATATCGCTGGACAAGCCTGGTGGCGATCGAGCGAAAGGCCACATCGCTTGTCAGCCGGTCAAATACCGCGTTGTCGGTGAGATCTTCTTCGCTGACGACTTGGCCGTTGTCGCTTGCTTCCTTGGCAATCCAGCGCTTCAGTTCCACGAGCAAGCCCGGATCCTTGAGCAGAACTTCTTTGATCAGGGCCGGTGCCGCCGCAACGTAACTGAGGTTTTCTTTTTCGAGTTCAGACTGTCCGGCCTGCTGGCGCTGAATGGCCGGTGAGTTTTCAGGATTTCGTTTCTGGTCAGGTTGCTGCGCCACCAGGGGAAGACAAGAAGCGGAAATGAGAATCGCAGCGAAGATTCCCAAGCGGCAGAGAAGGCTTTTGGACCTGCAAGATCTGAGAATTGAATTACCTTGGACCATAAAATTGCGCTCCCGTTTCATTCCGATACAGCACCCTGACTCTCCGCCATATGGCGGACAGCGGTGAGCAACCCTTCTTCGGAGGACTCGATGTCGCCTGAATGAATGTCCACGGAGGCCCAGTAGCAAACGGTGTGGTTCTCGTGGGGCGCGACAGCGATAATGCGGAGTTCCGGGAAGTGGCGGAAGAGTGTGTCGCAAATGTTGGGCCGTTTGCCATGCTCTTCGGCGGTGACGACGAGGAGGTCGGGCGAGGACTTCTGCACGTGGTCGTGAATGTCGGCTTCTTCGGCCACTTCCCCGACGATTTCAATCCAGGGCTGCTCCGCAAGAGTTTCGAGCAGCAATTCGCGCATGAGCTTGGGTTTGTTCGCGACCAAGATTCTGAACGTTCTGACCATTGTGTCCTCTCTCGGCGAACCAGCGTTGGCGGACCAGTATTAATTGAATTGCGTAATTGAATAGGTTCAATATGGAATCAAAGAAGTGTCACAGGGGAAATCGGACGAGAGCGGAGCTCCGCAGCCCCGGAGAATGGACCGAATGGACTATAGGGCTTGATGCCAAACTGGCACCAGGGACCAAAAAAGGACTAACGGGGCAAGGCCCGGATGGCTCCCAGAGGACTAAGCGGCTTATTATGAACAACAGGTAAAAATGCGATCTTGGAATCCTGGGGCATTCAAAAATCGTCTAAGGAGTTGAAAGCTTTGGGCCTAGGCAGGAGGCGAGACAACCCCCGCCAGCCGTAAATGTTCTAACAAGTGTTGACAGACGGATTTAGTAACACTAGAGTAGGGTGGCCCGGTGGTTACTAAAGTCCTCGGAACATCCAACTTGCGGTGTGCGCCTTTCTAAATGGGGAGATTAGCTGTATGTCGTGTCCCAACACTTCGGCTAAATCCGTCGAAGCAAACGTATTCCTGGCCACAGAAAACCGCTTGCTGCGCGATACTCTGGCGCGGCTGCTCAGAAAGCAATCCGGAATCCGCGTGGCTGGAGTGGTCGCCAGTTCGGAAGACCTTTCCCAGCAGGTTCAGGAGTCTGCCTGTGGCATGGTGCTTACGGATTTTCCACCTGGTTCCGTCAACTTTTTGAAGCTGCGCGACTTGGACCTCACAAACTCGCATCTCAAAATCATCCTTATTGGCATGGAGGACGAACCGGATATCTTCATGCAAGCCATACGTTTGGGGGTCAGAGGATATGTCCTGAAAGACGCCTCCGCACTGGAAATTGTGGCGGCCATACGGCACGTTGGCCGAGGCGAGGCCATCTGTCCGCCCAATCTCTGTATGGTGTTGATCGAATATGTTTGGCGCCAGGAACAAGAGAATCCGGAGCCTTCTTATCCGGCGGGAGCAACCGCTGGCCGGTTGACGCACCGGCAAGTTCAACTGATGAACCTGGTTGCCAATGGCCTGTCGAATAAGGAAATTGCGGCAAGCTTGAACCTATCTCAGTACACGGTGAAGAATCACCTCCGCCGAGTCATGCGGCAAGTTGAAGCGAGAAACCGCTACGACGCCGTGGCTGCGATCAGGGCCAGTGGTTTAATAGCGGAAAAAAGAAGTGGCCCCGCCAGCGATTAGTCTCCGAGCAATAAACCCGATGCTCTAACCGCCGGCTCACCGCATAACAAATCAAATCGCTTGATACGAGACCAAGGCAGAGCGTTCTGGGACTGCGAGTGTGTGCTTTGCAGGAGTTACCCGCGCCGTCCGACGATAAGTTCCGGGCAGCCGACCATTCGTCCAGACAGACATTCGTCTTTCAATTTCTCCCATTCACATCTAGCGAAGTGACTCTTCCACTTCGGACAAACATCGCGCGAGATTCTAAGTGCTTTTCGCCCTCGACACGCCTGAGCCAAGCATCGCGCAGTCGCTTCCTAGCTAAATGTACAGCTGGACGCCGTAGTGTAGAGAGTTTGGATCGGTTGAGTTGCCGGATGTCAGCAAAACCTTCGCCTGAATCGGCGTCGCGAACTCAACGGCTCCGAAGTTATCGAAACCCGCAGCAGCGAAACGGCCGTCCTTTGCTGATTCGTATTAGAGCTCGCGGAAGCAGCCGAGTAGATCTCCGGCTCCATTGGCGTAAAGATCCACCTTGCCACAGGCCGTGGGCCTCATACACCAAAGTGCTCGTTCCATTCTGGTACGACTGAGTTTCTCTCCTTTGGTCACAGGGTATTTCAGCGAATCAGTGGATGCGCCAGCCGTTTACCGGCCCGCCGTGAAGGAATGTCTCCGGTGTCATCACGCCGTCTCGCTTGAAGACCAATCCATCCTTCATTACAAAGGTGACCGTTCGCAGCGCGTCGATATCTACGAGCGGATTGCCTTTGACCGCGATGAAGTCCGCGGGAAGACCAGCCTTGATCGGACCGCGCTTGTCATAAATATCCGATACCTTATACCCGTTGATGGTCATGATTTTAAGGATTTCCTTGTCGGGGACGCCAGCGGCCTTCCAGCTTTTCAAGAAGTTGATCGCCACCTGGCCGCGGGTCATGCCGGGGACGTAATAATCGGCGTCGGTTGAAAAAGCCATCTTGACTCCATTGGCGTAGGCGCTCTTGATGCCGGCGACGGTGTGGTCGAAGGCGGCCTGCGAGCCGCGATATTCGGTAAATGGTGTTTCCGTACCGGCACG
>Ga0210399_10003366_pt1 | contig 12477 bp, 9 predicted proteins | sample IncBWC14MmetaG_FD_150865 | JGI IMG/M metagenome (GOLD analysis project Ga0210399, IMG submission 150865) | Forest soil microbial communities from Barre Woods Harvard Forest LTER site, Petersham, Massachusetts, United States - Inc-BW-C-14-M | ecosystem: Environmental > Terrestrial > Soil >... | reverse complement strand
TGTGGACTGATCCGGCAGGTTCGCGGGATTGTTGAAGGCGCCAGTTTTGACGTTCACTGAAGAAGGATTGTCGCGAATCCGCTCCAACCGGATAACAGCGTTAGGATGCGGCTCCGGACAAGTGTTTTTGTTGAACTGAGCTGCCGTAAACAATGCGTTGACTGGAGTGGTAGTGGGAAAACTCGGTGTATTCTGGTAGATCATCTGCGGGACAGCTGCGTTGGTATTGGGATCAATAGCGGGGAGCGTGGGTAGCGGCGGCGTTGGCCCCATTGCCCCAACGCGAGTGCTGGAGCCCTGCATCAGCGCGGTCGTTGCTCCCCAATTCTTGTTGAGGGTGGCGCCGTCAAAGGACTGAGGCACGGGGTTGATGTTCCTTCCGGCATAGCCAAGGCCGAGAATTTCCAGCGTTACGTCCTTCCAAGTGCCACATGGGCTGCCATAAGATGTCTGGGCATCGATCTTGATGAAGCCTGTGACGATAGGAGTCCCGTAGGGGAAAGTGGACGGCGCGGGCGGTAACTGAGTAGGACCTTGCTGCCAGTAGCCGTCACCTCCGGTGATGTTGTTAAGGGCAGGATTGGTGGGGGAGACGAAGGCGCTACCCTGCGTATAATTTCCAGTTGCAACGACTCCAGCCGCACCAGAAGCTGCCAGTGGCAAGGGAATTGTCTTTGGCACCGCGGCGTTCATATTGACCAGCAGCTGCGTGATACTGGCATTGGCGGGGTCCCAATTCGCAACCGGCATAGCGAGCCACGCCAGGTTGAACGGAGGGGTGGCGCTGACACAGGGCAGGCTCGTAATGTCCGCAGCGGTATCCGAGAGCAGAATCTTCAAGCTAGCTTCGGAAAAGTAGCGCTCACCGAGCACGCCCGGGTTTGTGGTGTTTTCGCCGGCTATTGGTCGCCGAATGATGTCGATCGGCTGCGTTGCGCCATTGCCAAGCAGGGTGATTGTCAAGTTCAGAGGCTTCACACCGCTGCGCAGGTTGCCGTTGAATGAAGCTGAAATACTGGGCCAGCTCGGATTCTTCGGAGTGCCCAAGCAACTTGTTAGGCTTCCTTGCCCGAAACCGAGAGCCTGGTACGTGCCGCCGCCCTTGGTGATCTCGACGCTGCCAGGGTGCTGCGCAGTGGCAGACTCCGGATGCGTATTCGACAGGCAGTCGCGGAAGATGTCTTTAGCGGCCGTAACGGGACTGGCCAGCCAAAGCTGGGTGGTCGTCGTCTGCGTTGGCGTTGCGCCAGCTGGTCCGCCGCTATTCAGAAACAGATTGCCGTTGGTATGCACGCGCCCGCCGAAATTGAAATTGGGGCCGGGGAAGAAGCTCAGATCCGTTTCCGAATAAATGCCGAACTGGAAGAGGGGGATGCCGACCGTCTGCGTGGTTCGTACCAGTTTTGCTTCGCCGCCAGTGTTCGTGCGGGCCGCCACCGTCATCGTGTAGGTTGTTTCCAGCGCGGTCATGCCCTGAAAGGCGCTGGAACCTGATGTGATCTGCGCGAACTGAGGCAGTGGGTTGCCTTTTCCGTCCGTGGGAAAAGTGATGTTATAGGTGCTGTTGCCCAGCACGTCGACGTAGGAAACGCCGGAGCTTGACGGAAGCACCGGGGGAGTCGTGGCAATGGCATTTACTTGTGCTCCGGACGGGGCATAAGTTGTGCCGAACAGAGCGCCCAGATCAGCAGTGAGCTTCTCCATGCCCGATTCCGCGCCGTAGAAGGCGCGAATCTGGTCGCGGTCCATTCCGGACAGCCGTTGGCCTTCAGTGACCAGGAGCATGAAGCCTACTACCATCGCGGACATCAGCAACAGCAGAAGCATCGTGGTAATGAGCGCAATGCCTGATTGTTTTCGCATTGTTGTTTTCACCGGTCTCATCGTCAAGCTCCTCATTACTTGTAAGTATTGAAGTACGCCATGCTGCGAAGGGCGACTTGGGTCTTTAGGTTGGTGCGAATGTACTGGCCAGTGATTGCCGCAGTGGTGGTCGAACGCGCGCCTAAGTAAATGTTGACCGAGCGGATTTGGTTTTCATTGTCCCCGGTGGGGGCTGGCACGGCCGGGACCACGAACTGGTTGACCGGATTCGTGATGCCATCATCAAAGTTGTAAGCAAACTGGAGGTTTTCGAACGTCTCCGCCACTGGTTGCGGGGTATTAAAGTTGATGCCGCGCATCAGGCGGGGATGCTTCGGATCCGTGGTGGTATCCAGAAAGTAGGTGATCATCCAAATGCGGGTGCAATTGGTGGGAGGGTAGGTTCCAGTGAACGGTGGATTTTGAAGTTGTTTAATGGTCCCGGCGGTTTCGCTCGCGGTACGGCCGTTCAGGTTGAAAGCATCGCCGGCGGCAAAATTAAGAGTCTGGCCAGCAACGCTGGTGACGGTCTGCAACACGCCATTGGGACTGTTCGCGTTGTAAATCATGAGCAGGTCGCCTGGATTGACGGGAATGCCTGCCGCGCCCAGCGTCACGCAGGTAGCATCAAATGTGATGGAAGATCCATTCGCGGCTATCACTCCGGCCGGACAGGAAGCGCCATTAATCTGCTTGGCGTCCATGGCTAGCGTGTTATCGGCGTACATAATGGTGATGATGTCCGTTTGAGGACCGGAAGTCCCATCCGGGCTCGTGACCGTGGGACCCAAAGCGTTTCCCGGCTCAATCGCGGGCAGCATGGTATTGCAGCCCAAGTTTGCGGAGTTGGGACCGTTGAATTTCAGGCTCAGGACTGTAGGGGGTCGATTGACCCTGCCGCCGGTGTTGCAGGCCGCGGCATTCTGCGTGTTGGGTATGTTAATGCCGCCAGTTGGTATTCCCGTACCCGTCTGGATGAGATCTTGCACGATCAAGTTCAACCCCGCGCGCATGTTGTCGCTCATGTCCGAAGTTTGTGTGACGTTGGTGTTGGCCCTCGTGGAATCCCGGAACATCATCACCGCGGCCGCCAGCGCCACCATCGTGATGCCCATTCCTATGATTAATTCCACCATCGTGAAACCGGAGTTTTTCTTCATGAGCTGCTCCTCAATCCGCGATCAAGAGAATTGCGCGACATAGCTGACCAGGGTGTACTGCCGCGTCATCGATCCCACGGTGTATGTCATGGTGATGGTGATTTGCCGAAGCCCCGATTCGCCGGGAACGTCGATGATGGCGATCGTGCGTGTCATGTTCCTCAGGGACATCACAACGTCATCCCCAGTGCCCAGGATCTTGTCGGGACCCGGGCCCAATATCACCGTGTCTGGGTTTGCCGTGTCGTCATCAGAAGTGCCATAGAGCCCGTCTGGGCCCGCGGCGAGGAGCGGTTGCAGTCCTACTACAAAGACGCCGTCATTCACTCCGCCAGATCCCGTTACGTTGCGGATGTTTGTCCACGCCAGCAATTTTGCGTCGCGTGCCGCGAAAATTGTTTCCACGGCCTCTTCGGCCTTCTTTTCTGCGATGTAATCCAGTTGCGTCATGTTCGCTACCTGGATGCCCTGCGCATAGACCGCGGCCAGGGACAAGATTCCGAACGACAGAATCACGATGGCAATGATCGCTTCCAGAATCGTGAAGCCCGACTGTGAATTGCGGCGGCGAATGTTTTTCGTCATGGGATTCTCCCTATTCCTGCCACTGGCTTCCGTCCCAGTGGTATTCACGCACGCGGCCGGTGGATCCTAGGATTGTGATAGCCCGGGCTGTCGAGGCCCGCCCAGGAATACCCAGGAAGACCGTTCCATTGACCAGCGTGTTTCCGCCATCGATAAAAGACCCGTTGGTAGTGAATTTCATAATCGGCGGCCCGCCGGAGAGCCCCTCAAAGTACACCGCCGCGCCATTTCCAAACGCCATTGGCGTGTCGGGGATCGAGGCGTACGTTATAAATTGCGCTCCACCTTCAAAGCTGTAAGTCGTTGGCAGCGGGGCAGTGCCGGTTAGCCAAATCTCGGTGATCCTGATTTGGTTGTTCCCCACGAATTCCACTTGGACCTGCCGGCGATGCGCAATGGCTTGTTCGCGCGCGGAGCGCAACCTATAGAGCAGCTGGTCCATCGCCGAATTGGCCTTAAAATTCGGCAGGATGCTGCCGTAGTTCATGATCGCCATCGCCAGAATGATCGAGATAATGGCGAGTGCGGTGAGGATCTCCAGCAAGGAGAATCCTTTTTGAGAGCGGTACGAGTACTGTTTCATTCGTGTACTCCAAGTGTGCAGCCCAGTCGGAGCGCGCCCCGGGCACCCTTAGAACAGCACGTTCGCACCCAACGGTTTTTGGGGCGTAAGCTATTAAAAGTAGACAGGTTAAGTAAAGCACCGGTAAGGAAGGTCTGAGGCCCAACTGTAACAAAATGTTACAAACCACGCCCTCAACCCGCTGATTCTTGGACCCTGCGTCAGCTGCTGAGGCCTATAAGTGTAAGGGAGCGGCGTCGGAGCACAATCCCGCCAATTCTGCTACGCAGTCAGCGGGTCCTTGCACGACGAACCGGCGATGGTAAAGCAGCAGAGCGCGCAATCCGGCGAGTTCCTCGCCTCCTCCCGCTCTTCCTGGTCCGCCGTGCAAACAGCTGGGCACCACATTGCCGTGCCCGGTGTGCTGACTGCCCACAGCGGAATTAACGGCCAGCACTCTTCCGTGGAGATCGCCTATCCCGAGAATTGTTTCGCGCAGAAAACTTGCATCATTGGAAAAGACCGAGGCCACTAGTGAACCTAATCCTCGGCGCGTGACCGCGATGAGTTCTTCCAAACCTTCATAGGCTATCAGCGTCGCCACAGGACCAAAAACCTCGACGTCATTCACGTATTTTGCATCGAGTCGACCCTTGCAGTTGAGAAGCGTCGGCTGAACGAAGGCAGATTTTTGCGAATCGGCATCGATCGGCTGAAAATTCTTGTCACCTCCGAACAGCACCTCACAGTCTTCCTTTAGCTTAGCCAGCCCTTCCAGACAGGAGGATTGCTGGGCCTTGTTAACCACCGGTCCCATCTTTGACTCCGGGTTCCTGGGATTCCCGACTTTGACGGCGCTCAAACGCTCCGCGACCGCATCGCCAAAAGCTTTCAGTTGTTGACGAGGCACCAGCACACGCCGGATGGCCGTGCATTTCTGCCCGGCTTTGAGGGTCATCTCGCGCACTACTTCTTTCGCGAGGAGGTCAAACAAATCTGTCCCGGAAGCGCAATCAGGGCCAAGAATTGCTGAATTTATGCTGTCGGCTTCGATGTTTACCCGCACCGATCGCCGCAGAACGTTCGCATTCGAGCGAATGCGCGCCGCGGTTTCTGCCGAGCCCGTGAACGAAACGATGTCCTCTTCTCGAACGTGGTTCAGCAGTTCGCGAGCCGAACCGCAAATGATGGAAATCGCGCCGGGCGGCAAGAGATTCGCCTTCACGATATCCTCCACCATCCGGTGCGTCAGCCAAGCTGTGGCAGAAGCCGGCTTAACCACAACTGGGACGCCCGAGAGCAGCGCCGCCGCAGCTTTTTCGCAGAAACCCCAAGCCGGGAAATTGAATGCATTGATGAACACCGCGGCGCCCTTTGACGGCGCCAAAAAATGCTGCCCTATGAACACGCCGGTCTTGGCGAGTGGAATTTGGGCGCCTTCCTTTAGCATTTTCCCTTCCGCCAGCGTCTTTCCAAGTTTGGCGTAGTACTTCATGGTGTAAATTGCGCCATCCACGTCGAAGGAAGCATCGGCCTGGTTTGCTCCCAAATTCAGAAGTGAGATCCGAAAATACTCGTCGCGATTTGCCGTCAGCACATCTGCAATCTTGGCCAGGAGTTCCGCGCGATGGGCGTAGCTAAGTTGCCGGACCGCGGGCCCGCCCTGCGTGCGTGCAAAGCTAAGGGCACATTCAAGATCAACGCCATGCGAAGAAATGTTCGCCAGTTCATCTCCGGTAACTGGATCGATGAGCACTTCGCCCAGACCGGCGCCTTCGCGCCACTCACCCCGCACGTAGTTCGGCAACTTCATCGGTGAACCTCCATTGATATCCACATATTAGACTGAAAACAACATTAGAGACTGAAAGTTGAATGCGGAGGCCCCATTGCGAATGGAGAATAATACTGCATATCTCGGTTGATTGGAACCGCATCCCCGAGGTACCCTAGCCCAGAAAGCTATCGCATAACACTAAGAATATAAGTGGGTTAAGTTAAATCTGCCCCCAATAGTGCGACTTGAGGGGTGCCGCAAACCATCTCCCACTTCCACTCTTGACCATGAATGGATGATATGTATTATAATGCATGCTCGTTCTGGGGACCCATGAGCACACCGGCCAGCACCAATTCCAAAATCGCACCTCTCCCCCGCTCCACGCCAATTCCCGATGGGGATTTCCTGCTTTTTCTCGGCAAGCGCGTTCGTCACCTTCGCAATCTCCGCGGTATGACCCGCAAGGCCGTAGCGCGCGAATCGGATGTGTCGGAACGTCACCTGGCACAGCTTGAAGCTGGCGAAGGAAACGTCTCGATCGTTCTGCTGCGTAGAATTGCTGCCGCTCTTCATGTTTCTCTAGTCGAATTATTCGCCCCCGAAGTCGAAGAGCCCTCCGAAAAATTGATGATCCAGCGATTCCTCGAGCGTCTTCCCAACCACCGCCTTGAAGATGTGGTCTTCCGTTTAATGCGAGACTTCAGCCCGGGAGAGAAGGTGCGCCGCAAGCGTATCGCTCTCATTGGGCTCCGGGGAGCCGGCAAGTCTACGCTGGGTTCGAGGCTGGCGTTGGAACTGCGCGTCCCCTTCATCGAACTGGACGGAGAAATCGAGAAGGATACGGGAATGCCTCTCGGAGAAATTTTCTCGCTCTATGGTCAATCCGGCTATCGGGCGATCGAGCGCCGCACTCTCACCAGAGTGCTCTCGGAGCAGGTGTGCGCCGTGGTGTCCGTTGGCGGAGGGGTGGTATCCGAAAAAGATACTTTTGATTACCTGCTGTCCCACTGCTACACCATTTGGATCAAGGCGCAGCCGGAAGAGCACATGTCCCGCGTACTGGAGCAAGGAGATTTTCGCGCCATGGCCGGCAACGACCAGGCGATGGAAGATCTGCGCCGCATACTCGAGGCTCGCGAACCTCTATACCGGCAAGCAGATCTGGAATTAGACACCTCGGGCAGTTCGGTGGAAGAGAGCTTTTCCAGATTGAAAACAGTATTACAGGCGAATTTGCAGTAGGAGGGATCTCGTGGACGTAGTCGCAACTCAAGAATCCAAGCCGCAATTGGAGGCGGTCAATTTCCAGACCGATCCTTCGCGATACAAACATTGGCGTCTTTCCTTTGACGCTCCGGTGGCGACGTTGACTATGGATGTTGCTGAGGACGGTGGCCTCCGCCCAGGCTACAAACTGAAATTGAATTCCTACGACCTCGGCGTGGATATCGAACTGCACGATGCCCTGCAACGCATACGTTTCGAACACCCGGAAATTCGTTCAGTGATCATTACTAGCGCGAAGAATCGCATTTTTTGCTCCGGCGCCAACATTTATATGCTCGGCCTCTCTTCGCACGCGTGGAAAGTCAATTTCTGCAAATTCACGAATGAAACTCGGAATGGCATTGAGGATGCGAGCGCGCATTCAGGATTGAAGTTTCTCGCTGCCTGCAATGGAACGACAGCCGGAGGCGGTTACGAACTCGCACTCGCCTGCGATGAAATCATTCTCGTCGACGACCGCTCTTCGGCAGTTAGTCTGCCTGAGTTGCCTTTGCTTGGCGTACTTCCCGGTACGGGCGGACTCACTCGTGTGACCGACAAACGTAAAGTGCGGCGAGACCATGCCGACATGTTCTGTACGAATCCAGATGGCGTTCGGGGCCAAAGAGCAAAGGATTGGCGCTTGGTCGACGACGTCGTCAAGACACAGCAATTTTCCGAGCACATCAAGCAGCGCGCGCTGAAACTTGCGGAGCGCAGCGATCGACCGGCCGGTGCCACGGGCACAACTCTAACTACTCTGAACCGGACGCTCGATGAAGCCGGCTTGCACTACGGATTTGTCGACGTGCAATGCGATCGCGAGGCTCGCACGGCAACCATTGCGGTCCATGCCCCGGAGTCCGTTGGCGAAGATAACTTGGAAAAGGCCATGGCTTCAGGCGCGAATTGGTGGCCACTGCAAATGGCGCGAGAGCTGGATGATGCCATTCTGACCTTGCGCGCCAGCGAGTTGGATTTGGGCTTGTGGATTTTCAAAACCGCTGGAAATCCCGAGGCCGTCCTCAAGACCGACGAATTCATTTTGAAGAATCAACAGAATTGGTTTGTTCGCGAAGTTTTGGGAATGATGCGACGCACATTTGCCCGCATCGACGTCACCTCCCGCTCGATTTATGCAATCGTCGAACCAAGGTCTTGCTTTGTCGGCACGCTTCTTGAGTTGGCGCTTGCTGCCGACCGCGTCTACATGCGCGATACGCAGGAAGCCGGGAGTATCGCGAGTATGACACTTTCGAAAATGAATTTCGGGCCGCTCCAGATGGTGAGCAAACTTTCGCGGCTCGCAGCCCGCTTTTACGGGGATGAGTCGCAAATAAACGCCTTGCGCGGCACGATTGGAAAAGCGCTTTCCGCGCGCGCCGCGCTTGACGCCGGGCTAGTTACCGCGGCCCCCGACGATCTCGACTGGGAAGACGAAATTCGCCAGGCCATCGAGTCGCGTGCCGCGCAATCGCCGGACGCTCTGACGGGACTTGAAGCAAATCTAAGATTTGGTCCAGCGGAGACGCTCGAAACGCGCATCTTCGGCCGCCTTTCCGCCTGGCAAAACTGGATCTTCATCCGCCCGAACGCCGTCGGCGCCAGCGGAGCGCTCAAGGTGTACGGAACAGGTGCGCCTGTCAAATTTAATTGGGAAAGAGTTTAGTGAGCGGAATCGAGTCCGTAGTACTGAGGAGATTGCCATGATCAATTACACGGAAAAAATTCCTAACAATGTCGATTTGGGTAGAGACCGTGTTTTGCAGCGGGCCCTCGAGCATTGGCAGCCCGCCTATATGGGCTGGTGGTATGACATGGGGCCAAACGAGAGCCACAACTACGAAATCTACCTGCGAACTGCCATCAGCGTGGAAGCCGATGGCTGGGCGCAGTTCGGCTACGTCAAAATGCCGGATTACCGCTGGGGCATTTTCTTGCAGCCGCGCGACGAGAGGCGCGAAGTGAATTTTGGCATTCACAAAGGGCAACCGGCCTGGCAAGAAGTTCCCGGCGAGTACCGCTCCACTTTGCGCCGTGTGATCGTCACACAGGGCGATACCGAGCCGGCCTCCGTGGAACAGCAGCGCATGCTGGGATCCTCTTGCCCTTCGATGTACGATTTGCGAAACATTTTTCAGGTCAATGTCGAAGAAGGACGCCATCTCTGGGCCATGGTGTACTTGCTCCACCGCTACTTCGGCCGCGACGGCCGCGAGGAAGCTGAATCGCTTCTCGCGCGGCGCTCCGGAGACGCCGATAATCCGCGCATTCTTGGCGCTTTCAACGAGCCGACACCGGATTGGCTGGCCTTCTATATGTTTACTTTTTTCACCGACCGTGATGGCAAATTCCAACTCTGCGCTCTCGCCGAATCCGGTTTTGATCCGCTGGCCCGCACTTGCCGCTTCATGCTCACCGAAGAGGCTCATCATATGTTTGTCGGCGAGACTGGAGTTGGCCGCATCATTCAGCGGACTTGCGAAGTGATGAAGGAGCACAAAGTCGAAGACCCCTCGGATGTGCGCGGGCTTGGCGTGATTGACCTGCAAACAATACAAAGGTATTTGAACTTTCACTACAGCGTCACCCTCGACCTCTACGGCTCGGATGTCTCTTCGAACGCCGCGAATTATTACACCAGCGGACTGAAAGGGCGCTTCCGCGAAACCAAGTTGGAAGACGATCATGTGCTGGCGGAAGCGGAATACCCGGTTTCCGAAGTCGTGGGTGGAAAAATCCTCAAGAAGAACGTGCCGGCGTTGACAGCGTTGAACGAACGCTTGCGTGATGACTATATCGAAGAGATTGCTGATGGAGTTGGTCGCTGGCAGCGGGTGATTGATAATGCGGGCATCCCGTTCCGGCTGACCTTGCCCCACAAGGGCTTTCACCGCGCCATCGGCAATTTCGCGGGTCACTTGATAAGTCCTGAAGGAGAAGTTTTAAGCGAAGAGGCTTGGAAGAATCACGAATTCGAATGGCTCCCGAGTTCCAAGGACTATGCCTATGTGCAGTCCCTGATGAGCGGACGAGTCGTGGAGCCGGGCAAGTTTGCCAATTGGATTGCTCCGCCGGCGCGCGGCATTAACAATCAACCTCTCAACTTTGAATACGTCCGATTCAACTAGCGCTCCACTGACAAAACGTAAATCTCGAATAAGGACGGCATCTTTGGAACCGGTCATTGACATTCACATCCACATCATGCCGGACCGCATGATGAAAGCGTCCGCGCTGGAACTGATCAAACACGGTCGCAAGGACTACGCCGATGTCGAGAAATACTCCGCCGACCCAAATGCATTCCTCGCCTTTCTGGACACCATCGGAGTCGAACGCGCGGGGCTGATCAACTACGTTGCCCCGGCGATCATCGGTCTTACGCCGGAAGTAAATGATTGGAATGCGAAGTACTGCAGCGCCGCGCCCGATCGCCTGATCGCGTTCGGGGGCGTACACCCTGGCTCCGTTCCCGATGCCGCCGTGGAAGTGGACCGCATCGCCAGGCTTGGCATACGCGCCATCAAAATCCACCCCTCTCATCAGGCGTTGTCTCCCAACGATTACATGCACGGCAACCTTGGCCTGGCGGCGATCTACGAACGAGCGCAAGCGCACGGCATGCCCGTCATGATTCACACGGGGACTTCGATTTTCCCTGGCGCGAGAAATCTGCATGCGCAGCCATTGCTCTGCGATGATATTTGCATCGACTATCCCAATCTCGTGGTCATTCTCGCGCATGGCGGCAGGCCGCTGTGGATGAACGAAGCGTTTTTCCTTGCTCGCCGCCACAAAAACATGTTCATGGATATTTCCGGAATCCCGCCACAGAAGCTGCTGGAATATTTTCCGCGTATCGAGGATATAGCGGACAAAGTTCTGTGGGGCACGGACTGGCCCAGCCCCGGCGTCTCTGACATGCGGGCCAATATCGAGAAGTTTAACGCGGGGCCGCTGCAAGCTACCACGAAGCGCAAAATCCTATACGACAATGCGGCGCGGCTGTTCCCGCGATAACGTATTCGAACGTGGCAAGCGGTGTGCGCCGGGAGTCTACGGAATGAGAGAGTAGGGAAAGCTATCGCATGAATAACATTTGGGGATATCGACAGCCGGCTCCTGGAACTCAGCCAAAGCATCTTCATCCGCCTTATGTCTCTTCCATCTCGCGCGCTCCGTCGCAGCCGCTGGTGCAAATTCCGCACACACTCACGGAAGTGACCGGGCCTTCTTTTGGAAAAGAGTTCGTTGATGTGAAGGCTTGCGATCTTACGCGGCAGCATGCCGGCGAGCCGCTCGGCGAACGAATTGTCGTCAGCGGGCGCGTACTGGATGAGGACGCGCGGCCAATTAGGCATACGCTCGTCGAAGTTTGGCAGGCCAACGCCGCAGGCCGTTATCAGCATAAGGTTGACCAGCACGACGCACCGTTGGATCCGAATTTTACCGGGTGCGGGCACGCACTCACGGATGACGAAGGCCGCTATCGCTTCGTCACCATCCGGCCCGGCGCGTATCCGTGGCGGAATCACTACAACGCCTGGCGTCCGGCGCATATTCACTTTTCGCTTTTCGGGCCGGCGTTTGCCACTCGGCTCGTCACGCAAATGTATTTTCCCGGGGATGCGTTGCTACCTTACGATCCGATTTTCAATTGCACCGCGGATGAACAAGCCCGCAACCGGCTGATCTCTGTTTTTGATTGGGCCAGCACCATCCCCGACCAAGCGCTGGGCTTTCATTTCGACATTATTCTCAACGGCCGCGAAGCCACGCCGATGGAGAAATGAAATGAAGCTTTACGCAACTACGTCACAAACCGTAGGCCCATTCTTCACGATTGGCCTCTCCCGGCTGGAAAAAACTGTCCTGGCGGGTCCCACCGTCTCCGGCGGGAAAATTACGATTGCGGGCCGCGTGATTGACGGCGACGGCAAGCCAGTCCCTGACGCCATGCTGGAAATCTGGCAAGCAAATAGCCTCGGCAAATACGCGCATCCGGAAGACGACCAGAGCAAGCCACTCGAGCCGAGCTTTCAAGGCTTCGGCCGAGTCGGCGTCGATGAAAATGGCAAATTCCGGTTCGCGACGATAAAACCGGGTCCGGTGCCAGGTCCTGGAGGAAAAATGCAGGCGCCGCACATTGCCGTCTCGGTGTTCGCGCGGGGATTGCTCTTGCGGCTGGTTACGCGGATTTATTTCCCGGACGAAGCAGCGAACGCGGACGACATTGTTCTGAATCTTGTCGAGCCGGG
>Ga0210399_10003364_pt1 | contig 12480 bp, 16 predicted proteins | sample IncBWC14MmetaG_FD_150865 | JGI IMG/M metagenome (GOLD analysis project Ga0210399, IMG submission 150865) | Forest soil microbial communities from Barre Woods Harvard Forest LTER site, Petersham, Massachusetts, United States - Inc-BW-C-14-M | ecosystem: Environmental > Terrestrial > Soil >... | reverse complement strand
CGACCGGTGCTGATCGTGGGCGATTCGGTGGGCAGCGCCATGAACGTGATCCCGGCGCTCGGCGTCTATGCGGCGATGATGCGGCGCGCGGGCAAGACGGCGCTCGACTATCCCGGCGGCGGCGGCCGGGTGGCGCAGGCGGTCGACGCCGACCTTCTGGCGCGCGCCATCGCCTGGTCGGGCGAGTCGGAGAAGGCGAAGAACGAGATCTTCAATGTCACCAACGGCGACGTGTTCGTGTGGCCGAACGTGTGGCCGGCCATCGCCGATGCGCTGGGCTTCGAAGCGGGCGTTCACGTGCCGCTTCGGCTCGACACCCAGATCCGCCTGCGCGAGGACGACTGGGCCGCGATCCGCACGGCGCATGGGCTCAAGTCGGGCACTTTGAAGGAATTCGTCGGGCTCTCCTTCGAATATGCCGATTACACGATGGGTTATGGCCGTGACACGCCGGGGCCGGCGGCCCTGGTCTCGACCATCAAGCTGATGCAGGCAGGCTTCCACGAGGTGATGGATACCGAGGCGATGTTCCGGAAGTGCTTTGCCGAGATGCAGGCCAAGAGGCTGCTGCCGCCGCGCTGACGCCTTCCGGTGCCGCACCGGGCTCGCCGCAATCACGCAACCGTAACGCAATTGCTCTTTGCTCCCTCCGGGGCCCGACGAATGGGTCGGCGTGTCTGTCCGTCCAACCGCCGCCGGCCGCGACAGCGCAATGGGGGAACTGCGGATGAGCGTCGAAAAGGACCGCCAGAATCTCGAGGATCGCGTCCAGGAGGAACTGGCCGACAGCCTCGACGAGGAGTTCGAGCTGGAGCTCGGCGACGACCTTATGGCAGCGCCGGGCAGGAGCCGATCATAGGCCGCCAGAGTTGTACTTGTCCTGTCGCCTTCGCCCTGCGTTTCTGCAGATCACCGCAACAATTGACGGCATCCGGCTGCCGCCTCGCCCCGCAGCCGACCCAGGTTCCGCGCGTCGGAGTCGAACGATAGTTTCGGCGACCGCTGCGGCGACAGCGCAGGATCGTATCAATTGTTGCGACGGAAGAATCGGACGGGCCGCGAAACCTGTCCTTGTCGAACACGCGACATCAAGGAGTATAGTGGAGGGCCGCTGCACAACCGACGGGGGTCGCAATGATGCGCTGGGCATCCAGGATCACTACCGCGCATATCGGTGTGATCCTGCAAGCCGTCATGATCACAGTCCTGAGCCTGAGTCTCGTCATCGCCTGGTCGAGCTGGCAGGCCGAGACGGGCAAGCAGCAGACCGACGCCACGTTGCGCTACTTCGACAGGCTGATGACGCGCGACTACATCCAGTATCTGTGGGAGATCCAGGAATTCACCCTGTGTTTCGAGCGCGCCGCGAAGAACCATCTCTCCTATTCCCGCTTCGACACGGTGCGCCGCCAGGACGGGGCCTACAAGACAGCCGCGCTCTGGTGGGACATGGTCGAGAACGACCAGAAGGAACTCGCGGGCTGCGGCAAGCCCGTGCAGATCGAAGAAAAGCTGATGGTCGTCTACGGCCGCCTCGAGGCGCTCGCTTCGTGCGCCAAGCAGCGGCTGTGCAGCTTCGGCCGGATGGTCGATATGATCGAGGCGTTCGACTACATCACCCTGCTGTCGATCTCGAACTACCTGCTGCTGACGCGCGACCGCGACCGCAGGATCTCCCGCGAATGGTACATGTCGGGCGCCCTGGTCGACCTGGTCGAGGTCGTCGAAAGATACGTGTTCGAAGGCCGCAGCAGCGCGATGGTCTACGCCAACCTGCTCGACCACAACGGATCGCAGCTCGAGAACTCGCCTATCCTGCGGCCGTCGGAGATCGAGGCCATCCGCAACAAGCGCACGCGCTGCGACCAGTCGGCAGACGCATCGTCCGACGATTGGCCACGCTGCCTGTCGCCCGAACGGCGACGGCAGCCATGACCATCATCGGCGGGAAGACCGCAGGGCGAGCGCCGGCAACCAAAAAGCGGGCCCGGACCGCGCGATCCGAAGATCGAGCAGTCCGGGCCCTTGGACGCCCCCTCTATCCCTGGCGTGCTACTTGAGACTGTCCGAAATCCGCCTCAGTCCGCTCTCGGTGCCGTTCTCCAGGTCGCCGACTCGGGCCGCGCGCTCGGCCCACTGCCTCAGCTGCGGCGGCATCTCGTAGCCCAGTATCGACTCGGGCAGCCTGAGCTGCAGGTTGCCCGTCACGGCCAGCCAGGCCATCCCCAGAAAACCCAGCTTGAACGCCCATCCGAGCAGAAAACGCATCGACACCGACATCCCGTTTGCGAGGCCGATGATAGTTTCACAGGCTCCGACACGACAGCGGCGGATCGTATCAATTGTTGTGCAGAGGGTGTGCGCGCCCGGCGAAACTGGCGCGGACATGGTCGGCGAGATCACGCACGGCGGGGCTCTGGCCCGGTGGGGCGTAGAGATTGATGCGGAATTCCGGCAACGGCGGCAGGCGCGCCTCGCGGGCGCCTTTACCCTCGAAGATCTCGAAGCGCTCCGGCACCGAGGAGCGCAGCAGCGGCGCCACGGCGAGCCCCGCCTCGAGGACGGCATAGACCGGCTCCATGCGGCTCACCTCGCAGACCGCGCGCCAGTCGCGCCGCGCCTTGCCCAGCGCCTCCACCGCGACCGGCCGGAACACGCAGGTCGGCGCGCCCAGAGAGACCGGCAGCGGGTCCTTCAAATGGGCATCGCCGCCCGGCACGCCGACCCAGACCAGCCGGTCGGTGCGCAGCGTCTCGCCGTGGCGGCCGCACTCGGTCTCGGTGGTGAGCGCCAGATCGACGCCGCCCGACCTGAGCTGCTCGCGCACCACTTTTGAATCTTCGCAGACCAGGCTGACCCGCACCCGGGGCTGCGCCTTGGCGAAGCGGCGCAGGATGGGCGGCACGAAGCCCGCGATGATGTCGTAGGGCACGCCGAGGCGAACCTCGCCTTCGAACGACGGCGTGCGCATCGACGACCAGACTTCGTCGTTGAGCGCGAGCAGCCGGCGCGCCTGGGCCAACAACCGCTCGCCGGCCGGGCCCAGCACCAGCCGCCGCCCCACGCGCTCGAATAGCCGGCAGTCGAGCGCCTCCTCCAGCCGCTTGATCTGCTGGCTGGCAGCCGCCTGGCTGACCCCGAGCGCCGCGGCGGCGCGCGTGACGCCGCCCGCCTCGACGACGGCGAGGAAGGCGCGCAGCAGGGCGATGTCGAGGTCTTTGCGCATTACATCGATCATAACAGACCGTGAACGATCATATCCAAAACATTCGTTTTTATTATTTGTCGTTCGCGCCTATCGTTACGCCATGACCACAAAAATCTCCGGCCTCTGGCTGCCGCTGGTGACGCCATTCAAGGACGGCGCCGTCGACTTTTCGAGCTACGAACGCTTGATCGAACACTATATCGCCCAGAGCGTGGATGGGCTGTTCCCGCTCGGCACGACGGGCGAGGCGCCGGCGCTGGATGACGACGAAATCGACGAATTGGTCGAGCGCACCGTGGCCAAGGTCGCCGGCCGCGTGCCGGTGTTCGTGGGCGTGGGCGGCAACGCCACGCACAAGGTCGCGAAGATGCTGGAGCGGCTGGACCGCTTCGCCTTCGAGGGCATCGTCTCGGTCTGCCCCTACTACAACCGGCCCAGCCAGGATGGATTGATCGCCCACTTCCGCGCCGTCGCCGCGGCGACCGATCGCTGCGTGCTGATCTACAACATCCCCTACCGGACGGCGGTCAATCTTTCGAACGACTCGTTGCTCGAGCTTGCCGAGGTATCGAACATCGTGGGCGTCAAGGACAGTTCGGGCAGCATCGCGCAGTCGCTCGAGTTGCTGGCGCGCAAGCCGGTTGATTTTTCCGTATTGACCGGCGAGGACGCGCTGTTCTTCACCATGATGGCGAACGGCGCCGATGGCGGCATCCTGGCGTCGAGCCATCTCATGACCGGGGGCTTCGTCGAAGTCGGACGGCGGTTCGCGGCCAACGACGTGGCCGGCGCGCGCGCCGCGTGGGCGCCGCTTGCGTCCTTCGTGCCGCTGCTGTTCGCCGAAGCCAATCCGATGCCGATCAAGTACCTGCTGTGGCGCCAGGGGCTGATCGCCTCGCCCGAATGCCGCCTGCCGCTGACAAAGATTTCCGATGCGCTCGCCCGTCGTCTCGACGCCGCGACAGCCGAGCGACTCGCAGCCTAGGCGCGCGACTTGAGCAGATCCCGAATTTCCGTCAGCAGCTCCTGCTCCTTGGTCGGCGGCGCGGGCGGCGGTGGGGCGGCCTGCTCCTGGGCAAACAGGCGGTTCATGCCCTTGATCACCAGGAACAGGATCCAGGCGATGATCAGGAAGTTGACGGTGACGGTGATGAAGCTGCCGTAGCCCAGGGCGGCGCCGGCCTTCTTGGCGGCGTCGTAGGTCGGCGCCTGGCTCGCCGCGGGCGTCAGGCCGATGAAGTAGTTGGTGAAATCGAGCCCGCCGAAGATGCGGCCGATGATCGGCATCATGATGTCGTTGACCATCGAATCGATGATCTTGCCGAAGGCGGCGCCAATGATGACGCCGATGGCAAGATCGACCACGCTGCCGCGCATCGCAAACTTCTTGAACTCCTGGAGCATTTTGCCCTCCATGGTTGTCAGGATACCCGCAGCCAGACCAGCAAAGCAGAAACCGTGACCACCGAGAAGGCCGTGGAAAGCAGAACCGAGGCCGTATTCTGCTCGACCGAGATGTCGAACTGCTTGGCCAGCACGAAGGCGTTGGCGGCCGTCGGCAGGGCGGCCATCAGGAGCGCGACCCGGCCCGCCACCGATCCGAGGTCGATGAACCAGGGCAGGATCAGCGCCGCCAGGAGCGGCTGCAGCAGAAGCTTGATAAGGGTGGCAAGGCCCGCTTCGGCGAGACCGTGCTTGACCGACTTGTCCGACAGGAACAGCCCGATGGCGAACAGCGCGCATGGCGCTGCCGCCGCGCCCAAAAGGTCGAGCCACTTCTCGATCGGCGTCGGAATCGGCAGGCCGGTGGCCGAAACCACGATGCCCAAGGCGATCGACATCGGCAGCGGGTTGCGCGCCACCTTGAAGGCGGCCCGCAGGAAGGTTTTTAGCGGCCCGTGGCCGGCCGCGACCTCGACCTCGATCAGCATGACGCCGAACACCATGGACACGATCGAAGTCACGATGACCGCCAGCATGGCGGGCGGCAGGCCCGCCTCGCCGAAAGCCGCCAGGCAGAGCGGCACGCCCATGTAGCCGACATTGCCCCAGGAGGCGGCGATACCCTGCAGGCTCATGGCCGCAAGCCCGGCTTTGCGGGTTCCCGGTGAGACCAGCCGGGTCGAGGCCATGCCGACGGCGAAGGTCGCGACCACGGCGGCGCCAAAGCCCAGCATCAGGGCTGGGTCGAGCACGGCGGCGACCGGAGTCCGCGCCAGGGTGCCGAAGAACAGCACCGGCAGGGCGAAGTAGCTGACGAAGGCGTTCAGTGCCGTGGTCGCCTCGCCGCCCAGGATGCGCCAGCGGCCGGCCAGGTAGCCCGCCAGGATGACCCCGAAGATCGGGAGGGCGACGTTGAGGATGGCCTGCACGGCGCTGAGAAAGCTGCGATTTCAGTTCCCGTAAACGATTAAGAATTTGACATAAATGGCATAAATACCATAACATTTTACCGCTATATCGAGGCCGCACCGTCCCCCCATCGCAAGCGGCCCGGGAGAAAGTTCCAATGCGTCTTTTGATCGCCAGCATGGCGGCCCTGGCCGCGGTCGCCTTTGCCGCCCCGTCCTTTGCCCAAACCGAAGAGCCCGCCACGACGCCCGCGCCAGCTCCTGTCCCGGCGACCAAGGCGAAGCCCGGCACGACCGCCTACTGCCAGACGCTGAAAAGCAGCAGCTCGCGCAGCGCCTGCATGAAGAAGCTTCATGCCCAGGCCACGCCCAAGGCCGCCCCGACCACCAAGAAGAAGACCAAGAAGACCACGACCGCGGCGACCCAGCCCGAGGTCGGCCAGCTCGCCCCGCCGTCGGCCGCCTCTTCGCCGGCGCCCGCGCCGGCCCCGAGCGGCGGCACCGTCGCTGTCCCGCCGCTGCCGCAGAAGACGATCTGACGTCATCCCGACCGAGGGCCGCAGGCCCCCGAGCGGAAGGACCTCCTCAAGCATGACGAGGCCCCTCGACTACGCTTCGCTCCGCTCGGGGTGACGGTGTACCGTCACTCTCCCAACCAGGGAGAGCGACATGGCGCAATCCGCAGCGCTGATTTCGACCGAGGAACTCGCGCGCCGCATGGGCGCGCCGGCGCTTCGCATCTTCGACTGCACGACCTATCTGCGGCCGCGTCCCGAAGGTGGCTACGACGCCGAAAGCGGGCGCGCTAATTACGACAAGGGTCACGTCCCGGGCGCAGCCTTTCTCGATCTAGGGGCTGAGTTCTCCGACCCGCGGTCCAAGCTCCGCTTCACCCTGCCGCCGCTCGACCAGCTCACCAAGGCGTTCGCCGCCAAGGGCATCGGCCACGGCACCTTTGTAGTGCTCTACAGCCACGCCACGCCGACCTGGGCGACGCGCCTCTGGTGGATGCTGCGCGCCGTGGGCTTCGACGACGCCGCGATCCTCGACGGCGGGCTCGACATGTGGAAAGCGGAGAACCGCCCGCTCTCGACCGAGGCCACGATCTATCCGCCGGCCACGCTCACCTTGCGCGGTCGGCCCGAGATCTTCGTCGATAAGGAGGCTATCAAGACTGCGATCGGCAAGACCGATACGCTGACCTTGAATGCGCTGAGCCACGATCAGCACAAGGGCACGGGCGGCGTCGCCTATGGCCGCGCCGGCCGCATCGCGGGCTCGTCCTGCGTGCCGGCGGCGAGCCTGTTCGGGCCCGACAAGACCCTGAAGCCGATGGCCGAGCTACGCGCCGCCTTCGAGGGTGTGGGTGCCGCGCCCGACAAGCGGGTGCTGGTCTATTGTGGCGGCGGCATCGCGGCCACGCTCGATGCGTTTGTGCTGACCGCCCTGCTCGGCCACAAGAACGTCTCGGTGTATGACAACTCCATGCAGGAATGGTCGAACGATGCCAGCCTGCCGATGGAAGTTGGATGAGGGAAAACCGGCTGAGGAGGACAGAACGTGGCCGCCTACATGATCGTCGAGGTCGAGACGACCGACGAGGCCCTGATGGCCGAATATCGCAAGCACACGCCCGGGCTGGTCGCCAAGTTCGGCGGCAAGTTCATCGTGCGCGGCGGCAAGACAAGGGCACTCGAAGGTGGCTGGACGCCGTCGCGGGTCGTCGTGCTGGAGTTCCCCGACTACGCGGCGGCCGAGCGCTTCTACGATTCACCCGAATACAAGCCGGTGCTCGACATGCGGCTCAAGGCGGGCAAGTCGAAGGCCATCATCGTCGACGGGCATAGCAGCTGATGGCGGCTGCCGCGGAGCTGGCCGCCTATCGCGCGGTCGGCACGCTCTACAATGCGCTGATGACGGCCCTGGTGCTGGGCCTCATCGCGCGACGGGGCGAGGAGACGGCGCGCGACTACGTGTTCCGCCACTTCCGACGTCAGCATCTCGAGAAGTTCCTGCCCGGCCTGCACAAGCTCGGACTGGCGGACCAGCCCGACGCGCCGGCCTGCGCGCTCTATCACTACCATTCCAACGCGCTGGGCGGGGTGAAGACCGGCTACCTGCGCGAAAGCGACAGGAAGGCGTGGGTGCGCTATCCGCCGCCGCGCTGGATCTGGCGCGGCACGGCGATCGCCGCCGTCCCGCATTCGGTGTCGGCCGCCATGCTGCACGGCTGGCACGGCCACAATGGCGTGTCGCTCAAAAATCCTCGGCTGGGCTTCGTCTGCACCGGCATGACGGTCGACGGCATGCCCGGGCTCGAAGGCTATTACCTCGACTACGGACACCCTCTGAAAAAAGACGAGCGCGTGCGCTTCGCCTACGGCGCGGAAGAGATGCCGAGGGTCGACTGGGCCAACCAGCCCCGGCTCGAGACGGCGAACTGGCCCGAGGAACGCCGCCTGCGCACCTTCCGTGCCTACGCGCTGGAATATCTCCGCACCATGCTGCCCACCCTGCAGGAACTTCTCGGGCCAGACGATGCACAGACCGAACTCGGCCGCGTCGCGCGGCTGGTTGGATTGCAGTTCCACGAGGAGACGGCGCGGGACATGGATCTCCCAACCGATGTCGAGCGTGGCGATCTGTCCAGCGCCCGGGACTTCGGCCGCTGGCTCGCCTCAATTCTCAAGGCGCAAGGCGAAGCAATCGAAACGACAGAACGCGACGGCGCCGTCACGGTGAGCCAGACCGGCTGGCGAGCCGTGCGCGAGCTCAGGCTTGCCGATCCGCAAAAAGCCTTCGATGCCTGGAACGAACTGTGGCTCGGCGCCGCCGCGGCGCACGATCGGTTCCTGAAAGTTCAGACCACCCGCGCGCTGGGCGACAACGGCTGGTCGATCGCCTGGCGAATCGCTTCCAGGTAACACGCCGGCAATCTATGGCCGGCGATCGTCTCTCCGAGCTCGCCGAGCGGCAGCCAACGTGTTCCCAGGTGCTCATGGCTCAGCACGACATCGCTGCCGCCCACCAGCCGGCAGGCGAAGGGCAGGATGCGCACGAAGCGGCCGGGCAGCACCTCGAACAGGTGCTCGTCGAGCGCGCTGCCGATCGTGACGGCAAGCCCCGTCTCCTCACGCACCTCGCGTTGGAGGGCGGCGCGATGATCCTCACCCGCATCAGGCCGGCCGCCCGGCAGGTCCCATTCGTCACGTTCGTTCAGCAGCAGGAGGACACGGTCCTGATTGATCAGGACGCCCTTCACGGAGATTGGCGTCGCACTCATTGTCGTGAGCATAGCAAAAGAAAAGGCCGGGGATCGCTCCCCGGCCCTTCCTGACTTCTTGAGGACAACTGGACTTAGAAGTCCATGTCGCCGCCCATTCCGCCGCCACCCGGCGGCATCGGCGGGCCCTTCTTCTCGGGCTTCTCGGCGACCATGGCTTCGGTCGTCACCAGCAGCCCCGCCACCGAAGCGGCGTCCTGCAGGGCGGTGCGCACGACCTTCACCGGATCGATGATGCCGGTCTTCACCATGTCGCAGTAGTCGCCCTTCTGGGCGTCGAAGCCGTAGTTGGTGTCCTTCTGGTCGAGCATCTTGCCCGCCACGACGGCGCCGTCGAAGCCGGCATTCTCGGCGATCTGGCGGACCGGCGACTGCAGCGCGCGGCGCACGATCTCGATGCCGACCTTCTGGTCGTCGTTGGCCGAGCGAAGCTTGTCGAGCGCCCGGATCGAGTAGAGCAGAGCAGCGCCACCGCCGGCGACGATGCCCTCTTCGACGGCCGCCTTGGTGGCGTGCATGGCGTCGTCAACCCGGTCCTTCTTCTCCTTGACCTCGATCTCGGTGGCGCCGCCGACCTTGATGATCGCCACGCCGCCCGCCAGCTTGGCCAGGCGCTCCTGGAGCTTCTCGCGGTCGTAGTCCGAGGTGGTCTCCTCGATCTGCGCGCGGATCTGGGTGATGCGGCCCTCGAGGTCCGCCTTCTTGCCCGAGCCGTCGACGATCGTGGTGTTCTCCTTCTCGACGATGACCTTCTTGGCCTTGCCGAGCATGTCGAGCGTGACGTTCTCGAGCTTGATGCCGAGGTCCTCGGAGATCAGCTGACCGCCGGTCAGGATCGCCATGTCCTCGAGCATCGCCTTGCGGCGATCACCGAAGCCCGGCGCCTTGACGGCGGCGATCTTGAGGCCGCCGCGCAGCTTGTTGACGACCAGGGTGGCCAGCGCCTCGCCCTCGACATCCTCGGCGACGATCAGCAGCGGCTTGCCCGACTGCACGACCGCCTCGAGCACCGGCAGCATCGCCTGCAGGCCCGACAGCTTCTTCTCGAACAGCAGGATGTAGGGGCTGTCGAGCTCGGCGATCATCTTGTCGGCGTTGGTGATGAAGTACGGCGAGAGATAGCCGCGATCGAACTGCATGCCCTCGACGACGTCGAGCTCGGTGTCGAGGCTCTTGGCCTCTTCTACCGTGATGACGCCCTCGTTGCCGACCTTCTTCATCGCCTCGGCGATCATCTTGCCGATCGACTTGTCGCCGTTGGCGGCAATCGAGCCGACCTGGGCCACTTCGTCGGTGCCGGTGATCTTCTTGGCGCGCGCCTTGATGTCCTCGACCACCGCGTCGACCGCGAGATCGATGCCGCGCCTGAGGTCCATCGGGTTCATGCCGGCTGCCACCGACTTCACGCCTTCGCGCACGATCGCCGCGGCGAGCACGGTCGCCGTCGTCGTGCCGTCGCCGGCGACGTCGTTGGTCTTGCTGGCGACTTCGCGCACCATCTGGGCGCCCATGTTCTCGAACTTGTCGCCGAGCTCGATCTCCTTGGCGACGGTGACGCCGTCCTTGGTGATGCGCGGCGCGCCGAAGCTCTTGTCGAGGACGACGTTGCGGCCCTTGGGACCCAAGGTCACCTTGACGGCGTTGGCGAGAATCTCGACGCCGCGCAGCATGCGCTCGCGTGCGTCGCCGCTAAAACGGACTTCCTTGGCTGCCATTGATTAGTCCCTCTCGGATGATGTTGGTTGATTGCTGATGGGGCAGACGCTCAGGCGGCCTTGCGGACCGCGGCGGGGGAACCCTCGATGATTCCCATGATGTCGGACTCCTTCATGATCAGGAGATCGTCGCCATCGAGCTTGATCTCGGTGCCGGACCACTTGCCGAACAGGATGCGGTCGCCCTTCTTGACGTCGAGCGGAACCAGCGTGCCCTTCTCATCGCGGGCGCCCGGGCCGACGGCGACGATCTCGCCTTCCATCGGCTTTTCCTTGGCAGTGTCCGGAATGATGATGCCACCCTTGGTCTTGCCTTCTTCCTCGACGCGCTTGACCACGACACGGTCGTGAAGCGGACGGAACTTCATGTTTTTCCTCCAAAGTTGCGGAAACAATTCCTATCAGCACTCTCCTGCGATGAGTGCCAATGGCGCACCGGATGTAAGGGCGTGGGTTGTTTGAGTCAAGGCGAACGCGAAAAGGTTGCGCCCAGATCTTGCAAGTCGTTTCGCACTAGCAGCAATCATCAGAGACGGCTGCTAATGCATTGTTGTGAAACGATTTTATTGATTTTTCGTTAAGCGTGAGTGAATATTCAACTCTGCGTACCGTGTCAAGGAGTGTTCGATGGACCGCAGTTTTGTCGCTCAGCTCAACAACTACCGCATCACGACCGCCGAAATCCTCTACTGGATGCCCGACCACAAGCATGTTCTGCAAAGTTTTGTCTGGCAGAACCTCGATCTCGCCCCCCGTTTTCCCGCTCTCACCAAGTTCCTTGATTTCTGGGAACGCAATCTCGACGGCAAAGTCCACCGCGTGAAGGTGGCCAACGCTGCGCTGATCAAGCCCGCCGAGTTCAAGTTCGCTTCGGGCCTATACGCCCTGCACTGATTCGCGCGGATCTTATCCGCGCTTACTCGCCCTGGCGTATTCAGCGGCGGTCCGCTCGACCAGCTCGGCGACCGACGGCACGTCCGATACGCCTGACACGGAGTGGCCGGCGCTCCAGATGTCCTTCCAGCGCTTGGCATCCGGCCGCTCGCGCTCGGCCGCGTTGATGTCCTTGGCGATATCGATGGCGCCGCGCACCGGCAGGTCGTCGGGATCGAGGCCCGCCGCGGCGATCGAGGGCCGCAGCATGTTGGTCTCGAGCCCGGTGAAGGCACGGGTCAGCAGCACGTCGTCGAGCCGGCTCTTCACCAGCATCGCCTTGTAGGATTCCTTCGCCAGGCTCTCGCGCGTGGCGATGAACTTGGTGCCCATGTAGGCGAGATCGCAACCCAGCGCCTGGGCGGCGGCGACCGCCTGGCCATCGGCCATGCCGCCCGCCATTACCACGATGCCGTCCCAGAATTTCCGCACGGCGCGGACGAAGGCGAACGGATTGACCCAGCCGGTCTGCCCGCCCGCCCCGGCCGTCAGCAGCACCAGCCCGTCGACGCCGGCCGCGACCGCCTTCTCGGCATGGCGCACCGAAGCGACGTCGGCCAGCACCAGGCAGCCCGCATCCTTCAAGGGCTTCAACACCGGCTCGGGCGAACCGACCGATGTGATCACCATCTCCGCCTTGTGGCGCAGCACGGCTGCGAGATCGTCGGGCACGCGCGGGTTGGAGCGGTGCACGATCAGGTTGGGACAGAGCGGCGGCGGGGCGCGGCCGGTCTCGTCGGCGGCGCGCTTGAGGTCTTCGTTCATATCGACCAACCAACCATCGAGCTCTTCGACCGTGCGGCAGTTGGCAGTCGGGAACGAGCCGATGATGCCGGCGCGGCAAGCAGCCTTCACCAGCGCCGTGCCGGAGACCAGGAACATCGGCGCGGCGATCAGCGGCAGGCGCAGGCGGCTCTTCAGGGCGGCGGGCAACGACATGGCGGCAGACTACCTCAGCGCAACACGGCGAGAAGCACGATCCCCGCCGTC
>Ga0210399_10003363_pt1 | contig 12484 bp, 11 predicted proteins | sample IncBWC14MmetaG_FD_150865 | JGI IMG/M metagenome (GOLD analysis project Ga0210399, IMG submission 150865) | Forest soil microbial communities from Barre Woods Harvard Forest LTER site, Petersham, Massachusetts, United States - Inc-BW-C-14-M | ecosystem: Environmental > Terrestrial > Soil >... | reverse complement strand
AGCGGCGGCGCAGAGAGCCAGGTGGGCTAAGTTGAAGAGCGCAGCTTAAAAGAAGCCGGGGGCGGTGACCCGAAGCCATAGGAAGTGCTGGCGGAGGGTTTACACCTCTCTCCCAACGCCCCCGGATTGTTTCAGAGGAGAAACATTACTCGTGGAGCACGATGTCGAGTAGCGAACTGTGAACTTCCAACCCCGACCCACCGTTATAGTCAATAAAACCTAGTTGTCTAAATCGGTTCATAAAGAAGTTAATTCGCCCTCGGGTCGTACCGACCATTTCCGCCAAGGTCTCTTGGCTTATCTTCGGAATTACGATCTCCGATCTCCCTTCCTTTCCAAAGCGGGCCAGCAACAAGAGGGTCCGAGCTAACCGCTTCTCAGCAGAATTGAAAAGCTGGTCGACCAAGTCTGCCTGAGTCTGGTTGTGACGACCAACGAGGTACGCGACAAATAGGTCGGAAAACTCGTGCTGCTGGTGAAGTACTTTCAGCATCGCGCCCTTTTCGATTCTTAGGGCAAAACAATCTGTGATTGCGGTGGCAGACACAGTTCGCAGAGGCTGGTCAGCGGCAATACAACCCTCACCCATGAAGTCCCCCTCCCCCAGTAGGGCGATGGTCGCCTCTCTGCCATGCACAGATAGGACCGTGAGTTTTGCTCGACCTGCTTGAATATAGAAAACGGCATCGCTAGGACTTCCTTGCGCGAAGATCACTTTATTCTTTGGATATTGCAGGATCGTTCTTCCCAGTCCGGTTTCGGCAAGGAATGCCGTAGGATCAAATGTCCGTGCTCTGATAGATGACATACAACGCTCCGCACCGGAACATCCCGATGTGAAGATCGTCCGCCGGACAGCTACGAAAAGCAATATCAAACAGTGTTTGTTACGAAATCCGAACAAGCAGCCCGGCGCTGTGGCGGAACGGGGTCCGCGACCGAGCTTTCGCTCTGATAGATCTACAAGTTAGAGAAATAAGTTAAATCGGGAGGCGGGGAATCTTTGACGGGGAACTGGACAAAGAATCTATTGGGTTAACAGCTCGCGCACCTCCTTCTGTGCAGTTTTGTACAGCAGAGTTGAGGGACTTACTCTATTGTGTCGGAAGCCCTGAGGTGAAGCACTCAGGAGCGAGGAAGAAAGAAGTGCAGCGATGAGCCGAGTCTTATTAGCCGACGACGACGATGCGGTCCGCCATATGTTGCGGGCAATGCTGGAACGCGACGGCTTTGAGGTCGTTGCCGTTGGGAGCGTTCGCGACGCGCTTGCTCGCATTGCATCCGAGAACTTTGATTTACTAATCTCCGACCTGCACATGCCCCAAGCCGGCGATGGCTTCACGGTCGTCAGCGCCATGCGCCACACCCACCCACAGGCAGTAACTCTGGTGCTCAGCGGTTACCCAGCGCTGGACGAGGCTTTGACCGCCATTCGCTTACAGGCTGACGAAATCCTTGTGAAACCCATCGAAATCGCTTCCCTTCGGGCGCTTATCCGCGAAAAACTCGCGAACCCAGTATTCCGTAGGCAGGTGCCCACGGAAACCGTCGCCTCCATACTGGAGCATGACCTCAATGCTACGATCCGGGACTGGTTGGCGTTGGTGGAGCAGGACGAAGAGCTGATCTGTGTCCCGTTGAGCTTTCAGGACCGCACCGGTCATCTGCCCAATCTGCTCTCTGACCTGATTTACCGCTTGCGCCTCCCTCCAATTGCGAGAGCGAACAGCTCCATCGCAGCACGCCAGCACGGAGATCTACGGCGCAGACAAGGCTACACCGCCGCGATGCTGGTAGAGGAGTCGCGAATCCTACAGGTGAGTATCTTTAACACACTACAGAACAATCTGTCGAAGGTGGATTTCAGCAAGTTGCTGCTGGACGTTGTCACCATCGCGGACGAAGTGGATTCGCAATTGAAGCAGGCTATGCTCAGCTACATCGGACCCGCGCCTAGGACCGCGTGGTCGGCAGCTTAGGGCACTGAACTCAATGCGCCTACCCATGAAGTAATTTCAAACAGTCGTCAACGCTGGTTTCGGAACACCGCGACAGAGTCGCCTACACATTACCACTTAATTAATAGCGCGGCGTACGGGGCGGCGCGGGTTTTGAGTGTGGCTCCGTTTCCGGATAGCGCGTCACTCGGGCGCAATCGCCAAGGCATCAGGAGGGGCTACCTTTCCAGTTTTCGACTGCAGAGACAGGTGAAAGCTCCGACGGACTAGATAAACGGCTCCCGCCATAGCTGCTGGAGCGCTTGGCCTGATCGAAGGGAGATGCTCAGGTTTGGGACAATCGTCCCATCCGCAGACATTACTGGCTGATCAAGTTCCTTCCGCTGCGTGAAGGATCAAGGAGTTAGGCTGCCGACAAAATGGACCCTCATGTGCGATCGAGAAAAGTAGTACCTGCCTATGACGAGTTAGTCCTGGCGATACCGAGGGTCTGCAGCTGATCTCTTCTACCCTCCCTAGAAAGGCGAATATGACACCAGAAATGGCATTTGAATGCTTGCTGCTTTCCCAGGATCCAGCCGTGTTTTGCACCATGGATCGCATACTGCAGGACTTCTCCATCCGTACGAACGTCTGCTCGAACTCTTCAAGAGTTGCCGGTTTATTGGCGGAGGGTAATACGGACCTCATCGTGATTGACTTACAAAGCGAAGATTCATCGGACGTAATGCATCAGATTTGCCAGTCCCGTACGGGGCAAAAACCGACCGTCCTTGCGGTTTCAGCCATGGATTGTGCCATACCCGGTGTCCACGTTGTCCTTCGAAAGCCGGTGACGCCTGAATCCGGAGCGAAGTCACTGAAAGCAGCTTATTCAAGAATGCTCCAGGACTATCGAAAGCACACCAGGTTTGCTCTCATGACGACTGTCCTGGCCAGCGACGAGAACAACCGGACACTCTCCGTAATTGTCACCAATATTGGCGAAGGTGGAGTTGGGCTTACTACCAAAAAGAAGCTGGCAGTCGGGAGCATCTGGTCTTTTCGTGTGCCGCTGCCAGGATTGGGGAGCGAAGTTCACATCCAGGCCCGGGTTCTTTGGACGCGCTCGTATGGTGCCGCAGGTTGCGAGTTTGGCACCATTGCTCCGGGCGACTTGCAGGTTCTGCATGCCTGGCTGGAAAGCAGGTTACCGGTTCAAGAAGCCCTTGATCCCGGTCTAAATCGCTGCGTCTGGAAGAAACCGCAACGAGACGGAGTTGTTGTCCTGTGAATTTGGTCGCACTCAAACGTGACGAGAGACCGTTGTGAGCGTATTGGTTCAAGAGTGAGGAGATAACAACACACTATATGTTTAAGATTCTCGTGGCAGACGACTCCCATTTTCAAATAGCCCTACTCACGAAGGCCTTGCAAGAGAAAGGCTTCGAGGTGGTGGTCGCCCAAGATGCTTGCCAGGCAGGGATGGTCGCGAGGCGTACTGCACCAGACGCCATCGTACTCGACATAAACATGCCCGGTGGCTCCGGTATAGAGGTCCTCAGAAGGTTGAGGCGTTCCCTCAAGACTCAAAGCATTCCGGTTGTGGTTGTGAGCGGCAGCAGTGATTCGGATGTGCGGAACGCCGCTTTGGAATTGGGTGTCACCGATTTCCTAGCTAAGCCTGTCGATCTCGATCAGCTTTGTGGGGCCTTGTCAGGTTTGTTCGACCGTGTTAACAACCCCGCCAGAAGCGCGAAGGCAAGAGAAGAGAAGGAGGTTTCGCCCCGTGCATGAACGAATCCAATCGATCAGCCATCAGGGGAAACAGGTTCTCGTGGCTGACTTGTCGAAGTGCTCGGCCGTTGAGGTCGAACACATTGTGCGGGCAGTTCCTGATTATGTAACCGCCCAGCCGCTCGGTTCGGTGCTGCTGCTCGTGGATTTCACCGGAGCGTCGTTTGACCGGGAAGCGCTTCGAGCGATGAAAGAGTGCGCGGTGTTCGACAAGCTCTATATCAAAAAATCGACATGGGTAGGAGCAGAGAGCCTCCCGCTTGCATTCGAGAAGAACTTAAAGGCCTTCTCTCGGCGTGAATTTCCAACTTTCAAAACCCGCGAGGAGGCCTTGAACTGGCTTGTGGGAGGTTGATGACGTGGATAGATTACTCGCCCACACCTTCGCTAGCCTTGGAGGTTTACATGCCGGATACAAGAATTGAGCGCGGAACGTGTCGTTTCGTCGCACGAAGAGGTGAGGGTGGACGGCCAGCACTCACGCTTCAGTTGTTCCATGGAACCGTGTCAATACTAAACCACGCTGCCCTGAGCTTTAATCTTCTGAGTGGTCTTACACTCGAACAAGCCCAAAAGCTGGCCGACGCCTTGAACGAGAACGTCCTGGATGCTTCTGTGGCAGTGTCCAGCGAACATCCCCTGTTTGCGGGCGAGTTTATACCTGCGTTTAAGTTTAGTTAGGAGGCACACTGGTTTTCAGACACTTCGAGGCGAACAATTCCCCGGCATGTCGCGGCTCTAAACGCACGCGCGGTCATCAACGCAAAACGCCACTGCGAAGTGCTTCCCTTCAAAGATGCAACATCTCCAGCGAATGCCTACCAACAAGCTCGACTAGTGGCCTGTCGCAGTGAATTCGTTAGTGCGCAGGCGCCTGCAATTGCGAGGGTTGTCACTTGTTCTATAGGGAAGACGGGATCCATTCAGGAAGAGTATCAGCCTGGCTGTGAAGTCATGGTGCCACACTCCGGCGCGCGAGGGTTACAGCGGGCCGCGAAAGCGGGTTGTATCGGACATTTCGGTACACGTGCATTCCGGCACACTACCAAACCATGTCGACGATAGACCATTGCTTAAATGTGCCTGCTATGCCGACGCTAAACGGGGCCCAACGCGAATAGGGCCTGATCGCGAAGTGAAGCCTTATGGGTGATGTGCATACACCTGTACCTTTTGCTTCAACCGGTAGTGCGCTTCTTGTATCCAATGACGCGCCCACGATTGAACTACTCAGCGAATCCCTACAGCAACTCGCTATCTCAACAGAGGTGTGTGTTGAGGGTGCCACTGCTCTTGGCCTGCTGAAGCGGCGAAAGTTCGGAACAATAATTGTCGATGTCCAGCACGGGAATCAGGCCCCGGCTCTCCTGGAGAAGGTGCGTCACTCCCATCAAACCGAACTAGCGTGATATTTGCAATCACCGACAGCGATGCGGAAACAGCAGTTGCTTTCAAGGAGGGATTTAACTTCGTGCTAAGAAGGCCTCTTTCGGCGAGTTCGGTCGCTCCGAGCTTAAGGGCTGCCTGTGGTCTGGTTCTGCGGGAGCAACGTCGCTACTTCCGCTGCCCGGTTGAGATTCCTGCCACGCTTAGCCGTCCAGGAACTGAGGAACTTTGCGGGCGCGTCGTGAACATCAGCGAAGGTGGGGTCGCAATGACCGCGTGTCTCTCACTGAAAATCGGCGTCGAAGTCCAAGTACAATTCACGCTCCCAGGTTTCGAGTCCAAGTTCGCAGCCCAGTCGTCGGTCTGCTGGTGCAAAAAGGGATATATGGGACTGCGGTTTATTTCTCTTTCTGTGCAGTTAAAAGCTAAATTACAAGAATGGCTTTCGCGTCGCGTGGAGCACGGTCTTCCTGAGTCCGTTGCCGACAAATTCCGAACCCTGAAACTTCGATGATTGGAAAAAGTCCAACGCTTCAGCGCTTTGTCTCTAAATCTGTAGGGATGCCCGGAAACCAGACACAACGTGCACGGCTCGTTAAGAAAGCACAATAGGCCACGCCCTCACTCGAAACGCTCGGAGTAGGCAGTGACGGAAACTGAGGTGTTACCTGTGCTAGTTTGTGGCTTGATACTTAAAGCCAAAGGCTACGTCCTGCGGAGGTCAAGCTTCCGGACGATCAGAAACGGCACACCTCATCATGGCCCTTCTCTTGCATCCATTTGAACTAGGTCGGCGCTCAGACAAGTTGAACAATCTTTGCCACATCATTGAAGGCAAAGGCCTAACTGCTCTTTTGAGCAACGATGAAAGTCGGCTAGTCACGAGCCGACTGGTGGTTTTCGTCCAGGTTGTATACGCACATCCACATTTTGGACGCGGAGAACATCAGAGATGCGCCATAGAGCGTGTGAAATCAGACCATGTCCCTTTTGAATCGCAAGGTGCAACTCGCGTTATGTTCTGCCATATTGACCCTACTCGTCGTGGGCGCGGTTTCCTATCGAGGCATGGTCGTGTCCAGTGAAAGCGACCAGTGGGTGAGTCACAGCCACGAGGTTCTTCAGAGTCTCCAGGATTTTGTCTTCGCCGTGGAAAGTGTCGAATCGAGCTCTCACGGATTTGCGTTGACTGGTAGGGAATCCTATCTCGAGTCCTACCGTGCCGGCCTATTAAGAGTCGCGCGGGACCAGGCAGCTGTTCGGCACTTGACGGCGGACAACCCTGAACAACAGCGCCAAATTCCGAGCCTCGAAAGCCTGACGGCCCAGAAGATACAGCGCGCGGAGACGGCCATTAGTCTGCGCCGGGCCGGTTTGGCGGCGGATGACACTCGAAGCCGGCCGGGCCAGGGCGTCATGGACGAGTTTCTAGCGGTAGTCAGCAAGTTGCAGGGTGAAGAGCTGCGATTGTTGGTGCTGCGCACCGCGGAAACTAAGCGGCGCTTGAGCCAGACCAGGACGGTTCTGATTTTCGGAACTGTCCTGAGCTTGTTGATCGCCGCTGCCGCAGGTTGGAGCATCCAGCGCGACAGTTCGGCACGCGGGCGGGCAGAGGGAGCACTCCGGGACGGAGAACAGAAATATCAGATGCTCCTTGACGGAGTGCCGGACTATGCGATCTTTATGTTGGATCCCGGGGGCCAAGTCGGCAGTTGGAACGCCGGCGCCGAACGGATCAATGGTTATACCGCCGATCAGATTATGGGGCGCAACTTTTCCTGTTTCTTTCCTCCGCAAGACATCAAGCGGGGCCGACCGCAGGAGGTACTTCGGATGACTGCCGCAAGCGGCCGGCACGAAGAACACGGAATGCGCGTGCGGAAAGATGGTTCACAATTTCTAGCGAGTGTCACGATCACAGCATTGCACGACACCGACGGAAATCTGCGGGGGTTTTCTGAGATCAGCCGCGATCTCAGCGAGAGTAAGGAGTTGGAAGCGAAGTACAGGGGGCTACTGGAGGCCGCTCCGGATGCGATGGTGGTGGTGAACCAGAACGGGGAGATCGTTCTGCTGAATGTCCAGGCGGAGAAACAGTTCGGATACCGCTGCGATGAACTCGTAGGGCAGAAGGTGAAGAACATCATTCCCAAAGGCTTCGCGGAACGGCTAATCGCGGACGGTACCCGAAGCGCGGCTGAGGCGCTGGCGCAACAGATCGGCACCGGGATTGAGCTGAGTGGGCGGCGAAAGGATGGAAGCGATTTTCCCATCGAGATTATGTTGAGTCCGCTGGATAGTGCCGAAGGAATCCTGGTGACGGCGGCGATCCGCAACATCAGCGTGCGCAAGGTTGCGGAAAAACATCTGGCGCAAATGGAGGGCAGGTACCGCGGACTGCTGGAGGCGGCTCCGGATGCGATGGTGGTGGTGAACCAGGGCGGGGAGATCGTTCTGCTGAATGTTCAGGCGGAGAAACAGTTCGGATACCGCCGCGACGAACTCGTAGGGCAGGAGGTGAAGAACATCATTCCCAAAGGCTTCGCGGAACGGCTTATCGCGGACTCTCTTCGGTCTGCGGAAGACGCGCTGGCGCAGCAGATCGGTACAGGAATTGAGCTCAATGGGAGGCGGAAGGATGGAAGTGAGTTTCCCATCGAGATCATGCTGAGCCCGCTGGAAGACGCCGAAGGAATCCTGGTGACGGCAGCGATCCGCGACATCACCACGCGCAAAAAGGCCGAAGCACAGATGATCCATTCGTCCGAGCACGACTTTCTGACCGGGTTGCCCAATCGCATGCTCCTGAACGACCGAATTAACCAAGCGATTCGCTTAGCGCTGCGTTACAGGAGAAAAGTGGCAGTGCTGTTCTTGGATTTGGATGGCTTCAAACACATCAACGATTCTTTGGGACATCCCACCGGTGACAAACTTCTTCAATCCGTCGGGAAACGCCTGGTGGAATGCGTACGCGGCTCGGACACGGTAAGCCGGCAGGGAGGCGATGAATTCGTTGTGCTGCTTTCAGAAGGGGACCATTTGGAAGATGCCGCCATGACGGCGAGAAGAATGCTGCAGGCGGTGGCCGAGGCTCATTCCATCGACCAGCACGATCTTTATGTCACCTCCAGCGTTGGGGTGAGTGTCTATCCCGACGACGGTCTGGATGCGGAGACGCTCATCAAGAACGCGGACACCGCCATGTACCATGCGAAGGAAAATGGGCGTCAGACCTATCAATTTTTCAAGCCCGCCATGAACGTCCGGGCTGTGGAGCGGCAAGCCATTGAGGAGAGTCTGCGGCGCGCCTTGGAAAGGCAGGAATTCGCGCTCCACTACCAGCCCAAGATCGATCTGAGGACCGGAAGGATTACCGGCGCGGAAGCATTGCTACGTTGGACGCATCCCATTCGGGGGCTGGTCCCTCCAGCACAATTTATTCCGGTCGCCGAAGACTGCGGCCTTATTCTGCCAATCGGCAACTGGATCCTTCGTGAAGCCTGTCAGCAAGCCCGGGCCTGGGTGGGTGCAGGCCTGCCCCTGGGCACAATGGCGGTGAACATCTCCGCGATGCAGTTGCGAGACGAGAACTTTCTCGAAGGTGTGTTCGCAATCCTCAAGGATACCGGCTTAGATCCGAGATATCTTGAGCTGGAGCTGACCGAAAGCGTTCTTATGAAGCATGCCGAGTCCGCCGCATCTATCCTCAAGACGCTGCGAGCGAGAGGCGTGCAACTGGCCGTCGATGACTTCGGAACGGGTTACTCCAGCTTGAGTTATCTTAGAAAGTTTCCCATCGATGTCCTCAAGATCGATCAGTCGTTCGTCGGCCAGATCACAACCGTTCCCGACGAGACGATCATTGTTGCTGCAGTGATCAGCATGGGCCGAAGCCTGAAGCTTCGGGTGGTTGCTGAGGGCGTGGAAACGAGAGAACAGCTGGCATTTCTCCAGGCTCACCAATGTGACGAGGCGCAGGGATACTATTTCAGCCGGCCAGTGCTTCCCCAACAGTTCGCCAAGTTACTCGAAACCGGTATTGCAAAAGCAGTCTCACCTGAATGAGTTAGAAGCGCTTTGTTCCACAAACATCAGTAAATCAAACTCGCGGCCCGTGGCCTACTTCAGAGTTCTATTGCCGAAGATGAACGTGGATGAATTCACGACACCTTGGGGTTGGAGTTGCATTGAAAACTCGAATTGGGGGTCTTTCCGCAGGAAAGTGCGGTCGTCACAAAGACCCTTTCGTACCGGAAGGACGGCTTTTCGTATGGCTTCTTCTTGGTTGCCGGAGGAGGAGATGCGCCGCCGGACTCATGGTTGATACCCATGAGAAGAACCTCGTCTCTGTATCTGTTTAATTCAATCCCGGCTGAGATGCCTGCACGGCGCAGCCGCCCGTGCCGGATGTTCCGCAAACTTGATCGCTGAGAGTGGTGAAGTACACCTGAGAAGTTCCCGCCAAAGCGCCATTCAGGACGTTATCGATGATGATGCCACTCGTGCCCCCGCTGGCTGGAAGCACGGCGATAAGGCTCGCTCCCGTGTTGATCCAAGTGACCGTACCGTCTGTTGTGGAGAGGCCCACGGTTGAGTTCCATGAAGGAACGGACCCGCCCGTTGTTCCCGTTTTGGTCACAACCTCGATATTGCCGTGATTATCGACAATGCGGTTCCCAAGTTTCGTTTCGCTCGTTGTGGCAGTCCAAGTCGACAGCGGGGTCGCGGAGGGCGGGCCTTGATTCACCCAGTGTACGGTGCCATCGATTTTAGTTTTACCTGCGGTGGAGAGAAACGAAACCGAGGCTCCCGAAGTGCCGGCCTGCGTCACCTGTTCAATATTCAGATGACTGTCGAGGATCTGCTGGCCCAATTGGTATGGATTAAGCGCCTGCCAAGGGCTATCGATGAAATTCAGAATGCACCCGGCACCACCACACCCGGGGGCGACGCCATGGTTCTGCACGCTGACGAATAACCGCTCGGTCGCCCCGCCCGTGAGATTCGGATTAAGTTGATCGGTGACCGGAGAACACGTTGGCGAGAATGATGCTGATGTCAGCCCTACGAGGGCTGATCCGTTGGCGGGAGCACCGACCGAAATGGGAATCTGATAGACGGCTGGGTTCTGACCCGTGTTGCCGCAAACATAAAGGCTTCCGGTGGCGTCCCCGGAACTATAGTAGGCGTTGTCAAAAGCGCCAATGTACATGGGATTGGGCGTCTGCCCGGAGGCCACGCTTGTCCCGGCGGTGGCCTCCGACCCGGAATCCCCGTTCGGGAACCCCGTACTGAGTTGGTACACCGCAGCGCAAGCACTGGTGCCGAACGTGCAACTCGTCGTTCCGTCACTGGATGCGAACACATACACGAAGGCGTTCGTCGAATCCACGATCGGGCCTTCCACGATTCCTGTACCGAAATCCAACTTGGCGGACTGGGCGACGATGGTCGTGGCGGAGTTCACACTGTACAGATACCCGCCGTAGTCGCCCACAAAGACGTTTTGGGATAGGGAATCGTAAACCGGACTGGAAAGGGCATTAGGATCAGACGTGTTGACTTGGATCGGGAAGCCGCCAGTGTTGACTTCCGTCGGTATGCCCTTGAATATACCTGTAATTTTGTGGAGCCAGCCCCTGGCACCGCCCACCCAACCTATGTCGTGGCTATAGTCATAGAAAACAGACGAGGTGGTGTCGTCGGTCTGGACACCTAAACCATCTTTCAGAAAGATCTGCGTCATGCAAGGGGCCGTACAGCCGAGGTACGAAGTGGTCGATAGGGGGGTCAGAGTTTGGGGCGAACTGACGGTGTCGCTTGTAGCAGCGGCCCACTTCAACATGACCAGGATTCCGAATCCACCGTTGGTCTCGACAAAAGCAACTTGCGAGCCATCCTGCGAAATCAATGGAGACGTAAGAATCTGGCCACCCGTATTGTAGGCCCAGTAAACCGAGGGCACCGTGTCTACGGTGGTGATTGCGTTGTCGATCATGGTCACCGCCCCGGACAATGCGATTGCCCTGCCCACGAGCGAAGCGCCACCGTCCAGTGTGATCGAAGCCAACGCGACGATGTCCCCGGCCGCAACCGTAGTTCCCTCGAGAGTGGCGGAGCTTCCCACCAGCCAGATCACGTTGCCTGCCGTTGCGCCACCGGACAGAATCACTGTGCCGCCAAGGTCAAGCGTGCTGCCGATCTGGAAGATGTAGGTTCCGTTGCCGTTCAGGGTCACGGTTGCCCCGGCACTCAAGGCGAGGGAAGCGGCAGCGGACTTGTACAGGCCGGGCACGAGAGTCTGTCCGTCCAAAGACGAAATGGATGTTGCGCCGGTCAACCCTTGAAAGTAGGTGTATGCGGTATTCGCATCAGCTTGCGCTTGGCTTGCCACCGCGTCCCCGAGGTGCTCTACCGCCGGAGGGGTGAGCACGCCGGGCGGAAAGCCGGTAAGGCTCGTCCCCGGAGAGATACCGATGTTAGCGCCGGTGACCACTGAGTTGCCGGTACTCGTCACCGTAGACGAAGCGAGAACTGCGAAGTTTGCGGCCGTCCCCAAGTTAAGTTTGCTGCACCCGGCATAAAGGTTGTCGAACGCCACGACACTGGCTTGCGTTGAAGACCCTGCCAAGCCTGTACTGTAGACCACGTAATCGGGCGTGGCCGCATCGCCGCAATTAGCCGTAGTGTCGCGGAAAGAGAACTTGGCCGGATAATTGCCTGGGCCCGCGCTGGCGCCAGGGCCCATAACTTCAGCCCAATCTCGCTTGAGCTTCTTGCCGTGCCACTTGAAAACTAAAGGCGCAATGGCACCGGAATCCACGTCATTCCCCCGTGCAGGCTGGATGAGCGCCTGTTCGCGGCGCTGGAGCTGCTGCCAATAGCGCGGATCCCTGCTTACACGAGCGAGCTGTTCCGCCGAAGCTGGACGCGAGAAGATAAGATGACTGTGACTCCAATCGGTGGGCAAAGGGATTCCGTGCTTGGCGGGCTTAGCCGCTTGGCTGGTTAATACCCATCCCAAAACTGCCAATCCAGACAGGCTCACACCCAACCGGAGAAATCGTGCGGCAGTAGCGTTCATTTTCATGACTCCATAAATCGCGCGAAATATAAACAACTTTAGCGGATCCGTGGGTTCCGATAAGTACGTGTTAATGTTCCCTAATAATCCACTCTGAGCGGCGTCTTCACCTTGCGGGATTCTAAAGTACGATAAAAGACTAAATCGAACTCTAGTTTTCTGCTCTGTCAAAAATGGGATTTGTTACGAACAACGGACGACCGCAATGCGTCTGTCGTAGGCTCTTTGGTTTTGGTCGTCTTCTGTAAGCAATCCGAAGACCCAAGTTAGGGATCGG
>Ga0210399_10003362_pt1 | contig 12484 bp, 9 predicted proteins | sample IncBWC14MmetaG_FD_150865 | JGI IMG/M metagenome (GOLD analysis project Ga0210399, IMG submission 150865) | Forest soil microbial communities from Barre Woods Harvard Forest LTER site, Petersham, Massachusetts, United States - Inc-BW-C-14-M | ecosystem: Environmental > Terrestrial > Soil >... | reverse complement strand
CGCAGCGCCGAGACCAGTTCCCGTAACTCGCGCCATTGCAGCGCCTGCGTTTGCTGAAATACTTCCACGAACAAGATGAATTCCTGTTCGCTGAACTCGTAGGAAACCACCTCCAGAAACCCCTCCGCGATCGCCAGCACTCGGGGAACGGTTGCCCCGTTGGGGGTACGTACGTGCTCAATCTTGGCTTGGGATTCAAGCCCAACCGACACATTTTGCAGGTCCGAATACAGAAGCCGGCCGTTGTCGTACAGCCAGCGGAAATCGTTGTTGCTGAGCAAATCCTGCGACGGCGTTTCGAGGGCCGAAAATATCGGCTTCAAGTCATGCGTCAGAGCATGGCCGCGCTCGGCAAAGGTTTGCGACGAGGAACAGTTGGGCAGCCACGTCAGAGCGCGGGCCAGCTTCTCCGCTCCTTCATGGATGACTTGCGGATTCTGGGCGGCATGCACCGGCTCGGGCAACCGTTCGGTGTCTGCGTTTACGGCTTCTAAATGTGTGTTCTGCGGCATTGGATATAGGAGTTCCTGTGGCCCAAATTTCTACCGGTAACTGGCAGCTTGCATTTCGAACATTCCCGCGTACAGTCCCCCGAGGTTCAATAGGGCGTCGTGATTCCCATCTTCCGTGATCCTGCCCTTGTGCAGGACGATGATGCGATCTGCCATCCGCACGGTCGAAAATCGATGCGAGATAAAGAGGGCTGACTTCCCGGCAGTAAGCTCGGCGAAGCGCTGAAATACTTCAAACTCGCTGCGAGCGTCGAGCGCGGCCGTAGGCTCATCGAGAATCAACACTTGTGCATCCCGAAGGTAGGCGCGCGCCAGCGCTACCTTCTGCCACTCTCCGCCCGAAAGGTCCACCCCATTTTCAAAACGCCGGCCGAGCATCTGGTCGTAGTCCCGGGGAAGTCTTTCGATGACCTCATTGGCCATGCTCTGGGCCGCTGCTGATTTGAGCAGCGGCAAGTTGTCGACCTGATCGATCCGTCCGATCGCAACGTTTTCGCGCGCCGTCATTTCATAGCGCATGAAATCCTGAAAAATCACGCCTATCTCCCGATAAAGATCTTCCAGGTCGTACTCTCGAAGATCGACTCCATCCAGCAATATTTGGCCTTCGACCGGATCGTAGAGTCGGGTCATCAACTTCACCAGAGTGGTCTTGCCTTCGCCGTTTTCCCCGATCAGGGCAACCCGCTCCCCGGCACGCAGCTGCAAATCCAGATGGTCCACCACCATCCGGGAATTTCCCGGATAGCAGAAGGAAACATTGCGAAATTCGAATCCGCGCACAATGGGGCGCGGAGCAGGCAGAGCGTGAGGCTTCGACCGGATTGTGGGCTGCATCTCAAAAAACGCAAGCAGGTCGGTGAGGAACAGAGCCTGGTCCGCAATGCTCGAGAGCGTCGAGAAAATGAGCTGGATATTGCTGCTCGCCTGCACGATGGCGCCCGTCAGAAAAGTAAGCTCACCGATCGTCAAAGATCCAGTCACCGTCCGCCAGATCACATAGACATAGGCAGAGTAGTAGCCGGCCGTGCCGATCATGGATAAAAACGATCCTGCAATCAGCCTGCGGCGGGCCAGATCCACATTCTCGCCGTAGATCTGATCCGAAAGACGCGTGAACCGTGCCAGCAGGAAGTCTTTCAGGCCAAACAGCTTCAGTTCCTTGGCCGCCTCCCGGCTTCCTCCCAGGACGCGCAGATAGTCGAGTTCCCTCCGAATCGGAGTTTGGCGGAAATTCTTCGCATATCCAAGAAATGCGAAATGGCTTTCGCCGAGAAATGCCGGCAGAATTCCGGCAACGAGCAGCAGCAACAGCCAGGGCGAGAACAACAGGATGGACACCGACAGGGAGCCCGCGGTAATCACCTGCTGCACCAGTCGCCCGATGGACTGAATCATTCCCAGACGGTCGGTGGCCTGCACCCGTGCCCGTTCGAGCCGGTCGTAGAAAACCGGATCCTCATACGCGATGAGGTCCAGTTCCGCGGCGTGTTTCATCACCTCGATGCTGATGTGGCGCGTATATTTATCCGCCAGCAACGCATCGAGATAATCAACCAGTCTGCCGAGAAAGCTGCCGAAAATTGCAACCGCAAACTCCGCCGCAACCAACCACCAGAGCAGCGGTCTTACGGGCTGCTGATGGGAAACCACCTGGACGATGCCGTCGATGATGAGTTTGGTGATCCAGAGGGCTGCGAGCGGCAGGAGAGAAGTGACGATCCGAAAAATCAGCCCCAGGGACACCACCAGCGGGCCTGACTGCCAGACAATCCGCAGGACAGGGGGTACATTTCGAAGCGCGGTGAGGCGCTCGTTCCAACTGCCCCAAAACTTCCCCGCTTCGGCCATTTCTAGGTTCCTTCGGACTGTGAACAGTGAGTAGAGTAAAGATGCCGAAATCGCTTCAGAGGTTTAGCGGGCCTGGCCGAATATAGAGCGTCAAACTCTGCTTTCGAGCACGGCCGAGCCCCTGCTACACCATTTTCACGTCCAGTTCCAATTCTCAAGCTTTACAAGTCTTCCCCGGGAAAGGCCCGCGACGGAAACCCAACCCCAGCGTGCTCCTATTATGTACTTACGAATCTGTGGCTTGCGAGAAGAAAATGCTTGGACCGAGCCAGTCTGTCGCTACAAAACTGATGCCAACGATTCGATTTGCGATGAGAGCCGCCGTCACTGCCGGGAAATAACTTCACGGTCGTATGCAAGAATGTTGCTGGAATCTCCAGACGAGGTCAGCCGGCCACGACGCGCTAGTATTTCTTGAAACCGGCGCGTTTCATCCCCCGTTGGGCAGCCGCGTTCTTCATGAAGGTATTCCAGACAAAGCCCGAGCGAAAATTCTCGGCCATCAGCAACGTAATGCCGGTATCGATCCCGATCACGTCGCCATCGTACCACTTGGTGAGCGGGTTAAATGCGTTCACAAAGCCGTACTTTGTCCAAGCCGGGGGATAGCGATCTTTGATCGTTCGTAGAACCCGCATTACTGGTCCCGGCAGGAACGGTAAGGAACCAGCCGAGGCGCTGGGCACAACCGTGCCATCGATCGGTCCGACCGCCGGCGGGCCGCCCCAAATCACGTACCCGCGGGGAGAGTCCGAAGCGGTGATTCCCCACAAGTCATCACTGTAGTCGGGAAATTGCTTGGCCAACTCCAGACAGAAGCGCCGGTGCACATCGGTGGCGATCATCGAATTTCGGAAATAATCCGCGTACTTGTCGCGCTTGCCGCGGAAATCAAACCAGGCCTGGGAGTACTGGTGAACAAAAAGTGGCGCAAACGAACCAATGTAGCGCAAGCCGTCATATTCGAAGGTCAGACGCTTCCAGGCGGACCATGCTTCCTCGGGTAGCGGATGGGACGTTGACCCCAGTCCCAGCAGGTACATCATCATCAGTTCGCTGTAATTGTCCCAGCGATACGGAAGAAATCCCATCTCCGGCGTCCAACCATGGGTCAGAAGGGAAGTGTCTTCCGCGAGCCAGGTCCACTCCACTCGGTCAAAGATGGCATCGGCCAGCCCTTGCACCTCCGCCGCTGGAAAGTATTCGCGGCAAGCCAACACCCCGCAGAGCAAGATCGTGGTGTCAACCGAGGAGACCTCCGCATCCCAAACCCGCTCCCCGGTATTGATGTTGGCCCAATGGTAGAAGAATCCGCGATGATTCGGCAATTTCGCCCACAGAGACTCGAACGCTGCCAGTACCCGCTCCTGCGCCGCGGAGTGCGAGATAAATCCGCGCTTTTCCCCGATGCATAAAGCCGTCAGTCCAAAACCGGTGGCAGCGATACTGCCGACAATTCCGCCGTCCTCGGTGTGAACGTTGCACCTGTCTTTCACCAAACCTGTCTTGGGATTCGCCTGTTCCCAAAAGTATTGGAAATTGGCCTTTTCCATATCATTGAGAAACTGATCGTCCTCCGGGGAAAGCGCAGCGGAGTCGCCGATCGTGGAGGAACCAGGCGGCGGCCCGCCTTGCTGAGAAAATGCCCAGCGGGCGAGGGGTAGGCACGCACCGATGCCGAGGACTTGCCTTACGAAATTGCGGCGTGACGATTCTTTGCAATCCATCATTCCTGGTGGCACTCACCTCCAACTCAAGATCAAAAACCCTGCAGTAAACCCCGACAAAAATGAGCTGCTGCACCAGCGCCCACGAATCCGCATCGTCCGATACATTTTAGGATGCCGTCCACGGGCCGTCTCTCGTAAAATGTGCAGAAGATTATTGCATGAGCATAGCAAGAAAAAAATCGATCTGGATGGGGCTGGCATTGGCCGCTGCCCTGATTCTCGTGGGGCTATATTTTCGGCGTCAACATTTGAAGCCATTGATCCTCCGAGGCGCGGTCACTGTGCAGGACTCCGATCCGAGAAAGCAGCTGCCCATCGCAGGCGTTGCCATCAGCGTCGACGATTCACTCGAGCCCGCCGTCAACTTCAATGAGCCTCCAGTCAAGTCCGATTCGTCCGGATTTTTCAGCCTGCAATTGCGCCAGGGCTTACGCCGGGGACGGCCCATCACGCTGAGGTTCCGGCATCCCGACTACCACCCTCTCAACCTTTCCGAATATACCGGAGACAAACTCTATATCGTTCACTTGGTCCCATTGTCCAAACCTGCAGACGATGCCCCCAATCGACCCTCCGTCGCAGTGGGCAATGTCCACCTTCGATACTCGATAAAGGCCATGAGAACCGTGAATATTGGAAGCGCGGTAAAGACGTTCCAGGTCCTGAATGGGGGCAATATTCCGTGCAAAGGGAGACCTCCCTGCTCTCCCGACGGAAAATGGAAGGCCACCATTGCTTCCGTCTCGTTGGACGCCGGTCCGGGCAACGAATTTCAGAACGCCCGAGTCTCGTGCATCGCCGGACCCTGTCCGTTTACCAAAATCGAGTCGGGAGAATTTTCCAAGTCCAGTCAGAAGATCACAGCGACTGCCCGGGACTGGTCCGATCCGGCGACTTTCTTAGTCGAGGCCGAGGTGGCCCACACCATGCAGAGTCCCACTGAACACCAATCGTATCCCGTGATCTTTGGTCCCACTCTCAATTTCACTCTGCCTACTGACGCCGAGGGTGTCAGCCTCGAGGCGGATATCGCTGGACAGACCATTATCTTCCCGCTCGGCCCTGACCTTTTCCTGTCATGGGCAAACTGCAATTCCAGAGTGAATCCAGACCAAACCAGCGTCTACCGCTGCGAGCTCAGGCCGGGATACCGCTTTCAATAGATACTGGTCCCGCCTAGATTTGGTTCTTCGCATTGAAAAGGTTGATCGGCCCGACCCTCCAGCCCGGCTTGCGACGCGATGCCGATCCTCTGCTTGCTACGCGATTCCCTTTATGCGAGACTTCGCAGCGTGACGACAAGAAGGACGGTGAAGAGCGCCGTGCGGGCCGTACCCATGGAACCCAAGCCGGTGAGCCTGAAAGAACTAGCGGAGCGCCTGGGCCTCTCACCCGCCACCGTATCCCTGGTGATGAATCGTTCGCCCGTTGCGGACTCGATCCCGCAGGACACCAAGGATCGAATTCTTGCCGCAGCCCGTAAGTACAAATACCGTCCAAATTTTCTTGCCCGTTCGTTGCGCGCCCAGCGCAGCTTCACCATCGGAGTTATCGTCCCCGAAGTCAGCGACGGATACTCCGCCTCGGTCATGAGCGGCGTCGAGGATCATCTTCTGCAAGAGGGATACTTCTACTTTGTCGTCAGCCACCGCCACCGCGCCGACCTGATTGATGAATACCCCAGACTTTTTCTCGAGCGCTCCGTCGACGGTCTGATTGCGGTCGATACCCCGTGGACTCTGTCGCTCTCGGTTCCGGTCGTCACGGTGTCAGGGCACAATCAGGTAAAAGGCGTGACGAACATTGTCTTGGATCACGTACGGGCCGCCGAGGTCGCTCTCAAGCATCTGTTTCAGCTCGGTCATCGCAACATCGCCTTCATCAAAGGACAGGAATTCAGTTCGGATACCGAAGTTCGCTGGGCAACTATCGTGAAAACTGCGCGCCGTTTGCGCCTCACGATTTCTCCGGCGCTCACCTCTCAATTGGAAGGTGATTCCCCGTCTCCCGACCTCGGGTATGAGGCCACCAGAAACCTGCTGGCATCGCACAGACCATTCACCGCGCTGTTTGCCTTCAATGACATTTCGGCGCTGGGTGCCATTCGGGCGCTCCGCGAGGCGAAGCTGCGGGTGCCGGAGGATGTGTCGGTCGTCGGCTTCGATGACATTCAGAGCGCCGCCTACCAGAATCCAGCGCTGACCACGGTGCGCCAGCCGCTGCGCGAAATGGGAAGGATCGCCGCCGAGACTCTGCTACGCCGCATCCGCCGCCCGGGTGCGGATGCACGCGGTGGTGAAATCATGGTCAAACCCAAACTGATTGTCCGCCAGACCACCTGCCGCGTTCCAAAGGCCGTTCATCGTTCCCAATAGCGGCCGGCTCCAATCCGCCTGAAGCTCGATTCGGGGTCAGCCCAGCCGGCGACTAGCTTTGTCGCCAGTTCCTTTCCTTCTCACTGCCTTTCCAATCCAGATATCTCGAGATCTCAAATGTCCAGGCTTCGCGTGGCTCATAATTCACCAGGACAATCTCCTCCGCTGTTCCGTAACCGCGATCATAGGCCGCTCTTGCGATCTCACAACTCTTGACTTCACTCCACTTCCATCGGCTCACCACCGATGGCCTCTTGCACGAGCAATACAGCGTGAACTCCTCCGACGACCCGACAACCATGGGCACCAGATAAGACCGATTGCCGTACGGACTGGAGGCAATGAGATAGCGAGTGAGGCACTTCGGACATTGCACACAGTGACGAATCCGAGTAGGCATAAGATCTAAAACGCTTCGGTCAGACTCCTCCGCTTACATGAGTCCCTCACGTCGCTTTCGGCACTTGGGCTGCTGTGCTGAGCAACTGCACTCCTTGGCTTCGACATCCCAGCACAAGGGCCACAGATTGTTATCCATAGTCTGGTTCAGATGATGGTCAGTGACAATAGCCACTTGACTCGATTTGGACCTAGCCACTATGATCCGCCAGCCATGAAGCGAGTTGCCTCCGGGATTCTTCCTCTCTCTTCCTCCTACTCGGACCAAGCGACACGTCAAGGGTTCATCCTGGGGTTTGGCAGTACCGAATTGGCGGACATTCCCCGCACCGTCCGCAAGCTCCGTAGCCTGCTCCCATGCGAGGAGCGGCCAACGACATCGCTTCAATTCGATCAGCCATCCGTAGCCACGGTCCGCCCGTTGTATACTCTGAGCTTTCCGCGAGCTCGAACCAGTCGCGCGTTCGATCAACCAACCTTCATCTATAAGGAGATTCGCAATGCAGAGCCGCATCACCGGCACCACCATGCCCGTCCTGGAATTCGCCCTCGAACCCAATGAGACCATCATCTCGGAAGCGGGAGAACTTTCCTGGATGAGCAGTTCGATTCAGATGACCACCCACACCCAGTTCGGCGGAGGCGGAGGGCTCTTTGGCGTGCTCAAGCGCGTTGCCGGCGGCGGATCCATCTTCATGACCGAATACCGCGCCCTCGGTGCCCCTGGCGAACTCGCGTTCGCCACCAAGCTTCCCGGCCACATTGTGCCCGTGGAAATCGCGCCGGGACGCGAGTACATGATTCACCGCCACGGCTTTCTTTGCGGAACTCCGCAGGTGCAGCTCGGCGTCGGCTTCCAGCAGTCGCTGGGGGCGGGAATCTTCGGCGGCGATGGTTTCCTCCTGCAAAAGGTCAGCGGACAAGGTACCGCCTGGCTCGAGCTCTCCGGAGAACTGGTCATGCGTGATCTTCAGCCCGGCGAAACTCTTCGCGTCCATCCCGGACATGTGGGCGCGTTTCAGTCCGGTGTTTCGTTTCAGATAACGACCGTGCCCGGCATCAAGAACATGATCTTTGGCGGCGACGGAATTTTCCTCGCGGCTTTGACCGGTCCCGGCAGAATCTGGCTGCAGACGCTGCCCATCTCCCGACTGGCCCATGCCCTGGCAGAGTTCATGCCCCACGAAACCCGCAGAGAGAACGTACAAAGCGGAGTGGTCGGCGGCATTGTCGGCTCCATCCTCGACAACATGAAGTGAGCCGGCCAGGCGGCGCGATGCGACCGGTTGGGCTGGTGTAGACAATCTCACGCGTTCAGCGACGCGCCGTTCAACGTTCGCAACTCGAAGAGGAAACATGCGGTTGCCGTACTTTCTAAAAGGCTCCGCTGCGCTCTCCCTGCGACCCTCCCACCCTCGCCCGAGGGACTGCGGGACGAAAGGGCAACAGGTTTTCTATTTCGCCGCAGTGACCCAGTCGTGCGTCAGTGGGAACGCCGCTTCAACGAGGTCCACGTTAGGCAGTCCAATACCATGCCCCTGGGGAAGAAGCGGGTCCGTTCAGAAGCACACGACTCTGAGCCTTACTAGAAGAGCTTGGTGAGAACGCCTGGAGTAGCGTCGTTAATCTTGCTCGTATATCCACCGCCCGCTACCGGAGTCCACACTTCCACAGTGCCGCTTTTCCGCCACGCAAAGGTGATCTCGCCATTCGCTGCCATAAACCAGTAGGCCGTGCCTTCCGGGACATGAACCACAGTTTGTCCCTTTGTGGGTGCCCGTTTTGTGTAGGTCGCCGAGCCCGCCTGCATTAGGTAATATTCGGTTCTACCGGAATAGTCGAGTTGCCACCAGCCGGGCAGTGCGGCTGCTTTCACTGGATCGGGGCGTGGATCGTCGTCGGAGAAGTGAATCAGCGTGTATGCATAGTGACCGGGCGGTTTGAGCCACCAACTGTCTTCGACCCAAGAGCGACCCGGGAAACGGCAGATGGTGTGGCAGGTGATGCCGCCGTCGGTCGAGCCGCCGATCTTTCCGACATACATCGCCGAGTGGCTATATTGCTTTTTGCCGCCATAGTCGCCCGCCGGATCGATGTTGAAATAGCCCACCATGTCTCCTGGCTTGAACACGTCGGAATCAATCACTCTCTGCCCAGCCTCTCGTGGAACACGCTCGCAGAGCGTCTTGGTGTTGGCTAGCTGCTGCAAGGTGTTGACCAATGAGGGTACGCCGCGTTCAGCGATCTTGAGACCACCGGCGGTCAGGCACCTGGAAAGAAAATGAGCGCAGTCGGCAATTCCATCCCAGGGATTGATGAGGATCTCCTCTGTTACGCCGCTGCTGACGCGCTGGAACACTGCCTTTTCCCCACCCGAGCCGTCGTCGACGAAGAATGGCTTCCACCCGTCGGCTACCGGCGCCTTCTTCCAGAAGGGAGTCGGGATGACATTGTGGAGCCGGACTTGATCGATGGAGACACTCTGATTGCTCAGCCAAAAGACCCCGTCATCGGCGGGGATATTCCAGCGGGCATCGGCAAATTTGACGGCGTCGTTTCTTTTGTAGGCCACGGTTCACCGAGCTCTCTTCATTTAATCCATTGGGCAGTTCCGACCGCGCGGTCAACTTCATCTTCGAGTTCCGTCAAGCGGTGAGGAGCCGATCCAACGCAACGGTGATTGTGGAGTACCGTTTTCGATCGGCCCCGGTTGGAAACCGACAGAATCGCTGCCGGTCCATCCGAGTCAATCGAGTCGCAGTGATCTTTGTTGCCGTATCCGTAGTTGTCCTCTAGTTGGAAGAATCCGCCTGCTTCCAGATCGCTGATTAGCTTGGAGAGGACTTCCTGAGAAACGCCGGTCTTCATCAAACCCGATTTGCGGACGAAGTGCCGTCCCTCGTAAACTACGGTCCCGTCGGCGAAGATCACGATCCGATATACGGCACAACGCTGCTCACAAGCTCCACGCTGGAGGACGATCAACGTGTCTGGCGCGGATTCAGTGGCCTTCACCGCTTGGCCGGACGAAGCGGTGGAGGGTGAGAAGGCTAGAGCAAAGACAAAGATAATGCCAATCTTCAGCATCCTTTGCCGGCACCTCAACGGCCCGCCGAGCTTATCATCCGTCTTGCTAGAATTCAATCCCGAGCCCGACCTGACTGCATTGAAAAACATGGATGGTTGTGGTTGAAACTACCATGCCGGAGTCTAAAACTCTGGCGTCGTGGCACCCGTGGTTACCTGATCGCCGGGCTGCTTCTCAGGTAAACTATCCGTGAGTCCCTTCGTCTCGGCAAAATGATCAATGGCAAGCGCATCGCGGTCGTCATGCCCGCCTACAATGCGGAGAAAACTCTCCAGGTCACGGTGGGAGAAGTGCCCGACCTGGTAGACATCCGCATTCTCGTGGATGACCGCAGCTCCGACCATACCGTGGATCTCGCCCGCCGTCTCGGCCTGTTCGTCTTCCAGCATGACCGCAACTACGGCTACGGACGCAATCAGCAAACCTGCTATCGCGAAGCTTTGGCCGCCGGCGCCGATGTCGTCATCATGCTTCATCCCGATTATCAGTACACGCCGTTGCTGATCACGGCCATGGCCAGCATGGTTGCCTACGGTGTGTATGACGTCGTCCTCGGATCGCGCATCATCGGAGGTCGCGCCTTGCGCGGCGGAATGCCGATCTACAAGTACATCGCAAACCGGCTGCTCACGGCGTTCGAAAACTTGTTTCTCGGCGTGAAGCTTTCCGAGTACCACACCGGATACCGCGCCTTCAGCCGCAAGATTCTTACCGAACTGCCGCTGCTGGAAAACTCCGACGACTTCATCTTCGACAATCAAATGCTGGCCCAATGCGTACACTTCGGCTTCCGCATCGGAGAAGTTTCCTGCCCCACGAAGTATTTCGAACAAGCCTCCTCCATCAATTTCCGCCGCAGCGTGAAGTACGGTTTCGGTGTGCTGGCCACCACCTTGCAGTTTGCGCTGCAGAAGATCGGACTGGTCCACGCACCCCGCTTCAGCGACAAGGGCCGCAAACTGGAAGCCGGCGGAGAAAGCTACTACACCCCTCGCTCCCAAACCGCCGGTCCCGTCTAACGCAGCGGATCCGATAACCTGTCCGGGTAACGCCTGATGCGCCTCTCCGAACCTTGTTACACTCTGCGCTAGTCCCCTGGAATGTCAGGATCTTGGCAAAATGCGCCGGCCGCTGTCTCGCACAGCGGCGATTCCTCCGTCACCAATTTGTCGCTCCTCGCTGCGCTCACCGTTTTGGCCTTCCTGATCATGGGCTACCATCCCGGCCTCGAAGACGATGCCTTCTACCTTGCGGCAATCAAGCGCAATCTGAATCCCGCCCTGTTTCCTCACGATGCAGAATTTTTCCGGCTCCAGTTTCAGGTCACCATCTTCGATAAGCTCATCGCGTATTCCGTCCGCCTCAGCCATCTGCCGTTGGCGTGGACGGTACTGCTCTGGCAGTTCGCCGCCATTTTCCTGCTTCTCCACGGCTGTTGGCGGATCGGTCGCCGCTGCTTCTCGCAATTTGAGGCGCAGTGGGCCGCAGTCACCACGGTCGCCGTGTTGCTCACCCTTCCTGTGACCGGCATTGCCATGACCCTTGCCGATCAGTACCTTCATCCGCGTACCCTGGCAACCGCCGCGATTCTTGCGGCCATCGTTGCCGTCCTCGATCGTCACCTCTGGATTGCCGGAGTCCTGCTGGCCTTTGCCTTCGCCACTCATGCCCTCATGGCCAGCTTCGGAACTTCCTTTTGCGCGTTTCTCTTCTGGCGTTTGCACCCAGCCCGGACCAGGCGGCCATCGCTAAGCTCGATCACCGCCGCGCTTCTCCTACCGCTGGGCTGGATCTTTGAACCGGCCTCTGACGCTTGGCGGCAGGCCGCCGCGACCCGTGATTTCTATTTCCTGGCGCGCTGGCATTGGTACGAGTGGTTGGGAGTCTTCGCCCCGCCGGTACTGCTTTATTATTTCTTTTGGCGGTTCTTCGAGCGCGAGGATCGAGACTCCTCCGCCTTGCCTTCGCTGGTTTCCGCTCTTCTGTTCTACGGCGCCTTGCAAACCGTCGTCGGACTTCTGATCATGCTCCCCCCCAGCCTCGAGCGCCTGCGTCCGTTCGAGCCGATGCGCTATCTCCACCTGCTCTACCTGCTCTTTTTCCTCATCGCCGGCGGACTGCTGGGACGCTATATTCTGACTCGCAAGATTTACCGCTGGCTATTGTTGTTTCTCCCGCTGAGTGCGGGCATGTTCTATGCCCAGCGCCAAATGTATCCTGCCTCCGCCCACCTGGAGTTGCCCGGCGTCGCGCCTGAGAATGCCTGGCTGCAGGCCTTCGCGTGGATCCGGCAGAATACTCCCGCCGACGGCTGGTTCGCGCTCGATCCCCACTACGTGACGCTCCCGGGCGAGGACTATCACGGACTCCGGGCCCTTGCCGAACGTAGCGTGCTCGCCGACTACGAGAAGGACGGCGGCATGGCCGCGCGCGTCCCCCGCCTCGCTCCCCGCTGGCTCAAGGAAGTGAAGGCGCAATCCGGCTGGCAGAATTTCCAAGCCGCCGACTTCCGGCGCCTCGGGAAAGACT
>Ga0210399_10003360_pt1 | contig 12484 bp, 8 predicted proteins | sample IncBWC14MmetaG_FD_150865 | JGI IMG/M metagenome (GOLD analysis project Ga0210399, IMG submission 150865) | Forest soil microbial communities from Barre Woods Harvard Forest LTER site, Petersham, Massachusetts, United States - Inc-BW-C-14-M | ecosystem: Environmental > Terrestrial > Soil >... | reverse complement strand
CGGGCGGCGTCGCTGCGCCCCGCCACCCACATGGTGAGCTCGGCCGGGCTGCCGATCACGGTCACCGCCGGGGTCGCGTTCTTGACCGTGATCCGCCACCGCTGGCCGTCGGCTTCCCGGTCGTCGCGGGCTAGCTCCACGCCGACCGGGGCCCGGCGGAGCATGAACCGCGCCAATCGCAGCCGCTGCCACAGCAACGCGGACTCCCCGCTGCTGAGCTCTCGCGGCTCCCAGTCCGGCGCCGCACGGCGGATGTCCTCGTGATGCACGAAGTACTCGACGGCGTTGACGCGCTCGTCCATGCCCGGCAGGGCCATGAACGACATCCGGGGCGGCCCGGATCTGATCGTCCGCACCAGGTCGGGGAACGACGTCCGCCGCTTGATCCGGGTCTGCACCCGCTCGGTGTACCCGGCCAGCGGCCCGCCGAGGACGCCTGCCGCCGCGTCGGGCCGGTGCTCGCGGAGCACCAGGTGGGCGGCCAGGTCGCCGGTGGTCCAGCCCGCGCACAGGGTCGGTGCGTCCGGTCCGGTCTTGTCGAGCAGTGCGCACAGGGCTAGGCGCTCGTCTCGCGAGTAGCTCACCTGCTGATCGTAGGCGGCATTGCTACCCTGACGGGAGACACAGAAACGAGGGAGCGATGCTCGACCCTGCCATCGCCGCGCGGCTGAAGCGGGACCCGTCCGGCCTGATCGCGGCGATCGCCCAGCAGCACGACACGGGCGAGGTGCTGATGCTCGGCTGGATGGACGACGAGGCGCTGCACCGCACCCTGACCACCGGCCGCTGCACGTACTGGTCGCGCAGCCGGCAGGAGTACTGGGTCAAGGGCGACACGTCCGGGCACCAGCAGTGGGTCAAGTCGGTCGCCCTGGACTGCGACGGCGACGCCCTCCTGGTCAAGGTCGACCAGATAGGCGCGGCCTGCCACACCGGCGACCGGACCTGCTTCGACGCCGACGTGCTGCTCAAGGACCAGTAACCGCCGATGCGCAGGCAATTCGGTCTGGTACTGCTGCTCGGCGCGGCCGGCGCCGCGCTGGTCGTGTTCGCCGTCCGGCAGACCTGGGCGCAGGCCGTCTTCACCCCGCCGCGCCCGCTGCCTGCGCAGGAGATTTCCGTCACCGGGCAGCAGCTCGTCCCGCTGGCCAGCGCGCTCGCCCTGGCCGCGCTGGCTTGCCTGGCCGCCGTGATCGCCAGCCGATCGGCGGCCCGGCGCGTGGCCGGGGCCCTGCTCGCGGCCCTGGGCGCGGGCGCCGCGGCGGCCGCCGGGGCCGGGGTTCGGGCCTCGAGCGTGCTCGCCACGGCTCAGGCCGACGCCGCGGACGGCGCGCTTGGCGGGTCGACCACCGGCGGCCCGTCCCCGGGCGGCGCGTCACACGCCATCGTCATCGCGGGCTCCCCGGGACAGGCCCTCATGACCGGCGCGCCCTGGCACGCGGCCGCGATCGTCGGCGCCGTCGCGATCGTCCTCGCGGGCCTGGCCACCGCGTGGCGCGGCCCGCGCTGGCCCGTCATGTCGGCCCGGTTTGACCGTCCCGGTCAGCCCCGGCGGCCGCGCGCCGCGGACAGCGCGACCATGTGGGAGTCGCTGAGCCGCGACCTGGACCCGACGGTCGACAAAGCGGTGGAAGACCAGGTCGGTGGCGGGCCACCCGCCTAAACGCGAGCCGGTCTCGGTCCTGCTGGCCGAGCACGAGCCCGAGGTGGCCGAGATGTCGGCCCGCTACCTGCGCCAGGACGGGCTCCGGGTCCGGCTGGTCACCAGCCCCGAGCCGACGCTGGCCGAGCTGACCGGCGGACCGGACGCCGCGGCCATAATCGATCTCACCATGCCCGGCCTGGACCCCCGGCGCATCCGCCGGGCCCTGCGCACGCCGGTCATCTTCCTGGTCGCCGACGCCAGGGCCCCCCGCCCCCGCGGCCTGGCCGTGCGCGGCGACGCGGCCGGTGCCCGGCGCTGGCTGGCCCGCCCGTTCAGCCCCCGCCAGCTCGTCGCCCTAGTCCGCGACGTCCTGGCCGATGCACGGACGTCCCAGCGCCCCGCACCGCCTCCTTTCCCCGAGGGGACCCATCCCCCCGGCCCCCACCTGACCGCCACCGAGGCCGCGGTGCTCGCCGCGCTGACGGACAACGCCGGCCGCGTCCTGTCCCGGCGCCAGCTGCTCGCCGCCTCCGGCCGCCACTCCGCAGGCGACCGGGCCGCCGACGTCTACATCGCCCAGCTCCGCGCCAAGCTCGGCCCCGCCGCCCCCATCCGGACCGTCCGCGGCGCGGGCTACACGCTGGAAACTTCAGGCTTGGCGGAAACCTCGGGGCATCATAGTCCCAACCAGATATTCCACTAAGCCAAAATCTTCCGCGATAACTACGAACAGATGATCGATTAGGTGCGGATGGGGTTAGCGGTACCAGTGAGGCACGCAGCGGACCACGCGAGTCCGAACCGAGCCATGCAGGACGGGCCGGTGCAACAGGCGAGCTACGGCCCGCCCCCGGGCGTCGTTAGCCTCAATCCAGGGGTGCAGTCACCACGGCACCGGGGCGGCCGGGCTACGATCAGTGGCGCAACAGTACCGATGTGAGGGGACGAGCGAACCGGGTGAGCGTGCTCGACGAGATCCTAGACGGCGTGCGTGCCGATCTCGCCGACCGGCAGCGGCACGTCGCGTTGGACCATCTCAAGGAGATGGCGCGGCGCGCGCCGTCACCGCGGGACGCGATGGCCGCACTCAAGGCCGAGGGCGTCAGCGTCATCGCCGAGGTGAAGCGGGCCAGCCCGTCTCGCGGGCAGATGGCCGACATCGCCGACCCGGCCGCGCTGGCCTCCGATTACGAAGCCGGCGGCGCGAAGGTGATCAGCGTGCTGACCGAGCCGCGACGGTTCGGCGGCTCGCTGGAGGACCTGAGCGCGGTCCGCCGGGCGGTGCAGGTGCCGCTGCTGCGCAAGGACTTCGTGGTCAGCTCCTACCAGCTGTGGGAGGCCCGCGCCCACGGCGCGGACCTGGTCCTGCTGATCGTCGCGGCGCTCGAGCAGAGCGCGTTGGTCTCGCTGGTCGAGCGGGCCATCTCGATCGGGCTGCTGCCGCTGGTCGAGGTGCACGCCGAGCCCGAGCTCGACCGGGCCCTGGACGCCGGCGCGACGGTCATCGGCGTCAACGCCCGGAACCTGGCCACGCTCAAGGTGGACCGGGGGATCTTCGGCCGGATGGCGGGCCGGATCCCCGAAGGGGTCGTCAAGGTCGCCGAGTCCGGCGTCCGCGGGCCGCGTGACCTGCTGGCCTACGCCGCGTCCGGCGCGGATGCGGTGCTGGTGGGCGAGAGCCTGGTCACCGAGAAGGACCCGCGCAGCGCCGTCGCCGACCTGGTCACCGCGGGCTCGCACCCCGCGCTGCGCGGAGAGCGCGGATGATCGGGACGGACCCGGCGGAACCGGAAATCGGCCCGGTTCCCGACGCTTCCGGGCACTTCTCCGTGGCTGGCATCGCGTACGGGGGCCGGTTCGCTCCCGAAGCGCTGACCGCCGCCCTGGACGAACTCGCCGTGGCCTACCAGCAGGCCCGCAGCGACCCGGCGTTCACCGCCGAGCTTGACGGCCTGCTCAAGGGCTACGCCGGCCGGCCGACGCTGCTGACCCAGGCCAAGCGGTTCGGCCAGCAGGCCGGCGGCGCGACCGTCCTGCTCAAGCGCGAGGATCTCACGCACACCGGGTCGCACAAGATCAACAACGTGCTCGGGCAGGCGCTGCTGGCCCAGCGGATGGGCAAGACGCGGGTCATCGCCGAGACCGGCGCCGGCCAGCACGGCGTGGCCACCGCCACCGCGGCCGCCCTGCTCGACCTGGACTGCGTGGTCTACATGGGCGAGGAGGACACGCACCGGCAGGCCCTGAACGTGTCCCGGATGCGCATGCTCGGCGCCGAGGTGATCCCGGTCACGACCGGCACCCGCACGCTCAAGGACGCGATGAACGAGGCCTTCCGGGACTGGGTGGCCACCGTCGGGCACACGCACTACTGCATCGGCTCGGTGGGCGGGCCGCATCCGTTCCCGATGATGGTCAGGGACTTCCAGCGGATCATCGGCGTGGAGGCCAGGGAGCAGGTGCTGCGGCAGGAAGGCCGGCTGCCGGACGCGGTGGTCGCCTGCGTCGGCGGCGGCTCCAACGCCATCGGCATCTTCCACGCGTTCGTCCCCGACCAAAACGTCCGGCTGGTCGGCTGCGAGGCCGGCGGCGACGGCCTGGACACCGGCCGGCACGCCGCCACCTTGACCGGCGGCTCCCCGGGCGTACTGCACGGCATGCGGACCTTCGTGCTGCAAGACGACGAAGGCCAGACCCGCGGCACCCACTCCATCTCGGCCGGCCTGGATTACCCGGGCGTCGGCCCCGAGCACGTCTGGCTGATGGAAACCGGCCGGGCCAGCTACCGCGCGGTGACCGACGCGCAGGCCATGAACGCCTTCTCCGTCCTGTGCCGCACCGAGGGCATCATCCCGGCCATCGAGTCCGCCCACGCGCTGGCCGGCGCCCTCCAGATCGGCCGCGAACTCGGCCCGGATGCCCTCATCCTGGTCAACCTGTCCGGCCGCGGCGACAAGGACGTTGACACCGCGTCGAAGTGGTTCGGCGTATGACCTCGGTCGCCGTCACCTTCGCCAAGGCCAACGCGGACAATCGTGCTGCCCTGGTCGGTTACCTGCCCGCCGGCTTCCCTACCGTGGCCGGCGCCATCGAGGCGATCCAGGCCATGGCCGCAGCCGGCGCCGACGTGATCGAGCTCGGCCTGCCCTACTCCGACCCCGTGATTGACGGCCCGGTGATCGCCGAGGCCGTACACCGTGCGCTGACCGCGGGCACCAAGGTCGCCGACGTGCTGCGCACCGTCGAGGCGGTGGCCGCGGCGGGCGTCCCCGTCCTGGTCATGACCTACTGGAACCCGGTCGACCGGTACGGCGTCCGCGCGTTCGCCCGCGACCTGGCCCAGGCGGGCGGCTCGGGGCTGATCACCCCCGACCTGTCGCCCGAGGAGGCCGGCCCGTGGCTGGAGGCCTCGGACGAGTTCGGCCTGGACCGGGTGTTCCTGGTCGCGCCGAGCTCGACCGACCAGCGGATCGCCACCATCACCGCCGCCTGCCGCGGCTTCGTCTACGCCGCGTCGCTGATGGGCGTCACCGGTACCCGGGATGCGGTCAGCGGTCACGCGGGGAGCCTGGTCCAGCGGATCCGCCCGCACACCGACCTGCCGGTGGCCGTCGGCCTCGGCGTGAGCAACGGCGCCCAGGCCGCGCAGGTCGCCGCGTTCGCGGACGGCGTGATCGTGGGCTCCGCCTTCGTCCGCCGCCTCCTCGACGCCGCGGACGCCCCGGACGCCGGCGCCGGAACCGACAATGCCGGAGCCGAGGCCGTCGCCGTGCTCGCCGCCGAACTGTCCGCCGCCCTCCGCCACCCGGCTCACTCATAGCGCATCCTCAGCTGTCCCTCAGAAGCATGGAGTAGTGTCGCGAGGGTGGCGCTCGCGTCCATCCCGAGCCCAAGCCCCGCCGCTTGGCGCCTCGGGCCGCTGTCGGTTCGCGCCTACGCGCTGTGCGTCGCCGCCGGGATCCTGGTGGCCCTCGTGGTGGCCAGCCGCCGGTACCGCCGCAGTGGCGGCGGCCGCGGGGTCATCCTGGACGTGGCCGCCTGGGCCGTACCGTTCGCCCTGATCGGCGCCGCCGCGCACGCCCTGCTCATCGCTACCCGGCACGATTTCACCCGCGAGTACGGCGTGTGGCACGCGGTCACGGCCGGGGTGGCGGCCATCGGCGTCCCCGGCGCGGTAACCCTCGGCGCCGCCGGGGCCTGGATCGCCTGCCGTCGTTCTAGCCTGCGGCTGGGTCGGGTCGCGGGCGCGGCCGCGCCCGCGCTGATGTTCGGCCTGGCCGTCGGCGGCCTGGGCAGCTGGTGGGCCCAGCAGTTCTACGGCCCGCCCTCGACCTGGTGGTGGGCGGTCCCGATCTCGCCCACGCACCGGGCGCCCGGGTACGAGAACTACGCCACCTTCCAGCCCGCCTTCTTGTACCAGTCGCTGTGGGATGTCGCGGTCGGCCTCGGCGTGATCTGGGCCGCCCGTCGGTTCACGCTATCGGGTACGCGCACGTTCCTGCTGTGCGCCGCCTGCTACGCGGTGGGCAGCTTCTGGGTCGAGTCGGTACGCATCGGCCCGCTGCCGCAGGTTCTGGGCATGCGTTACGGCGCGCTCGGTGACGTGACGGTCTTCGTACTGGCCGTGGCTGGTCTATACCTGACCCGGCCGAAACCCATCCCACCAGCGCGTACGTACGTCAAGACAGGACCTAAAGCTCTGGTGGACGATTCTTCCGGTGATGTAATGTCTATGTAACAGGGCCAGTGTCGTCCCGGCGCAGGGGTGTGGCGTATCGAGACGACAGGAGAGCGCATGGCGGCAGCTGGCCTTTACGACCCCAGTTTCGAGCATGACGCGTGCGGCGTCGGCTTCGTCGCGGACCTGTCAGGGCGCGGCGGGCACGACGTGGTGGCCCGGGCCCTGCGAGTGCTGTGCCATCTGGAACACCGGGGCGCGCAGGGCGGCGACCCCGGCACCGGGGACGGGGCCGGGATTCTTACCCAGGTACCGGACGATTTCTTCCGCGCCGTATGTGGTTTCGCTCTGCCCGGACCGGGCTCCTATGCGGTCGGCCTGGCCTTTTTTTCTGCCGAACGGACCGTGGTATCCGCCGCCATCGAACGGCTCGCCGGGGCCGAGGGCCTGACCGTGCTGGGCTGGCGTGAGGTCCCCTACGACGTCGACGCCTGCGGGGCCGGCGCGCAGGCCGTGCTGCCCGAGCTGGTCCAGCTGTTCGTCGCGGGCGCGAACGGCGAGTCCGGCCCAGAGCTCGAGCGGATGGCGTTCTGCCTGCGCAAGAGGGCCGAACACGAGGGCGGGGTGTACTTCGCCAGCCTGTCCGCCCGGACCATCGTGTACAAGGGCATGCTGTCCGCGGTGCAGCTCGAGCCGTTCTTCCCCGACCTGTCCGATCCGCGGTACGGCTCGGCGCTGGCCCTGGTGCACTCCCGGTTCTCCACCAACACGTTCCCGTCCTGGCCGCTGGCCCACCCGTACCGGTACGTGGCGCACAACGGCGAGATCAACACCATCCGGGGCAACCGCAATTGGATGCGCGCCCGGGAGGCGATGCTGGCCACCGACCTGATCCCGCGCTCGAAGGACGGGCGAGGGATAGAGCGGCTGTTCCCGATCCTGAACGAGGAGGGCAGCGACTCGGCCAGCTTCGACGAGTGCCTGGAACTGCTGCACATGGGCGGGCGCTCGCTCCCGCACGCGGTGCTCATGATGATCCCCGAGCCGTGGGAGAACCACGAGGAGATGACGCCCGAGCGCCGCGCCTTCTACCAGTTCCACGCCGCGCTGATGGAACCGTGGGACGGCCCGGCGCTGATCGCGTTCACCGACGGCTCGGTGATCGGCGCGGTGCTGGACCGCAACGGCCTGCGCCCCGGCCGGTACTGGGTGACCAGCGACGGCCTGGTCGTGCTGGCCAGCGAGGTCGGCGTGCTCGACATCGACCCGGCCACCGTGATCAGGAAGGGCCGGCTCCAGCCCGGCCGGATCTTCCTGGCCGACACCGCCACCGGCCGCATCGTGGAAGACGAGGAGGTCAAGGCGGCCCTAGCCGCCGAACGCCCCTACGAAGCCTGGCTGCACGCCGGCCTGGTCCACCTGGACGACCTCCCGGACCGCGCTCCGATCCCAGCCCAACGAACTGAAACCGGGGTTTCACCGCGCTCTAACGAAGTGAATCCCGGGTTTCACTCCACCGGGGAGTCGCTCGTTACGTTGCAGCGGATGCACGGGTACACGGATGAGGAACTGCGGGTCATCCTGGCCCCGATGGCGCGGGCCGGGTCGGAGCCGATCGGGTCGATGGGGACGGACACGCCGCTGGCCGTGCTGTCCGACAAGCCGCGGCTGATCTTCGACTACTTCACCCAGCTGTTCGCCCAGGTGACCAACCCGCCGCTGGACGCGATCCGGGAGGAGCTCGTCACCTCGCTCGGCACCGTCACCGGCCCGGAGCAGAACCTGCTGGAACCGATCCCGGCCTCCTGCCGCCAGATCGTGCTGCCGTTCCCGGTCATCAACGACAACGACCTGGCCAAGATCGTCCACATCAACGACGAGGGCAACCTGCCCGGGCTGGCCTCGCACGTGGTCGACGGGCGCTACGACCCGCGTGGCGGCGGCGACGGCCTGCGGGCCCGGCTGGCCGAGATCTGCGCCGAGGTCTCCGCCGCCATCGAGGACGGCGCCCGGCTGATCATCCTGTCTGACCGGATGACCCCTCCCGGTCCCGGCAGCGTGCCGATCCCGTCACTGCTGCTGACCGGGGCGGTGCACCATCACCTGATCAAGCAGAAGTCGCGGACCCGCGCCGGGCTGGTGGTCGAGGCCGGGGACGTCCGCGAATGCCACCACGTGGCGCTGCTCATCGGGTTCGGCGCCGCGGCGGTCAACCCTTACCTGGCCATCGAGTCGGTCAGGGACCTGGTCCGGCGCGGTGTGCTGGAGGGCGTGTCGGAGAAGAAGGCCGAGGCCAACCTGCTCAAGGCCCTGGGCAAGGGCCTGCTGAAGATCATGTCCAAGATGGGGGTGTCGACCGTCGCCTCCTACACCGGCGCGCAGATCTTCGAGGCCATCGGCCTGGGCCCGGAGGTGATCGAGACCTGCTTCGCCGGCACCACCTCGCGGCTGTCCGGCGTGGATTTCACCGCCCTGGCCGCGGAGATCGAGCAGCGGACCGGCGTGGCCCTGGCCGATCCGGCCGGGATGCAGCACCGGCGGCTGGCCACCGGCGGGGAGTACCAGTGGCGGCGCGACGGCGAGCCGCACCTGTTCAACCCCGAGACCGTCTTCAAGCTGCAGCACGCTACCCGCAGCCGCCGGTACGAGATCTTCAAGGAGTACAGCTCGCTGGTCGACGACCAGTCGCGGCGGCTGATGACGCTGCGCGGCCTGCTCCGGATCCGCGGGGTAGATGCCGAGACCGGGGTACCACGGCCCGTTCCGCTAAATGAGGTGGAACCGGCGGCCAGCATCGTACGGAGGTTCGCCACCGGGGCCATGTCCTACGGCTCGATCTCAGCCGAGGCGCACCAGACGCTGGCCATCGCCATGAACCGCCTGGGTGCCCGGTCGAACACCGGCGAGGGCGGCGAAGACCCGGACCGGTTCACCCCAGAAAGCAACGGTGACCTGAGGCGGTCCGCGGTCAAGCAGGTCGCCAGCGGGCGGTTCGGCGTGACCAGCGAGTACCTGGTCAACGCGGACGACCTGCAGATCAAGATGGCGCAGGGGGCCAAGCCGGGGGAGGGCGGCCAGCTGCCCGGCAACAAGGTGTACCCGTGGATCGCCAAGACCCGGTACTCCACGCCCGGGGTGGGGCTGATCTCGCCGCCGCCGCACCACGACATCTACTCCATCGAGGACCTGGCCCAGCTGATCCACGACCTGAAGAACGCCAACCCGGCGGCCCGGGTGCACGTCAAGCTGGTGTCCGAGGTCGGGGTGGGCACGGTCGCCGCCGGGGTGTCCAAGGCGCACGCCGACGTGGTGCTGATCAGCGGGCACGACGGCGGGACCGGCGCGGCCCCGCTGACCTCGCTCAAGCACGCGGGCGCGCCGTGGGAGCTGGGGCTGGCCGAGACCCAGCAGACGCTGCTGCGCAACAAGCTGCGGGACCGGATCGTGGTGCAGGCCGACGGCCAGCTGAAGACCGGCCGGGACGTGATCGTCGCCGCGCTGCTCGGGGCGGAGGAGTTCGGCTTCGCCAGCGCGCCGCTGGTGGTCTCCGGATGCATCATGATGCGGGTCTGCCACCTGGACACCTGCCCGGTCGGCGTGGCCACCCAGAACCCCGAGCTGCGGGCCAAGTTCAGCGGCAAGCCGGAGTTCGTGGTGAACTTCTTCGAGTTCATCGCCGAGGAGGTCCGGGAGTACCTGGCCCAGCTCGGCTTCCGGTCGCTGGAGGAGATCGTCGGCCGGGTCGACTTGCTCGACGCGGCGCTCGCGGTCGAGCACTGGAAGGCCTCCGGGCTCGACCTGTCGCCGGTGCTCTACGCTCCGCCGCTTCCTGACGGCGCCGCGACGCGCTGTGTCACCACCCAGGACCACGGGCTGGACAAAGCCCTGGACCACACGCTCATCCAGCTCGCCGAGGGGGCACTCGAGGAGGGCCGGCCGGTCCGGCTCGAGCTGCCCATCCGGAACGTGAACCGGACCGTGGGCACCATGCTCGGCTACGAGGTGACCCGGCGCTGGGGTGGCGAGGGCCTGCCCGACAACACGATCGACATCTCCTTCGAGGGGTCGGCCGGCCAGTCGTTCGGGGCCTTCCTGCCGCGCGGCATCACGCTGCGCCTGGCCGGCGACGCGAACGACTACCTGGGCAAGGGCCTGTCCGGCGGGCGGCTGGTGGTGCGCCCGCCCGCCGCCGTTCCGTTCGCGGCGGAGGAGCAGGTCATCGCCGGCAACGTAATCGGCTACGGCGCCACCGCCGGCGAGATCTTCCTGCGCGGGAAGGTCGGCGAGCGGTTCTGCGTCCGCAACTCGGGCGCGCTGGCGGTCGCCGAAGGCACCGGAGATCATGGCTGTGAGTACATGACCGGCGGCCGGGTGGTGATCCTCGGCTCGGTCGGGCGGAACTTCGCGGCCGGCATGTCCGGCGGCATCGCCTACCTGCTCGACTGCCCGGTGCACCGGGTGAACATGGAGATGGTCGACCTGGATCCGCTGGATGAAGGCGACACCAGGTTCCTGCGCGACGTGGTGGAACGCCATCACGACCAGACCGGCTCCGCGGTCGCGATGCGGCTGCTGGCCGACTGGGATCCCGGCCGGTTCACCAAGGTCATGCCGAAGGACTACAAGCGGGTGCTGTCCGCGGCGTCGCAGGCCGAGCGCGAGGGCCGTGACGTCGACGAGGCCGTCATGGCGGCAGCTCATGGCTGATCCGAAGGGCTTCATGACCACACCCCGCGAGACCCCCGCCCGTCGTCCCGTCGACCTGCGGCTGCTCGACTGGCACGAGGTCTACGAGCGGTTCCCGCCCAACCGGCTGGAACGGCAGGCCGGCCGGTGCATGGACTGCGGCATCCCGTTCTGCCATAACGGGTGCCCGCTGGGCAACCTGATCCCGGAGTGGAACGACCTGGTCTGGCGGCACGACTGGCGCGAGGCTGCGGACCGCCTGCACGCCACCAACAACTTCCCCGAGTTCACCGGGCGGCTTTGCCCAGCGCCGTGCGAAGCCGCCTGTGTGCTCGGGATCAACGCTGATCCCGTCACGATCAAGCAGGTCGAGGTCGAGATCATCGACCGGGCCTTCGCGTCCGGCTGGGTGGTACCCCGGCCTCCGGCGGTCCGGTCCGGTCGTTCGGTGGCGGTGATCGGCTCGGGCCCGGCCGGGCTCGCGGCGGCCCAGCAGCTGACCCGGGCCGGTCACGCGGTCACCGTGTTCGAACGCGACGACGCGCCGGGAGGCCTGCTGCGCTACGGCATTCCCGAGTTCAAGCTGGAGAAGCGGCACCTGGACCGGCGGCTGGACCAGATGCGGGCCGAGGGCACCGAATTCCGCTGCGGCGTCGAGGCCGGGACCGGCGTTTCCGCGGAAACGCTGCGCGCCTCCTATGACGCCATCGTGCTGGCCGGCGGGGCGCGGGTGCCGCGTGACCTGCCGCTGCCCGGCCGGTCGTTGGCCGGCATCCACCAGGCCATGGACTACCTGCCGCTGGCCAATCGCGTGGTCGCCGCTGAGTCCGCCCGCCGCGACACGCGGCCAGGCCAGCAGGGCCCGGCGGACCCGGCCATCAGCGCCCGCGGCCGGCACGTGGTCATCATCGGCGGCGGCGACACCGGCGCGGACTGCCTGGGCACCGCGCACCGGCAGGGTCCGGCGTCGGTTACCCAGCTCGAGATCCTGCCCCGTCCGCCCGCGACTCGGCCCGGCCATCAGCCCTGGCCGACCTACCCCATGGTCTACCGGGTCTCCAGCGCGCACGAGGAAGGCGGGGAGCGCGCGTACGCGGTCTCCACGCTCGAGTTCCTCGGCGATGAGCAGGGACGGGTCCGGGCGCTGCGACTGGCCGACGCGGACGGGTTCGACCCGGTGCCCGGCACCGAGCGGGAGCTGCCCGCTGGCCTGGTCCTGCTGGCTATGGGCTTCACCGGAGCGGAACGGCCGGGGCTGCTCACCGAGCTGGGCGTGGACTTCGATGCCCGAGGCAACGTCGGCCGCGACGCCCAGTACGCGACCTCGGTGCCCGGCGTGTTCGCGGCCGGCGACATGGGCCGCGGCCAGTCCCTGATCGTCTGGGCCATCGCCGAGGGCCGCAGTGCCGCCGCTGCCGTCGACCGCTACCTGGCCGGTACCGCTCAGCTGCCCGCGCCGATTCCGCCTACGGCCC
>Ga0210399_10003357_pt1 | contig 12497 bp, 9 predicted proteins | sample IncBWC14MmetaG_FD_150865 | JGI IMG/M metagenome (GOLD analysis project Ga0210399, IMG submission 150865) | Forest soil microbial communities from Barre Woods Harvard Forest LTER site, Petersham, Massachusetts, United States - Inc-BW-C-14-M | ecosystem: Environmental > Terrestrial > Soil >... | reverse complement strand
GCGAGGCAGAAGTCAAACTTGTTAAGAAGAATTACGGATGGCCCGAAGATGCGAAGTTTCTCGTCCCCGACGGCGTTTATGACCAGTTCAAGAATGGCGTGGGGAAGCGGGGAGCGGAAGCCCGCGCGGCGTGGAAAGCAAAATTCCAGGAATATAAGAAGCAGTTTCCACAACTTGCCGATCAGCTGAACAGTATGCAGCATGGACAATTGCCAGACGGATGGGACAAGGACTTGCCGAGCTTCCCTGCCGATCCCAAGGGCATGGCAACGCGGGAATCCTCTGGAAAAACTCTGAACGCCTTGGCAAAGAATATTCCCTGGCTGGTTGGCGGGTCGGCGGATCTGGCCAAATCCAACAAAACGAATTTGACGTTCGATGGCGCGGGCGATTTCTACCCGAATCAGTATCGCGGGCGCAATGTGCACTTCGGCGTGCGGGAACATGCTATGGGCGCGATCGTCAATGGCATGACGCTGTCGAAACTCCGAGCGTTCAGCGCCACATTCTTCAATTTTAGCGATTACATGCGTGCCAGCATGCGGCTGGGTGCGTTGATGGAAATTCCTTCGCTGTACATTTTCACGCACGACTCCATCGGCGTGGGAGAAGACGGACCTACGCACCAACCCATCGAGCAAGTGGCTTCGCTGCGCGCGATGCCCAACATGCTGGTTTTGCGGCCGGGCGATGCCAATGAAGTTGTGGAAGCCTACAAGGTGGCGCTCCAGCATACCCATGGGCCCTCGACCCTCGTATTTACGCGCCAGGCGATGCCGACGTTTGATCGCACAAAATATGCTCCCGCATCGGGAGTGGCGAAGGGCGCCTATATTCTTGCAGAAGCTCCCGGTGGGAAGCCTGATGTTATTCTGATGGGCAGCGGGAGCGAAGTCTCTCTTTGCGTGGAAGCTGCGGAAAAATTGAATGTCACCGGCATCAAGGCGCGAGTGGTCAGCATGCCTTGCTGGGAACTCTTCGAGCGACAAGACGCTGCCTACAAGGAAAGTGTTTTTCCTGCGAGCGTAAGCGCGCGCGTATCAGTGGAAATGGCTTCGACGTTTGGATGGGAGCGTTACGTTGGCCTGAAGGGCAAGATGATCGGGATGCTCAGCTTCGGCGCATCGGCCCCACTCAAGGATCTGTTGAAGAAATTCGGCATTCAAGTGGACAACGTGATTGCGGCAGCCAAAGAAGTTGTCGGAAAGTGAGCCGGCAATGAAGATCGTCGTTGGTTCGGACCACGCCGGGTTTCAATTGAAGGTGGCCATGGGCGATTTGCTGCGCTCCCTCGGGCACGACATTTTGGACGTCGGCGCGTTCAATGAAAACCCATCCGATTATCCGGACTTTGCCGAAGCTGTGGGCCATGCGGTGCTGGACCACAGAGCCGAGCGCGGCGTGCTCATTTGCGGCAGCGGCGTAGGCGCCAGCGTGGCGGCAAACAAGTTGCCGGGCATTCGAGCCGGGATGTGTCATGACACGTATTCGGCGCATCAAGGTGTGGAACACGATGACATCAACGTCCTGGTTTTGGGCGAGCGCGTAATTGGCGTCAAGCTCGCAGAGGATCTCGTGAAAGCCTTCATTGGCGCAAGATTCACCAATGAGGAACGGCACGTCCGGCGGCTTGGTAAAGTGAAAGCCCTGGAAGCGAAATTCGGCGCTGAATTCAAGGCTTGAGGGACAGTAGCGTTGGCCGAAGCTTGCGGCGCCCTCATCCTCCTGGGAGTACAATTGAATTTTGAAAGTGAAGGAGAACCACCATGACCACGGCAACGACCATTCCCAATATCGCCACCGGCGAAGGGACCAATCCGCTCAAAGCCCTGCTTACCTACGGGCAATCTCCATGGATGGACTACATCCGGAGAGACCTGCTGACCAGCGGCGGGTTGAAAAAATATATTGATAACGACGGCCTGCGCGGAATGACCTCGAATCCCGCCATCTTTGAAAAGGCCATCACCGGGAGCAATCTATACAACGATGTCCTCAACTCGCCCGATGCAAAGAACCTGGATGCTAACGGCGTCTTCGAGAAAATCGCCATTCGCGACGTTCAGGACGCTTGCGACATTTTCAAGCCGGTTTATACAGACTCGAAGCGCCGCGACGGTTACGTCAGCCTGGAAGTCTCGCCATTTCTTGGCTTCGATACCAAAGCCTCGCTTGCCGAAGCTCGCCGCTTGTGGAAAGCCGTGGACCGCCCGAATGTGATGATCAAGATTCCCGGCACACCCGAAGGGCTCCCTGCCATTCGCCAGGCGCTCGAAGAAGGCATCAACATCAATATCACGCTGCTTTTCGCGCAGTCCGCCTACGAACAAGTCGCTGAAGCGTTCCTCGCTGCACTCGAAGCTCGCGCCGCCAAGGGCCAGGACATCAGCCATATCGCCAGTGTGGCCAGCTTTTTCGTTAGCCGCATCGACTCGCTCGTTGATGGCAAGATCGATGAAAAAATCAAAGTAGGCACGGACGCCGGCCAAACCGCTCTTCTCGAGAGCATTCGCGGCAAGGTGGCCATTGCCAACGCTCGCCTCACCTACAAGAAGTATCAGGAACTTTTTGGCGGTCCGCGTTGGAAAGCTCTCGCTTCCAAGGGCGCGCAGACCCAGCGGCTGCTCTGGGCCAGCACCAGCACCAAGAATCCCAAGTATCGCGATGTGATTTACGTTGAAGAACTCATCGGCGCGGATACCGTCGACACTATTCCTCCGGCTACCTTTGACTCCTTCCGCGACCACGGCAAGCTGCGCCCCAGCCTCACCGAAAACGTTGACGGCGCCGCAAAAACCATGGCCGACCTCGCAAAAGCGGGAATTTCCATGAAGGAAGTCACCGACAAGCTGTTGGCGGATGGCGTGAAGCTCTTTGCCGACGCGTTCACCACCCTGCTGGCCGCAACCGGCAAAAGCGCCGGGGTGCGCGCGTGAGCGTCAACAAACAAACCTACAAATTGCCGAAGGAACTTGCTGGCGCGGTGGCTGCATCCCTGGACGACTGGGAAAAAAATAATAAGGTAGCGCGCCTCTGGCAGAAGGATGCCTCGCTCTGGAGCAGCACCGACGAGGGCAATTGGCTCGGCTGGCTCAACATCACCGAAGAGCAGCTTGTTCACATCGATGCTCTGAAACAGATTGCCGACGACGTAAAGAAGGCGCGCTTCAAACACGCCCTTTTGCTGGGCATGGGCGGCTCCAGCCTTTGCCCGGAAGTCTTGCGCCTCACGTTTGGAAAGATTAAAGGCTTCCCAGAGTTGCACGTTCTCGATTCCACCGACCCCGCGCAAATTCGGGCCATCGAAGCAAAAGTGGACCTCAAGAGCACCATCTGCATCGTTTCGAGCAAGTCCGGCAGCACGCTTGAACCTAACATTTACAAACAATATTTTTTCGCGCGTGTAAAAGCCAAAGTGGGCGAAAAGGAAGCAGGCAATCGATTCATCGCTGTCACCGATCCCGGCTCCAAGATGCAGCAAGTCGGCGAAGCGGATAAGTTCCGCAGAATTTTCATGGGCGTGCCGAGCATCGGCGGCCGCTACTCCGCGATTTCAAACTTCGGCATGGTTCCCGCGGCGGTCATGGGCTTGGACATCGCGAAATTCCTAAAAAACACGGAAGAGATGGTCAAGGCCTGCGGTGCATCTGCTGCGGCCGATTCGAATCCCGGCGTCATTCTCGGCACCATCATGGGCGTCGCCGCCAATCATGGCCGCGACAAGATCACCATCATCGCTTCGCCGGGAATCTCTGATCTCGGCGCCTGGCTCGAACAATTGATTGCCGAATCCACCGGAAAAATCGGCAAAGGGATTATTCCCGTGGATCGCGAACGCCCCGCCAAGCCAGCTGCTTATGGCAACGATCGTGTTTTCGCCTACTTGCGCCTGGCGTCCAAGCCCAATAAGGCGCAGGATGCCGCCGTCGCCGCTATCGAGAAAGCCGGACACCCCGTCGTTCGAATCACGCTGCCAAACATCTATGTCCTCGGCCAGGAATTTTTCCGCTGGGAAATTGCTACTGCCGTCGCCGGCTCCCTCATCGGCATCAACGCCTTCAATCAGCCCGACGTTGAAGCCAGTAAGATTGAAACAAAAAAATTGACCAGCCAGTACGAAACCACTGGAAGCCTTCCGCCGGAATCGCCGTTCTTCGAGGAAAAAGGCATCAAGCTTTTCGCCGACGAGAAAAATACCGTTGCATTGAAGGGCGGCGTGAAACTTTCCGACGTGCTCAAATCCCATCTCTCTCGCCTCGGCGCAGGCGACTATTTTGCCGTCCTCGGCTACATCACCATGAACCCTGCGAATGAGAAGTTCTTGCAAACGATTCGCCACGCCGTGCGCGACAAGAAAAAAGTCGCCACCGTGCTCGGCTTCGGCCCGCGCTTCCTTCACTCCACCGGACAAGCCTACAAGGGCGGCCCCAACAGCGGCGTGTTCCTGCAGATCACTTGCGATGAAGCCAGAGACTTGCCTGTTCCTGGACAGAAATACACGTTCGGTATTGTGAAGGCTGCGCAAGCCCGCGGTGATTTTGCCGTCCTCGCCGAACGTGGCCGCCGCGCCCTGCGCGTTCATCTCGGGAAGAATCTGAAGTCAGGGCTGGCGGCTCTGACCAAAGCCGTACAAAAAGCGATCGCATAACGTCGTAAAAAACTAAATCACGGAAGTCTGAGGAGCGCTGACGATGCAACTGGGGATGATCGGCTTGGGAAGAATGGGCGCCAACATGGTTCGGCGCCTGCAAAAAAACGGCCACAAGTGCGTCGTCTACGACCGCAGCGCCGACTCGGTCAAACAGCTCGAAGGCGAAGGCGCAACCGGCGCCACCTCCCTCGATGATTTCGTCAAAAAACTCCAAGAGCCCCGCGCCATCTGGCTCATGGTGCCCGCCGCGGTGGTCGATGCTTCGCTCCATGATCTAACGGGCAAACTCGAAGCTGGCGATATCGTGATTGACGGCGGAAATTCCTACTACATCGACGACATCCGCCGCGCCAAAGAACTCTCCGCCAAAGGCATCCACTACTGCGACGTCGGCACCAGCGGCGGCGTCTGGGGCCTCGAACGCGGCTATTGCCAGATGATCGGCGGCGAAACCGAAGTCGTGAAGCACCTCGACCCGATTTTCAAAACGCTCGCCCCTGGCCGCGGCAACGTCGATCGCACGCCCGGCCGCGAAAAAGTCCCCGGCACCGCCGAAGAAGGCTATCTCCACTGCGGCCCTTCCGGCGCCGGCCACTTCGTCAAAATGGTTCACAACGGGATCGAGTACGGCTTGATGGCCGCCTACGCCGAAGGCTTGAACATTCTCAAGCACGCCAACACGGGCAAATCTCATCGCGAGGCCGACGCGGAAACCACTCCTCTCCGCAATCCCGAACACTATCAATACGATTTCAATCTCGCAGATGTCACCGAAGTGTGGCGCCGGGGCAGCGTCGTCGCCTCTTGGCTGCTCGACCTGACCGCCATTTCCCTTCTCGACCAGCCCAACCTCGAGCGCTTCTCCGGCCGCGTCTCCGATTCCGGCGAAGGCCGCTGGACCATCCTCGCTGCCATCGAATCCACCGCTCCCGCACCCGTTCTGACCGCCTCTCTCTTTCAGCGGTTCACCTCCCGCGGCGAAGATGATTTTGCGGCGAAAGTTTTATCGGCGATGCGCTTCCAGTTCGGCGGGCACATCGAAAAGAAGTCCGGACACTAGAGCTTTCAAGAATCCGTTGACACACGAAGACAGGAAGCCCTCTCATGAGCCTGAATCATCTGGAAACGAACCCCACCGCAGCGCCCTGCGTGATGGTTATTTTTGGCGCCACCGGCGATCTCACCAAGCGCAAGCTCATTCCTGCGCTTTGCAATCTCGCTCAGGACGGGCTTCTTCCGGAGCAGTTCGCCATCGTCGGATTCGCCACAAATGATTTCACCACGGCGAGCTTCCGCAAAATGCTGGGCGAGGAGGTTCCCAAGTACGCTCCCGCGCCGGTCGACCTGAAATTCTGGGATAGCATCGCCGAGCGCATCTATTATGTCCGTGGCGATTTTCAGGACGTCGAGGCGTACAAGCGCCTGAAGGACCAGATTGACCAAGCCGACAAACTTCATGGTACGCAGGGAAACAGATTTTTCTATCTGGCAGTCGCGCCGAGATTCTTCTCTCCCATCGCCAAGATGCTGGGCGATTGCTGCCTGACGAAGGAAGAGAGCGGCCACTGGGCCAGGGTGATCGTTGAAAAACCGTTTGGCCACGACCTGGAGTCGGCTAAAAAATTGAACACCGACTTGAAACAGGTTCTCTCGGAAAATCAAATCTACCGCATCGACCACTATCTCGGCAAAGAGACCGTCCAAAATGTGATGGTCTTTCGTTTCTCGAACAACATCATCGAGCCTCTCTGGAATCGCAATTACGTCGATCACGTGCAGATCACCGCGGCGGAAACCGTCGGCGTCGAGCATCGCGGCGGCTTCTACGAAACCGCCGGCGCCCTCCGCGACATGGTTCCCAACCATCTTTTCCAGCTCCTCACCATGACCGCCATGGAGCCGCCCATCTCCTTCGATGCCGATCAAGTCCGCAACAAACAAGCCGAAGTCTTGCACGCCATTCAGCCGCTCAGCCCTGAAGACGTGCTGAAAAATATGGTCCGCGGGCAATACGGCGGAGGCACGGTCGACGCCCAGCGCGTCGCCGGCTACCGCAGCGAACCGGATGTCGCTCCCGATTCGAACACCGAGACTTTCGTCGCCCTCAAGTTACAAATCGACAACTGGCGCTGGGCTGGCGTTCCGTTCTATCTGCGAACCGGCAAGCGCCTCGCCCAGCGCACCACGGAAATCGTCATTCAATTCCGCCGCACCCCGTTCGTCCTTTTCCGCAACACCGCGGTAAAGAATCTCGAAACCAACCGCCTCGTCATCCATATTCAGCCCGAGGAAGGCATCTCTCTCAGCTTCGGCGCAAAGGTTCCCGGCTCGATCATGAAGCTGGGCCTCGTGAACATGGATTTCGACTACGGTACCTATTTCGGTCTCGAGCACAGCACCGGTTACGAACGCCTTCTGCGCGATTGCATGGCCGGTGACGCCACGCTCTTCCAGCGTTCGGACATGGTCGAAGCCGGATGGAACGTGATCCAACCGATCCTCGACGTGTGGCACGCCCTGCCCGCCCGTGGATTTCCGAATTATGCCTCGGGCTCCTGGGGACCTATCGAGGCAGACGACTTGCTCGAACGCGATGGCCGCGCGTGGCGGCGCATCGGCGAAGAAGAAGTGGACAAGCGCGGCCGCATCGCCGTCCCGGAAAAAACGGGAATCATCACCTGAGGGAAATGCGTGGAGCGTGAGATTCGAATCCTTGCCGACGGCGCGGCCATCGCCAAGCGCGCGGCGCAGGAATTCGTTCAAGCCGCTGCTTCAGCGGTCCGCGAAAAAAACGCCTTCAACGTGGCTCTGGCAGGCGGATCAACTCCGAAAGCCCTCTACAGCCTTTTGGTGAGCGATCCCGCGCTGCGCTCGCAGGTTCCTTGGGACAAAACGCATCTATTCTTCGGCGACGAGCGCCACGTCCCCCCGGACCATCCGGACAGCAATTTCCGCATGGCCACCGAGTCGATGGTTTCGAAATCACCATTGAAGCCAGAACAGGTCACCCGCATCAAAGGCGAAAATCCCGACGCAGATCAGGCCGCGCTCGAATACGAAAAGGCTCTGCGCGAATATTTCAAACTGAACGTAGGAGATTATCCGCGCTTTGATTTAGTCCTTGTCGGTATGGGCAACGAAGGCCACACACTCTCGCTCTTCCCTGGAACGAAGGCCTTGCACGCCGATGGGCGTATCGCAGTGCGGAATTGGGTCGGTAAGTTGGACACCGACCGTATTACCCTGACTGCGCCAGCCGCCAGCAATTCCGCGGAGATCCTCTTCATGGTAACCGGCGCGGACAAAGCTCCGGCCCTGAAATCGGTTCTCGAAGGGCCGTTCGAACCGGACCAATTGCCCGCCCAATCGCTGCAGCCAAAAAATGGAAAATTGCTCTGGCTGGTGGACGCTGCCGCTGGCAGCCTGCTCACCTCAGGAATTCGAGATTAGCGGACTGCCGCGCAGTCACAGTACAATAGTGGATTACGACACCGCGAAAGAAGTGAGGACAATGAAATGGCAACAACACTGACATCAGGAAAAATCGAAACGTACCTCGGCGCCAAAGCCGAATCCTTGCTGGGCTTCAAATCGCCGAAAATCGCCAAAGAGCGTCTGCATCTTCCCGGCCCGGATTTCATTGATCGCGTCTACGCCTCCACCGATCGCAACGTGCGCGTGCTCACCAATCTCCAGCGCATGTTCGGCCACGGCCGTCTCAGCGGCACCGGCTATCTCTCCATTCTCCCCGTCGACCAGGGCATCGAGCATTCTGGGGGCGCCAGCTTCGCCAAGAATCCGGATTATTTTGACGGCGGCAACATCGTCAAGCTGGCCATCGAAGGCGGCTGCAACGCCGTCGCCTCCACTTTTGGCGTGCTCGGCTCCGTCGCGCGCCTGTATGCCCACAAAATTCCCTTCATCGTCAAAATGAATCACAACGAGCTGCTCACCTACCCGAACAAGGCCGACCAAATTCTTTTTGGCACCGTGCAGCAGGCATACGACATGGGTGCAGCCGCCGTCGGCGCCACCATCTATTTTGGTTCCGACCAGAGCAGCCGCCAGATCGTCGAGATCAGCCAGGCCTTCGCGCATGCCCATCAACTCGGCATGGCCACTGTCCTCTGGTGCTACCTCCGCAACAATGCCTTCAAGAAGGACAAGGACTATCACCTCTCCTCCGACCTCACCGGCCAAGCCAACCATCTCGGCGTCACCATCCAGGCCGACATCATCAAGCAAAAGCTCCCCGAAAATAACGGCGGCTACCAGGCTCTCAACATCGGCGACTCCAGTTACGGCAAATTCGACAAGCGCATCTACACCGAGCTCAACAGCGATCATCCCATCGACCTAACCCGGTATCAGGTTGCCAACTGCTACATGGGCCGCTCCGGCCTCATCAACAGCGGCGGCGCTTCCGGTGCCAACGATTTCGAGGAAGCCGTGGCCACCGCCGTCATCAACAAGCGCGCCGGCGGCACCGGCCTCATCTCCGGCCGCAAAGCTTTCCAGCGCCCCATGAAGGAAGGCGTACAACTCCTCAATACGATCCAGGACGTCTACCTCAGCCCCGACGTCACCGTCGCCTAGCGCGCTCTGGTAAAAAGCTTCGCCGCTGCTTTGGGCAGGTAAGGGTTAGCACAACGCCTACGCACCGGGTTCAGGGTGTCTTCGATCCTTGACTGGTCTCCGCAGTTTGCGGACGGGGAAGGATGCCGGAACCTAGAAGATCCTTTGCATCGGAGAGGCTGAGATCACTGGAAACCACACGGAATTCCGATCGCCTCTCGTATTGATCTTTGCTGATGCTTTTGAATATCGCTAGGCGCCCCGTGAAGTGAATGTTGATGAAGGCGGTCTTCCACATTTGAGGGCCCACTGGCACTCGCCCTAGCTCCACGGTGCCGCTGTCAATTCGCCCCAGCAACCCGTAGCCGAACTCGACGCGGTTCATGAGTTGGCCCGACACCTTTGCCAGGCGCTTGTGCTCCGGATCGATCAAAATGGTTCCAGCGAGGCTATGGATTACCCGGGCTTCGTACGTTGGTGGCGTGTAGTCAGGATTGGGCTGAAATCTCACCCGCAGAAGATTGTCTTCGACCCCATCATAGTCGTAAATAAAAGCCTCTGGCAACAAACCGATGAGCTTCTGGAGTTTGATTTCATCTTCATCCTGCGCTTGCTTTAGCTTCTGCAATTGCCTCGGATCTTTCAGGAGCCGGCCGATGCGCGCGTCGTCCTGTTGCCGCTGGTCGAGGTTCAACGCCGCGCCGTCAATCGCCAGCAAACGGTAGAGCGGGCCTTCCTTGGTTTCCACTTGCATTTGAGTCAGGGTTTGCTTCCCCGCCCTTTTCTCGATCAGGAAAAGCCACTTTTGCAGCTTCTCCCGGTCAGAAATCTCATTGGCGACGACCGCAACTACGAGTTCGCCGGCCGTGGGATTGTAATTTCGGTCTGGATCGTGGCCGCCAACGGGAGTTGCTCCCGCAGAGCGGCCTGAGGCGATAGGTTTTGCAACGAGGGGGGCGCTCTGGGGAAGCTCGCAAGAGCTTTCTCGCCTGCCGAATTCCTCCACCGCATCTCCGGCCAAAGCGTGGCTCGTCTTGCTCCACTGCAGGCCGCCGGCGGCCAACACGGATAAGCAAACGAGTTTCCTGGTATTCCTCATCGCTATTCCTGCGCATATTAACTCCCCAAGTGCGGGACAACTGTCCGATAAGGAACAGATTCGTTTCTGTGTTTATAGTGACAGACAGCCAATTCCAGGCCGAGTAGACTTTTTTTGTTAGCGGCCCCAGTCACAAGAAAAGATGGGTAACGATATGATGTGGCAAAAAAAATGTCCAGTATGTCACCAACCGATGCAAAAAAATCTCCCTACCGAGACAGTCCCCTGCACCTGCGGCAAGTACGTGTGGAAGGGTTGATTTCCCTCGTGTCATTAGGCAACAGTTGTATCGTATAGCCCACTATGGCCATCCACCGTAGAACCGGTCTGATCGCACTTGGAATCGCCGCGGCTCTCTTGCTCGCCCTTATTTTCATCGTACCGGTTCTCATCAGGGTCGATCGCTACAGGCCTCAGGTAATTTCCTACCTCCAGGAGAAGACGGGAAAGCAGGTAGAAATCGGGCGGCTGGCCCTCACGTTTTTTCCGGTATCGATTCACATTGACGGTTTTGGCGTCAAGAATCCTCCCTTGTTTCCTGCCGGTTACATCGTGAAGGTGGCGCGCATCGATGCTGTGCTGAGCGTTGGCGCTCTCTTGCACCGCCAAGTAGTCGTCAAATCGCTGGTACTTGAGGACCCGATCCTCAATATGACTTCGGACCCCGACGGTCCGTGGAATTTCGAGAATCCTCAAGCGAAGGTTTCGAACAGCACTTTCCCGCTGGGAGTGATTTCGAGCATGCAAATTATCCGCGGGCAGGTGATCGCGTCCAATCTTCTGCCATCCGACGCGGCGGGCCCTGTCTTCTTCGAAGCCCACGACATTTCCGGCGAATTGGAACACGTGAACCTGATCGGCATTATCAATCCTTCCTCTTCCTCGATGGACGGCCAGGGCAGCTTGAAAGCGGGTCTCTTGCGATTCGGCTCGGTCGAAGTAAGAAATTTAATTTCAAACTTGCGGTTAGAAGCGCGGCGCATTTTTTTCACCGATGTCAAATCGGAGGTCTATGGCGGAAACGCCGCGGGTGATCTCTCATTCGACTTGTCTGGGAAGAACGTAAGTTTTAAGACCAATGTGCGATTGAGCGGTGTCAATCTGGCACAGCTACTTGCCTCCTTCCCAAGCGGTGGTGGAAAAATGACCGGGAAGATGGAAGGTGATATGAAGTTGGCGGGAGAAATCGCCCACACGCAGAGCCCTCTGGCGGAAATCCACGGGGTCGGACACGTGACCGTGCACAACGGCCAGGTACCCAGTCTCATGCTCAACGCCAATTTGATGAAGCTTGCCCACTTCAACGATCTTGGCCCGGCCAAGAATAATCCTTCCTCGTTTAACCTGATAACCACCGATCTGGAGCTGGCCAATCAGCGAATTTCGAGCAGAGTCATTGACATAGATGGCTACGGAGTCGATGTGGATGGCTCGGGCAGTGTCAGCCTCACCGGCTCCGACGAGCTGAACTATCGCGGATTGGCGGAAATCACCACCAAGGAAAGCTTCTTCACCAACACCGTCGCCAGGATGTCCGGAGCTTCATTAGTAAAAGGTAAGTTGCAATTTCCCTTCCGCATCGGCGGGACGATCAATAATCCTGTTTTTTCCAAAGGCAAGGGCGATAAGGACGTGGACGCTGTACAAAAACCTAAGTAGGCCGCGACACATTCCTCCGTATAAAACGCAATCCAATCTGAAGTCGCTCGCCTCAAGCCTTTTTCTTCCTTTTACTCACGAAATGAAATACGAGAGCCGCCACGGCCACGGCAATCAGCCCAATCACCGCAATCAGGACCGGATGCCCATGCTGCGCGATCATCGCCAGCACGTGCCGCCCGTACCGCGCTCCCAGGTACGCCAGGATCGAGTAGCGGACAATTCGCCCAAGCGTCAAGGCCACCAAGAATTTCTTCACCGAATATTGCATCGCCCCTGCCACAAACAGGAATAAAACAAAGGGCGCCGGCGGTGGCAGCAAGGCGACGACGGCGATAGCCCCAAAACCCCATTTTTCAAATAGCGCGTAACCCTTTTTGAGCTTCCCGGCTGGAAACTTGCGTTCGAGCGTTTCCTTCCCGCCTTTCCGCGCGAGCCGGTAGGTGACGTAGCCCCCTATCACCGAACCAATCGTCGCCATCACGGCATAGTAGAACCACAACTCTCGTTTTC
>Ga0210399_10003356_pt1 | contig 12498 bp, 12 predicted proteins | sample IncBWC14MmetaG_FD_150865 | JGI IMG/M metagenome (GOLD analysis project Ga0210399, IMG submission 150865) | Forest soil microbial communities from Barre Woods Harvard Forest LTER site, Petersham, Massachusetts, United States - Inc-BW-C-14-M | ecosystem: Environmental > Terrestrial > Soil >... | reverse complement strand
AGATGTGCGGCAGCCATTGAGGGTGCGGGCGCCGGAGGTGGAGGAGCATCTGCGGTCGGTGGCGCCGGATGCAATTGTGATTATAGCGTATGGGCAAATTATTCCGGCGCGATTGCTGCCGATTCCACGGTTGGGATGGATTAATTTGCATGCTTCGCTGCTGCCGAAGTATCGCGGGGCGGCGCCGATTCAGTGGGCGATTGCTGGCGGAGAGACAGTGACGGGAAATACGACGATGCGGATTGATGCGGGGATGGATACGGGAGAAATGCTGCTGCAGGAGGAGTTGCGGATTGGAGCCGCGGAGACGGCGCCGGAATTGGCGGGGCGTTTGGCGGAGATGGGTGCGCCGCTGATGGCGCGGACGCTGCGGGGATTGGTTCGAGGAGAGTTGGCGGGGCGCGCGCAAAATCATGCCGCGTCTACGCTGGCGCCGATGTTGAAAAGAGAAGACGGAAGAATCGAGTGGGGGCGGACAGCGACGGAGATATATAACCGGATGCGGGGATTCGCGCCATGGCCAGGGGCGTATGCGGATTTCCGCGGGCAGACTTGGCATTTGCGGGGGAAGCCGGTTGCGGGCACGGCGGTTGGGGAGCCCGGGACGATTTTGGTGGAGAAGGATTTGGTCAACGCCGTTTGCGGCAGAGGCAGCCGGCTGGAAATTACACACGTCAAACAAGAGGGGCGGAAAGAGATTTCGGCGAGGGAGTTTTTGCGAGGGGCGCGGGTGAAGGATAGGGAGAGATTTGGGAAGTGAAAGAATGGGTGGCGGCGGCTTTGCCACCGGGCGAAGTTAGGTGGCTGGGTTGAAAAAGCAAGCGGTGGCAGAGCCACCCTTCGGCTGCGCTCATGACAAGCCATGCGTCAAACTAAGATCGGCCCGCCCCGGAATGCGGCCCCTACATTATCGGCGCTGCCGTGCGGACTGGACTATGTAATCGCGCGTCGCAACCAGAACAGAATCTGAAATTTGCGAATCGGGCGCAATGCGGGCCAGTGTGACGGCGCCCACCATGGCGGAGACGATCGCCATCGACCGTTCTGCCCGCTTCGGGAACGGCACCGTCTCCAGCTGGCTGGCAACCAGTCGGGACAGTTGGAGAAATCCTTCCATGGCTGCGTGACGAGTCTTCTTGTCTCTCCGCGCGAGTTCGCTCCCCAGAGCGGTCAGGGGGCAGCCTGTTCTCGGCTGGTCACGATGAGCGCGCGACACATAACGATCCACAAGGAGCGGAAGCGCCTGCGCGTGGGGCTTTCCGTTGATCAGCAATTCCAGGCTGGCAACGAGCGACAAAAGAGTCTTGCTGCACGCTTCGCGGACGAGTTGATCCTTGGAAGCAAAATGACGATAGAACCCCCCGTGAGTGAGTCCCGCAGCAGACATCACTCGCGCGAGCGCCGCCTCACTGATTCCATTGGCTGCGAACTCGGCGCCTGCCGCTTTGACAATTCGCTGGCGTGTCCTGGCGGTCTCTACTTTTGACTTACGCATAGTTCTTTGCCTCCGATCGGCGGCCCGAAGCACGATCCTTGCATTTAGATGTCATATGACATCTAATAGAATCGCCAAGGCGAGGCGTTCTGTCAACGCCGCGTTTGACCAGAAAGCGCAAAAGATCGTTTGAAGGGAGACCTCCATTCATGAACGAACCTGAAATCCGAAAACTAAACGCTGAAGACGCCGCTGAATATCAAGCCGTCTTTCTGGGGGCATTGCAGTCCGCTCCGGCCGCTTTCGCCGCGGACTATGGTGAAGAGTCAGCGCGCAGCTCCGATCAAATCGCGGAGCGGTTTCGACGGGAGACCATCTTCGGAGCATTTGTGGACGGACGCCTGTGTGCAATCGCAACATTCTTGCAGCAACCCTCCCCAAAGCGGCGACACGTCGGAATGATATGGAACATGTACGTATCGGAGGAACGGCGTGGAACAGGACTCGCCGACATGCTTTTCAAGTTCGTCCTCGAAGCGGCCAGCTTGAAAGTTGATCAAGTGGAATTATATGTCGCAGTCGACAATCCACGTGGCGGCAAGTTTTACCGGAAGTATGGCTTCGAGTCGTACGGCGTGATGCCGCGTGCCCTCCGGGTTCAGGGCGCGGATTTTGACGCGCTGATGATGGTGAAAAAGTTCCGTTAATCCGGTTCGATGGCAACGGGACGGGCAGTGGAAGTGCTTTCCGCACCATAACTTGAAGATTCGGTCACAGAGAGCGAGCGGTTAAACCTGATAACTTGCATCCGTCTTCGCTTACCCTCGACACCTGGGGACGGAAAACCTTGAATTCCGGAGGTTGGCTGAAAGAGACACAGAGAGAAGTGTGCGGGCGAGGCAGCCGGTTGGAAAATACGCACGTCAAACAGGAAGGGCGGAAAGAGATTTTGGCGGGGAGTTTGTGCAGGGGGCGCGGGCGGCGAACGAAGAGAAGTTTGGGAAATGCGGAGATTTGGTGGTGAGGTCAGATTCGGCGGTGATTGCGTGGCGCGAGTGACGGATGAGAAGGCGCGCAGCCCCTTCGGCTTCGCTCAGGGCAGGCGGGAATGGCTGTGCCACAAGCCGTTCCAGAAAAGCATTGAGGTTACCCCTTGAGTGATAATTCGAAAGCGCAATCGGATTCGAAGCCTTCTCTGTTGCTGGCTAGTCCCTGGCACACGTTGATTGTGGTTGTGGTTTGGGGACTGAACAGCTACTCCTCTGCGATTCATGCGGGGCAATCACGGGCGGGAATGGGGCCTAGCCGTCCGGGGATTTATTTTCGGACCATGGCGTTTGAGATTTTTTTGTTGGCGATTGTGGTGATCGGGGTGCGGCTGCGCGGCGCGTCGTTGCAGAATTTATTTGGGAAAAGATGGGCGTCCGTTGGGGAGATGTTTCGGGATTTGGGATTGGGAATATTGTTGCTGATTGTGGCGACGGTAGTGGTTTCGGTGCTTGGCGGACATCAGAGCGGGGCGGGCGCCAACAAGGCTATTGAGTTCTTGTTGCCGCAGAATTCGGCGGAGATGGTGTTGTGGGTGGCGCTTTCGATTACGGCGGCGATTTGCGAGGAAGCGATTTACCGGGGGTACTTTCAGGGGCAGTTCGCGGCGCTGACGGGAAATGTGCCTGCGGGGATTGTACTTTCAGGATTGCTGTTTGGCGGGGCGCACTTGTATCAAGGGATTTCGAGGGCGTTTGTGATTTTTGTTTCGGCGATCTTGTACGGGGTGGTTGTGCGGTGGCGGGGGACGGTGCGGCCGGGGATATTTGCGCATGGAGTGCAGGATGCGATTGCGCCGGTGTTGATTAAATTGATCCCCCATTGATGGAATCAACCGCGGCTGTTGCCTTGCAGGAACAGGACTGTTTGCGCGGGGACAGGCGGTACGTCATACTCGGAAATCGCTGCGGTGAGATTTATAGTTGAGTGATTGGGAGCCTACCTTACTTATGCAGAGCCTGCCAGTTTGTTTTGGAACACGAGGAAAATTTGGTGTTGGGCGATTGAATATGCGACGGCTTGCGAGCTTGACGCTTGCTGCGCAGTTGGTGGGCTTACCTGGGTTGGCGGCTGGCGAGAGGGACAAGCCGGCGGCGAAGGGTTCGCCGGATGCGATGTTGCAGACGATGCAGGCGGAGCTGAACCGGGCGAAGACGGATTTGGCGAAGAGCGATCCGGCTCCCTATTTTTTGAGCTACACCGTTTATGACCAGGACCAGATTTTTATCGCGGGGGCTTACGGGGCGCTGCTCTCGGACACGGCGGTGAAGCGGCGGAATACCGATGTGACGATGCGCGTTGGCACCCCCGAACTGGATAACACGCATGGACAGAGCCGGTCGAGCGGGATGACCTCGGGGACTCTGCCTTTGCAGGATGAACCGGATGCGACGGCGCGGGTGCTTTGGGAATTGACGGACCGGGAATACAAGCGGGCGGCGCCAGCGTATTTGAATGTGAAGACGAATACGGCGGTGAAGGCGGAGGAAGAGGATAAGTCGCCCGATTTTTCGAACGCGGATCCGAAGATTCACGTTGGGGAAAAGTTGACTGTGCCGCCGTTTGATAAGAAGGCCTGGGAGGAAGAGGTTCGGCGGGTGTCCGGAGCGTTTCGGAAGTATGGGGACGTTTATTACGCGACGGTGATTTTGCAGGTGGGGTCTTCGAACGCGCGGATGGTGTCGAGCGAAGGGGCGGCGATTGAGACGCCCAGCGCTTCAGCCCGGCTGGTGATGGAAGCGCAGACGCGGGCGGACGACGGGATGGATTTGCTGCGCGTGGAAACCTTTCAGGCGCCGGCGGTGAGCGGATTGCCGAGCGAAGCGGTGCTGATGGCCAAGGCCGACAAGATGGCGGCGGATCTGAAGGAGTTGCGAAAGGCGCCGGTGGCGGAGCCTTATGACGGGCCGGCATTGTTGAGCGGTCGGGCGGCGGCGGTGTTTTTTCACGAAGTGCTGGGCCACCGGATGGAAGGGCACCGGCAACGGGACGAAGAAGAGGGACAGACATTCACGAAGAAAGTTGGGCAGGAAGTGCTGCCGAAGTTTTTAAGCGTGGTGGATGATCCGACGGTGGGCGAGATCAACGGGACCAAGCTGGCGGGAAATTATGAGTTCGACAATGAAGGGACGCCGGCGGAGCGGGTGGTGGTGATTCAGGATGGAGTGCTGAAAAACTTTTTGATGTCGCGCATGCCGATCAAGGGATTTGATAAATCGAACGGGCACGGACGGAATCAGCCGGGATTGATGCCGACGGGTCGACAGGGGAATTTGATCGTGACGTCGAACCAGACGGTGCCGGAGAAGCAGTTGCGGCAGATGCTGATGGATGAAGCGAAGAAGCAGGGGAAGCCGTATGGATTGTACTTCGACGATATTCAGGGCGGATTTACGCTGACGACGCGATCGTTGCCGCAGGCGTTTCAGGTGCTGCCGGTGATCGTATATAAGGTGTATGCGGATGGGCGGCCGGACGAGTTGGTGCGCGGGGTGGACATTGTGGGGACACCGCTGGCGGCATTGACGCGGATTATTACTACCGGCGACACGCAGCATGTGTTCAATGGAGTTTGCGGAGCGGAAAGCGGGAGCGTGCCGGTGTCGGCGGTGGCTCCGGCAATGTTGTTCAGCGAGATGGAAGTGCAGAAACGAGCGCATGGAAGAGAACGGCCGCCGATTTTGCCGGCCCCGGGAGTGGATGGCGGCAAGGATGATGCGACGGGGGTGAAGCCGTGAGCGGGCTGAAGAGTTTGAAGAGCGCTTCGGGTCTGCTTGCGGCGGTGATGCTGGCAGGAACATTGTGCGTCCGGCCGAGCGCGGCGGAGGCTCCGGAGAAGTTTGGCGGAGATAGGGCGACGGCGAAGGCCCATGAAGTGGCGAAGGGCGATGTGCTGCTGGAGGCGCTACTGACGGAGCTGGACCGATCGAAAGACCGGTTGAAAATGGACCAGGTGAAGCCGCCGTACTACATCGAGTATCGCGTGGAGGATGTTGAGAATTTCGATACGGAGGCGGCGTTTGGGGCGTTGCTGAATTCGCAGCGGCAGCATGTGCGCGTGTTGCGCGTGGTGGTGCGCATCGGCGAGTACAAACAGGACAGTTTTTATCAACAGGGGATGGGCGGAGCGACGATTTTACCGCTGGACGATGATCCGATCGCGCTTCGGCGGCAGATCTGGCTGATGACGGACGAGGCGTATAAGTCGGCGGCGGATGCATATGCGGAGAAGCTGTCGGCGCTGAAGCAGTTCAGCGCCGACCCAAGTCCGATTGACGATTTTGCGAAGGCGCCGGTGGTGACGAAGGTGGAGCCGGTGGCGACGCTGAAGTTGGACGAAGGCGCCTGGAAGCAGACGCTGCAGGAAATGACCAACCTGTTCCGAAAATATCCAGAGGTGCAGTCGGTTTCGGCTTCGGCGCGATTCAGCGCGGTGAATCTGTACTTTGTGAATTCGGAAGGCACGATTGTACGGAACGGCCGGGTGAATTCGACGGTGACCTTTAATGGAGCTACGCAGGCCGCGGATGGAATGCGCTTGCAGAGGAACCCGTACTGGACGGAGGCGAAGCCGGAGGATTTGCCGAAGCGGGAGCAACTGCTGAAGGAGTCGTCGCAGGCGCTGGATACGCTGAAGACTTTGCGCGAGGCGCCAATTGTAGAGGAGTCTTACCGCGGGCCGGTGCTGTTTGCGCCGGATGCGGCGGACGACATCATGGCGGGGCTGGTGGGCGGAAACATTCTGGGACGGAAGCCGCAGCTAGGGCGGCCGAACCGGACGGTGGGGGCGTTTGCGACCAGTTATAAGACGAGGATCCTGCCGAAATTTCTGAGCGTGGTGGATGATCCAACGATGAAGGAGTTTGACGGGAAGAAGCTGGTTGGAGCGTACGACGTGGACAGTGAAGGCGTGACGGCACAGGCAGTGACGGTGGTGGATGACGGAACCCTGCAGAATTATTTGATTGGGAGGCAGCCGATCAGGGACTTCCCTGCTTCGAACGGACACGGGCGGGCTACCCCGGGGACGGCGGCGTTTCCGACGATCGGGACTCTGATTTTCAAGAGTTCGGAGCCGGAGTCGGCGACGGAGTTGAAGAAAAAACTGACATCGATGGCTGGTGAACAGGGCAAGCCGTTCGGGTATCGGGTGGATACGCTGGGGCCGGGGAATGCGCCGCGGTTGCTGTATCGCGTGTATGCAGCGGATGGGCATGAGGAGCTGGTGCGCGGGGCGGTGTTTAATGAATTGGATGTGCGGGCGCTTAGGAATGATCTGGTGGCGCTCGGGAACGATCCGCTGGTGAGCAATCGGGCGGGTGGAGTGCCGCAGACGATTATTGCGCCTTCGCTTTTGTTTGATGAGTTGGAAGTGAAGAGGGCAGATACGAGTAAGGAGAAGTTGCCAGAGTATCCGGCACCGGAACTGAAGAAATAAAGAGGTAATGAAGTAAAGAAGTAAGGATACAAGGAAAGAGAAAATACTCGGCGGGGACGAAGGCTGGCGCGATGACGATCCGGGAACGGTTGGAATGGCTTAGCCGGATGGCGTTTTTGGTTTTTATTCTGGCTTCGGCGGCGTTTTTAAGCGCGATAACCGCGATGCGCGTGGCTATTCATGGCCGCGAAGTCTCCATGCCCAATTTGGTGGGAAAGAATGTGGCGGAAGCCAGTCAGTCGCTGCGTTCGAAGGGATTGGTGTTGCGAGTGGCGGACCGACTGTACAGCGATTTGCCGATCAACCAGGTGGTGCGGCAGACGCCGCCACCGGGGATGCTGATGAAGGTTTCGCAGCAGGCGCACGTGGTGCTGAGTTTGGGGCAGAAGCAACTGGAGATTCCTTCGCTGGAGGGAAATACGCTGCGAGCTTCGCGGATTGAGTTGCTGCGAGAGGGATTGCAGGTGGGCGAGGTTTCGACCATGTCGCTGGGAGATGAGACGCCGGAGACGGTGCTGCTGCAGAATCCGAAACAAGGAAGAAATGCGGCCACGCCGAGGGTGGATGTGCTGATAGCAGGGATACCGCGAGAAACCAGTTACGTGATGCCGTATCTGATCGGATTGAGCGAGATTGAGGCGCAGCGCCGGCTGGATCTGGCAAAATTGAAGCGGAAGCTGAATTATTTGTCGGCGCCGCAATGGCCGCATGCGACGGTGATTGACCAGTCGCCGTTGGCGGGGACGCGGATTGGGGTTAGTTCGGAAGTGGAGCTGACGATGGCGAATTGAGGGAAGCTGACAGTCGGCACCTTTTTCCTTGAGTCGCGGGTTGAGAGTTATAAGTTTTTAGTTTGAAGTTTGAAGATCGAAGTTAAGCGTTCAAAGTTAAGAGTTACGCGCCGAATGCAAAAGGCTGAGCGTTGAGGCTTGGCTTGGGGAGTTGGGGTATACTCCCGGAATCTTGGTGAATAAGCTAGCCATCCGGGAAGCGGCTTTGGTGGTGTTGCTGGCGGCTGCGACCTTTGCCCTTACGTGGAAAGCCAAAGGGCTGGAGAAACGGCTTCTTGGGCACTCCGACGAAGCGGTAATGACCAACCGGCCGGCGCCGGATTTCGATGCGCAAACGCTCTCTGGCGAGAATGTCGCTACGCGCGATTTCAAAGGAAAAAAGAAAATTGTGGTGAGCTTCTGGGCGAGCTGGTGCGGACCCTGCCGGATGGAACTGCCCGAACTGAGCGCGTTCTACGAAAAATATCATTCAGCGGATTCCAAGTTTGAGGTGCTGGCGGTCAGCACCGACGAAGATCGCTACCAGGCGGAGAAATATGTGAAGGAAGCGAAGCTTCCCTTCCCCGTGGTGTGGGACGATAACGGGGGGATTGCTGACAAGTATGGAGTGGAGTCGATTCCGGTGCTTTATGTGATCGATGAAAATGGAAAGGTGATTTACGGGCAGACGGGCTACGGGTTTGGGCTGGAAAGCAAATTGAAGATGATTCTGAGATTGCAGGACAGCGACGTGAAGAAGGCTCCCGCGGATGACGACAGCGGCAATTGAATTTCAGCAGGTAACGAAAGTTTACCGGCAGAGGCTGCGCGGCGTGGAAGTGTCGGCGCTGACGAACGCTAGTTTCAGCGTGGGGCCGGGAGAGGTTTGCGCGTTTCTGGGGCCGAACGGAGCGGGAAAGACGACCAGCATCAACCTGCTGATGGGATTTTTCTTCGCGGATTTTGGGGAGATTCGCGTGATGGGATATCCACCGGGGGATGTGCGGGCCAAGGCGCAGATCGGATTCCTGCCGGAGAATTTTGCGTTTTACAAATACTTGAACGCAGAGCGGCTGCTGCGATTTCATTATGCGTTGGCGGGCGGAAAACCTTCATCGGCTGCGCCGCTGATTGCGGATTTGCTGGCCAAGGTGAAATTGACGGAATACAGCCGATTGAAGATCGGGAAGTATTCGCGGGGCATGGTGCAGCGGGTTGGATTGGCGCAGGCGCTGCTGAAGGATCCGCAACTGTTGGTGCTGGATGAGCCGACTTCGGGACTTGATCCCAGCGGGCGCAAGGACGTGCGCGAGCTGATCGCCGGGTTGAAGGCAGCGGGAAAGAGTATTTTTTTGAGTTCGCACCTGCTTTCGGAAGTGGAGCAGGTGTGCGACCGCGTGATCATCATCAGCAAGGGCCGGGTAGTGCAGATCGGCAGGATGGAAGCGTTGCTGGGCAATTCGGACCAGGTGGAGATTGTGGTGACCGCGCTGCCGGAGGAGTTGCATGCGAGAGTGACGGGATGGGGCGGAAGCGTGACGGCGGGAGAGCACGGCACATCCGTGATGATTGATTTCGGGCACAAGCGGGAGTTTGCGGAGGCCATCTGGGCGGCGGGGCACGACGTGGTGCGAATTGCGCCGCTGCGGGGATCGCTGGAGGAGCTTTACTTGAAGACGGTGGGCAACGAAAGCGGTGTGGCTTGAAATTGTGGACGCTGGCGACAAGCACGCTGGAAAGTTTTCTGCACAACCGGCTGATGCTGGTGCTGTTGCTGGTGGGCATTGGGATGGTTCTGCTGATGATGATTCCGCTGCTGGGCATGAAGGCCACGATCACGGGTCAGAATAAAGCGGCGGTGGAATCGATGGTGCTGCAGGCGATTTCGGAAGTGGTGAGCCTCATGAGCGGATTGGGGAGTCTGCTGGCGGCGTGGGCGGCGACGGATTCGCTGGTGTCGGAACTGAAAGCGGGAACGGTGCTGGCGGTGATGGCGCGGCCGGTGAAGCGGTGGGAATTCCTGTTGGGGAAATACATCGGCGTGATGCTGCTGATGGCGGGGTACGCGGCGATGATGATCTGCGTGTCGTACCTGCTGGCGTGGCTGGGAGGGCAACACATTCACGCGAATCCGCTGCTGCTGTTTGCCTACCCGCTGGTGCGGTACGCGATTTATGCGGGGATGGCCATGCTGTTGGCGACGTGGTTCGGATCGGTGATGAGCGTGGTGTGCGTGATGGGAATTGCGATTGTGAATACCATCGTGCAGCCGGGGAGTGAAGACTGGAAACCGAAACTGATGTGGCTGAAGACGGCGTTGTATTACGTTTTGCCCTCGACGAATTTGTTGTCGGAGGAGAGATTTTTGAGCTTGCGGCAGGCGGCGCTGAAGCCCACGACGTGGTTGGAGCATGGGACGAGTCTCTTGTACGGGTTGGATTATGCGCTGGTGTTCTTGCTACTGGCCATGTGGTCGTTCAGCGGACGGAGTTTGCGGAGAGATTAGCTGGACGGAGAGAAGCAGAATTGCCGGAAAAAGCTCTCACATACCCGAGAGGCGCAATCAGGCAACTTTACGGGGTTTTATGCGATTAAAAGATTGTCTCGTGAGGACAACGGTGGACGTGATTGAAGGCAAGTGGAAGCCGATCATTTTGTTTGCGCTAAAGGGAGGACCGCGGCGATTCGGAGAGTTGCGGCGGGAGGTGCCGGAAGCGGCACAGAAAGTTTTGACCGAGCAACTTCGGGAGTTGGAGGCGGACGGAATCCTGGCCCGGAAGGTCAAAGCGGGAAAGACGCAGGAAGTTTTGTACTCGTTGACTTCGTATGGGAGGACGTTGATGCCGATTTTGCGGGCTTTGGCGGAGTGGGGCCGGCGGCATCGATCGGTGGTTTTGGGTCGGGGTGAGGAGATGGAGAGTTTGAAGTGTTCGGTAGCTGGGGCGGATGAAGAGGGAGCGGTGGAGGGAGAGTAATGGGTGTGGCAGACACCGAGACTGAAAAAGGTTCGCCCCGTAAATCCCTTCGGGGCGGCAAGAGGCGCGCTTAAAAGACCAGGGCTACATTTGGGAATTAAGAGAGAAGAGCAGCGTGCAGGAGCTTGCTAGCGGAGAGAGCCCCAGGGTCGAGGTTGCTGCAGCAAAAAGCGCTCCAGCGGGTGCCTGGACTAACGCAAGTAACCCCAATTATGCAGTTTGTCGGAATCTTCAGCCCAGCGGTCGCCGATGTCGGTGCGGTAGTACATGTTGGGAATCAAAATGTTTTTGATGCGGGAGTAGGCTTGGGCCTGGGCTTGTTTCATAGTTTGGCCGAGGCCGACGACGATTAGGACTACACCGGAAGTCCCGGCGACCAGCCATTGTTGATTGACGATTTTTACGTCTTCGATGTGGATGCCTTCGTTCGCGGGGCGCTTGAAGACAATGGCGGCATTTTTGGAGAAGGATTCAAAGGTGGCTTCGTCGTCAAAGGGAAACGGCGGAACGACGATGCGGACACCGACCTGAAAACCACTGCGGGTGCGCCATTTGGGGTCGAGACCTTGCGCGAGTTCCCAGAAAAAATCACTGATGGGCGTGAGGATGCCTTCCTGCTGGATGCTTATGGTGGGATAGCCAAAGCGGGAGGTGAATTCGAGCGGGTAGATGCCGTTGTTGTTGACGATGCAGTTCAAGTCAATGTAGCCGACGTAGCCTTCCTCGGCTAGCTTGGGTTCCATCTTGAGCAGCGTGCGGTTGAACAGGACGTTGGGCTCGCTCCAGAACATGGTGGTGCCCATTTCGCCGGTAGGAGGGCCGACTTCGCCGGGGAATAATTTTTTGTGTTCGAAGTTGATGTTGATGGGATTGATGAATTTCTTGCCGTTAAAGAAACCGCCGACGGCGACTTCGACGCCGTTGACACGGCGCTGCAGCTGGAAAACTTTGATCTCTTCCGAGAAGGCCTTTTTGTAGGCTTCGAGCATGCCGATGACGTCTTCGCCGTTTTCTTCCTCGCCGACAAAAAGGCGTCGCTTGACGTTCTGGGCCTCGCCGCTGGGCTTGATGACGTAGCGATCCGGATTTTTCTTCACGAACTCGATAGCAGGGTCGAAGGAATCGAAGTCCTGATACGGGATGATGGTGACGCCGGCTTTCTTTAATTCTTCCTGGCCAAAGGAGCGATCGTCTTCGAGATTGTCGGTGTAGGCCGTGCCGCCGATTACCGGTTTTCCGGAGGCGCGGAGGGCCTGGGCCTTAGCTCCTTGACCGAGGGTGTCGTCGAAAACGACGATGTCGGCCCACTTGCAATCTTTTTCGCAGTCGCTGGATTTGGGGACGAAGCCGTCGGCGATGTCGCGTTCTTTTTCGTTTTCGACATAATAGCGGACTTCGTGGCCTTCCTTGACTACCTGCCAGGCGATGTCGCCGATCAAGCTGGAGAGCGAGACGAAGAGAAATTTCTTTTTGTCCATGAGAAAGACCGCTTCCCTCCGAGGAATAGCGGGTTGGAAGTATTGTAATTACGGAGGAGGGGGATGGGTATTACAAAACGTTGAAAAAGGTGGGGTGGGAGCGGAATAAAAGCCGCACAAGTGTCAGCGGTTTCTGGAATAGGAGAGATCCTGCCACGGTCCCTTCGCTCCGTGACCGGCGCGCCCAAATACGGCGCGGAGGAGAAAACCGGCCGCTCCGCTCGGGATGACGGAAAAATCAGGAGCGGCCCGCTTTGCTTTCTGCATCAGGACAAACGGAAGGCGGGCCGGACGGAAACGGGGGAAAAACCGAAGGGGGCACGATTTATCGTGCCCCTGCAGGGGGAATCGGGGA
>Ga0210399_10003354_pt1 | contig 12505 bp, 5 predicted proteins | sample IncBWC14MmetaG_FD_150865 | JGI IMG/M metagenome (GOLD analysis project Ga0210399, IMG submission 150865) | Forest soil microbial communities from Barre Woods Harvard Forest LTER site, Petersham, Massachusetts, United States - Inc-BW-C-14-M | ecosystem: Environmental > Terrestrial > Soil >... | reverse complement strand
TCAAGCGGTTACGCTCGGAAGCCTGTCCCTGATCATCTGGACGCTGATCATCGTGACGACCATCAAATACGTTTCATTCGCCATGCGCATCGACAACGATGGTGAGGGCGGGATCCTCGCCCTGATGTCGCTGCTCGGGGTCAAACTCCGGCCGCGTCCCGTAATCATTGCGCTCGGCCTGCTCGGAGCCGCGTTGATCTACGGCGACGGAGCTGTCACCCCGGCGATCTCCGTGTTGTCGGCGGTGGAAGGGGTGAACCTCATTGCGCCTTCGTTCGCGCCCTATGTGCTTCCCTGCGCGATCGTAATTCTCGTTGCTCTGTTTTTCATTCAGTCCCAGGGAACGGCGCGAATCGGCAAGGCGTTCGGCCCAATCATGCTGGCCTGGTTCGTGACGATCGCCCTGCTCGGCATCTGGGGAATTGCACGGCATCCCTCAGTGGTCCGCGCGATCAACCCATGGTATGGAATCTCCTATCTCTACTCGGGCGGCGTGACGGCATTTCTGGTGCTCGGCGGTGTCTTCCTGTGCGTTACCGGCGCGGAGGCGCTTTATGCGGACATGGGACATTTCGGCGCGCGGCCCATTCGCCTGGCCTGGTCGGGACTGGTCTTCCCGAGCCTGGTTTTGAACTACGCGGGGCAAGCCGCCCTGGTTCTGGAGGGCGCGCCAGTTTCGGACAATGTTTTCTACCGCCTTTGTCCGACGGCTTTGCTCATTCCACTCGTTGCGCTCGCGACCATCGCCACGATCATCGCCAGTCAGTCGATCATTACCGGCGCATTTTCGATGACGCGCCAGGCCATCCAGCTTGGCTGGTTGCCGCGATTGAAAATCACCCAGACCTCGGCCGAGGGCTACGGGCAAATTTATGTGGGAGCCGTCAATTGGACGCTTATGATTGTGACCTGCGGCCTGGCGCTTGGGTTTGGCAAGTCGGATAACCTCGCGGCAGCGTACGGCATTGCCGTTTCAGCCACCATGCTTGCCACTTCGGCGCTGCTTTTTATCGCCATGCGCGAAATCTGGGGATGGAGCTTTATTCGGGCCGCCGGAATCGCCGGCGTGTTCATTATCATTGATACGTCCTTTTTTGCGGCCAATCTCTCAAAGATAGCCTCCGGTGGATACGTTCCGCTCGTCCTGGCGGCCTTTGCCTACGGCATCATGATCATCTGGCATCGTGGAGCCAAAGCGGTGTCCGCGCGGCTGAATGAAAGTGTCGTTCCGATCAGTCAATTCATGGCGGACATTTCGCAAAGAAAAATTCCCCGGGTGCCGGGGACGGCTATCTTTTTGACCCGCACCAAACAGGACGTTCCCCCCGTGATGGTGTGGCATCTCAGCCACAACCGGTCGCTCCACGAACGCTTATTCGTGCTCACGGTTGAGACGGAGTCTGTTCCGAGGGTCGAGGAGGGCAGCCGCCTCAAGATCACGGAAGCCGCCGCGCAGTTCTGGCGTGCCTCGGCACGCTATGGATTCATGGAACGGCCTGATATTCCGGCGCTGCTCCGACAAGCCCATGCCGGTGGCTGCGGGATAGACCCTTCTGACATCACCTATTACGTGGGCCACGAAACCATTCTCGCTCGCGACGATGGCAAAGGATTGCCCAAATGGGTGGCCGCGTGTTTTGCAGCGATGCAGCGCAATTCGGTGCATTTGAGTGATTACTTCCGGCTGCCTTCCAATGCAGTGGTCGAGATTGGGCGGGAGATTGCGATTTAGAGTTCTGAAAAGGCCTTTACAGAGAAGAAGATTCTGTAACCCACGCGGAAACGCTGAATTGCCCAATCCGGTTCGCTTCGATTCGAGTGGGGAACTGAGGGTCACACTCGTCTTCCTCATATTCAGTCTGTCGTTCGACTTGAAATGTGGCCGGCGGGTAAAAGTGGACACCGGCGTTATGCGGATGGTAAACATTCGCCCCTAGTGCCATTTCTTAGCCCAAATCGAATCGCCGAGTTCCTTCAGGGCATTCATTTTGCCCCGGAGCATATTGCCAGCGACGTGCGCCTTTGGGACGGCGGGCTGACAATTCCAAAGCTCGCCTATTGCCGTGCCCCACACGACCTTCGGAGCGCTGGTATTGCCGTCATCAACGTTCCCATTGGCGGCACCAGCCAGCAGGCTGTAGGCAGCATGAAAGCATCTGGTGCCCCGCTCGTGATCACTTTGGGAGGCAGGCACGAGTGGGAATTGTGGCGGCAGTCATTTTCATCTGCTCCGAGGCTGGAACACTACGGTGACGCCGGGAGGTTCAGGGGTTTTCTTCATGAATACCGCGCCGTCCTCAACCCCGATGCGATTTATCGGGCGAAGCTTTGGGGGCGCATCGAGCCAAGACAAGTCCAGCCGGAGCTTTTGGATCTCCATTACCTGCCGCTTGTCGAGCGCGGTCTCGGCGAAAAGGTCGCCAGACTACTTGAGGACTGTTTCAGCCATCTGCTGGCGGAGTTTGGATGGTCCTACAAGGAGGGTATGTCTCCTCGTCAGGCCACATGGCTCATCCAAGCTCCTTTCTGGTTGCTGGCCGCGAAAATCCTCCGGGACAAACAGGTTCCCGGCTTCAAGCACATCGACCTCGGTGACTTTGAACGCACATTTGGCAAACTTGCCAAGCATTATCAGTCCAAAGACTCTCAGCCATCACCCGTCACTGTGGCAAAATATCAGGAGCGCGCCCTGGGCGAGATTGCTGCCCAGATCGGCCGCTTTCACTCACTCGAATTGATGAGCACGGAGGCTCTCGGTCACGTCTACGAAAGTGCCATTATCAACAAAGAAACCCGGAAGCGATGGGGCACCCATTCCACACCGGTCTGGCTGATTGATTACGTGCTGGCCCGGCTGCGGCCATTAATTGCCGCCATGCCGGCGGCCAAGCGCCGCGTATTTGAGCCCGCCGTCGGTCACGGCGGCTTCCTCGTTGCCGGGTTGCGCGTGTTAGATGAATTGATGCCCACCGAAGAGCGCCCGCATCGGAAGGACTACCTGCGGAAACGTCTTTCCGGCGTGGACATAGATGATTTCTCCCAGGAAGTTGCACGTCTGGCGCTCACATTGGCCGATGTTCCAAACGCCAACGGTTGGAGCCTGTACTGTGAGGATATGTATGATGGCGACACGCTGGAACGCAGCCTCAGCAACGCTGAGATTGTGCTCGCCAACCCGCCATTCGAGGATTTTTCAGCTTCTGATCGGCCGAGCGGTTCGCTGGTGAACAAGGCAGCGGAAGTCGTGCGGCAAACGATGCTCCACCTGCCACGCGGGGGCATCTTTGGTTTCGTTCTTCCCCAAACGTTCCTAAGCAGCGGGGAAGGCATCGAAACACGCCGCCGCATGTTGAACGAGTGCGAGGTGATGGAAATCACGTTGTTCGCGGACAAGGTATTTGAGTTCGGCGAGCCGGAGTCGGTGGTGATTCTGGGGCATAAATCCGCTGGCAGTGGTCCATTGAAACACCAACTCACATTCCAGCGGGTTCGGGCGGCTCAGGTTCCCGTATTCGAGAGAACATTTGCCCCTTCCAGCTCGGTCGGCGTCGAGCAGTCTGACCTAGCCAAAAACACGGATGCAGAGTGTATTCTTCCCGCCCTGCCGGAGTTGTGGACACATCTAGCCGGGGGCAAACAACTAAAGGATGTGATTCTTGTTGGGAGAGGCTTCAGCTTCAAAGGGCAAAACGACCCGACGCTGAAGCCGGATACCGTGCTTCAAGCACGCAAACCATTTCCTGGAAGCACGGCGGGCTATGGATCAGTCAACGAAGCAGAGTTCAGCCACCAAAAGCCCACGGAATTGTGGTTCAATCTATCACGGCAAGCTGTGGCAACTCAAAGGGCAGGTACGGTGGTAGGCAAGCCACAGGTATTGCTCAATCACGGAAGAGTTAGCCGAACGGAATGGCGCCTGCGGGCCGTGATCGATGAAAGCGGGCACGCAGTGACGGGACGAACTCTAATCCTCAGACCATCCGGCGATCAAACCACGCTTCTTGCACTGTGGGGCATCATGAATTCTCCCTTGGCAAACGCGTATGCTTTCAGTTTGTCCGAGAAACGGGATGTATTGCTCGGCGACATCCAAGAAATGCCTGTTCCAACCGACCTTTCTCGTCGAAACACTCGGGCTCTCGATTTCGCGGTCAAAGTATATTTAGAAGCGGCGAATAATTTCGACGCCGCCAAAGCCGCGGGCAGCTTACCTCGTGAAGGCGAGTTGTTTTCCGTGACATCGGCGGCCCCGACGCAAGCCCAAGCCGAACTCCATCTGAAATACCTTCACTGGCGCGTAGATGCGGAGGTTTTGAAGCTCTACACGCTGCCCGCAGAACTTGAGCGTCAACTGCTCGGCCTATTCACCGGAGTCGAGCGGCGCGGGGTGCCGTTCAAGCAACTCGAATACTTCCCTACTCATTTCACCGACCTGCATCGGTTGGATGACTTGCTCGCCATAACCGGCGAATGGGAACTGACCTCCGCACGCAAAACTGCGCTCATTGAAAAAAAGATCGCCAAGTTGGCGACGGAAGCCGAACTCGAGGAACTGGATCGTTTGAAAATGCTCACCGAGGCCCGGGGCGAGCTGTTCGCCCCGCTGCCGCTTTCGCAACTCGATGCCACGAAGGAACGGCTTCTCGCGAAAGGGCACTGGGCGGGAAAGCCATGAGCGTTTCACCTTTCAAATATCCTTCCGCAATCCATGTCCGACGGCACGGGCCGGTGGGGTATTCGGCCTACCGGCATTTCCGGCCCTGGTTACGAGATGAATTTTGCTTTCGCTGTGTGTATTGCCTGCGCCGGGAAGCCTGGTGCTTTCAGGACAGCGACTTCGAACTGGACCACGAAGTCGCCCAGAGCCTCGCCCCAGAGCTTTGCCGCGACTACGCGAACCTTGTTTACGCCTGCCACAACTGCAACCAGCGCAAAGGCAACAAACGGCTTCCTTCGCCCACCGAGATCCCCTTCGGCGCATCCATGGAAGTGATCATGTCTGGCGATAAGTATGGCACCATCCATCCCCTCAATGACGATGGCACCCGATTGATCGACGAACTCTCGCTGGACGCTCCCAAGATCACCCGGGCGAGGCGACGGTTCATCGACATCACGAGGTCATTCGAGAATAACGACCGTCCGATGCTCCTCGTGTGGATGGGGTTTCCAGAGGATCTGCCGGACCTTTCTTCCGTCAGGCCGCTGCCCAGCGACAATTTGCTCCCCGACGGTGTTGCCGAGTCTTGGTACGAAAGGCGTGAGCGAGACGACCTGCCTGAGATGTACGAGTAGTCGAATGCCGCGAGTGTTTCCCGCCGCCGGGCTGTCAAGCCGCCAAATCAAACCAAACTATGGGTTGACTCTTTCCTCGAGTGGGACGTTGGTGTCAACCGCGATGAGCGGAATGGGCAGCGGAGGTCTCGCAATAGATGATCTTGAGTCCGCGCGCCGTCAACCTCTGGCGTTTAACATCCGACCACCGGCTCATCCGCGGACGGTGTTTCTCCACCGGCTTCGTCCCGGAGGACTTCCGCCGCGGATCGGATGCAGCCGATTTCTTTGTTTTCACGCAGCCAATATGACAGGGGATCAAATCAAAGGTCAAAGGCGGGCAAAGAGAGCAGACGTAGCGCAGGTTTCCAAACCTGCTGTATCGCCGATTTCCAAATCGGCAGCGCGTGGCGATTTCAAGACGCTGGAAGGTCCGTTTGGTGTGCGGGTTTGGAAACCCGCGATACAGCAGACTCGGAGGTCTGCGCTACATAAAAGCGCCGCTTCGCTAAATTCGCGTGCATTGGCGTGAATTCGCGATTGAACCCGGGTCGGATGTGGAGATCATTGTACCGAGGACGACGAGAACGAGGACGCTTGGACTAGCGAAATGTCGCAACCCCGTTGGGGTTGATTCATTTACAACCGTTACCCAGGGTAGCTCGTGCCTCCCGTCTCCGCTTCGCTCCGACGCAGCACGCGCAACCCTGGGCTGGAGGACGCAATCCCTTTGGGATTGGGAAACGTCAATCGTCGTCGGCCAGGCATTCTCTTGAAGTTTGACAGTTGGAGCTTCTCTGGAGCTTGGTGTTTGGTTTTTGGTGTTTAGCGCAGCACCACCACCCGTTTGCTCGCATGCGATTCCAATGCCGCCGCAAAAAGCTTGTGGCTCGAAACAGCCTCTTCGACCGTTGCGCAGCGGAACTTTTCGCCAAGCGCCCCGGCCCGTTCGGCGGTGAAAGCGGCCCACATTTGCAGGAAGCAATCCGGAAAACCAACCTCGAAGATGCCGCCAGTGATCGTAGGGAACGGCATTTGGTGGCCGATTTCGATGCGTTGCCAGATTTGTTCCTTGCCGCGTTCGAAGACCCAGAGCGTTTTGGGGTCCTTGGTGCTGAAACGCACGCCGCCTTCCGTGCCGAGCGCTTCCAAAAACCAAGTGTTCATTTCGCCGGGTGCGAGCCGCTTCATTTCCAATCGCATCGGGACTTCTTCGCCGCCGACTGACACCTCGGTGTGCAACATCGCATTGTCCCAGGTGTCGCAGGGAGCGAAGCCGCCTTTGCCATCCGGGCGTTGGGTGTAGATTTTTTGCAACTGCGCATAGACCCGCAACGGTTTCCAACCGAGTCGAAACGGAATGTGCACCACGTGCATGCCGAGATCACCCATTACGCCGATTTCGCCGTTGGTGGCGTTCTGCCGCTTCCAATTCACCGGCTTGGAAGGGTCCATGTCGCTCGAATGCCAGAACCCCGACCGAATCTCCATCAATCGCCCGAGTTTTCCAGATCGCACGGCCTGGACTACACGTTGTGCGCCGGGCAGGAACGGAAATTCCGAGCTGCACCGCACAAAACGTCCCGAGCGTTTCACCGCATCGGCAATAATGCACGCGGCTTTCAAATCGATTCCAAACGGCTTCTCCGCGAGCAAGTCCTTTCCGGCGCGCAACACGTCCAGATACATTCGTTCGTGCAGATTGTGCGGAACGGCCACATACACCACGTCCACGTCGGATGAACGCAGCAATTCCTGATGGTCCCTGGTGAACAACTTGACGGTCGGGACGCCCCGGAACCATTCCAGCAATTTGTCCTGCAAATCGCACACGGCGACCAATTCCGCCTGGACCGGGAAGTTTTCGAGCACGAACCATCGCCCAAACGCGCTCGCCGCCTCGCGCCCCATCAACCCGCCGCCGATGATCCCCAACCGCATTTTTTCATTCATAACCAAGCCGGCCAACGAAGTGTCATCCTCATTTCGCGCCGCTAACGCAAGGCCATTTTCTCAGGCTTGGAGTCAATGGTAGGGACATCGCGCTGCGATGTCCCCGCCCGCGTTCCAGCCCCGACTCCGAGTCGGGGTCGCCTGACGCTCCGCTCGGCGACGGGGACGGCGCAGCGCGCCCGTCCCTACCGCAGCGGGGGCGGATATCCAGGACGCGCCGGACGCCAATCAGAGAATCAAATTCAAATACGCGCCCCGTAGCATTGGGAGTCCAATTTGAGGACACCGCGTTGCCTGTAGCAACAGTTTGAAAATCACTTTTCGGGAAGCGCTTCACATAAGTTATTGCACCTCAATACGCTCAAAGTGACGCATTTTGTGTCCAGCGATATCGGTGCCGTTGGGGCGATGGCACATAATTAGCTCCTTCGCAACAGTTTGTCTGCATAACTCGTTGAGACAATGCCCGTCGAGAAGTCTATGTTGAGCCACGATCGCCGCGATAACCTGGTAGCAGAAGGAAATCTACACATTCGCCGACGCCACTTCTTTCTGCGCGGCCTCTTATATTTCTGGGCGGGCGCTGCCCTGGCGACAACGGCACGGGCTGCGGGCCTTCTGGACCAAGTACGCAGTTCCCGTTACGGCTTGGTCCTGGTCATTGCGGGAGGTGTGACCCTCGGGTTGATCGGCTTGCCGATCCTGCGAAAACTCGCCAGGCTGGTTGCCCGGCTTTTTTCCAGCGAGCACGCAGTCGAGCCGGTGCCGGCGTTGGCGTCGGCGGGCGCAGGAGAAGCGCACGCGGAGGAGGACGCATTTACGAGGCTGGCCATGGAGCTTCGAGCAGGCCCGATGCCCGAACTTCGCCTCTTGCCTGCAAGCACCACTCCCGTTCTTTCAAGAATCCCGGCCAAAGTCACTGACCTTTCTGACGGCCGCCATACTCAGCTCAAGGAATTCTTCGACTGGGCCGGAGAAGCGGCGATGGCTATGCAAGCGCTCGTTAAAAAGGCTGTCGATGCGGAGAGTCTTGCGGCGAAACGCGATTTTCTGGTGGAGATCTGCGGCCAGGTAGGAGTGTTCAAGCACCGGGCCGGCCTGCCCGAGCTGCGGCCAGCCTGGCAATTGGCAACTTCCGTGGAAGGAATGGTCAAGCAACTCACGAACAAGGACAGCAATATTACCGCGTCGACGCTGCGGACAATCGAGGGCGCGTTGGAACTGCTAACGGATTTATCCGTGCCCGGCGTGCCGACGGAACTCGCATCCACTCCACCGATACGGATTTTGGCCGTGGACGACGATCCGGTCAGTTGCTTCGCGTTGTCAACGGCATTGAAAAAGGCGTTCGACGAGCCTGATCTCGCGAGCAACGGTGAGGAAGGTTATGCCTGCGCCCGGGCGCAGCATTACGACCTGATCATGCTGGACGTGATGATGCCGTTGGTGAACGGATATGAGCTTTGCACAAAGATTCGCGAAACAGAGCTTAACCGTTTCACACCGGTTTTGTTCGTGACCGCGCTGAAGGATTTTGCCTCCCGGGTTAATTCGCTTGCCGTCGGCGGGAATGACCTGATGGGCAAACCGTTTTTGCCTTTTGAAATTGCGCTCAAATCCCTCACCCTGGTTTTGCGTGGCCGGCTCCGCGACCGCAATCCGACCCGTGAAACCTCCGGCGTGGCCGTGATCCCCGGGAAGCCGGCGGTGGAGTGGCCCGATCGTCCGTCCATCCAAGTGTCCGATGAAGTCCCTGCTCCCGCTTCAGCCCCGGAGCGGCCTTTGGCCGCCAGCAGCGCCACTGAGCCGACGACGGTGGTCCCGGTGCTCGATCCGACCTCAGTGAGTGCACCTGCGGTAGCGGCCCAGGAAGAGTCGGACCCGGCGGCCGGGGACGCGCCGCGCGAGCTTTCCAACGAGTTCCGGGCGGACGTCGCGGCCGGCATCCGGGACATGAAGGAACAAGTCGCTGTGATTGGTCTGATGGAAGATGGCGGAGCACGGCAAGAGATGCTGATTCGGTTGGACCTGCGCCTTAAAATGCTGGCTGACAAGCTTGATTTGCCCGAATTGCGGCCTGCGTCTGAGGTGTGTTCGACACTGGCGGGGCTGTTCAAGAAACTCAACGAGAATCCAAAAAACGTGACCGATTCGGCGCTGCGTACAGCCACGACCGCGCTCGAATTGACAAACGACTTATGCGGCGCTGGTGTCAAACCCGACCTCGCCTACAACCCGCCGATTCGGATCCTGGTGGTCGATGACGAGTTGTTGGCGCGCCGGGCCCTGAGTGGCGCGCTGCAATTGGCATTTTCCCAGCCTGCCTGCGCGGAAAGCCCGCGAATGGCGCTGTCCCTCGCAGCTCAAATGGAGTTCGACCTGGTGTTTCTGGATGTCGGCATGCCGGAGATCGATGGTTTCGCGGTTTGCGCCAGGATTCACGAAACCCCGCTCAACCGACTCACGCCGGTGGTCTTCGTAACCGGCCATTCCGACGAGGAGTTCCGCGCGCGATCCGTTCAGTGCGGGGGTTGTGATTTTGTGGCCAAACCGTTTGCCTTCGTGGAAGTCGCGGTCAAAGCCCTCACGCTTTCGTTGCGCGGCCGCCTGGAAAAGCTAAAACAAACGCCCGCGCCCGCCACAGCCGCGCTCGGCTAATCCCTTCGGTAATGTGTGCCTCCGAGTGGCACAAAAACATCGTCTTCGCGTAAACCAAAAGCTTTTTGCGCTTTCACCGCGTGCATGCGGTCGTCGTGAATGGGTTTTCGCTTTTCTTGTCCTCTGTGGAGAAATGCCGCACAGTAAAGCTTCACTTTTCATTTGAATTATGCTTTGGCCAGGAGCACTCGGGAACTCTCGCTGTCTGCGACGTATTGCAGGACAGTATGGGAGCGTGGCCTGGCTGGCGCAGAGCGGCGTCTGGTGCGTCCTGATTGCGTTCGGTGCGTTTGCATCGGAACCGATCCTCCAAGGCGAGGCGAACCGGATGGTCGAACTAACGCTTGAGGCGACGCGCACATATCCCGATCCATTCAACGATGTAACTCTCGATGTAATCTTCAGCGATCCCAAAGGCCGCGAATTGCGCGTTCCGTCCTTCTGGGCAGGAGGTAATACTTGGAAAGCACGATACGCTTCGCCCGTAATCGGAACGCACCGTTTTCACAGCGAATGCTCGGTATCGGACGACCGGGGATTGCACGGCGTCGCGGGCCAGATCGAAATCCGGCCTTACACCGGTGACAATCCGCTTTACATTCATGGTCCGCTGCGAGTCGCACCGAACAGGCGTTATCTTGAATATTCCGATCACACGCCTTTCTTTTGGCTGGGCGATACCTGGTGGATGGGGTTGAGCCACCGCTTGCATTGGCCCGAGGACTTTCAGAAACTGGCGGCGGATCGCAAGGAAAAGGGATTCAACGTCATTCAGATCGTCGCGGGACTTTATCCCGACATGTTCCCGTTTGATCCGCGCGGCGCCAACGAAGCCGGGTTTCCGTGGGAAACGAATTACACGCGTATCCGGCCTCAATACTTCGACGCCGCGGACCGACGAATCGAGTATCTCGTGGGTCAGGGGTTCACGCCGTGCATTGTCGGAGCGTGGGGATACTTCATGCCTTGGATGGGTGTTGAGAAGATGAAGGCGCATTGGCGTTACTTGATTGCTCGTTATGGTGCGTTGCCGGTGGTTTGGTGCGCTGCGGGCGAGGCGAACCTGCCGTGGTATCTGGCCAAAGGATTTCCATACGATGACCGGCAGCAAGTCCACCAGTGGACCGAGGTAATGCGGTATTTGCGCGCAACGGACCCGTTTCATCGGCTGATCACCGTGCATCCGACCGGCATCGGGCGATTGTCGGCGCGCCATGCCACGGATGATTTGACGTTGATTGATTTCGACATGTTGCAGACGCCGCACGGCCAGCGCGAAGCGGTTCCAACCACGGTGAAGACGGTACGCCAATCATACGCGGACGAACCGGTCATGCCGGTCATCGACGGCGAGGCGAGCTACGAAATGCTCAACGGCACGATCGCGACCGGGTGGACGCGGCAAATGTTCTGGCTGTGCATGATGAACGGCGCGGCGGGACACACTTATGGCGCGAACGGGATCTGGCAGGTCAATCGCCGCGGCGATCCCCATGGCGCTTCGCCGCACGGCGGGAACTATGGAACGATCCCTTGGGACGACGCGATGAATTTGCCCGGCTCGCGGCAGGTCGGGCTCGGTAGGAAGTTCCTGGAACACTACGCGTGGCAGAATTTCCAGCCGCATCCTGAATGGGCCGAATTTGCAGACCACTCGTCGCTAAGCCTTGATGCATCGCAGTGGATTTGGTTTCCGGAGGGCGATCCTTCGCGCGACGCGCCCGCCGCAAAGCGATTTTTCCGAAAGGCGTTCGTGCTACCGGCAGGCAAAACGATTGAAAGTGCCCGGCTACGCGTTTCAGCGGACGATCGTTTCACCGCCGAACTCAACGGCGAATCGCTCGGCGGCTCAACCGATTGGCACGTCGGACGCCAGTTCAACGACCTCGCCCGCAGACTCAAGCCGGGGACGAATGTTATCGCCATCGCGGCCGAGAACATGCCGGCCTCGGGGCTGAATCCCGCGGGAATGATTGCTGCGCTCGAAGTCGGCTTTGCGGACGGTGGGGTCTTGAAGCTGCATTCAGATGACAAGTGGCGTTGCGCCAAAGACAACGCGACTCAGTGGGACACTGTCGGCTTCGATGAGAGCGCCTGGTCCGCCGCCCTGGAGGTTTGCCGTTATGGTGATGGCCCGTGGGGCAGGCTGGATCAGACGAGCGACCCGGCTTATGGACCGCAGGTTGCGGACATTCCCGGCATTGTGCGCATTACCTATGTCCCGCTGAGTGAACCAGTATTTATGCAGGGATTGGTCCGGCGCGCGCGTTATGCAGCAGCGTATTTCGACCCGGTGAACGGCGTCAGGACGGCGCTCGGAATCGTCCAGGCCGACAACGCGGGTTTGTGGACGTGTCCGCCACCCATCGGCGTGGACCATGATTGGGTGCTGGTCCTGGAGCGATGATTCACGGGTCAACATGAAACCACAAGGCAGACGAACTGCGCTTTTCAAGCTGGTTTCGACGATTCTCGCTGTTTCCTGTGTCGTAGCCTTTATAAGTATTTACGCCCGCCGACCAGCAATCGCGTTTCAGACCTTTGAGTCGCAGCTAGCTGATATAGGGCAGAAAACCGGAACAAGAATGATTGCAAAGGTCACTCAGGCACTAGACGAGAG
>Ga0210399_10003353_pt1 | contig 12507 bp, 10 predicted proteins | sample IncBWC14MmetaG_FD_150865 | JGI IMG/M metagenome (GOLD analysis project Ga0210399, IMG submission 150865) | Forest soil microbial communities from Barre Woods Harvard Forest LTER site, Petersham, Massachusetts, United States - Inc-BW-C-14-M | ecosystem: Environmental > Terrestrial > Soil >... | reverse complement strand
GCGGCCCAAGACAGTCAGACTCCGTATGCTCATCGGAGAATTCCTTACCGACAACAATTTCGAATGCTAATGATGCGCCCCAATTATGTTGCTATAATGGCAAGGAGGCAAAGACGGACCGGGGTGACGCTGTTCGGCGATCCGGTGATTCCGGGTTGCGGGATCTCACCCGCTTCTCACTCGCGCGCCAGTGGAGAAACATTGCTAGGGCATGCCCACATGTTCGGCTGGTACCCGGTCTTATCGCGAGCCTTTGCCCCTCTCCGCCCGCTTGCGGGGGGAGAGGGAGGGGCCCGGCGTGGCTGCGCCGGGAGGGTGAGGTGGCTAGCTCGGCTGTTCGAGACGGGGGGCTCCCCCACCTCACCCCGACCCTCTCCGCCCCCCGAGGGCGGAGAGGGGGATATTCGAGCCGCCTGTCTGGCTGTGAGATCTGTGCATGCCCGAGCGCTTTCGCGGGCATGACGAAGGAAAGGGCGGCTACCGAGCGTCAGGTCCGCGCCAGGCCAACCTGAGACTGCACTGACGAGTCATGGCGATGGATTACGTTGCGATCATTCATAAGGACCCCGACAGCGATTTCGGGGTCAGCTTCCCCGATTTCCCCGGCTGCATCACGGCGGGTCGGACGCTCGACGAAGCCAAGGCCCTGGCCCTCGAGGCGTTGACCGCACACATCGGGGTCATGCGCGAGGCGGGGAACCTGTGCCCGCACCATCCACCCTCGACAAGGCGATAAACGACCCGCAGTTTCAGGACGGTGTCGCGTTTCTGGTCCACGTCGAAGAGCCGGCGCAAGCGAGTTCAAGCTGACCGGCCAGGCACGTTGGCCCGAGACGATCGGGGCGCACTTGCTCATCTGACATTCCTCACCGACAACGATCCTGGTTGCCAGGATACGCCCCGACTTTGTTGCTAAAATGGCAAACCGCCCGAGATGGACCGGTGCGATCCTGTTCGACGCCGACGGGGGGCGGAATCGCCCTAGGCGATCGTCCTCCACCGCCCCCAGGCGAAGTGCTTCTCGGTGTGAGCCGGCCTACGCTTTGTCGTCCGCTTCGGCAATGATGTAGAGACGGTTGATCTCGTACTGAAAAGCGGCGCGCAGCGCGCTCGCCTCGTCTTCCGGCAGCCAGCCGGCGATCGAGTTGAAACGCAATTCGGCGAGCGTCGCCGTGGTCAGATCCTTCCACGGCAAGGCCGCGGCTTCACGCACCCGCGCGAGCGTATCGGTGAGTTCGCCGCGGATTCGAGCGATGAAGTCCGCCGGCGGAGGCTCCGGCAAGAGCGTCTCGCCGGCAGCGGCGAACAGGTCTGATTGTCGGCTCGATCGGTAGGTGCCCATACCAGATATTGTATGCTCTGCCGCCAAGCGAGGAAAGCCTTGATACAGGGCGTTGATGCGCGAGATGCTCGGGGCCATGCTAGGCACCTGGCGGCAGCAGCACCTTCCCGAGATCGTCGCAAACCTTGCGAATCGGCCGGGGCACGAGGCAGTGCGTACTCACGTCGCCGATATCCTGCGCTACGGATTCGGCGTCGCTTATCATGAGATCGATCACGAGGTGAGGCTGCCCGAGGTCCACGGTCGCGCCGACACATTGTTCGGCTCGGTCGTCTTCGAGTTCAAGCGCGATTTGCGCCAAGAGCTTGCCGATGTGTTCGCTCGGTTGCCCGATTATCTGACCGAGAGGGAGCGGCAGACCGGGCGCCGGTTTCTCGGTATTGCGATCGACGGCGCCACCTTCATCGCCTACGAATTGCGCGAGGGCGCGCTCGTCGAGATCGGCAGGCACGAGCCGAATCCGGCGCGGGCAGAGGCTCTGCTGGCATGGTTGGAGCCGGCGCTTTCGAATCGCGACGATCTGACACCCGATCCGCTGACCGTCGAACGCGAGCTCGGTCGGAGCAGCCTGAGCTTTGGTCGGGCGCGAGGCGTGCTGGAGCGCTTATGGGCCGAATTGCGGGCGCACTCGGAGGTGGTACTGAAGCGCCAGCTGTGGGACGGGCTGCTGCGCGAGGCTTACGGCACCGAGGTGGGCGACGACGCATTGTTTTTGCAGCACACCTATTTGACGATCGTTGCCAAGACGATCGCTGCGCGTGTGCTCGATCTTCCGGCCGACGACGCCGGTGCGATCCTCTCCGGCCGCGCGCTCGACGAGGTCGGCATCCAAGGGGCGGTCGAGAGCGATTTCTTCGACTGGATCCTCGAGACCGGGGATGGGCAGGATTTGGTCCGCCGCATCGCCCGGCAGGCGGCGCGCTTTCGCCTGCGGGATGTGCAAGTTGACGTATTGAAATCCCTTTACGAAAGCCTGATCGACCCGGCGCAGCGCCACGACCTCGGCGAGTATTACACCCCGGATTGGCTGGCGGCCAAAATCACGAAGCGGGCGCTGACAGACCCACTCGCAGAGCGGGTACTGGACCCGGCATGCGGCTCGGGCACGTTCCTGTTTCACGCGATCCGGCTGAAGCTGGCCGCGGCGGAAGCCACAGGGTTGACGCGTGCTGCTGTCATCTCCGCCTGCGTCCAACAGGTGCGGGGCCTTGATGTCCACCCAGTCGCCGTGATCATTGCCCGCGTCACCTGGCTGCTGGCGTTGGGGCCAGCGATCGCCGAGCGCGAGGGTGAACTGCACGTCCCGGTCTATCTCGGCGATGCGATGCAGTGGAATCTGCGTCAGATCGGCGACACGCGCGATGTCGTGGTGCCGGTGCCGGACGAAGCGCCGCTGCATGTTCCCGCCGGCTTTGCCGAGGATCAAGCGCGCTTCGATCACGGCTTGCAAACATTGACTCACGCTTTGCAGGAGGGTGCGTCAACGGCGCAGGTCGAGGGATCCTTGCTCCGGATCCAGGGCGTCGCCGCTCAGGACGCCTCTGCGATGGCGGATACGTATGAACGCTTGCGCGGGCTTTACGAAACAGGGCGCAATGGCATCTGGCCGTTCGTTCTGCGCAATCTGATGCGGCCCCTATGGCTGTCGCGGCCCGAGCAGCAGGCTGATGTTCTGCTGGGCAATCCGCCCTGGATCGCCTACCGGCATTTGAGCGCCGAGATGAAGCCGCGCCTTCGCTCCGCCTGTCGCCAGATGAATTTGTGGGTCGGCGGGGTGCTGGCGACGCAACAGGATATGTCCGCATTGTTCTGGGCGCGCGGCGCAGAGCGCTATTTGAGGCCGGGGGGGCACAATCGCCTTCGTGCTCCCCTTTTCAGCGATCAACGCCCGGCATTTGCAGGGTTGCGCCAAGGCGACTTTGGCAATGTCCAAATACGCGTGACTGAGGCATGGGACCTGGCGCGGGTCCGGCCGATATTCGGCCGCACCGCAATCGGTACGACCTCGACCTGCGTGCTGTTCGGCCGGCGGGAGCGGGCAGGTGGGCTCCCGGCGCAAGTCGAGCAATTCTCCGGTACCCTACCGCGACGGGATGCGAGCGAAATAGAGGCGGATACCTCATTGCGGCGCTTGCACGAGGCCTGGCCGCGCGTGACGACGTTAGAAGGCGCCTCGCCCTATCGTGCGCGGTTCAAGCAGGGCGCGACAATCGTGCCTTGCCGCTTCTTTCTAATCGAGCGTGAGCCGGCGGCTCGGCTCGGCGACAATCCCGCCGCCCCGCGTGTGCGGGGCAAAGCTGGGCCGCTCGACAAGGCACCCTGGAAAAGCGTCGACCCTCCGCGCGGGGCGGTCGAAGCGGGGTTTTTGCGCCCGATCCTGCTCGGAGAGGGCATTGCGCCGTTCCGTCTGCTGGCGACGACTTTGGGCGTCCTCCCGGTGCTGGGCGGAGCTTTGTTCGATGCTGCCGCTGCGGCAGACGCGGGGCACCGGCATCTGGCTGCTTGGCTGCGGGACATCGAAGTAAAATGGCTGGCGCATTGCACTAAGCGTCCTGACGGCACCCCACGGATGACGCTCGGCCTGAGGCTGGATCACATGCATGGCATATCGGCCCAACTGCCGGCGACCGGCATGAAGGTGGTATATACTAAAGCCGGCACGCTGCTGAGCGCCGCTATATTGGATGACCCGAGTGTCGTCGTCGACCATAAAGCGTATTGGGCAGTTGCTCGGAGCATCGAGGAGGCGCGTTATCTAACCGCCATCGTGAACAGCGGAATTGTTCTAGCGCGCATCATTCCGATGCAGCCGCGAGGGTGGCGCGATCCACGCGACTTCGACAATCTGGTCTGGGAGCTTTCCATTCCCGAATACGACCGCCGACAGGCGCTGCACCGGGAGCTGGCCGATGCTGCCGCCGAAGCAGAGCGGGTCGCTGCATTCGTCCCACTACGCGAGGGCGCCCATTTCATGCGCCAGCGGCGCGCGATCCGAGATGCATTGGCCGAAGACGGCATCGCGGCCAGGATCGACGCTCTCGTCGTTGGACTGCTCGACCGCTGATTTATAAGCGTTTAAAGAAACGCGCCGAGAACCTCGACATCCTCCACCGAGGGCCCGCTAGACACGGCGGTCAGTCTGGCGGCCCCGATCCAGCCACGTAGCAGTGGGCCTTTCGCTCGCGCGCCCCGCTCGCCGCAGCATTCACCTCGTCGAAAGCCCAGGCGACGACGAGGCGTCCAAGACAAGGGTCATTAATACTTACGGCCCTCACGGATAAGGGAGAGAATTTCTTCGATTGACGCCCTCCCGGTCTCTTCACCGAGCTCCTTGATGTCGCCAATTGCTTGGTCGATCTCCTCCTGCCGCTGATGCGCCTCGGGTATCATGCGAGCGATCGCCCGGCCGCGCCAGCTCGAGATGATGGTCTCGCCCCGCTCGACCTCGTCGAGCAGCTAGGGAAGGTGGGTCTTTGCTTCGGACGCCTGAACTTCGCGCGTCATGCCGCATTCCGATTGGTCGATTCGACTGGTTGTTATGGTCCAGCTGTTCCGGAGGTCAACAACTTCGGCAGCGATCGCCGCTACCTGTGGCCGAAACCGCCCATGTGTCCGGCCCCGCCGGCGAAACCGCCGAACCTGGCCTGGGCGTGGAAACCCGATGGGCCGTGGAAGCCCGCTCGGCCATGGAAACCCGCTGGGCTGTGGAAACCCGCTGGGCTGTGGAAACCCGCTCGGCCATGGAAACCCGTCTGGCCGGGGAGGCCGCGAAAACCGGCGGTGTGGTGGAAGCGACCAGAGCCGGCGCCGAAAGCGGGGAGCCCAAAGAAGGGATCGCCCCAGCCGTAATCCGGCCAGTAGTCGTAACCTTGCGAGCCCTCGGCATAGCCGCCGCCGCTGGCCGCGATACAACCGTAATCCGGGTAATCCTGGGAAAGGGTGTAGCCCGGCGGGCAGGCCGGTTGGGCCGGGGCTGGTCGAGATCCGCGCAATACGGTCGGGGGCGGGAGCGTGGCGGCGGGCTCCGATGGGGCTGCCGACGGCACCGAAACGATTTCCGCATGGACCGCGATCGGCGCGATCAATGCGAAGACGAGGGCGAGGACGCCGATCGCCGAAAGAGACTTGTGCATCGCGGTTTCCTTGAGATGGTCGCCGCCCGTGGGCGGAGTGGTGCTTGAAGCGAGCATGCCGGAAATATAATGCTTCTCGGGCTCGCAACGACCGTCTGGGACGAAGGACCGCAGATGCAAGGCGGAACCATATACAACGCCGCTGCCGATCTGATCGAGCGGAACCTCGCCGCCGGGCGCGGCGGGAAGCCCGCCTTCATCGACGACCGCGGGCAATACAGCTATGCCGAAATCGCCGAGCGGGTGAGCCGGTTTGCCAATGTCGTACGCCGGCTCGGGGTCCATCCCGAGCAGCGGATACTGCTCTGCCTGCACGATACGATCGACTTTCCGACGGCGTTTTTGGGCGCGATCAAGGCCGGGGTCGTGCCGGTCGCGGTCAACACCCAGCTGTCACCCGAAGAGTTCGCCTTCATGCTGGCCGACAGCCGAGCGCGGGTCGTGATCGTCTCGGCGCCGGTGCTGCCGGCGATGACGGCGGCATTGGCGCAGCTACCTGTGCCTAGGCCCACGGTCATCGTGTCGGGCGACATGCCGGGTGAGGGCTCGCTCGACGATTTGCTCGCGGCCGCCCCGGTCACCTCGGAGACCGCGCCGACCCATCCCGACGAACCCTGCTTCTGGCTCTATTCCTCGGGCTCGACCGGCCGGCCGAAGGGGACCGTCCATATCCAGTCGAGCCTGATCGGTACGGCCGAGCTCTATGCCATCCCGGTGCTCGGCATTGCCGAGAGCGATGTCAGCTTCTCGGCGGCGAAATTGTTCTTCGCCTACGGACTCGGCAATTCCCTGACCTTCCCGATGGCGGTCGGCGCGACCAGCGTGCTGATGGCCGAGCGACCGACCCCGGCGGCGGTCGGCCGCGTACTGCGCGAGCACCGGCCGACGATCTTCTACGGGGTGCCCACCCTCTACAACGCGATGCTTGCCAGCAACGATCTGCCGCAGCCGGAGGAGCTCGCCTTGCGGCGCTGCGTCTCGGCCGGCGAGCCGCTGCCGGCCGAGATCGGCCGGCGCTGGTCGGCACGGATCGGTGTCGACATCCTCGACGGCATCGGCTCGACCGAGCTCTTGCACATCTTTCTCAGCAACCGGCCGGAGGCGGTGCGCTACGGCACCACCGGCAAGCCGCTCCCCGGCTATCCGCTCGCGATCGTCGACGAAGAAGGCCGGCCGGCCCCGCGCGGCAAGGTCGGCGACCTCCTGGTCAGCGGTCCGACCAGTGCCGCCGGCTACTGGAACAACCGCGAGCGCAGCCGGACGACCTTCAATGGCCTATGGACGCGCACCGGCGACAAATATTTCGAGGACGAGGACGGCTATTACGTCTATTGCGGGCGCAGCGACGACATGCTGAAGGTGAGCGGCATGTATGTCTCGCCGGCCGAGGTCGAAGCGGCGCTGATCGCGCATGAGGATGTGCTCGAAGCGGCGGTGGTCGGGGCGGCGGATGACGACGGGCTGATCAAGCCCAAGGCGTTTGTCGTCGTCAAACCCGGCATCGGCGCCGACGACGAACTCGCCCGGGCGCTCGACCAACACGCCCAGAGGATGTTGGCGCCATTCAAATGCCCGCGCTGGATCGCCTTCCTCGACGAGCTGCCAAAAACCGCGACCGGCAAGATCCAGCGCTTCAAATTGCGCGAGACGTCGTCATCGCCGCCACGACCGGCAGAACCCGCATGAACAGGGTGAGGGGACTTCTCGGATGTTAGGGTGCGGCCGGCACCTCGCACCTATCGGCTCGGGCTGCGGTGAGCCAGGCGCGCTCGAGCGATGGGCGGCCGAGATGATAGCCCTGCAAATATCCTATACCTTCGGAACGCAACCAGGCTGCCTCGTCGGCGCTCTCGACGCATTCGGCTATCGTGCTCAGTCCAAAACCCTTGGCTAGTCCGAGCAGATGACGAAGAAAGACCCGGCATTGGGACTGCTTCGTCAGATTCCGAACAAGGGAGCCATCGATCTTGACCAGGTCGACCGGCAAGATCTGAAGATGCCGCAGCGAGGTGTGTCCGGCGCCGAAATCGTCGAGTGCCACGCGGCAGCCGAGCCCGCGCAGCGTGTCGACAAAGCGCGCCGACTCCTCTATGTCGCAGAGTGCCGCCGTTTCCGTGATCTCGACGACCAGGCGCTGGGCGAATTCGGGACGGTGGCGCAGCAGCGACATCAGCAACCGCAGCCATGGTCGGTCGCAAGCGGTCAACCCGGAGATGTTGAAGCCGAGCCTGACATCGGGGTCCCTCGCCAGCTCCTCGAGCGTCGACTCCAGAACATACCGGTCGATCCGGCCGATCAGACCCAGTCCCTCGATGACGCTGATGAACTCGCCAGCGGGGACCACGCTCCCTCTCTCATCGCGCATCCGCAACAGACATTCGAAATAATCGACGATGCCGGTTGCCGCGCACACCACAGGCTGAAATGCGAGCATCAGACGGTCCTGGCGCAGCGCTGCCTCTATCGCCGCCTCGGCGGCGGACCGTCGCTCTTGCTGTGATTGATGATGAATGGGACCCACCTGCTGGCCGCCACCTGTCGCCGGCGCACGAGCTCGTTCGGCGCGGGACTGGCTCCCAGGATAGGAGGATCTGGCTTAAGCGACTCTTAAGCGCACGGGCGTCTGCGCCGCACGCAGTGGCGATCAACCCGGCGTATGCGAGACAAGAAAAGGCAGAACGGCGTTGTTGAACTCCCGCGACTGCACTTGGGTTAGGAAATGACCACCGCGCGGAAAGAGCTTGATCTCTGCCCCCGGTATCAGACGCGCGAGTTCCTCGGCGAAATATGCCGGGGTGACAAGATCGTCTTCGGCACCGATGACGAGAGCCGGCGTCTTGATGCGCCCGAGCTCACTGGTGCGGTCAAACGCCAGCATGGCGTCGATCCGGCTCGCAACTATCTCCACCGGCGCAAAGGCTGCGAGGCTCTGAGCCTCGGTTTGGCGCAGCCGTTCATTGTTGCGACTGATCCACCAGCTCGGGTAGAGGAACAGCGTCGATGATTGTACATAGGCGTTTGCGCCGAGCCGTTGCAGCACCTCCTTGCGAAGCCCGAACAGCCGGCGGAAATAGGCATCGGTCTTCGTCCAGGTCGACGAGAGCACGACGCTGGCGAGCCGGGCCGGATGTTCGATCGCCAAGACTTGCGCGATTGCCCCGCCAGTCGAATGCCCGACGATGTGTGCGCGCTTGATGCGCAGAGCGTCCATCAAGTCGATCACGTCGGCCGCCAACCGCTCGACCGACCACCCGAGCCGCGATTGATCGCTCTGCCCGATTCCGCGGTGGTCGAAGGTGATGACCTCGAACCGCCTGGCAAAAGCGGGGACCTGATCCTGCCAAAAGGACGCAAACCCGGCGAGCCCGGAGACGAACAAGACGGGGAAGCCCACGCCATGCCGCTCGTAGTAGAGCGAGCAGTCACCGATCGAGATCAGAGGCATCGATACGCAGTTCAGAAGGTAGCGAGCGGTATCACTGGCGCGGGTGGCCTGTCAACGTAAGCCCCATGCGCGGCGCGCAGGTGTGAACAGCGTCGATCGCCCGTGGAGGTTCGACCCTGCCTCAGTTTTGACACATCGCAACCGTTCAATCGGATAACACTAATCGTTGAGCGGGGAGCCCCGATTTAGCGGGAACCGCTTGTCGAAACCTTGTAGCGTTGCTCTGCGACGATCCGGACAACGGAAGGCGAGAGCAGGATGAGAGAACAGGAGCGGATCACTATGGTACGTGATGGCGATGGACTTCGACCGGGTTCCGGCAACACCGCGGCCGACGGGCCGCGCGCAGCCGCACCGTCGCGTCGCTCGACCGGCCGAACCCAAGATGTCGATCGGCATGTCGGCGCACGCATTCGCGAGCGCCGGATCATGCTTGGTTTGACCCAGCAACAGCTGGCTGATCTGATCGGGGTCACCTATCAACAGGCGCACAAATACGAGCGGGGGATCAACCGTGTTTCGGCCGGTCGTCTGTTCGAGGTCGCGCAGGTGCTGAGTGTGCCCGTCAGTCACTTCTTTGACGGGCTCGAACAGGAAGGCGAGCGCGGGGTCAGTCCCCGCGAGCGGATGTGCCTCGAACTCGCCCGCAATTTCGCTCAGATCCCGAACGAACGCCACCAGGAGGCGCTGAGTCAGCTTGCCCGGGCGCTCGCCTCAGAATGAAGAAGGGCCCTTGAGCGGGCCCTCCCTGCGATGCGTGAGCGTAAGCAGCTGCTAGATCGGCGGGCTTCTTCTGCCCATCAGACCCGCCAGCAGCATCACGACGAAGATGACTAGGAAGAGGAAGAACAAGATCTTTGCGATTTCAGCGGCAGCGAACGCGACCCCACCAAAGCCCAAAAAGCCGGCGATAATCGCGACTACCAGAAACACCAGCGCCCAATGAAGCATACTTTCCTCCGTTAGCGGCCCGACCGAAGGCGGGTTCCCTTGCCTCGGTAGCTATTTCGCATACGAGGCGACGCGCGATCGAGTTCCGCGCGGCGCTTCGTTTTCGGAGCGGCGTCGTCGGTTCAAAAGCGTGAGAATCGGCCTCAGGGCACGAGGCTTACGCCGCCGGGCGCAAAATCGCGGCCTCCGCAGGTGCGTCGACCCACATGCGAAACCACAGCTCGAGCATCAAAAGCGCCCACAACCGGGTGTGGTGATCGCGGGTAGCGCTGCAGTGTTCGTCGAGCAAGAGACGAACATAATCCGCGCGGAAGACGCCACGCTCGCACGCGCTCTGTGAGAGCAACGTATCGTAAGCAAGTTCCTTGAGCTCGCTGCGGAACCAGTGGTCGACCGGACAGCTAAATCCCATCTTGGGGCGATAGAGGAGCTTAGCCGGCAGATACGGCTCCATTGCTGATTTGAACAGGGATTTGGTGATGCCACGGGCCATCTTGGTATCGTGCGGTATCCCCGCCGCCCACTCCATCAGAACATGGTCGAGCAACGGGGATCGGGTTTCGAGCCCATGCGCCATGCTCGCGACATCCACCTTGACCATCAGATCATCGGGCAGATAGGTGTGGATATCGGCCCAATTGGCGCCGGCGACGAGGTCATCAGCCTCGGCAAAATAAGGCTCGATCAGATCCAGAGCGGAGCCTTCCAGCTGCTCGCGCATCGCCCCGCTGTAACCCTGCTGCTTGTCGCGATCGGTAAATGAAACGAGCGTCGAGGCGTAGCGTCGCGCCGGGAATTCCTGAGGCGCCTGCAATACCCCCCGAATCCGGGGAACCTTGAACCGGCGTTGCGCCGCGGCTGGTGCCCGGGCCAGCAAACGCTCGATCCCCACTCGGCTCCAGCGAGGCATCCTGTCGAGCCGAGACAAAAGGTGCATCGCCTTGTACCGCCTATAGCCGAGGAAGCACTCATCCCCGCCATCCCCGTTCAGTGCCACGGTCACCTTGCGACGGGCGATTTCAGAGACGTAATAAGTCGGGATCGCGGACGAATCGGCGAAGGGCTCGCCAAAGTGCCAAGCCAGACGCGGCAGCACGCTTACCGCGTCGGGCTCGACGACCAGCTCCTCATGGTCGGTCCCATAGCGTTGCGCTACGATGCGGGCGTAGCGGGTCTCGTCATACTCCCTTGCCGAAAACCCGATCGAGAAGGTCTTGACCTTGCCGCCGCCGGCGCGCGCCATCATCGCGACGACAGCGGAAGAATCGACCCCGCCGGATAGAAAGGCACCGAGTGGCACGTCCGACACCAGACGCAGCCGTACGGCTTCCTCGAGCCGCTCGATGAGCTCGTGGCGCAACTCGGCGGCGGTTTGATGGCGCCGTGCGCTGCGTGGCTCGGGCAACCGCCAATAGCGAACGAGTTCGGGCTCGCCGAGACCGCCCTCCGGGCGTGCGTCGACAACCAGATAGTGGGCCGGCGGTAGCCTGGAGATACCGGCAAAGGCGGTTTGCGGTGACGGCACATAGCCCAGAGTCAGATAGCGGTCGATGGCCGAGAGGTCAGGCGTGCGCGGCAGCCCGGGCCAAGTGAGCAGCGCCTTGATTTCCGATGCGAAAAGAAGAGTGCCTCCACATGAGGCGTAATAGAGCGGCTTCTTGCCGATCCGGTCGCGGGCGAGGATCAGACGGTGCGATCGCCGGTCCCAAATCGCCAGCGCAAACATGCCGCGCAGTCGGGAGATGACCTTCTCCCCCCAAGCCCGCCAACCATTGACGATGACCTCCGTATCGCTGCGGCTGCGGAAGCCATAGCCTGCGGCTTCGAGCTCCCGTCGTATCTCGGCGAAATTGTAGATCTCGCCGTTATAGGTGATCCAAGCGGTCTCGTCGACGCTCGCCATTGGCTGATGCCCGGCAGGCGACAGGTCGATGATCGACAGTCTTGCATGGGCGAGACCAGCCCGGCGATCGGTCCAGACACCTTGGTCATCCGGCCCGCGATGCCGCAGCATCGCGATCATCGCCCAGAGGCGAGCCTCGAGGTCGCGATGCGACGAGGTTGCCTGGGGCAGGAGAAAACCGCTGATGCCGCACACTGCCAAATTGTCCCGGGGTCAGTCCGTTCGAGGTGGAAGAGCGGCACGCGGTCATCGCCGCCCACCACACGGATCACCTGCGATCTTTGACCGCCACACCGAACAAAAGCAACATCCCTCCGCTAGCCCGAGGCGGCTGGCCTCGGCAAGAACGGCATTGCAAGTCGCGCGCGTGAATTCCGGTGACACGGAGTCTCGGTGCCGGTCGATCGTCTGGAGAAATTCAGCCAGGCGTGGGATGCGCTAGTTGATGGTTTGCAAGTCAATCGCTATCCCTAGGTCGTGCGCCAGCTTACGCTGTCGCGCTCGATCGATGTGAGAGCGCTCAGGACGATGCTCAGGATTGCCACCCTTCTTCGACTTGACTTTGCTCCCCTACCCCAATCGTCCTCATCGCACGACGAGATAGGTATACCATGTTCACGGGATGAACGTCAAGCTCTCGGTGTCACTACTTCTCGGTCAGCGGCTCGCGATACGGCCGCGTCTAGTGGAGGCGATGCAGGAGCTGGGGTGGGGGGGCGAAGCGCTATCGGGG
>Ga0210399_10003351_pt1 | contig 12507 bp, 10 predicted proteins | sample IncBWC14MmetaG_FD_150865 | JGI IMG/M metagenome (GOLD analysis project Ga0210399, IMG submission 150865) | Forest soil microbial communities from Barre Woods Harvard Forest LTER site, Petersham, Massachusetts, United States - Inc-BW-C-14-M | ecosystem: Environmental > Terrestrial > Soil >... | reverse complement strand
GCGGCGGAAAGTGGTGTGATGGTAATGAGGACCATGCCGCTCATCACCAGACTGAGCCAAGCAAATAGAGGCATGCGGCTGAGCTTCATGCCAGGGCAACGCATGCATAAAATGGTGGCGATAAGGTTGACAGCAGTGGCAATACTGCCGAATCCTGCGACCAAGACGGAAATTGTCCAGTAATCGGAACTGTGGCCGGGAGAAAACGCACGAGCAGCCAGGGGAGCGTAGGCCCACCAGCCCACGTCCGGAGCGTTTCCCGCGCCATAGAGGCCGCTGCCACCGACAAAACTGAAGTAGAGCAAGAAACCGCTAAACGCGCTTAACCAAAAGCTGAAAGCGTTGAGCCGAGGAAAGGCCATGTCTCGGGCGCCGACCATCAGGGGAACGAGGTAGTTAGCAAAACCGAAAAGGACGGGCATGGCCACGAAGAAGATCATGGTGGTGCCGTGCATGGTAAACATGCGGTTGAAGACTTGAGGGGAAACGAAGTCCAGGTGTGGGCGCATCAACTGGATGCGCATAATGGTGGCTTCAATGCCTCCGATCACAAGAAAGAGGAGAGCGTAGACGATATACAGAATGCCGATGCGTTTATGATCAACCGTGGTCACCCAAGCGTGGAGCGTTTCGAACCAGGGCTGGCTGGCCGCTCTTTCAGTGGGTAGGGCCATTGCATCGGACGACATGCTCGAATCTCCCGTAATCGTCGACTACCGAAGGGTCTCCAGGTAGCGCACCAAGGCGTCAAGGTCCGCGTCTCCCAACTGCATGGCGGGCATCAGCGAGCCCGGCTTAATGGCATCCGGGTGCTTGATCCAGAGCCGCATGTTTTCAGGAGTATTTTCGGCGGCTCCGGCGGCAATGGTGCTGCGGCTCATCAAGTGCGTCAGATCGGGACCGAAACCCCCGGCTGCTCCGATGTCCCCGACCGCATGGCAGCTGACGCAAGCCGTGTTTTCAAATATGCGCTTCCCGGCAAGTTCCTTGTCGTCCAAAATCGCGGGCTGCTGCTGCGAGCGGACCCAGGCTGCGAACTCTTCAGGCCTGTCCACGGAAACCCGGAGAAGCATCTTGGCATGCTGGGTGCCGCAATATTGGGCGCACTGACCGAGGTAAACGCCGGTGGTGTGAGGATCGAGCCACGTTTCGTTCACTCGGTTAGGAATGAGATCAGTTTTTCCCGCGAGCTGTGGGATCCAGAAGCTGTGATCGGTGTCCGCGGATAAAAGTTTCAGAAAAGTTGGTGTCGGGTGAGCGGGATCGCTGACGGGGATATGGAGTTCGTTCGCGGTGACGATACCCAGCGCGGGATAACGGAACTCCCACCAGAACTGATGGCCGACGGCGGTGACATCCACGGCGGCCGCGGGTTTCGGCGCATCCTGGATTGCGTGAATCACGCGCGCTGTGGCCAGGAACAGAACTACTACAATCAAACCCGGAATGACCGTCCATGCCAATTCAATCTGCGTGCTGCCATATACCTGCGCGGGCTCGCGCGGATCGTCTGGAGTGTGACTGCGAAACTTCAGAATGACGTAGGCCAAAAGGGAGAACACCACGACGAAGATCGCGCCGGTGATCATCAAGACGAAACGCGAGAGCTGATAGATGGAGTCCGCAGGCGTGGAGCGCGGCTCGAAAATACTAGGAATGGGGTTGTCAGTGGGTGGCCCTGCGACGCAAAGGCCCGCGGCCAAAAGTGTGGCGGCCAGCAGCAGTAGCACGCCGGCCGCTCGGCCGAGGACCAGGCTCGAATCGCAAGAATACGAGGGGCAATTCATTGTTCTCCGGCCTTCCCCCATGCTGACCTGACGAGTGCGGCCTGCACTTCCGTCTGAGTACGAGCGCAATCGAAGGGTTATTCTAATAGCATGATGTCGTGTATGTCTTCAAGCTTAGAAATTGACCGACTGCCCGCCCCCGGGACGCCGTCGGCACTTCTCCGATTACGGCAGCATGAATCAGCCATGATGGGTTCTGTCTTTGGACAAATCAGAGAACTTATCACCATCGATAATATTCCGCAGCGTTGCGTTCGCCCTGCTGAAACTGTTGTTCCCGGCACGAACTTGGTTCTCCTCAAATCGGCTCATGCCCTGCCAGTCTATCCGTTCATCTCCGAACAGCAACTACGGTTTGATCGTCAAAGGCATTTAAATCGCCGGTATGGGAACCAACGGCAGAGAAAATGGCGGTCACCACACGCTCGGCCGTTTCTCCGGCATTCAGAGCGACCACCCTTTCGAGTTCCTCAGATCCAAAGTCCTCGCCCTGTGTGTTGACTGCCTCGATCACGCCATCCGTGTAGAAAACCACCAGGTCGCCGGCATTGCACTCCACCGTATGCTCTTCGTATTCTGCGGATTCAAATGGTCCGCGTGGGAGGCCGCTAGTTTTCAGGAAATACGGCTTCCCTTTCTGGACCGCCAATTGAGCGAACTGCTCGCTTCCGCCCCAAAATGCGCCTCGACCGATTGACTGGAGGCCGCTTAAATCTCTGACTGACGCTGAATGCGAATCAAAACCCTACCCTCCTTCATCGCCGACGTTAATGTGAAGTGTGAAGCTCCCAGGATTGCACTGTGAGCTCGACTTCGGTTCCGGTTCCTCGTTTGCTCCGTATGCTAAGTTGCGCGCCGATGCCCGTGGCGCGCTCGCGCATCCCGAGCAGACCCCAGTGCGAACTCCGTCCAGACCGTAGCACGTTCGAATCAATCCCAATCCCGTTGTCGCGGACGGTCAGGCGCACTTTGTTGCGTAGATACTCGACCTGTACTTCGATGCTTGTCCCTTTGGAATGACGCATCGCGTTTATCAACGCTTCCCGCGCGATCAAATAGATTTGCTCCTGGATGCTGGGTTTCAACGTCGTGGATTTTCCGATAACGAAAACCCGATAGCGTGCTTCGCCAAGGGTGAACTCTTTCCCAAGAGCGCAAAGCGCCTGCTCGAGGCTTGTAGAAGCCATCTTCGGCGAGCGGAGCCCGTCCAGGGCGGCCCGGCCCTCGTCAATAACGCGATGCATTACTCGAAGAGCGTGGCTGAGCGGAGTTCTGCTTGGAGAATCCGCTGGGAGTTGTTCCACGGTCGTCTGTAGAAGCAAGGATGCACCAAGAAAGCCCTGAAACAGCGTGTCGTGCAGCTCTCGGGCTATGTGCGCTCGCTCTTTACGCCTCTCTTCGATGCGAAGATACTGTTCCCAATTGAACTTCCCCGGATTCGCCTGATGCTCACGACCAGGGGTTTGTTCGCTGGTACGATGGACCGAGCCTCGAGTCCACCCCGCGCCGATAGCCGCTGGATGCAACAAACGACCGGAATATTCATTCATGATTTGGTTCCTCCCCGTTCGATCCATTCGCGGACATAAGATGGGCAATTCTTAAGTTTGATCCCCCGAGTCTCGCAGTGTGCCAAAAATCTTACGGCTTCCCGATCAACGAGTCTGACCTCCTGCAAATCGAAGGCTATCCTTGACACCTGTTCTACGCCTTCGAGCAGTGTCTTTAGTTCCGCCACGTGTTCTTCCCCAATTTGTCCACTCAGCGCAAAATTTGTACCCGCGCTCTCTTCGGACTTTCGAATCCTTAGCATATCCCGAGAATGTGCACGGGGAGGCCCATCGTAAACTGTTGATGTTGCACAGGTTAATGGAACACAAATTCGCGATGTTCACGAATTCACGATGTTCGTGAATTTCTTGGCTTATTGGACGATAGCTATTCCGCTTTGAAGAGGTGCTTATTGATCCTTAACGACCGAATCTTAGACTCCAGCGTGGAGGCAGGAATCCCAAGTTTTGCGGCTGCACCGGATGGCCCCGCCACTCGGCCGCGGGAGTGTGCCAAGGCCGCTTCGATGGTTTGCTTTTCCTGAGAGGCGGGGATCTTTGTCAGAAGCCCTGTGACTGCTTGGTTGGGTTCGACGGGGATTTCCGAGAGCCAGTGTTCATCAACTGTAAGGTTCTCGGTCTCGCATAGAACCACAGATCGTTCGATTACGTTTTGCAATTCGCGAATATTGCCGGGCCACGCATAGGAAACCAGCCTGTCAAGAGTCGCCCGATTAATGCCGCGGATCTTCTTGGCGGCCTTGACGGTGTATCGGTCGATGAAATATTCGACCAGCAGCGGAATGTCTTCTTTTCGTTTTCGCAGAGGGGGCATCTCGATCGGAAAAACGTTGAGCCGGTAGTACAAGTCGCCGCGAAAAACACCAGCCTCAATCGATCGGGCCAAGTCCCGATTGGTTGCGGCAATCACGCGCACATTTGCGTGAATGGCCTTGGAGCCCCCTACCCGTTCAAACTCGCGCTCCTGCAGAACGCGCAGCAGTGCAATTTGAGTTTCCATGGGGAGTTCCCCGATTTCATCGAGAAAAATGGTGCCGCCTTCGGCCAGTTCGAAGCGGCCCAGGCGGCGTTGCAAGGCGCCTGTGAACGCCCCTTTCTCATGGCCAAACAATTCCGATGCGATCAGCGAGGGCGGGATGGCGGCGCAATTGACGCTTATGAATGCACATGCGGCCCGCTGCGAGCGTTTGTGAATGGCGCGTGCAATCAACTCTTTGCCCGTACCCGTTTCGCCGGTGATGAGAACCGTGGATTCGGTTGGCGCGACCTTGGTTACGCTTGCAAGAACCACTTGCAAGGCCGGCGATTCCCCGACGATTTCCTCGAACATTGAAGAGCGGTCGATTTCTTCGCGCAACGCAATGTTCTCTTTGTAGAGCTGATCCCTTAGCGTCTTTATTTGCTCGAACGCGGCTTCCAAAGCCGCTCTCGCTTCGTATTGCTCGGTCACGTCCATCACCGTGCCGACGACCTCCGTGACCGCACCCAACTCATTTATCACCGGGTGAGCGATCGTGTGAATGTGTTTTATCGTTCCATCCGGCAGAACGGCTCGAAAATCAGCCTCAGAATTTGTCAACTCTTTCTGTGTGACCTCCAATTTTGCTCGCTGCTCGAGCGCGGGTCGATCTTCGGGGTGTACCCTCGCCAGAAAGTGCGGCCACGTGACCTCCGTTTTCTCGGGGTCAAACTCATAAATCCGGAAGATTTCTTGGGACCAGAACAGACTGCCAGTACGCACATCCCAAGCCCAACTACCGCTCCGGGTCAGCCTTTGCGCCTCGGCCAGGTAACTCTCGCTTCGCCGCAAGGCTTCTTCTGCCCGTTTGCTCTGGGTGACATCCGTGACGGCCCCCACGAATTCGAGACCGCCACCCTCTTTTTCCGAGGGCCGTCCGACGACCCTCACATATTTGACCTTCCCATCGGGAATGAGCAATCGATGCTCGAAGTCGAACGCAGTCTTCTCTCGCGAAACACGGTCGATCAGTTCTTTCACGAGCGATCTGTCTTCCGGGTGGGTACGCTGCATCACCAGTTCAATCGTGGCACCCGCGGCTGGCTCGCACTCAAAAATCCGAAAGGTTTCCTGGGACCAGTAGATTTTGCCAGTCGAAACATCCCAACCGAAACTGCCCGTGCGGCTCAGCCGCTGCGCTTCGGTCAGGTAAGCTTCGCTCCTCCGCAAGGCCTCCTCGGCGCGCTTACGCTTGGTAATGTCGCGGTAGATGGCGTATGTGCCGATTTGCCCGCCCGGAACGGAAATTGGGACGGCGAACAGGGAAACGTGAACTTGCCCGCCGTCTTTCCGGCGGCGGATAGTCTCCGTATGGATGGTCTTTCCATGGATTATGCGGTTTGTATATTCTTCCGCTCCGTCGCGGAGTTCTTCCCATGCGATCAGATCGTTAATAGGGCGGCCAACGGTTTCGTCGGGTGTATAGCCAAAGATGCGGGTGAATTCAGGATTGATTCGCAGTACGCGGTCCTCCACATCGAGAAGGACGATTCCCTCCGGCGCCTGTTCAAACAGCTCATCCAGTTGTGCACTTTGTGCCGTGAGTTGCTCGGCGCTTTGCCGGAGCGCGGCTTCTGCTGCCTTGCGCTCGGTGATATCCGTGATCGCTCCCACGAACTCGACGCCACCGCCAGCCTTTTCAGAGGGGCGGCCCACGACCCGGACATGCTTGACGGAACCACCGGGAAGCTGCAGCCGATGCTCAATATCAAACGCTGTCTGGTCACGTGAAACCCGCTCGATTAGCTGGCGCAACTTTGCTCTGTCTTCCGGATGAGTTCGTTCTAGAACAAGTTCCACCGTAACGGTTACTGTCGGGTCGTATTGAAATATTCGGAAAGTTTCCGGCGACCAGAAGATCTCTGCGCTCGACACATCCCAACCAAAAGTTCCGGTGCGGCTCAACTTCTGTGCCTCGGCCAAGTACGCCTGGCTCTTGCGTAGCTTGTCGTCGGCTTTCTTGCGCTCCGCTCTCTCGGTGGCTTCGCGCAACGCTCGGGCTGCCGAAGGGACCAGCCTCGACAGCCGGGTCTTTAGAACATAATCTGTGGCTCCGAGTTTGAGCGCTTCTATGGCTACCTCTTCACCGAGTGTCCCGGAAACAAAGATGAACGGCACTTCCGGGCAGATTCTGAGGGCAAGCTTTAAAGCGGAAATCCCATCGAACGAGGGGAGGGTGTAATCCGCCAGTATCAGATCGATTCCGCCTTGCGCCATGGCGGCCAACATTGCGTCGTGAGTGTCAACGCGCGTCACATCGCAGACGATGTCCCCGTTCGCAAGCACTTCCTGAATCAGCTCGGTGTCCTTGGGGTCATCCTCGATTGAGAGAATCCGCAATCGCTGGGACATTTTCACTTTCCCACGATTTTCACTTCCGTACGCTCCCCGGGGGCGGCCCGTTGATCACGGCCCAGGAGACGCTCAATTCTTTGCTTGCATTCACAAAATTCATGGAAGTCAACTGGCTTCACCACATATGCGTTCACTCCCAGCTTGTAACTCGCCACCATGTCCTGCTCTTCTTTCGATGAGGTCAGCAGTACTACCGGGATCATTCTGACCTTTTCATCGGACTTTAATTGTTTCAAAACATCGAGCCCATTAACCTTCGCCGGTTTCAGATCGAGCAGCCCTACGACGGGGTTCTCGCCGGATCGGGTTCTGTATTCTCCGCGACAATAGAGATAATCCAGCGCTTGGTCTCCGTCGCGTGCGACAAACACCTCATTGGCGAGGTTGAACTCCTCCAGCGCCGTCAGAGATAGTTCGACATCTTTGGGGTCATCCTCCACCATTGAAATACGCTCAAATGTGCTTATGATTTCCATTGTTGTTGCGGTTTGGGTACTGGGAAATAAAAACTGGCGCCGCCATCAACGACACCCTCAGCCCAGACCTTGCCTCCATGACGATGTATGAACCGTTGCCCGTCCAACGCCAGTTCCTTCAAAGTCATCAGACTGACGCAGACGTTGAAACACGCCGAACAGTCTATGCACATACTTCATATCAAACCCCACGCCGTTGTCCCTAACGAATACCACCAGGTTATCTGTATTTTCACCAGCGCATCCGATCCCGATTTCGGCCTGCGCGGGCGTGCGCGTGAATTTGATCGCGTTGGAAATAAGACTAACGAATACGAGCCTCAGTTTCGAACGATCTCCAGAGAAATCGGGAGTGCTCCGATTTTCCAGGCAATGTTGCGGCCGGCGGCATCCTGTCGAACCTCGGATAGAACTTCCTTCACCAGCTGTGCCAAACGTCTTTTGGGTTTCAGTCCGCCCGATCCTCGAAAACGCCAGCAGATCGTCAATCCGATCTCCCATGCGCTTGGCCGAGTCCAGGATCATTGCAATATACCCGTTGCTTTTTTCATCGACAACCGAAGCGACCTTCTTTTGCAATCGCTCGGTATAACCCGCCAAAGTGGTTTGGTTCCTTATCCGGCACCACCAAAACAGCTCAGGATTTTTGAAACTACGGTTCGGGACCGGGAGGGCGAAGGTTCAAATCCTTTCGCCTCGATCATTTTCTCCCCGTCCAGCAAGCGCCCCACAAAACGAACGCGTTCATCCATAACCGAACACTCCTTCGAAGGCATCGCTTCCTCCCCTAGGGGAGGAGGTGTCACCTATGTGTTCGGTACAAACTGTCACCCATGTGTCGGGTCGCTCACCCGGTTGGAAATCCACTGAAAATTTGCGCATGTAGATCCGCAGCTGAAACAGCGATTGGAAAGAAAGCGGCGCAGAGATCGTCGATCTCTGCGCCGTTGAAATGGTTCTGGACGTGAGATGGAAGCCGGAAAGTCTATTAGGGCTTCTTTGGGACCGAGCCGGGCTTGAAGAGGTCGGAAAGATCGTTGGCGTTGGCCGCGTCGGCGAGATAGGGGCCTGCGGTGCGGAAGATATTCTGGATGGTGCGCACGTCGGAAGAGTGCGTGAAGGCGACCGGGCTGGCATAGGGGAGGCCGTTCACGTTCTCGTGAGCGCGATCGGAGATGACGATTTCGCCCACGGTGTGGTTGAGGTCGTCGGGGTTGTCGCCGGCGACGCCGTCGCGCTCCGATTCGTCCCACCAGAGAATGATGACGCCGTGATTCTTGTAGGCTTCAGAGGCCATGATAAGCGGAACGATCTGGCTCAGGAAGTCGTCGCCCTGCTTGATGTTCGCCGCATCACCGGTCAGACCTTTGTAGCCGCCATTAAGCGCGGTGTGCATGTCGTTGTACTGGTTCGGGGTGATCCAGTTGTAGTCGGCAACCGAGTGGTTAGCGAGATCGGTGAACAACTGTTGCAGGGGCGCGTAGTGTAAGGAAAGCGGATTCGCGGGCGTCGAGTCGTTGCCACCGTTCGCGTCGGTGAAGAAGACCATCGGATTATGCTTCGCGGCGTAGTTGAACTGGTTGGAGCCGTTGAAGGCGTTGAAATTGCCCGCTGCAAACACGCCCGAATGGCTGGTGATCGGCACCGTCCACTGAGCCTGGGGCAAGGGGACATTGGTGAGACTCCCGGAGCCATCCACAGCGAGGTCGATGTCTTCCTGATAGGACTTCCAGGTTTTTCCAGCCTGGGTGAGGAAAGTGACGAGGTGCTGGTTGGTGTTCTGGTTGTTGCCGCTGGCGAAGGGGTCAGCGTCGTTCAAAATGCCGAAATTGGTGCCGGCTTCCGCCCAGACGTAATTCGGCTCGGAGGGATGGATGTGCGGGTTGTTGCCGCTAGCGGTGGCCAAGACGTTGGTGTAAGCCGAGGCAAAAGCGGTCTGTTCACTGATGTTGACGATGGAGCCGTTGATCATGGCAGTGGCCGTGCCATTCACCAGGCTGTTGACGAAGGGCGCGTTGGGATTCTGATAGATCTGCTGGATTCTGCCGGTGAACTGGTTGGCGGGCTGAGTCCAATTGTGGTTTTCCATCGCGACCACGAACACGGTCTTGATTTGCTGAGCGCGTACAGGGAGAGTGCCAGCGGCTGCGAAAAGGGCACACACTCCCAAGGCACGAAGAAATCTTGGAAACGGCATTGAAACCTCCAGAGGTAGGATTTGCGCGGTCTGCTGCGGTGGTTCAGGGCAGTTGGCTCGGCCCGAAAGACGAACGCTGCACCTAGATAGAGATAACAGGAGCGTTTTACAGAGCTGTAATCGGAATATTACGGAACGAAGACTCGCTCGAGCAAAGTGCGAATTGCTGAAGAGAGATGGAAGTCTACGGAGTCGCCAAGCATAGGAGTGGAATCGGCGGCCTGAAGTGGCGCTAGGTTAGAACCGGCGCCTCGGCGACACCCGCAAGCCCGAAGACGCGCTGGTAGCGTTCGACTTCGTTGCGTGGACCGAGGGCTTTTTTGAAATTGTCGGAGAGTTTTACGGCTGGGCGGCCGTCGGCGTCGTTGAGCTTGCAGACCAGGCTGAGTGGATTGAAATCCGCGCTGCCATGGGGATCGCAGTTGCGAAAATCGTTGGTGAGCAGGGTGCCCCAGCCTGAGCTGAAGCGGATTCGGCGGCTTGGCGTCCACTTTGTTTCGTCCATGAAATCGCTGGCCTGACGAAAATCCGACGGAGTATACCCCGTATGGATTTTTCCGGAAAAATGGGCGTGCAAGCCGAGAATAGTGTCGACGTCGAGGCCGTCGGAAGCGATGAATAATTTCTGGCGCGGGTCGCGGCCTGTTTTTTCCAGCCAGGCAATATATTCGTCGCCCGCCAGGAACGGATCCTTGCTGTCCGCGCGCTGGCCTGTCCAGTCCGCCACCCAATCGGGAGCGTTGTTGAAGAACTGCGTTGAGCCGAACGTGTCGGGAAGAAGGATCAGCAATTCGCCCTGATAGGTCTTCTGCCACATCTCCAGCAATCGATATTGCGCGGTTTTCAGCTCCTCGTCATTCCCGGCCATTGCGGCGAGGGCCATGGGCAGTTCATGCGCGTTTGTGCCGATAGCTTCCAGGTCGTGCTGATAGGCGAGATAGGTATTGGACGTGCCGCCGAAGGTGCTGCCGAGGACGTCGCTCATGGCTTTTACGACGTACTCCTGCCAGAGGAAGCTGTGGCGGCGGCGCGTGCCGAAGTCGCTGAGGCGCAGACCCGGCGTGCATCGCAAGCGTTCCATTTTTTCCCAGAGTTTTGTCTTGGCGCGAGAATAGAGAATATCCAGTTCGAATTCACTCAAGCGCTTCAAGTTGGCGCGGGTCTTGAGTTCGCTGATGGCCGAGAGTGCGTAAATCTCCCACATTGTCGTGGCCGTCCACAGGCCGTGAAAGGACAGGGAAAACTGGCCGTCCTGAACGCTCAACTCGTAATCGGACAGACGGAAATCGCGCTCGAGCCATTCGAGGAACGCGGGTTCGAAGATGCCGCGGCGGCCATAGAAGGTGTTGCCAGCGAGCCAGATCAGCTCGGACTTGTGGAAGCGGAGTTTCTTGGTCTGTTCCAACTGTTCGCGGAGTTCGTTGACGTCGATCAGTTCGCCGAGGCGAACTTCGATGGAGCGATTGAGGAAGGAAAAAGAGGCGGTGGTTTTTGGAAACTGTTTCCAGATGAACTGGAGCATCAGGAGCTTGTAGAAATCGGTATCGAGCAGGGACCGCGTGATCGGGTCCAATTCCCAGTTGTGGTCGTGGGCCCGGCGGGCCAGGTTGATAATCACAATCCCAATACTTTACCTTACTCGGAACGAAGTTCCGCAATCGTCTGATGTCCGACTTCCCCGGGGAGGTTGTACAATGGTGCCACCCACAAATTTTCTGGTTCTCACAAGGAGAGTCCCATGAAGATTCGCACTTTCGCCGGCTTGTTATCGATCCTGGTTCTGGCCGCCGTTGCTTTCGCGCAACCCCAAGCGGCCACGAATTCGGCGCCGGTCAGGGAAGGCATCCTTACTGCAGGCGATGTCGGGAATAAATTGTTGCCGGAGAAAGTGTTTTTCCGCGGGCAAATCGCACCTGTGCAGGATCGCAATACGGGTGGGGTTCGGTATGCGGACGGATTTTTGGTGTTCGCGGGACTTGTGGATAGTTCCGGCTATTCGACTGGCATCCGGGAGAAGTATCAGGCCTATCTGATAAATGAGGTGGCGGTCGAAATCGGCGGACAGACGCTGAAGCCGGGGGCGTATGGGATTGGGTTTCTGGACGGCAATAAATTTGTGGTGATGGATATCGGCGCCAACGATGTGTTACAGGCGACCTCGGTGAAGGATCTGGAGATGAAGCGGCCAGTGCCGCTGCAGTTTACGGCAGGTTCCGGGGCGGGGAACTACCGGCTCTACCATGGCCGGGATTACGTGGAATTTCACCGGGCAAAGTAAGGGCTTTTTGGAGCGCGGGCCGGGCCCGTCGGCCCGCTTTTGAGGTTGCTGGCTAGAGACGAAAACTACGATTGACGATAACGTTCGTGCCGTAAGCGCGAAAGCAGCGCTTTCGCGCTCAAAAAGGTATCAGCCCTTGATGTGGCCGCTGGCGGCGTCCCAGGTCACGCTGTTTTTGCGGAAATAGGATTCGTTGGCCATGTGGCAGGCGAGTGCGGCGTTGTGGCCGAAGACGACATCTTCCACCACCGGCTTCCTGGTTCGCACCGCTTGCATGAAATTCCACATGTGGGGACGCAGGTCGTCCCACGAATCACCCTTGTAGGTGTAGCCTTCCGCGATGGGCTCCTTGCCGGGCGCGGGATCGTTGTCCGCATGCCATTTCTTGAAATACGCGTCGCGCATCTCGCGGGGGAAGCCGTAAGCGTAATAGCTGGGGGCAGTGTCTTCGCCGCTTTGCGGGAAATAGGCGATCGTGGTTTCCGTCACTTCCAGAATTCCCCGGGAACCCTGGAATCGGTAGATCTCGGGAGTTTCGCAACCGAGATTCAGGCGCAGATACACAGGGATTTTTCCATACTCGTAAATCACCGCTTGCACGTCCGGCATGTTGCGCCCGTCGTTCCAGCGGAGGATGCCTCCGGCGGCCGTGGCGCGCGCGGGCGGCTCGTTCCACCCGAGCATGAAATTCATACCGCTGACGAGGTGTACCAGCAGGTCGCCGGCAACGCCGGTGCCGTATTCCTTCCAGCAGCGCCAGCGCGCGAAGAGCTTGGGGTCGAAGTCGCGTTTCGGGACCGTACCTTGCCAGGTGTCCCAATCGAG